>Ga0209277_10000519_pt1 | contig 19321 bp, 17 predicted proteins | sample JI81AbrownDNA_FD_187503 | JGI IMG/M metagenome (GOLD analysis project Ga0209277, IMG submission 187503) | Wastewater effluent complex algal communities from Wisconsin, to seasonally profile nutrient transformation and Carbon sequestration -... | ecosystem: Engineered > WWTP > Effluent > Algae... | reverse complement strand
CATAGGTCCGATCCACCTCTGCCTGCAAAGCCAAGGCCTCTTGAGTCAACCCAAGCCGCCGACGCGACTGTTTGATCTCGTTGGCAAGTTCAGCGCGAAGGTCATGGGGTTGTAAGCCGGAACCCCAGAAATTTCCGTCACCGTCGCATTACCCGCTCGCAGGGGTAGACCTAACAGTCGTTTCACCAGCCGCCATTGAGTTAATCCGTGCTATTGACTCCAAACAAGTGGGTTGTTTCAGAATACGGGAAATATAGAGCATTGAAAGCTAATGGAATTTTATATTGTGCAATGCGATAGAGAGTGACACTTGATATTGGTCGCAGCCCGAGCGTCGCTTCGGTGCCCACTGCGGTCAGTGGGCTGCTGTGCCACCAACGGCGGCAATGAGCAGTTCAGCGGTCGTAGGCCCGGAATTCGGTTCGAATGACCGCTTGGCTCCTTCGGCAATTTCTGGATTGTGCCCGGCCATCCAGCTTTCTCCGCCGCCGGTCAGCCAATCTTGGGTTCTGCGAACTGAGCCACTCCCAAGCGGACGTTGCCGACCTCACCCTCCTGGCCAAGTTACCTATGAAAAGGGGGGTTGGCTCGGGCGATGATTCTCGTCCTGCTTTTCGAACGGGCTCAACAGAAGCCCGCAGAAATTCAAAAAGCACCAATCCCCGAAGGCCTGATTTACGACTTGATATGGGTTTATAAGAATTCTTAATGTATTGCTCAATGTAGGTGGCCGTTACCGCAGCCTTGCTCGCTATTTATCGAAGACTGATATGCATTTATCCCCAACCTTCCGATACCCGTCGTTGCAGTACCAGTTCGAACCAGATACCCAAGCATTCGAAGGGACATTGAGCTTTTCGCATTTGTCGCCGACCTTGCGATGACCATCATTGCAATACCAGTTTGATCCGGATACCCAGGCATTTGCAGGAACATTCAATGCCTCACACTTATCCCCAACCTTCCGATACCCGTCGTTGCAGTACCAGTTCGAACCAGATACCCAAGCATTCGAAGGGACACCTGGCCTTGTATTTCCAGATGGGGATGGGGCAGGTAAATTACTCACGGAGGGTGTTGTTGCTGAAAGCGACCTATTAGTATCAGAACCAGTAGTGGTATTTGTAATCGGAACGGCACGTTGCAACTGCAGAAGCAGGCCCTGATCTGCAACGCCGGTCACAGCGATTCCCTTGTCACGCTGAAATGCGAGAATAGCTGCACGAGTACCATTTCCCATCAGTCCATCTGCGGGGCCGACGTTGTAGCCGAGTACATTCAATCGTTGCTGTATGGATTTGACAGTCGGATCTGGAGTTGGCTTACCGACTTGTGGCTTCGCCTTTGCTGCGGTTGACGCTCCTGTTGAGAATCTTCCTCGCCCTTCAGTTTGGAGGTCGGCACGGTAGCGCTCGACTTCGCTTCGAGCGCTTTCCAATCCCCCCTTTCGATAACGGAACTGGCCACAACGACTGTTGTAATCAGAAACCATTCCGTTGAAACGATCAACATGGGTATCAATGTAGTTGTTGACCGCTGTCTTTGCAGATTCGAGTCGTATGTCCTCTGCCAAGCAATAGCGTAGCTGAGCGCTGCTCAAAACATTATTAGTGCCCACAGGTGGTAACTCTTCAGATAACTGGCTGGGGACTGCTGGTGTTGCTGCTGGCGGGGAATACGAAGGGGCAGAAGGACTTGATGAGTAGGAGGATGGCGAGGTCTGATTCTTGTTTCCCGATCCAGCGATCCAAATAACCGCAATTACCGCACCTATCCCAAGAACCCACTTCCAGCCTGAATTGTCAGAGTGCTGAACCGGTGCTTGGTAGGTTTGCGTTGTCGGCTTCGGCTGGCTGGTTTCCTGTGCATTCGTTGCGCCTTTCTGCTCATTGACTGGGGCGTCTTTCTTTGCCAATTCAGGAGCCGCTGGCACTGACTTCGTGACATCGGCGTCAATCTCAACGTCTGACACCAGCGATGAGAGGCCGGCAAAACCCGCCGCGTTCTTGTTTTTATCGTCCTCAGATGACATGCGCTCCACCCATCAATCGATTCAGCGAATCATCGCCAACAAACCAACGGCCACAACGGCTCCGATGACTCCTGAGGCCGCAACTGCACCCCATATTCCGATTTTCGGTTTGAGCATGTAGTAGCTTCCGAGCGTGACAAGCCCCCCGACAAGCCCAAATAACTTGACGATGATGACGGCCAGAATCGATGGCCAGATCCAATCCCAAGAACCGGACTTCTTTTCGGATGCGGTCGTAGATACTGCAGATGCAGTGCTAGGTGCAGATGCGGGCGACGGTGACGGCGCGTTTGGATCTTCGTAAGCCATTAGCTTCCTCCTGTTGTGGTTATCGATTTCCTGCTGCGTTCAATGCGCTGATCAGAATTAGTACGCCGAAGACGGCGGTGGTACACACAATCGCGCGAAATACCCCCCACTTTTTATGGAGCACCACTGCGCTAGCGGATGTGTCCCACAACGTTGTGCCGGTTTTCGCGAGCCGCCGATACGCGAATAGTTGCGTGAACAATGCGACGAATGGGATGCCCAGCCCTACACCCTGGACAAAGACAAGAAATGAGCGGTTTAGCGCCTCTGAAAAGGACAGCAAGTCGCCACCCGGATGTGCGACCCGGATGCCGAACAGCCACTTTGCTGGGGTAGTTCCGAACAACGAGAGAAAAACGGTCTCGGCAGGCAACCAAATCAGATACAGCACAACACCGGCGATAATTGGATTCTCAATTGCCTTTGCGAAGCCCGCCGCCTGAGTGGGCATCGTCGCCCCGATAGCGAACACCAAGAGAAAAAACAACAAAAATCCCACAGTGCAAGTGTCAACCGTGCGCGCAAACAATCGCCTCCATGGGTGATGCTGCCCTCCAAGAAAGCTCTTGCTTTGATCAACGGATGAGTTTGATTCTTGGGCGTAATCGCGAGAAGCAGGCGACGGCGCATTTGGATCTTCGTAGCTCATGATTCCTTCCCGGAAAATTTAACGAATTACGATGCTGCTTTTTAAGCGGTCATGGGCGGCCATAGCACCCTGATCGCCATCGATGTAAGACAGGGTGATCAGTGCCTTCTCAGCCCCCAAAGGCACATGGTATTGAGCGACCTTCATGGTTTCACTCGAATTGACTGAAGACGTGCGGCCATAGCGGATGACCATTGCCGTTTGGCCACCAAGCGGTTCCACGGCGACACTGGCTCGGCCGACTTCCTTGGCCCCATTCTTTGCCAGTCCCGCCCACATGACCGGGGACTCCTCTTTCCATGTGTCAGCGAGATCCTTGAGTACCTGCTGACGATTGGCCTGGACCTCTTGACGCACATCTGCCTGGGAAATCGGCGGGGTCTGTGGGATAAATGACACCCGAACGAACATTCTTGATGGGGCAGGATACGACTGCGCAATTAGCGAAGCCGTATGCAGCGTCTGCAAGCCTGTTAGTTTCTCTCCCTGTTCTTTGACGCGTTTACGATGTTCAGCATCGTTAATCGTCCAGTTATCGGGTAACTCAAGCTGGACCCGACCCTTGACGTTTAGCTTGGTATATCCAGGAGTTTGGGCTGCTGCAGGTGCAATTGCCCCCACTATCATCAGCAGCACACAAAAAATCTGCAGAAACCATCCTCTTTCGTGCTTTGGGGTCATCATACGAATAGTTCCTCGTTAGTTTTCCGTGAAAAGGCTTTGCAGGAGTTCCTGCAAGACGGGTTGAAGTTGATCACGGCTCTTGGCTGTACCTGTTCCCTCGTAAATATTTACCGTAAGGGGGAGCGAATTAAGCAGCGTGATGCCACTAAGGCCAGTAACCGGTCGCGTGCTGTCACCGATGTTCAGGTTCATGCGAGCTGAGAAATACACGGCATTGCCATCTCGGCCAAGCGGCTCGACTTTCATTTCGGACATGCTCAAGTCCGGATTTTCGAGTGCCCCTCTAAGACGACGGTTGATCTCAGCTGCATCCACGCGTGGACTCGATTTGGCAACCCCTGCAAGGAAGGATTCACGTCCCATCTCGAGTCGCTTGAAGTCCCCTTTTGGCCCAATTAGCTGGATTTGCAGCCAGTGATCAAGTGTATCTCTTCGCCCAGCTCTGTAATCCTTCAACTCAGAGCACCGAACCGCCGCATGAACCAAACGGGCACTGGTTCCTACTGATCGCGCACTCATGGCCATCAGTTCGCGCTCACGCTCTGAGGCGCCAGGAGTGCAATAACCGCTTGGGTTCGAGAAACTGATCTGCTGACCAAGCACATTGATCGTTTCTGTTCGGATCTGGGCCGTTCTCGAAACATCAGGAGAAACCTGTTGCTCACTCGGGCGGATTGGCGTGGCTATAGGGTCCTGCCGACGCGGCGTTGAGGAAATAACCTCTGGTGCCGTCGACGCGACTGGTGCGGCACTTGGCTGGGGGGATTGCCCCTTATTTCCTGCAAAGATCACTACAAGAAGACCGAGCAGCGCACCAATACCAAGCATCGATTTGCCGGTCGTCGCATCTGCATCTACCTGATTTGGAGCCTGCGTCTTTTGCACAACTAACTCTGGCTCATCTTGTTTAGGAGCGGCCACTGCTCCTTGATTCTCTTCAGGGGGCGCACTTGCGCTTTGGGCTTGTGGTGGGACTTCCGAACGCGGCTTTTGTGCAGGCGCAGTTTCCTCAACGTCTGAGACGAGTGAGGAAAGACCAGCAAAACCCGCTGCCTTCCTGTTTTGATCTCCCTCTGAACTCACAAGCCACTCTCCAAAATTCGCTACTGCGCCGGTACATCTCCCCTTAAGGGCACGGTTGTCCTAATACTGAAAACGATTACTGCGCCGAGAAACTTGTAAGTTGGATCTTTACCAAGTCGAGTTTTGCCTTGTGAGCCAGGGGGCGTTGAAATGCCTTGTTTTGGATTTGGTCCGTCACTTTGCTGAGTGCGATGTAAGCCATGCTTAGCCCAGACTCTCGTTCAGACGCTTTCATTTCGACGAAGTCATAGGGGAAGTTCTGACAGAACTTATGGAACCCGCAAAACTGAGGTACGTCTTGCGTAAAGCGGAATCCATCAGGCGTTAGACGCGAGCGACGGGGATGGTAGAGATCGGTAAAAAAGACAAACCATTCACTACCCGAAAACGTGACCGCTTCAAAAACATCGATTGTGTTGATTGCTCCAATACGATGAAAAAGAACGCGCTCTCCCTTATTCGTTTCCAGTTTCGACAAGTAAGCAAGTTGTCCAATGGGGCCGTTGACCGGAATCGGGTTAGTCGCTGCGAATCCAAATGGACCGGTTCCGTTTGGATCGCGGTCATACGCAGGGCTAGCCTTAATCATCTCCTTCATGGCCGGATTTAGCATTTCTAACTGAAATTCCTCATCCTCCATAATTTTCCGTATCTGGCCAAACGCTTCTTGAAGAGCCTTCTGCTCCTTGTTGCCTCCGAAGAGATTTGAAAAGAAACCCATAACATCCCCCTTGAAAATATTGCACTGGCCGGTGGCCGTAGTTGAAAGCGATTAGTTCCTGAAATATTCGCTCAGCTTGGAAATCCCCTTCTTAAATCCGGCTCTCACTATGTGATCCAGCAGGTGGGAATTCCAATGACTCATATAGGATGTAGAACCGTAAGTTTTCTTGTCGCTCTTGGAACCAATCACAAACTCACCGTTTGCGCTCCAAACTTGTACGTCGCTCCACGACAATCGGACCTTCTCATTTGATCCCAATAATTTATGTTTGGTCAGGGTGACCGCTCCGTCTTCGACCAGCATGTCACCAAAGTGCAGAGATCGTCCTTCTTCGAGGGCCTCGCTCATCTCGATCATCAATCGGACGCACACAGCCCGCCAGAGCGCATCGATAAAGCCTGAGAACGTAGATTCCTTTTTGAGGCTGATCTCCGTCGAGCTATTTCGTGTTGCAAGAGCAATCGTGTAATCGGTACCTGTCGGAACGCCGTTAACAGAGTGACGGACACTTCCCCATTTCACTGCGGTGATGGAATCAAGTGGATATCGATTGCCCTTCCAAGCCACACCTTCAGGTGAGATGCTGAGCGTATCTTTGAAGACAAGCCCAACATCAGCGTTAAATGTGATCGCTCGCGCCCACTCTGCATCTCGTTTTTGGGCTTGTGCCTTCGCTTGCGTTCGCTTCGAATGGATATCCGTAAGAGTATCGACGTCCTGCCCCACTCGTTCGGCCACCTCGGGCAACTCTGCAAACAGCTCCTGAATGAGAATCGTCAATCGCTTTGACGAGTCGAGCATGTCATGATCGTTGAAGAGGTCAATAGCAAGACTACGTATTGAATATGCCAATTCGTTGCTGTGGTCATGATCGATACCACGAGCTTTTGCGCTCAACTGGATAGGCTGGGCAAACCGGTCCCAATTACGGGCGACTTTTTCGATCTTGTCGACCAGTGGCTTGATAGCATTCTCGCCTGATTCGGCAGAACTTCTGGCTGCCTGAACAAGCTTTTTGACATTCTCCGCTTCTCTTTCGAGGACCCCTTGTACCTCTACCGCATAGCTGTCCACCAGATCATCAATCAACTCCGGCGCATGGTCTTCACCATTACAGGTCGCACCATCGACAGCGAATGTCATCGCATCCAATAGAGATGTGGGAGGGAGTCGATTCAAAGCATCCTTAATCGCGGTCTTGAAGTAACGCTTACGCTCAAGTATTTCATGCTCGACTTGGTCATCCTTTATTTCAGGAAAACCCGATACTGCACGATCTTCGTTAATGTCCCGGACAACCTCATCCAGATCGAGATCATCAACGAGGTACGCCATCTCCTGGATGAATTCGGCAACATCCTCTGCTTGATCATTTGCATTAACGGCTTCGAACGCGGCTGCCATGAGATTGCAATGAGCGAGAGTCGGCAACCCGGACTCCTCGCGGATTGCCATAGGATTACGCAGAAGACCCTCTAGTAGTTGCGAGGCCTTGCGTGGGGAAACGCCAGGGAGCCATGCAATTTCAGCAGACAGTCGATTGCGTGGATGTGTAAGGTCAGATCGTGCCTTTTGACAAACATCATGGTCCAGATCAAGCGATTTTTCTTCTGCTTGTTCTGCGATCTTTTTCCGATCGTCCCTGGTCGTAACACCCAAAATGGCAAATGGGTTCTTGTGCAGGACGGTTGTCTGGATAGAGCGCGGTGTGCGTGAACTTGTTGGGGCCGACGACGGACGTGGCGCAGCCGACTTTGACGGACTGCTTGGCTTCGCTGCTAAAGGTGGATCTGGTTCGCTCCGGCCACCAAGCATCGCCATGAGCTGAGGATCTTTCAAAGCCACGCTAGCCTGTGCAAGCAAATTCGCCGGCGCAGAGAGCTTCAAATGGTTTTTGATTTCATGCGCATAGCTTAAAAGCTGAGAGTTAGTGGACAGATGCTCACACAGCACCAGTGACAGAGCTAACTCCTGGTCACCTTTAGGTATGGCTCCACAGGACTTACATGCGGTCAGCGCACCGAACTTTTCTTCGCCACATTTAAAGCAGATTGCTTTGGTCATTGCGTATTACCAATCCTCAATTACGCAGTTGCGCCAATTGGCTCGACAGACACGCGTTATAGGCTGCAGGTCCATTCACATACTTGTCGGTAGAGCAGGCAGCCTCAATAGATTGCCGAGCTGACGCAGATAGCCCTGATAAGTTTGGCCTGGAGCCTTGCCGCTCTAACGCGTGCAACTGCGATGAAAGGCAGTTGTTATAGGCAGAGGGACCATTGACGTACTTGTCGGTGGAACAGGCTGCTTCAATAGACTCACGCTCGGACGACGACAATCGAGAAAGATCAGGTCTTCTGTTTTGGGGTGTGAGCGCTGAAGCTTGTTGCGTCAGGCAAGCGTTATATGCAGCCGGGCCATTGACGTATTTGTCAGTAGAGCAAGCGGCTTCGATCGACTCCCGCTCAGAACCGGAGAGCCGGCTCAGATCAGGTCTTCTCACACCATTTCGCAGAGCGTCCATCTGTCCTGCGATGCAGTTTTTATAGGCCGCAGGGCCATTGACGTACTTGTCGGTGGAACAGGCTGCCTCGATAGACTCTCGTTCAGGCCCTGAAAGTTGGGGATTGGCTACTGAAGAGACCTTTTGTTCCGGCACAACCGCAGGCGGTTCCGGATCGAGGATGATTGTCGGTGAAGGCGACACAGACGCTGTGGTTGGCTTTCCTGAGAAATAACTTCGTCCTTCAGCAGCGAGCTCAAATCGAAATAATTCAATGTCGGAGCGGGCACTTTCCAAGGCGCCAGACCGATATTTGAAGGCACCACAGCGACTGTTGTAATCAGCAACCATGGCGTTGAATTGGGCGACATCAGAGTCTGCGTAGCTATTGAGACTGCCCTTGGCGGCCTCCATCCGAATATCCTCAGCTAGGCAATATCGGATCTGTGCAGCACCAAGCACATGATCTCTTCCGACCGGAGGCATTTCCTCTGTTGGACGCCTTGGCGCTTCAGGTTCACTGACCGAAGGTTGGGATGCCGGTGCCGTGGCATAACCGCTCTGGGTATAACTCGAAGGTGATGATGTGCTCTTGTTGCCTGAGGCTCCCACAAGCCAGATCACACCAATTGCAGCACCTATACCCAACAGCCATTTGCCCCCGGAAGATCCGCCACTCGGCTGAACATGTGCTTGGTATGTCTGTGGCGCAGGCTTAGCGACATCCTCCTCTTGAGACGACGTGGCGCGAGGCTGCGGATTATTTGTTGCGGGGTCAGGTTTGTTCTGTGCTTTCTGCACAGGAGGCTCTACGGTCACATCGACGTCAGAAACCATCGAGGAAAGCCCCGCGAATCCTTGACCTGCTCCTTCTTTTTTTTGTTCTTCCCCTGATGCCACGGACTATCCCCTAAATGAACCCTATTCGCCGTTGCGATCCGCCTTCGCGCTCTCTTGCAGGTGCAGCATCCATCGCGTCTAACAAACTGACCTGATCCAATTTGTCTTTTCCGCCACGAGCGGCCAGTCTCGCTCCTTCGCGAATAACGAAGGTGACGTCGGACAAGGGGCGTCCAGCCAATTCCTTTGCCAAGGGTTTGGGATCTACGTCATCCTCTTTGGGCAACGTAGTCAATAGCTTTTCAAGCAAAGACAAGACTTCACCTTCGCTGGCAAAGTCCACGTTGATGACATGATCGAATCGTCCACGCCGTAAAATTGCGGGATCGATCATGTCGACGCGATTGGTCATAGCGATAATCAGCACGTCGTTCTTCGTTGCCTCTGGAATACGCCGCAAGAACTCCGCGACTTCTTCGACGCGGTGGTGTCCAGATCCCATTTCCCGATCAGCAAGGAAGGCTTCCATCTCATCGATAATGAGCACGGATGGCGAGTTTTGCATCGCCTTGTCGAACACTTCAGCGACCTTCTTGCTCGTTTCGTGAATGTACGGGCTGGCGACGCTGGAAGCATCGATCTGAAAACTTGGCCACCCGAGAAAATCGACTAGGCGCTCAACAGCAAAAGTCTTTCCACAACCCGGGGGGCCATGCAGAACCACCGCAGCAGGAAAATCGATACCCAAGGCCTTATAGCGCTCGCGGTTCTGAACAATATCGACAATGTGTTCGTTAAAAAAATCAGCAAGCTCAGGGCGCCCAGCAAGTTCAAAATCTCTGGGAGCTGATTCTTGGTCATGTGTTTCTGTCTTGGCTTCAGTTCGCTCTGTTTGTTTGGTCTCAGTGCGGTCGGGAGGCGCCCGATGCCTATCTGCCGGAATTATCTCGGTAACTTCGATACCTGCAGCTTGGACGACCTCTTTGAGGTGGTTAGCCCCAAGCCAACTCAATGTTTGACGCAACCGCCTGAATGATTTGGCTGAAACACTTGCACCACCAGTTAGCCAGTATCCGAGAACCACATCATCATCAGTTCTTGAACTGATGCTGTAGGTTGGCAGGATGCGACTGATCTTTTCGACGTACAAGGCATCCTGAAAAGGTGTCTCGGCATCGATATCGCGCGTAGCCCTCAGCGCAAGAGCGAAAGAAAGCGCCTCGGCCTTAGTGCTTGGTGAGTCGCCATCAGAAACGGGGCAAAGGACTTGGCTTGATCCGCACGAAATTTCCCAGAGCACCTGCTCGCCAAAGCTGAACGAGCCAAATAGTCCTGCGTCGATCAGTCCTGCGTCAATCCACCGTTGGGCAAGATCATCCTGGACAATAAGTGCACGGCCACCGCCCGGTGTTTCCAGGATTTGCCAATTCAGCCCCTCGAATAGTGCGACACGCGTCTTCGCGCCGTCAGGCAACTTGAAACCAATCGGAAGCCACGCATCAAATGCCATAGATCAACTCCGTACGATATTCGTGCTGGCCATCATTTCATCGTCGCCAGCCGATCCGATACGCACCGAATCTAGATGTACTACCACCGCTCTGAGCTTGTCGATATCGTTTGCCTTCAGTGCTTCAGAGCCAACTGCTACCAACTGCGCATGCTCGTGGGCATCGGGGAAAAGATACGAATCTTGGGCCAGCCACTTGAATCGGTCGATCACGAACCAGTCCTGCCGCCACAAAATCAAGAAGTTCTTCCCGCGCAATTCGTCCAGGTGGCTTTCAAAATCACCGCTGTTATTGTCGATCGAACGCTGCGCCGTTTTGGCAAGATTGTCGAAAGCGTTCGCCTCAGTTGGGCGGGCATGTTCTCTGACATTTTTGTCAAAAAATTCCACTGCCTTATCGAACTCAAGTTGGCGAATTTCCTTCAGATGCTCCTTGCGAGCTAGCGCCAGTAATCTCTTGGCCTCCTGGACATTGTCCATTGCCTGCTTGGCCGCTTCGGGGTCTGTCTCTCCCGACTTCATGGATTCCGCTTGCTCTAATTTCTCGCGGGCCTGATCCAGTTTCGGATCATCGATCTTCGATGCCATTTCTTCTAAGCGCGCCCTCGCATGCTCGGATTGCTCTTCAACCAGTTTTGAAGCCTTGGTGTAATCGATTTGGCCGTCTTGGCGAGAGTAGAAGTTGCGCCCGCTATGAAACAAGCCACCAATTGAAGGTACCGACACCTCCATCTTGATGTTCCCGGAATCCAGAATCTCGTAATCACAGATAAGTTCTGCGCCAGCAGCAATGACTCCGTCGTCAAAGTCGGAACCTTTGATCTCAAACATCCCAATGAATCGGTTATCGGTGACCGGATCCGAGATTGCACCTTCCCACAGCTTGAACTTGATAGATCCGGCGCTACCCGCTTTGAGGGACTCCTCGGATTTGAAGGTCTTTTTGCCTTTCTTAGGCAACTGATCCCCTTCGCGGACAAGGTGATCAAGGACGATCCGTCCGCCCAGTTTGTCGCGCGCTTCCACGCCGATGGAGTGAGATGCAGGAATTGCATCGATGCTGGCAGCTGTCCTGGAAATTACAATCTTGTCTTCACGAAGCGCAACAGGCCCACCCTTAGAATCAAAAACGAATACCTTGAACACGTTTTCACCGGGTTTCGCAAGAATAAGTTCGACAGAGGCGCCATCCTTAAGCGCCAAACGGCCTGACGACCAACCCGTGTCCAGGCTGTCAATCTGGAATTCAGCACCATCAGCTGCTTTCCCGCCGAGCTTGGCGACCACCTTGGCCTTTGAGTCAGGGGTCCGAGCAATGTAATTAAATGAAAGATCTAGCGCGCCTCCCGCACTAATTGCTCCTCTGGCATTTTTGCGGCCACGGGTTTGCGACGCCCAGTCGATTGATTCGGCAAAGACAGCCGCCCCCTCAGCCACTGCTGTCATGGGGTTTACGTCTGTGGAAGAAGCGATGCCGAGTTCAAAAGCAACTTTGTCTCTGAGCGGCTTGTACTGTGTTGGGCCACCGACGAACACCACACGCTCAACGTCATGCGGGCTATAACCAGCTTTCTCTAGGGTTTCGCGAGCGGACTGAATGGATTCTTCGAGCTTGCCAGAGATCAAGTCATCAAGAAGATCTCGGCCAAACGGGATATCAACGTAGATTTCTCCACCGGAATCATCTGTTACACCGAGATCGGACTCGGTCAGGCTGATTACGGACTCTTCCTTCGCAGATAGTTCTATTTTTGCCTTTTCCGCAGCCCAAAGACACATTCTAATGAGCGACCTGTACTTGGCATTAGCACTGAAATCGTCAGGTAGCTCAAAGTTGGAAAGCAGCCACGGCTTAACGACGTTATCAAGAATGGCTCGGTCAAAATCGGTGCCGCCACACATAGCGACGCCGCCGTGAGCCAGCAAACTGACGCGACCGCTAATGCTTTCTGCAAGAGCAATATCCAATGTGCCGCCACCAAGGTCGAACACGAGGAATACACCATCGCCTTTTCGCTGCCGCATAACACTCATGACAGCGGCGACCGGCTCCTGCATTAAGGCAACACTCCCCAGGCCCGCCATTTCGGCAGCAGCCAAGGTTGCGTCCTTTTGCATCTGATTAAAGGCCGCTGGAACAGTAATAACGGTCCCAGTTTCCCCGCTATTGCGAATTTCCTCGGGAAGGTAGCCAAAGCACAACTTCAGAATTTCAGCGGAACACTCCTCCGGCGTCATTGTGATGTTTACGGCCCCCAACTTCACTGGAGTACTCGTTCCCATCATGCGCTTAAACTTGGTCGCGGCATTATCAGGATTCTTGGCAGCACTGTCGTATGCGCGCTTGCCTAAATACTTGTTGCCCCGTCGATCGATGAAGATAGCTGACGGCGTTACGTCGTTTTGATCGGGACTCTTGAACAAACGTACAGATTCCCCATCGTAGGAACAAATGGCACTGTTAGTCGTGCCGAGGTCAATCCCGATGTATTTCATGACTCTACCTTCCTGAGCATCACCGTGCCTTGTTTTTTTAGTCCTTCGGGACCCATGATGATGGGCTCCACCATCTGATCAACCAAGAGGTAGTCATCGGGTCCAAAGTCGCCAATGTTTAAAGCCGATGCTGCCATGCCCGGGTCGAAAAGCTGGCCTTCAACGTTGACCAGTTTCAGGCCGCTCGCATCTAAGCTGTCCTCGACCTTCTTTTGGAAATAGCGAAGCTGGTTGACGTATCTGGCACCTTCTCCTGCATCCAACTTGTTAACCACACGCGCAAAGAGCTTAGAAAAACGCCAACTTTCAACGGCGACATCGATCAGTGATCGTTCCAGCTGTTCATTGTTCTGATTGTTATCAGTTGTCATTTATCCCCCTTGTGGGCTGCTTTTTTCGCCCAAGCGGCCTCATTGCCCGATGCATCCACGAAATATCCGCCAAAGTACGACAGAATAGTGCAATTGAACCATGCTCACAACATAGGTATGCCAAGACCTTGGTCGTCGGCGCAAATATCGGCATCGCCAAACCATGCAGGCTTCCGGCTCGAACGTCAGAAATGCGATCAGGAAGCAGTCGCTCGACTTAGTTGATTCGCGACGACATCAACGTCCGCAGTTGGCCGATTGCCGAAGTTAGACGAATAATCTCATTGGCATCCAACCCTGGGTATCTATTGCATTGCAGCATTTCCGATGCTCTTATACTTTCCACGGATTGATGACGGCCACGGTGGCAGCTTCATAAGGTGCTGTGTCACGTGACGCCACGATGAACCCTCGCGAAGCCGCAATCGCGGCGATATAGCCATCAGGCGTTGGGAATCCTCGCCCACCGTTCTTGGCTGTCACAGCTAACTCGGCAAAGCGTCGTGCTGCATCGGTATCGAATGGTAATACCCGATCCCTGAACAGCCCCATCAGACCGTCAAGGGTTTGTGCCAGCATGTCCTTGCGTTTACCGGCTGGAAGCGCACCGATGCCAAACAGCAGCTCGGCCAGTGTTACGCTAGTCAGGTACAGTGTTTCGGCGGCTTGATCGTTCAACCATGCTCGCACGGCCGGGTGCGGCTCGGGCTTCATCGCTTCGGAAACAACGTTGGTATCGAGGACGATCATTCAAACCCCAGCGGCTTGGCCGGCGTCTTGTCTCTCACTTGGTCGAATACCTCGAAATCCTCGTTTGTCAGACTGATTGTACGACCCAGTGCTGCGAGGGCTTCACCCATGCGAACACGTGACTCTGGCTTGACCGCTACCGCCAGAATCTCCCGCACCTCAGCTTCGGTGCTATGCCCATGTAGTGCGGCCCGCACCCGTAATGCGCGGTGCACGTCGTCGGGCAAATTGCGTACTGTCAGCATCGCCATAGAATCACCTCGCAATAATGCATTCGATGCAATCATTATTCGACAACGACTGCATTAACGCAAGGCGCATTTGTGGTGTCGTAAAACACTTGTTTTACGACACACCCTCAACAGTCGTGTGCACCTCCCGCTGAATGGCCTCAAAATTGTGCGGAAAACCATGTCGCCATGCACTACCATACGGAAACCTATTTTTGATGGTTATCCGCCTATGTTGGTTGGTTACATGCGCGTGTCGTCGGATTCCGACCGCCAAAGCACGGACTTGCAACGTGATGCGCTGCTCGCCGCTGGCGTCGATGCTCGGCACCTGTTCGAGGATCGAGCCTCTGGCGCAAAGGATGACCGCGCAGGCTTGGCTCGGGCCCTCGAATTCGTCCGATCCGGCGATGTGCTGGTAGTTTGGAAGCTCGACCGGCTCGGCCGCTCGCTGTCGCATCTGCTCGGTATCGTGACCTCGCTCAAGGATAATAAGGTTGCGTTCCGCTCGCTGACGGAGAACCTGGACACCACGACGCCATCGGGCGAGTTCCTGTTTCAGGTGTTCGGCGCCCTCGCACAATACGAGCGCGCCTTGATCCAGGAGCGCGTCGTCGCGGGACTAACCGCCGCCCGCAAACGTGGCCGGATCGGCGGACGCCCACCCGCCATCGTCGGCGAGAAGCTGGATGCTATCGTCGCCGCGCTCGATGGCGGCATGTCTAAGGCAGCGGTGTGCCGTAATTTCAGCGTCAAGCGCACCACCTTGATCGAAACCTTGGCGCGAGTGGGCTGGCGTGGCGCGGGAAAGGCTGCCGATGAGCAACAAGAATAAGCTGCTCACCGTCCTCTCGGACGCCGAGCAGGAAGCCCTGTACGGTTTGCCAGATTTCGATGACGTCCAGCGGCTGGAATACTTGGCGTTGACTGAAACGGAACTGGCGTTTGCCAGCAGCCGTCCCGGCCTTCCTGCCCAAGTCTATTGCATCTTGCAGATCGGTTACTTCAAGGCCAAGCACGCCTTCTTTCGCTTCGCCTGGAGCGAAGTTGTGGACGATTGCGCCTTCGTACTGAGCCAGTATTTCCACAGTGAGCCATTCGAGCACAAGCCGATCACCAAACACGAGCATTATGCCCAGCGCGAGCGGATCGCGGAGTTGTTCGGCTACCGGTCGTGGGTGGCCGGTTTCCTGCCCCAGCTCGCGCAACAGGCCGCCCAGACCGTGCGGCGCGACGTGATGCCGGGGTTCATCGCCGCTGAACTGATCGTCTGGCTCAATGAGCACAAGATCATCCGGCCGGGCTACACCACCCTGCAAGCGCTGGTCAGCGAAGCCCTGTCCGCCGAACGTCGGCGCTTGGGTGGCCTGCTGGCGGAGGTGTTGGACGAACCGGCCAAGACTGCGCTTGGCCAGCTCCTGGTACGAGATGACACCCTTTCGCAACTGGCAGCGCTCAAGCAGGACGCCAAGGACTTCGGCTGGCGGCAGATGGCCCGCGAACGGGAAAAGCGCGCCACGCTGGAACCGCTGCATAGCATCGCCAAGGCGCTGCTGCCCAAGCTCGGCATCTCGCAGCAAAATCTGCTTTACTACGCGAGCCTGGCGAACTTCTACACCATCCACGACCTGCGCTACCTGAAGGCCGATCAGACCCACCTCTATCTGCTGTGCTATGCCTGGGTGCGCTACCGGCAGTTCTCCGACAACCTGGTCGATGCGATGGCATACCACATGAAACAACTGGAGGACGAAAGCAGCGCGGGCGCGAAGCAGTCCTTCGTCGCCGAGCAGGCGCGCCGGCAGCAAGACACACCGCAGGTTGGCCGCCTACTGTCACTGTACGTCGACGATAGCGTGACTGATCCGACGCCGTTCGGTGAGGTGCGCCAGCGCGCGTACAAAATCATGGCCAAGGACGCGTTGCAGAGCACCGCGCAGCGCATGAGCGTCAAGCCTGTGAGCAAGCTGTCGCTGCACTGGCAGGCAGTGGACATCCTGGCCGAGCGCATTCGCCGCCATTTACGGCCGCTGTACGTCGCGCTTGACTTCGCCAGCACTGATCCGGACAGCCCGTGGCTCGCAGCGCTGGCCTGGACTAAGGGCGTGTTCGCCAAACAGCAGCGCCTGTCGCAACGGCCGCTCGCCGAATGTCCAGCGGCCACACTGCCGAAACGCTTGCGGTCGTACCTGCTGACATTCGATGCCGATGGCAAGCCAACGGGCCTGCACGCCGACCGCTACGAGTTCTGGCTGTACCGCCAGGTCAGGAAGCGCTTTCAGTCGGGAGAACTCTATCTCGACGACAGCTTGCAGCACCGACATTTCTCCGACGAGTTGGTTTCGATGGACGAGAAGGCCGACGTGCTCGCTCAGATGGACATCCCATTCCTGCGGCAGCCGGTCAATTCCCAGCTCGATGCGCTAGGGGCTGAGCTGCACACGCAATGGCTGGCCTTCAATCGCGAACTAAAGCAGGGCAAGCTGACGCACTTGGAATACAACAAGGACACGCAGAAGCTGACCTGGCGCAAGCCCAAGGGTGAGAACCCGAAGGCGCGCGAGAAGGTGTTCTACGAGCAATTGCCGTTCTGCGACGTGGCCGACGTGTTCCGCTTCGTCAACGCCCAGTGCCAGTTCCTGTCGGTGCTGACGCCCTTGCAGCCGCGCTATGCGAAGAAGGTCGCCGACGCAGACAGCCTGATGGCGGTCATCATCGCGCAGGCGATGAACCACGGCAATCAGGTCATGGCGCGCACCAGCGACATCCCGTATCACGTGCTGGAGAGCACCTACCAGCAGTACCTGCGCCACGCAACGCTGCACGCGGCCAACGACGGCATCAGCAACGCCATCGCCGCGCTACCAATATTCCCTCACTACTCGTTCGACCTCGATGTGCTGTACGGTGCCGTCGATGGTCAGAAATTCGGTGTCGAGCGCCCGACCGTGAAGGCACGCTACTCCCGAAAGTATTTCGGGCGCGGCAAGGGCGTGGTTGCCTACACGCTGCTGTGCAACCATGTGCCGCTCAACGGCTACCTGATCGGCGCGCACGACTACGAGGCCCATCACGTGTTCGACATCTGGTATCGCAACACGTCGGACATCGTGCCGACTGCGATCACCGGCGATATGCACAGCGTCAACAAAGCCAACTTCGCCATCCTGCATTGGTTCGGCCTGCGCTTCGAGCCGCGCTTTACCGACATGGAAGGACAGTTGCAGGAACTGTATTGCGCCGACGATCCGGCGCTGTACGAGAAGTGCCTGATCCAGCCGATCGGCCAAGTCGACCGGCAACTCATCGTCAGCGAAAAGCCAAACCTCGACCAGATCGTGGCTACGCTCGGGCTGAAGGAGATGACGCAGGGCGCGCTGATCCGCAAGCTGTGCACCTACACCACGTCGAACCCGACGCGGCGGGCGGTGTTCGAGTTCGACAAGCTCATCCGCAGCATCTATACGTTGCGCTACCTGCGCGATCCACAACTGGAGCGCAATGTGCACCGCTCACAGAATCGGATCGAGTCCTACCACCAGCTACGCGGGGCCATTGCCCAAGTTGGCGGCAAGAAGGAGCTGACCGGGCGCACCGACATCGAGATCGAAATCAGCAACCAGTGCGCAAGGCTGATCGCCAGCGCGGTCATCTACTACAACTCGGCCATCCTGTCGCGGCTGCTGATGAAGTACGAGGCGAGCGCCAATGCCAAGGTACTCGCGCTCATCACCCAGATATCGCCAGCGGCATGGCGGCACATCCTGCTGAACGGGCACTACACCTTCCAGAGCGATGGCAAGATGATCGACCTCGATGCTCTCGTGGCGGGGCTTGATCTTGGGTGACGGAAATTTCTGGGGTTCCGGCTTACAACCCCAGAGAAGAGATTTGTCAATCAGCGTGCAATTTTGACCATCTGTCAGCGTTGAATTTTGACCAGTCTACTGTGACGATTTGCGGTGTTTGAATCGATAGGAATCGTTACCGGTTTCGAGGATGTCGCAGTGGTGAGTAATGCGGTCAAGCAGGGCGGTGGTCATCTTGGCATCGCCGAATACGGCACCCCATTCGCTGAACGCCAAGTTGGTGGTGATGATCAGACTGGTCTGCTCGTAAAGGCGGCTGATCAGATGGAAGAGCAGTGCCCCACCGGCCTCCGGGAAAGGTAGATAGCCCAGTTCGTCGATAATGACGGCATCCATTTGCATCAGATGTCGAGCGATGGCACCCACACGGTTCTGTACCTTTTCTCGCTCGAGGCGATTGACCAGATCAACAGCGTTGTAAAACCGCACCCGTTTGCCCTGATGAATGGCGGCAACCCCCAAAGCAATCGCAGTGTGTGTTTTTCCCGTACCGGTACCACCGACCAGAATCAGGTTGTGCGCAGTTTCCATGAAGGCTGCCGTTGCCAGTTGCCGGAGCGGTCCTTCTTCGAGTGCTGACTCTGACCAGTCGAACCCAGTGAAATCGCGATGCACAGGGAATTTCGCTGCATTGATCTGATAGTAACCGTCCGGCCATGACCGTCTGGCCTTGAGGTTTTAGATCGTAGAAGCTTACGTGGCGGACGCTTGCTGGTGTCCGCCATTTTTTTAGCGGACACGATATGGGCACACGACGGACTCACAGTCTCGAATTCAAGCAAGGCGCAGTTAAAGCCAGCGATCAAGCAGGCGTATCGATTGCTGGGGTGGCGATGGCCCACGGTATTAACGCCAATCAACTCCATAAATGGCGGCGTCAATTGCTGGCCACGAAGGTTGTTGTTGCCCAACCACAAATGCTACCGGTGACGATCACCCCGGCGCCGGCATCCATGCCGGATGCGCCGAGTGCGCAGGAAGGCTGCATCGACATCCAGTTTTCCCGTGCCCGAGTGTCGGTACGAGGCCGGGTTGATCCCCATGCACAAAATGCCGGCGATGAAGCTTCGCAAAACTTTCCATACTGATCACTCCTGATTGCTCCGGCCAAAAAGGGTCGGATCTTCCAATCAGGCTGGTCAAATTTCAACGCTGTTTCCCCTGATTAGATGCTCAGTTTTGCACGCTGATTTACACCTCACGACATTTCAGTCCGGCCAGCGGCGAGCCGGTCAGGGCATTGAAGGTGCGATGACAGTCACAGCACCGGT
>Ga0209277_10000515_pt1 | contig 19373 bp, 15 predicted proteins | sample JI81AbrownDNA_FD_187503 | JGI IMG/M metagenome (GOLD analysis project Ga0209277, IMG submission 187503) | Wastewater effluent complex algal communities from Wisconsin, to seasonally profile nutrient transformation and Carbon sequestration -... | ecosystem: Engineered > WWTP > Effluent > Algae... | reverse complement strand
GGTGGCGCCTTCGACGAGCCGGCCGGGGGTTTTGCGTTGGTTGCGGGGCAGGCCGGCTTCTTTGGCGCGTTGCCGTGCTCGTTTGTCCTCGATGTCGCGGATGGCGAGCCAGAGCAGCTTGATCACAGCGTCGTCGTTGGGGAAGTGGCCGCGGTTCTTGATGATCTTGCGGAGTTGGTAGTTGAGCGATTCGATCGCGTTGGTGGTGTATATGATCCGGCGCAGCTCGGGCGGGAACGCCAGGAACGGGATGAACCGTTCCCACGCACGTTCCCAGGTCGCGACGGTGGCCGGATACTTGCGGCCGAGGTCGGACTCGGCGAAGGCGTGAATCGCCCCAGGTTTTGTGCCGCTCCTATGCGGGTTGCGGTTCTGGGTTCAGGGCCGCGTAGTGGGTGGTTTCGTACTCTAGTGGGCTGACCATTCCGAGGGTGCCGTGGAGTCGGCGGTTGTTGTACCAGTCGACCCAGCCGGCGGTGGCGTATTCGACGTCGGCGATGGTCTTGTAGGAGCCGGCGTGGAACACGGTCGTCTGGACGCATTCGGTTTTGTAGAGGCCGTTGATGGTTTCCATCAGGGCGTTGTCGTAGGCGTCGCCGACGCTGCCGATCGAGGCGGCGATGCCTTCCAGTTCGAGGTGCTCGGTGAGCATGATGGACGTGTATTGGCTACCGGCGTCGGAGTGGTGGATGAGTTCCCCGGCGCTGACCTGGTGGCCTTCCCGGTCGCGTTGCCACAGCGCCATCCGGAGCGGGATCATGACCAGCTCGGTCTCCTTGTTGGTTGCGGCATGCCAGGCGACGATCCGCTGCGAGAACACGTCCAGGATGAACGCGACATACACCCAGCCGGCCCAGCACCGGACGTAGGTGTTATGCGCAGCTGCGCATAACACCTATTCGGCTCAGCGTCTGGTTATGTGCAGTGGCAGGGCTGCGACGGCTACCTGACCAGGGGTGATGTGCTGGCCGTGTCGGTTCATGTTGCACATAGTCAGAGGGCTTGGAGGAAGGCGAGGAGTTGGTCGCTGGGCTGGAATCGTGGCGGCGGCGGCGTCGTGTTCGGGTCGGTCATGCGTTGCAGGGCGGCTTCTTTCGCGGCGAGGTCGGCTTCGAGGTAGTGGTGGGTGGTGGCGGGGTCTTCGTGTCCGAGCCACATTGCGATCACGGCGATGTCTGTTCCGGATTGGAGGAGGTGCATCGCCGTGGTGTGCCGGAGGGTGTGCGGGGTCACGTTCATGCCTTGGAGGGAGGGGCAGGCTTGCCTGGCGGCGGTGACGGCTCGGTCGAGGCGGTCACGGACGCCTGATCGGGTAAGTGTTGTCCCGGAGCGGTTCGGGAAGACGGGCGTCTCGGCTGATTGTCCGATCTGGCCGAACCACGTCCGCAGTTGTGCGGTTGTGCTGGGCCAGAGTGGGATGACGCGTTGTTTGCGGCCTTTGCCGTGGAGGTGGACGGCGGCCTGCCGATCGAGCAGGACGTGGCGGACTTGGAGGCCGGTCAGCTCGGACACGCGGGCGCCGGTGTTGTAGGCGGTGGCCAGCAGGACGGCGTCACGCTGCCCGGTCCAGGTGTGTCGGTCAGGCGCGGCCAGGATCGCTGCGATTTGCTCGCGGGTGAGGTAGCCGAGCATGGGTTGGTTGAACCGCTTCGTCGGGATTGCGAGGACGCGCTGGCTGACCGGCATGGAGGCGGGGTCTCGGACGGCGGCGTAGCGCATGAACGAGTGGATCGCGGCCAGTCGGGCGTTGCGGGTGCGGGGACTGTTCCCACGTTCGGTTTCGAGGTGGTCGAGGAAGTCCAGGATCACCGGTGCGTCAACGTCGGGCATCTGGAGCTGCGACGCCGGCTTGCCGGTTCGTCGTTCGATGAAGCCGAGGAGAAGCTCGAAGCCGTCGCGGTAGGCCTCGACGGTGCGGGCGCTCGCACCTCGTTGCTGGATCAGCCGGTTGAGGAAGAAGTCCTGGACCAGTTGCGGGAAGCCGATCTGCGGCGGGCGCATCACACACCGACCCAGGGCGAGGTGGCGAACGCGTCGAACCGGACACCGATGATGCGCATCAACTCCGGAGTTGCCGACAAATACCAGTAGAGGGCCCGGAGCTCAGCGTGGCCAAGATAGGTCGCCAGCAGCGGAAGACGAGCGCCGACGTCCACGCCTTCGGCGTGCCAGGTTTGGATCCGACGGACGACCATCGTGTGTCGCAGGTCGTGGATGCGTGGCTGTCGGGTCCGGCCGTCCGCGGTCCAGCCCAACTCGCGGCGCACCTGACTGAACGCGTGGTGGGCAGTGTTGTAGCTAATCCGGGCACTGGCGTCGGTGCGGAAGAACGCCGCCTCGTCTCCACGGCCGTAACGGCGATTCCGATGCTCTGCGTAGTCACGCAGCGGTGTGACCGCGGTGGGATGTAACGGAACCAGCCGGGTCCGGCCCCGTTTGCCATGAACCGTGAGCACGCCGCCGGTCAGGTCAACCTGTGAGCAGGTCAGACTGAGCGCTTCGGTGACCCGCAATCCAGTGCAGGCGAGCAACCCGAACAGGGTCGCATAAGTGTGTGGACGTAGCCCGTCGACCGGGGCCAGCCGGCCGGCTCCGACGACGAGTTCCGTCAACTCTGCCGAGGAGTAGATGTGCGGTGGCTTCCGCGGGCCGACAGATCCCAGATACCCGGGTGGCGGGACGTCAGTCTCGCCATCGATCGTGGCTAGGTAACGCAGGAAGCCTCGCACGCCGGCGAGGCGTCGAGCCGGGTTGTGCGGGTCGGTCGATGTCGTTGTCGTCGCCCATGCCAGGCTGATGCTCAGTGGCAGCGGCCCGCGCAGCCCCTGCTCGTCGAGGTAGCGACCGAACGCGCGCAGCGACCGCTCCCGCGTCGTCGAGTTGTAGCTGAGCGATCGGCGCAACCTCACATAGTCCGCAACTCGCGTGGTCATCTCGCCGGTCATGGTCGTGCCGCCTCGGTCGAGGGCCACGGCATCGCTGCCTCCCGTAGCCGGGTCACGTCCACGGCGGCGTAGATCCGGGTCGTTTCCAGCGATCGGTGGCCCATCAGATCGCCGATCTCCCGCAGGCCGGCACCGCGGGCCAGCATCCCGGTCGCCAGCGAGTGCCGGAGCAGGTTCCCGCCCCGCGTCTGTGCGTCGATCCCTGACCGGGTCAACGCATGATCGACAGCACGACCCACAAGGTCACTGCTGATCGGCTGACCGATCCGGTCGCGGTGCAGGACGAACACCGCCCGATCAGCCGTGGGTGGCCGACCGTCGTGGAGATAGGCGGCGATAGCGGAACCGACGTCCTGCGGGATCGGCAGCAGCGCGCCGTGACCAGTCTTGCGCGACCGAATCCGGACCACCGCATTCGCCCAGTCCAGATCATCCAATGCCAACCTGGCGACCTCTCCCGGCCGCAGTCCGAGCCGGGCGACGCACAAGATCATCGCCCGATCCCGCAAGGCGCGCGGCGTTGACGAGTCCAACGAGCCCAGCAGGCGCTCAAACTGCACAAGATCGAGGTGCCGAACGAGTTCCGATCGGCGATGCGGCACCATCGGGACGGCGTCGTCCAGCCGATCCTGCCGGCAGCCCTCCGCCCGTAGAAACCGGAAGAAGATCCGCAGCGACGTCGCCGCACCCTCGACCGTTCTCGGCGCACACCGCCCAGCTACACGTTCGACGAAGCCGGTCACGTCGCGGGTGGTGATCCGCTGGAAGTCGACCACACCCCGAGGGAACACGCCCTCCAAGAACTCGCCGACGAATCTGGCGTAGTTGCTGCGGGTCCCCGCAGACAACCCGCGCACCCGCCGCAGATGCTCATCGAACGCCGCCAGCGTCCGGTCCGCCGACCAAGATTGAGATGACATCACAGGCTCCTTGTCTGTCGATCCGACTAATACAAGGAGCATCGCGATTATGTGCGGCAGCAGCGCAGACTGCCAGCCCATCACCCCTGGTCAGGTAGCCGTCGCAGCCCTGCCACTGCACATAACCAGACGCTGAGCCGAATAGGTGAAGTCGGTCACCCAGACCCGGTTCGGGGCGGTCGCGGTGAAGTCCCGGTTCAGCAGGTCGCCGGCCCGTTTGCCGTTCTTGGCCTGGATGGTGGTCCGGATTCCCTTGCTGCGCCGGATCCCGGACAGACCAAGCAGCCGCATCCCGCGATCCACGCTGCCCGGTGACACCCCAGGCAGCTGACGACGCAGTAGCGCCGTCATCTTGCGTCGTCCATACAGTCCCTCCGGGGCCAGCCGACGCTGACCGTGGACGTCGGTGGTCCAGGCCAACGTGCGGATCAGATCGACCACCTGGGCGTCGCTGACGGTTCGGGCTGCTGGCTGGCGGGTTCGCCAGGCCCGGTAGGTTCGTGCGGCGACCTGGCAGCCCTGCTCACGCAGGACCCGGCAGATCGACTCGACCGCACGCCCCTCGGCTCGCTGTTCATCGATGAAGCCCATGATCAGCGGTTGCGGGGGTCGAGTTCCCCGGCGAAGAAAACTGTGGCTGCTTTCAGGATCGCGTTGTCTTCCTCGAGCCGGCGGACCTTCGCCTTCAACGTCTTGATCTCGGCCAGTTCCTCACTGCTTCGACCTTCCCGATCACCGGCATCAACCAGGGACTGGACCACCCAACGGCGGACCGTTTCCTGACCCAGCCCGAGCTGCTTAGCCACCGCCCCGGCGGCAGCGTTCATCGACGTGTACTCCTGCTGATGCTCCGTGACCAGACGCACAGCCCGGGCCTTCAGCTCCGGATCAACCTTCTTTGGCATGACTGCATCCTTCCAACTCAAAAGGATGCGGCATCAAACCTCAGGCGATTCACCAGCTGCCGCTCAGCTCAGGGCGCTCAGTTCCGTCAATCGCACGGTGCGTCGACGCAGCACAGCCATGGCGCTCGCCGCGAGGCCCACCGCCGCCCAGCCGAGCAGCGCGAAGACCGCCCCCGCAGCACCGGTCGAGTCGGTGATCAGGGCTCGCAGGCCGTCCAGCGCCGGACTGACTGGCGACAACGGACGCAGCGAGTCGAACAGCGTCGGCACCGCACCCGTCACCGCGCTCACCGCGGTGAGCACCGCGAAGGCGATCGAGATGAGCCGTCCGGCGTTGCCGAGCCAGGCCGCAAGAGCGTGGTTGACCAGCACGAACGCCACGCCCGTCAGCACCAACAAGCCGGCCATGGCGGCCGCCTTCGGCAGCGCCAGACCGAGCACCGACGTACCGATGGCGGTCAACACGATCGCCTGGGCCGCCGCGACGATGACTCCCGGCAGCAGCGCCCGGGCGACCAGGGTGGCGGTCGGCGCGGTCGACAGGGCGAGGCGTCCGTCCAAGGGCCTGATCACCGCGAACGTCGCCAGCGCCCCCAGCCACAGCGCCAGTGCGATCAGCAGGCTGACCCACGAAACGGTGGGGGTGACCACGCCGTCGATGCGGGTGGTGTCCACGGGGGACGCCACCACTTTGGTCAGGTTCTCGCGGTCGGCCTTGGTGTAGCTGGGCACCTTGTCGGCACCCTTGACCAGCCCATCGGCGAGCTTGCGCGATCCGTCGGCGAGGGCCCCGGAGCCGTCCGCGGCCTTTTCCAGTCCGGTGGCCAGCTCGCTGGCGCCCTTGGCCGCCGCGACCACACCACCGGTGTACTGCGTCACCCCCGAGGTCAGTTTCGGCAACCCGTCGGCCAACCGGGTCGCCCCGTCGGCCACCTGGACGATGCCTGTGCGCAGCTTGCCCAGACCGGTGCCGAGCTGGGCAGATCCACCGACCAACTCCTGGCCGCCCTTGCGGAACGCCGCGAGTTGCTTGGCCTGCGCCGCCGCCTCGGCCTCGCTCGGCAAGGCGTCGTTCACACCCTTGCTCACCGCCGCCAGCCCCGTGGAGAGCTCTGTCACGCCAGTGGCCGCCGCTCCCGTGCCGGTACTGATGCCGGCGAAGTAGGCGTCGCAGAGATCGTCCGCATCGTAGGGGCAGTCCACCCCGAGGCTAGCGGGATCCTTGGACGCCGCCGCCATCGCCTGCTGGTACTGGGTCAGTCCGCCCGCAAGTCGGGAGAGCCCGGTCGCGAGGGTGGCGCTGCCCTTTCCGGCGGCCACCAGTTGATCGGCGAGTTGGTTCGCGCCGGCCACATAGTTCTTGACGCCGCCGGCCAGTTGCTTGCCCTGGGTGGGCAGGTCGGCGGTCTGCTTCTTCATGGTGTTCAGGCCCTTGGCCAGCGCACCGGCTCCGGTTTCGACCTGCGTGACGCCGCCGACCAGGGCGGGCGAGCCGTCCGCCAGCTTGCCCATGCCGTCGCTGAGCCGGCCGGCGCCGTCCGAGGCCGACCGGAGGCCGGCGCTCAACTCGTCGGTGCCGTCGGCTAGCTTGCCGGCCGCATCGGCGACGGTCTGGAACTGCTTGCCGGTGTCGTTGAAGCCGATGTAGATGCGATCGAGGTAGGCCTCGGTGAGCGTCGCATTGAGCGACCGGGACGCAGCGCTGGCGAGCACGTTGCCCAGCCAGGCGTCCGCCACTCCGGCGACCGGTGAGGTGTGCACCTCGATGGTGGCCTGCTCCGCAGTTTGCGGGTCCTTGTTGCCGTACGAGGTCGCGGCCTTGGAGAGGTTCTTCGGAATCACCACGACCGCGGCGTAGCGTCCCGACGCCAGACCCGGCCAGGCGTGCGCCTCGTCGGCCAGGACCCAGGTGAAGTTCTGCTCCTTGCTGGAGTCGACCAGGTCGGCCGACAACTGCCGTCCGAGCGGAATGAACTGGTCGTCGAGGGTGACGCCGTCGTCGAGGTTGATCACAGCCGCTTCGACCTGGCGCAGCCGGTCACCCGAGTTCCAGGTGCCCCACAGAAAACCGCCGGCGACCAGCACCGGGATCAACACCAGGGCGAGCAGAGTGCGCCACGAGAACGTGCGTGTGGCTTCAGGCATGACTGAGTTCTCCTTGAAGATTCATCGTGCGATGCGCTGCGGGCAGCACGTCGGATAGATCCGCGCCGGGTGCATGGGCCAGGACGGCGCAGCCGCCCGCCTCGGTCACGGTGCGTAGCCGCTGGGCGAGGGCCGCGCGATCGGGCCGAGTGAACTGGTCGGCCTCCTCGACCAGCAGCAGCGGGCCGTCGAAGGTGTGGATCGGGGACGGATGGTTGGTGGTGGCCACCGCGGCCAGCCGGCGGATCTCGGACGCCTGCTCGGGCAGCACCCGTCCGGCCACCACGAGGTCACCGGCCGTCAGCGTCAGCCGTCCGGCCAGCGCCATCAGCAGCGCGCGACGGGCCGTGGATTCGCCCTCGACCACCAGCACCTCGCCGGGCTTCACCGCGACGTCCACGCCGCTGAACGCATCACCGCAGGCCAGCCCGCGGCCGTACACGACATGACCACCGGCCTCCGGCCAGCTCTGCAGCTTCAGCTGGTGCGCCAGAGTCTCGCCCTCGATGTCGACCACCGGCAGCCGGCGTTCCAACCAGCGCGGCAGCCACCAGGCACGGGTGCCGAGCAGCTTCATCACGGCAGGAACCAGGGTCATCCGCACCACGAACGCGTCCAGCACGACGCCGATGGCCAGGGCGAACGCTATCGGCTTGATCGCCCCCTCACCCGAGGGGACGAAGAACGCGAACACGGCGAACATGATCATCGCGGCTGCCACCACGACCCGCGAGGAGTGCACGAAGCCGTCCTCGATGAACGACTCGGTGTTGCCGTGCACGTACTCCTCGCGCATGCGACTGACCAGAAAGACCTGGTAGTCCATGGCCAGGCCGAACAGCACGCCCATCAGGATGATGGGCAGGAAGCTGATCACCGGCCCCGCCTCCTGCAGGTTCACCAGCTGTTTCAGCACCCCCTGGTTGAACACCAGTGCAGTGGCACCGAACGCGGCGCCCACACTGAGCAGAAAGCCGACGGCCGCCTTCAGCGGCACCCAGAACGATCTGAAGACGAAGGTCAGCAGCACCAGTGACAACCCGACCACGAAGATCGCAAAGGGGATCAGTGCCTCCGAGAGTCGCTGTGACACGTCGATCTGCACGGCCGTCGCACCCGTCACCGAGGTGTCGATGCCGTACTCGCTCAGCCAGCGGTCGTGCTGGTCGCGCAGACGTTGGACGAGGTCCGCGGTGGCCGGGTCGTCCGGGCCAGTGGTGGGAATCACCTGGATCAGTGCCGTGTCGGCGTTCTCGTTCGGAGTGGCCAGCGGCACCAGTTGCACGCCCGGAATCGCTTCGATGTCGGCTCTGAGCCCATCGGTGATGCGCAGCGGATCGTCCGATTCGACGATCGTGCCGGTGATCACCAGCGGGCCGTTGTAGCCGATGCCGAACTCACGGCTGATCACGTCGAAGGTGACCCGGTCGCCGTAGCTGGTCGGGTTGCGCCCGGAGTTGGGCAGGGCGAGCTGCAGGTCCTTGGCCGGCAACGCGAGCAGGCCGAGGGCCGCGACGACGATCGCGACGGTCAGCAGCGGCACGGCGGTGACCAGCCGCACCCAGAACCTGCGCAGGTCGAAGCGCGGCGACACGCTGCGCGACGACTTGGCTGCCCTGGGCCGAAGGCGTTCGCCCGCGAAGCCGAGGAAGGCGGGCAGAAGGGTGAGCGCCAGCAGTACCTCGACAGCCACACCGACGGCCGAGAAGATGCCCATCACGCCCAGGAAGGGGATGCCCGAAATGGTCAGGCCGGCCAGTGCGACGATGACGGTCAGACCGGCGAAGACCACGGCCGATCCGGCGGTCGCGACCGCTCGTGCGGTCGATTCCTCCGGATCGAGGCCCTGGGTGAGCTGGTCGCGGTGTCGGCTGACGATGAACAGCGCGTAGTCGATGCCGACGGCCAACGAGATCATCACCGCGAGCATCAGGCTGGTCGAGTTCACTTCGAGCACCCGGGACGCGAGCATGGTGATTTCGACGGCGATGATCACGCCGATCAGGGCACTGCCCACCGGCATCGCGGCAGCGGTGACCGAGCCGAGCACGATCAGCAGCACGATGATGGCCACCACGACGCCGAGGCCCTCGATGATGCTGAGCCGGGGAATATGGGTGGAGAACACCTCGCCACCCAGATGCACCTCGGAGCCGGGCAGCAGTTCGGCAACCCTCTCGGCCTGCGCTTCGAGGCTCTTCTTCTGGGCGTCGCTGATGGACGTCATCGACACGTTCACCTGCACACTGGCCAGACCGGCACGTCCGTTGTCAGAGATCAGGCCGTCGACGTTCTCGTTGTAGGGCGACACCACGTCATCGACGATCGGCAGTTGTTCGAAGGTGTCGAGCGCGGCTTCGACCTTGGCGCGCGTGGCCTTGTCGTCGAGCGATTCGCCCTCGGGCAGCAGCAGTACGACCTGCGCGGTGGTTGCGGCCCCCGCGGGAAAGGTCATCCTCAGTTGGTCGAGCGCGACCTGCGACGACGCCCCGGGAATCTTGAAGCTGTCGTTGAACTGGGAGCCGCCGACCAGCGCGACCGACCCACCGAGAGCAGCCACGATCACCAGCCAGACGGCCAGCACCCGCCAACCGTGGCGATAGGACGCCCGTCCGATCCGGTACAGCATCGACGACATCGGCCGATCCCCTCTTCGATACACGACTGCATTCGATGCAGTAGTGTATCCAGTACTGGACCGTATGCAAACCGCTAGGATCACCCAGATGACGACCACCCGTGAGGCTCAACGTGGAGTTCGCCGCACGACGACCGCAGGCGAACCCAGCGCCAGGCGGTTGGCGACCCGCGAGCGGCTGATGGACGCTGCGGTCGAGTTGTTCGGCGAGCGTGGCGTGCTGGCCGCCTCGGTCGAAGAGATCTGCGAGCGGGCCGGTTTCACCCGGGGCGCCTTCTATTCGAACTTCGAATCCAAGGACGAACTCTGCCTCGGGGTGCTGCAACGCAAGGGCGAGCAGCATCTGACCGCTATGCAAGCCGCGATCGACGCGATTCCCGACCTGCAAGGCCGCACGATGAGCACCGAAGAACTGATCCGTGAGGCGGTCCGGGTGTTCCTCGAGGCGCAGCCGAAAGAGGTGCCCGAACAGGTCGCGATGATGGAACTGCGCCTGCACGCGGTGCGCACCCCCGAACTGCGCGCGGGCTGGCTGGCGGTGCACGAGGGGATTTCGAAGTCGGTCAGCGACCTGCTCGCCATCGCCCTCGATCGTGTGGGCGCCCGCTTGGCCATGCCCAGCGATCAGGTGATCGAACTGCTCGGCGCGGTGTACGAGACAACCGTCAGCATGAGCCTGCTGCGCGGCGAGGAGCGTTCGACCGGGCTGGCCCAACAGCTGGCCACCCTGCTCGACGCCCTGATCGAGACCGACTGCACGCCGTAACGCTGGTCGAGCTTGTCGAGACCACCCCGCTGGTCGAGCTTGTCGAGACCACCCGACCGGGTCGAGCCTGATTCCGCTGGTCGAGCTGGGGTCCGGCTGGTCGAACTAGGGTCCGGCTGGTCGAGCTTGTCGAGACCACCAATGAAGCAGCTCCACTCGGATCCACACCACTGGCCCAAGGTTGCCTTGAAGCCCCCCCGTCACAGCGGATGTGGGTGATCTCGACAAGCTCGATCAACCGGATTTGCGCGGCGACCTCGACAAGCTCGACCAGCGGCGATCTCGACATTCGACCAGCCCTGGTGTGGTCTCGGACCTCAGCTACTGGCCGGGCGTCCCGCCAGCCATTTGAGGGCCTCACGTTGCGAGAGGGCCGACAGCCTCGACGCATTCCCGTCCACGTAGTTGCGCACCCAGGTCTCGTCCGACTTGGAGTACTCGCGTAGCGCCCAGCCGATGGCTTTGCGGGCGAAGAAGTTGCCGTCGTCGATGCTGCCCTCGAGCGCGAAGCGCAGCAGCTCGGTGTCGGTCCGGCGTTTGGCGCCCAACTGGCTCAGGATCGACGAACGACGCACCCACAGGTTCTCCTCCACCGCCCAGGCGCGTAGCACCGGAGTCATCGTGGCCGGATCGACACGCAGCAACGCCCCGACGACGTGGGACGCGAGCTCGTCCACCACATCCCACCAGGCGCCGGCGATGATCAGCTGCCGAACCAGCTCGAGCACGGCGTCGTCGGGCGTCAGCCACGACCGATATTGCGGATGCCGCAGCAGGGCGATAGCCGCGTAGCGCTGCTCGCGGTGGGTGGCGCCGTCCCAGATCGTGCGGACGGCCAGCAGCCAGCTCGACCGGTCGGGCAGCGGGTGGGCCGCTACCACCGAGCGGACGGTGCGGCGGAGCTCCGGCATGGCGATTCCATGGAACGGCATCGCCGACTTCATGTACCGCTGCTGCCCCAGCGCCCGCTCGGCATCTGCCTGAGCAGCGAGAGCGGCCCGGAGGGCGCCCACGATGGCCAGGTCCGCAGCGTCCACGGCCGCATTGCACCACAGCTCGGCGAAACTGCACCAGATTCAGGGCCCGCTAACCCTCGGCAACGATGGCTGACGACAAATCCGGTGCAGTTTCGCGGGCTAGGGCAGCGCGCACCCGTGACACGACGTAGCCCGGCTGCTCAGTGACCTGCTTCCACGTGAAGCGCAAGACTGCGTAGCCCGCCAAGACCAGTTCGTTCTGGCGAATGCGATCGGACTCGAAGGTGTCTCGGCGGCTGTGCATCTCGTAGCCGTCGAACTCGACAATCAGCCCTGGTTCCGCCCACCAGAGGTCCGGGTAGTACCTGCGACCACCGACCAGCAGTTCCACATTGGCCACCCAGCCGCCGATCCCGTTCTGTCGAAGGAGGTGCTGCAGCTTTCGCTCACCTCCGGACCAAGGGTTGTCCAGGCTCGAGCGGACAAGCCGCCGACGGGTCTCTTGGCCAGGCATGCCCGCAAGGTGGGGCAACGCGGCCGAGAGATCGCTGCCTTGCACGCGACCTTCGCGCAGAAACCGTTCGATCAGCGCTCCCTCGTCGCGGGCGGCGGCTTCGACGGCGAGATACGCACCGGACGGCGTCCGCAGGCCACCGATGCGCGCTCGCTGTTCAACCGGCACACGTCGGCGGACCCATCGAACACCATGAGTGTCGCGTCGGCTGTGGCGATGCGTGAGTTGCACGTGGTCACGTTCGCCGAAAGGGGATTCGGAGAGAGTTCCGGTCAGGGCCGCGACGGCATCCGTACCCCACAACAGTGAGCCGGGAGCGAAGGCCAGCGCCGCGGCGAAGCGGGTCTGGCGATCAGCCATGCGGGCGGCGTCAACGAAGGTGCCCGGCAGAACGCGGACGATGGCGCCGCTTCGCACCAGTACGGCGAACGCGGCGCGAGCGCTCAGATGATCGCGTTGACGCAGCACTCCGTTGTTCATTCTCATGATGGTGGTCAGGGCCATCAGGTCATCGGTTTGGAGCACTGCCGAAGTTCAACACGCTCCCGACCTGTCTGCAGAAGGTTATCCACAGGGCTTCGCACCCTCGCCCGGCCGAGCGACTCGGCTGACGGCGAAACTGCACCAGATCGCGTCGAACTGCACGCTCGCGAGCGTCCGACGGCCAGGAATGTGGTGCAGATTCGCCGATCAAACGGTCGCGGCCCAATAGCGCAGTCAGGACGCCCAGCGTCCGGTGAAGAACAGCCAGGACCACCAGCACAGCACGAAGGCCGCCAGCACGAAGACAGCGGCGGTCAGCAGCGTGCGCAACCGACGGCGGCTGGGCCTCAGGTTCCAGCCACCGGAGAGCCGCTCGCCGATCAACACGAACAGCGGAAACCACAGCAGCATCGCGCGGGTCACGCTGAGGTACCAGTACGAGCACGAGAAGGCGAGCACCTGCACGCCCACCCAAGCCGCCTCTGCCCAGCGTCGCTTGCGCAGGCAGATCAGAGTGACGATCACACCGACCGCCATGGCGCCGAGCTCGGCCCTGAACACCCACGACCACTCGGGAAAGGCCGGATAGGCGTTGGACGTCGCCGCCTCGATCGTGTGCTGGAGCGACACCCAGGGCCAGGTGAAGCCGCGTGGCCACCCCGTCGATTGGGCCCGATACCAGGCGTTCCAGTCGCCGGTCAGGTTGTACAGGTAGGCGATGTAGCCGAACAGGGTGAGTGCGGGAATGCTCAGCCAGGCCAGCGCCCGGACGCGCCCGTCGCCCAGCCAACCCCGGACAACGTCGACGGCCCCGGGCTGCGGCCAGTTGCCCGAACTCCTGGGCGTAGACGAGCCCTGCGGGCGCGAGGAGAACTGCGGCGACGAGTACGAGGGGCCGGCCGTAGCCACGCCCGAAGAACCGGCCGCGCCCCGACCCTTGGGCGACCTCAACCGAGCCAGTAGATCGCGCACGTACCCCAAAGCCCGGCCCGACGTCGCCTGGGTGCGTGCACCCGCCCCGCCGGTGCTGCCGCCCGACCATCCGGACGGCGCCCCCCACTGCGCCGCTGAACTCGCCCCCGACACTGCGGGGCGTCCGCTGCCCAGCCAGCGACGCGACAGGGCCAGGATCACCAGTGCGCAGAGCAGGAACAGGCCCGAGACGCGGAGCGTGCAGGCCAGTGCGGCCAACGTGGCCGCGGCCCCCCATCGGCCGGCCCGGGCCCGCTCCCAGGCCCAGAAGGCGGCCGCGCAGAACGGGGCTTCGGTGTAGGGAACCATCGTGAACACCGTCGTGGGCGCCAGCAGCCACACCACCGCCGCGATCGGACCGCCGAGCCGATACAGCGCCGCGGCGGCGAAGGCCGAGCAGATCACCGCGAGGCATACCCCCGCCCACAGCATCGGCACACCGACCATCGAGAAGGCCCGCAGAACCAGTGGCCAGCCGGGAAAGAACGCGATGCTGTTGTCGGCCACGTAACCGTGCGTCGCAATGTCGAAGTAGTGCTGAACGTCCCAGTTGGCGAGCATGTCGCCGGGCGAGCGTCCGGTGGTCATGCCGACCCACAGCGCCACACCCACCATCAGCAACCGGCTGATCAGCCAGGTCTGCACCACCAACCGAGCCCCGTCCCGCACCATCGGGGCCGAGCGGGACGGCGGCGCGAAGGTCAGCGCAGCCACGGCACGAGCCGCATCCAGGAGGCGTCGGGGGCGCCGTCGAGCACGCCGCCGTCCGGGTCGTCCAGCATCGGCTCGACCTGCGCGTGCCGGCTGTTCCATTGCGGGTTGCGGACGGGGTCGAACTCGGGTCGGACGATGTCACGGATCACCATGCCAGCCAGCCACAGCTGTGCGGCGATCCGCACCAGCACCGAGGCCAGGTAGAGCCCCTGCCCGCCCGATCCGGACGCCAGCGACCCGTCCAGGTGCGCCCAGATGGCGCCGAAGTAGATCAGCTCCGCGACACTCCAGATCAGCCAGTCACGCCAGCGCGGCCGGGCCAGCACCACGAACGGCAGCAGCCACAGCACGTACTGCGGCGAATAGACCTTGTTGATTACCAGGAACCAGACCATCAACAGCAGCAACCCCTGCGCCAGCCGCGGACGACGCGGAGCCAGCAGCAGCAGGACGCAGATGACCGCCGTGCCGATCACCATCAGCACGGTCTGGGCACTCGAGACGTCGGTGACCGGATTGCCCGCCAGGCTGAACACGTACCAGATCGACCCGAGGTCGGCGCCGCGATCGACGTTGAAGGTCCAGAAGTAGAGCCAACCCGACGGGCTGATCAGATAGACGGGCAGGTTGACCGCCAGCCAGCTGCCCGCGGCGCCCGCGGTGGCCAGCCAGAACGGCTTGAGTCGCCCGGAGCGGAAGCAGAGCACGGCCAGGATCACCAAGAGCAGCACCGGGTACAACTTCGCCGCGATGCCGAGCCCCAGCCAGATACCGGCCCAGAGCGGCTTCTTGCGCGCCCAGGCGAGCAGGCCCAGCGCCGTGCACGCGAGCACCATGAAGTCCCAGTTGATCAGGCCCGTCGTCATCACCGCGGGCGCGATCGCGATCATCATGGCGTCCCAAGGGCGGGACATGCGCAGGTGTGCCCACAACACCAGCAGGAAGAACCCGAACAGCAGTACGGCGTTCACGCCGACGAACAAGGCCGCCGCGTGGGCGATCGCCGAGTTGGGCAGGTTTGGACCGGTCTGCCCGCCGAGGGCCAGCGTGATGCGGCGCGCGAGGTCCATCAGGGCGCCGGTGAGCACCGGATACTCCACGTCGGCATTGATGAACGGCACCTTGCCCTCGGACAACCCGCGCGCGTAGAACAACGGCCCGATGTCGCTGTAACACATCGCCCGGTAGACCGACCCACCCAGCTGGCAGGGCAACTGCCGCAGCATCAGCACCAGGTACGACACCGTGCCGGCCAGCATCACCCACGGTTGGGGGTTGAACCACACCCCGGCGCGCTCCACCCGGCGGCCGAGCTGACCGCCCAGCGCCCTCGCGGCCGTCATGCCTGGATCGCCCTCACACGACTCATCATGCCCGCTGCCGCCGACCCGTCCGCGCCGTCATCGAGACTGCGTGGCCGAAGGGCTGGCTGTCGGCCGGTCGGTCGGCTGCAGGGTCGGTCGCGTCGTGGGACCCGTGGGCTGGGTGGTCGCGGTGGGTGTCGCGGTCGGCGTGTTGGACGGGGTCTGGGTGCGCGGCGGCAACGTCGGGGTCTGAGTCGAGACCCGTCGGGTCGGCTCGTCGAAGTTCTCGTCCTTCAAGCCGCTCTGAGCCACCTGCATGTACGACATCCAGGTGGACAGCGGCGGGCCCGAGCCGAAGAAACCCGGGTAGTAGTCGTTGAGGTCGTCGGTGCCCTCCTTGCCCGCCACGTACATCACGGCGGTCGCGATCTGCTTGCTCATGCCGACGAACCAGCACGCGGACGTCTTCGACCCGCCGGCCGCGTCACGGATGTAGTAGGTGCCGGTCTTGCCTGCGATCGGGAAGCCCATTCCGCCTGCGCGGGCCGCCGTGCCGTCCTGCACCACGTTGGTGAGCGCATACGCCACATCGTTGGCGACGTCTTTGTCGACGGTCTGCTTGGCAGTGGTGTCGGCCCGGAAAAGCACCGCACCGGAGGGATCCTTCACCTCGGCGACTACGTGCGGCGCGATGTGTTTGCCGCCGCGGGCGAAGGTGGCGAACCCGGTGGCCTGGCCGAGCGGGCTGACCTCGGGAATGCCCAACGGAACACGACTGACCGGCTCCCAGCCGGCCGCCTTGGGCAGCCCCGCCTCCTCGGCGAACTCCAACGTCTTCTCGGGGCCGTCCTCCATGTTGCCTTCGAGGTCGACGTAGGCGGTGTTGATCGAGTTGGTGGTGGCCTGCAGCAGCGACACGCGTCCGTAGTTGCGGTCGCCCGCGTTGCGCACCGGCACACCCTCGCCCGGCGGGGTGAACTGCGAGCCGTTGAACGAGTCGCTCAGCGTGAAGCCCTGGCTGAGGGCGGCACCCAGCGCGTACGGCTTGAACGTCGACCCGGTCGGACGTGGGGTGATGCCCCAGTTGCGGCTGTTCTTGACGAAGTCGGGGCCGCCGTAGAGGGCCAGCACGCCACCGGTCTCGACGTCGATGGACGCCAGGCCGGCGTGCAGATTCGCCGCCTTCTTCGTGCTGCCGTTCACGCTCTGCAGGGTGATCTTCTGCGCCGCCGACACCGCTGCCTCCTGTGCCTTGGCGTCGAAGGTGGTGACGACGCTCAGCCCGCCGCCGGCGATCTGGTCGTCGGTGAAACCCTTCGCCCGAAGCTCGTCCTGCACCATGTTGAGCAGAAAGCCCTTGGGTCCGCCGAACTGCGAATCGCGCTCGAGCTCGGGAAACTTCGGCAGCCGCGAGTAGATCTCGTTCTTCTGGGCCTCGGTCATCTTGCCCATCTCGACCAGCCCGTTGATCGTGTACTGGTAACGCTCGAGCAGGTCGGCCGCCTGCTTGTCGCCCTTGGCCGGGTCGAGGTTGCCCGGATTGTTGACGATGGAGGTCAGCGCGATGGCCTGCTCGTCGGTCAGCTTGGCCGCCGTCTTGCCGAAGTAGACCTGGGCGGCGGCCTCGATGCCGTAGGCGCCGCGGCCGAAGTAGACGGTGTTCAGGTAGCCCTCGAGGATCTGTTCCTTCGACATCTCGTTGCCCATTTTGGCGGCCAGCAGAATCTCGGTGAACTTGCGGCTGAAGCTCTTGTCCTGGTTCAGATACAGCACCTTGATGTACTGCTGGGTCAGGGTGGAGCCACCGACCAGGTCCTCGCCGCGCACCACCGAGATGCCGGCTCGCACCAGGCCGGGAACAGAGATGCCGGGGTCGGTCCAGAAGGTTCGGTTCTCGCCTGCGACGATGGCGTCCTTCGCGTTCTGCGGCATGTCTGCGAAGGCCAGCGTCTGCCGGTTCTGAATCTGGTAGCTGCCCATCTTCTCTTTGCCGTCGCGGAAGTAGACGAAAGAGGTGTTGGTCTGGAAGTCGGCGTTGGGATCGGGCAACTTGACCGTGGCATACGCGAACCCGAGCAGTGCGCTGCCGGCCACCATCAGCACCAGCACCGTGATGCCGAGCCAGGTGAAGAAGCGGCGCCAGCCGCCCCTCTTCTGCTTCGCCTTGCCGGGGGGTTGCCTGGACTCAGCCATAGATGTCCTCAACGGTCTTCTGGCGGCGGGGTGGACGGCGCCTCACACCGTCACCCAGCAGGAACGAACTGATCATGTGGTTCCAGCGGCATTCGGTGCAGACCTCCACGACGCGCACCGTGAACTCGCCGAACTCGTCCTGCATCTCGTCCAACTCCTTGGTGGACTTGATGCGACCGGAGTACTGGCCGAGCTGCTCGCCGAAGACGTAATGCAGGTTGACCATCATGCTCTCGCAGATGGGACAACGCTGGTTGGCGTCCTCACCGTGATGCAACGCGGATCTGACCAGCATCGGGTCGGCGTCACAGGCATCGGCCTGGGTCAGCGTGCGCGGCGAGCGCCGCAGCGCCTGCAGGGTGGCTCGGCGTTGCAGCGCGTAGTCGATCACCTCGCGCTTGGACCACATGGCAACCAGGGTAGTTGTGCCCGCCAGCGGGGTCGATGCTTTCGCCCCTCGAGCGGACGGTGACGAAAGTGCCGCCCGGGCCGGCCGAGTGGGCGTGCCTGGGCCGGTGAGGCTAAGATCGTGCGGGTTCGGACGCCGCTCAGTCGTCGTCTCGAACCAACCGGGGACGTGGCGCAACTGGCAGCGCAAGACCTTTGCAAGGTCGAGGTTGAGGGTTCGAGTCCCTTCGTCTCCACCGTTCTGGTGGCGGGTTCTCCAGCGCTTTAGCTGGTTGAGCCGGTCGAAACCGCTTCCCGGGTCAAGCCTGTCGAAACCACAAACCTGGTCTCGACAAGCTCGACCGGCCGACACTTCCGCCGCTGGTTGAGCCTGTCGAAACCACGAACCTGGTCTCGACAAGCTCGACCGGCCGCAGCAAGCTCGACCGGCCGACACTTCCACCGCTGGTTGAGCTTGGCGCCACCAGTCCGCTTTCACACCTGCCCGCGCACCTCGGGCAGGTGCGCGAACTTGGCGATCGTCGCTTCCGCCCGCCGCACCCTGGCCGGTTCGCCGGCCGGAATGATCTCGGGCAAGAACCCGTAGTCGGCGACCAGTTGCCGGGCGTCCGGACTGCCTTGGGCGGCCAGTCCTCGCTGCAGCGTCCACCAGTCGGCCACATCGCCCCAGCCGGGGGTCGCCAGGGCACCGCCGAACTGCTGCACCGCCAGCCCTGCGGTCAGCGACGCGAACCGCAGCCGAACGTCCAGTGGCCAACCGGCCAACGCGCCGGCCACCAAGGCAGCCCCGAAGCAGTCGCCGGCGCCGGTCGGGTCGATCGCCGGCACCGGCAACGCGGGCACCCGCACCCATTCGCCGCTGCCGGCGTCCACCGCGATGGCGCCCTCGGCGCCCAAGGTGACCACGGCCACCGGCACCCGTTCGGCCAATCGCTCCAGGGCCTCCTCCGCGGTGCTCGTGCGGGTGTAGGCCATCGCCTCCTGGTCGTTCGGCATGAAGCAGTGACAGCCCGACAACCGGTCGAGCATGCAGGGGTCCCAGGCCCCGGTGCCGTCCCAGCCGACATCGGCGAACACCAGCGCGCCGGCTGCGGCCAACCGTTGCCACCACGGATCACCGTCCAGCTCGGCGATCACGGCGCGTGCGGTCACCCCCGGCACCAGAAGTTGCGACGCCGGTCGCGGCGCCTCATGGCCGTGAGTGACCATCGCCCGGTCACCGGCGTACGCCATCGACACCGTGACGGGGGTGTGCCAGCCGTCGAAGCTGGGCGACATGGAGGTGTCGACGCCCTCCTGGTCGGTCAGCACCTGCCGGCACCATTCGCCGTAGCCGTCGTCCCCGAAACCGGCGATCAACCCGGTGTGCAGCCCCAGCCGTGCCAGGGCGACGGCAAGGTTGGCGATGCCACCGGGCGACGACCCCATGCCTGCGGCCCACACCTCGGTGCCGGGAGCCGGCGGGGTCGGCAACTCGGTGAAAACCACG
>Ga0209277_10000514_pt1 | contig 19393 bp, 20 predicted proteins | sample JI81AbrownDNA_FD_187503 | JGI IMG/M metagenome (GOLD analysis project Ga0209277, IMG submission 187503) | Wastewater effluent complex algal communities from Wisconsin, to seasonally profile nutrient transformation and Carbon sequestration -... | ecosystem: Engineered > WWTP > Effluent > Algae... | reverse complement strand
GATCTGGCTCGGCAGATGATTGAGTCATTGGGAAGCGCGCTTCCGTCGTGAGCCACACCGCTCAGCAGAACTCGCTGAATCTCGACTACTTATGTCTCTAGGGAGCAGACGGGCACCCCTGTGCGTCAGGCTGTGGTGAGACACAACGACTGAGTTCCTTCCCTTGCACGGGGTGAGAAGCGAGTAGCAACCGATGACGATGACTTTGGCTGATGGGGCCGTTGATGATGGGGTCATGGGACCTCGAGCTGACCGGCCCAAGCGGCGGGTGTTCACGGCGGAGTACAAGGCGCGGATCCTGGCCGAGTACGACGCTGCCGAGCATGGGGCGCGGGGTGCGGTCCTGCGACGGGAGGGGTTGTACTCCTCGCACATCGTGGAGTGGCGCCGAGCTGCTGAGGCTGGTGCGCGGGCGGGGCTGGGCCCGGTCGGGCGGGACCGGCGGGACGCGGAGATTGCGGCGCTGACGGCCCGGGCGGAGCGGGCCGAGGCCGAGCTGGCTAGGACCCGGGCGGCGCTGGACCTGGTGGGAAAAGCACACGCGCTCTTGGAGACTCTCTCCGAGAGCGCGGAGCCGACCAAGCGGTCGCCGCGGTGATCACCCCGCTCGTGGACGAGCTCGCCGTGCACACCGGCGTGAAAGCCGCGTGCGCGCTGCTGGGACGGGCACGAGGCAGCCACTACCGCGCCAAAGCCCCTCGCCCAGTTCGGGACCGGGCGCAGCGGCCGGCCCCACCCAACGCGCTCACTGACGCCGAACGGCGTGAGGTGCTGTCGGTGTTGACCAGCGACCGGTTCATCGACAAGTCCGTGGCCCAGACCTGGGCGACGCTGCTGGACGAGGGCACCTACCTGTGCTCGCGCTCCACGATGCACCGGATCCTGCGCACGAACGACGCCGCGGGTGAGCGCCGCGCCCAGGCCACCCACCCGCCCCGGGTCAAACCCGAGCTCGTAGCGACCCGGCCCGGGCAGGTGTGGTCCTGGGACATCACCAAGCTCCGCGGACCCGAGCGTGGGGTGTACTACCACCTGTACGTCGTGATCGACATCTTCTCCCGCTACGTCGTCGCGTGGACCGTCGCCGCCTACGAGGACTCGGTCCTCGCCAAGAGCATGCTCGAGGAGGCGATGGGTGTGCATGGGATCCCCGACGTGGTCCACGCGGACCGGGGTACCTCGATGACCTCCAAACCCGTGGCACAGCTGCTCGTCGACCTGAGCGTGACCCGTTCGCACTCCCGCCCGCACGTGTCCAACGACAACCCCTACAGCGAGGCCGCGTTCAAGACGTTGAAGTACGCCCCGGTCTTCCCTGGCGAGTTCGGGTCCCTGGCCGACGCCAGAGCCTTCTGCGAGACGTTCTTCGGCTACTACAACCACGAGCACCGCCACGCCGGGATCGGGCTGCACACTCCGGCCTCGGTCCACTACGGCACCGCGAGAGAGGTCCGCGCCCAGCGACAGGTCACCCTCGACGCCGCGTACGCGACCCACCCCGACCGCTTCGGCCGCCGCCGGCCGGCACCACCGAAACTGCCCACCGCCGCGTGGATCAACCAGCCCTCACAGGAGGCCCTCATACAAAGCGCCTGACCGCAGATGTCTCAAACAGCTTGACACCTTCCGCTGAAGCAGGTTGGTCACGTTTCCAATTGTGGCTGCTCCCTCCGACAGGACGACTGGACCTGCCTTCACCCTGTCCGTTGGGCGGCGCTATGACGTTACTTGTCAAGCGTGGCCAGCTACGAGAGACGTCTCACATCGGGCGCTTGGCACCGACATATGGATGAACGTCCGAAAGGATGAGTGCATGACCGACATCCTTGGCACAGCTCGGACCATTCCCCTCATCCTTTGCTGCCTTGGACTGGGCCTCGCCGCCGGGTGTGCCGGCTCCGACAGCCCCAGAGCGGGAGCAACCGTGACCGCTACGGTCTCGATCACCCCGAGCACGACCGAACTGGGCGAGGACGCCGAATCCGAGGGTGCGGTGCCGGCCGAGCCAGCGAACCCCGTTCCAATCTTGCAGAAGATCAAGGGCTGTGTCATCGACGAAGGCACCGAGGTCGGCGACCACGACGTCGCTGGCAACCGCTATGCCTCATGCTCCTTCATGGACAACGCTGACACTCCCGGTACCTCCGTCACTGTGCGCACTTACCCCGGGGATCCAATGGAGTGGCATCCAATGCCCGACCAACTGCAGTCCGATGACTCTAACAAGGTGATCCTGGCGAATGACTTCACGGTGGTCATCACCGGGGACTGGCAGAGCTACTCGCGAGACGTCGACCCCGAAACTATCGCCAAGTTGGTCGGTGGCACATTTCAACCAGCCAGCTGATTAGGACGTAGGCGCGGGGTGAATGCTGTTCGAGTAGTGGCTGTCTTCTCCTTGGTGCTCAGCCTCGCGGGCTGTGGGTCCTCCGAGAAGCCGACAATGCCGGACGTCCAGGGCCAGCAACTGGATGTAGCTCTCAGCGACATCAAACGTGCGGGCATTGATGACGAAGCCGAGATCGTCGGCGGCGGCCTGCTGGGTGTCCTCGACGAGTCCAACTGGCAAGTGTGTTCGCAGTCCCCCGGCCCCGGGCAGTCGGTGACCGTCCAGCCGCGACTGACCGTCGATCGCGCATGCAGTGACGACGAACCAGAGCCCAGTGTGTCGACGAGTAGTCCCGCAACCGAGTCGGCCCCAACCACGTCCGACGACCCAGTCACTGAAGCACCACCAACTGACGAAACCCTCACCGCCAAGAACAACCCCGAGTTCGCGGCACTGCTGTCACTGACGGACACGGGCTCCAGCACCATCGAGAAGTTCGCAACCAAGTACGCCGGCCGAACGCTCGACTTCGACGGGAACATCTGCGCAATGAATAAGCATGGGGACTACGCGACGAGGTTCGACATTCTCATCTGCGCCGGAGACTTTAGCGAGATATCCTCACGTGGTCCGAACTTCCAGTTCAAGGACGTGAATGTCACCAACGATATCCACGTCACTGGACCGAACATCCCGGATACCCTCGCCGTTGGACAGAACGTCGGCGTCGTTGCCAAGGTTGAAGGTTTCAACGGCATCCAAGAGCTCTTCTTCCTCGATCCCGTCCAAACCACGTTCAGGTGACGCCCCACTGCCCCCACGCTTCACGGCCCGCGGGCGGGCAGGGTCCGGGCTCAGAGCCCAGGCCGGTCGCTAACGCTCAGCTAGACATCCAGACCAAGCGCGGGCGGCGAGATACTCCTTCATAATGGCGGTAAGCCGCATCCCATCAGAGCGAACAGGCGGCGATAGGACGCACCTTTGCTGGCGGAATGCGACAGGCTGATGCGATGAGCGCGCAGAGCGCCCGTTCAACGCACAAGGTCACGCTCGGAGGCGGCGCGGGTCGGTTACCGACTGGTGGGGTGCGGGGGGGGAGATTTCCCCTCTCGCGGTTAACTCCTTCAGTGCGCGATGACATCCTGACTGCCAGCGTCCATGACGGTCTTGAAAGGACACCACTGGCTCTTCTTCACAGGAGTCAACGCCATGTTGTGAGCAGCGCCCTCGAGCGGCCACAGATCCTGGGAGGTGGTGACCCTTGTCGTAGGGATGTGATGGATTCACATGAAGTTCCTCGCTCCTGTGATTCTCGACGACGTCCCAGTTGGGTGGAGGGGCTCCCTCAAGCAACATCTTGCCCGCTTCGCGGGAGGCAAGAATGGACCAGCGGGCGCTATCCGCGACTAACCACAGGTGCACCGGGCCCGACAAACACAGGCGGCGCAGTTCGGCAAGCTTTCGGCCGGTATTGTTCTCAAGTGCGATGTCGGGCTCACGCTCGGCCCTGAACCAGAAGCGGAGCAATCCTTCGAGGCTGTCAGGCCCTGCGGCTCGGGCTTTGGCCTCAACTGCCAGACCCACACTGCCGTCGCTCCTGTACGCTAACGTGTCGAACTCGCCGCGCTCGAAATCGAGACGGTCCGCAGGCCACCCGTGGTCCAGGATCAGCTCGGCGGCCGCCCCGACTTGGATGACGTACTCCAGGTTGAGAGAGACTCCGCCTCCCAGTTTGCTGAACAAGGCGTAGCGCCCCGTCGGGTTCTTCGGTCGTACCGTCGGCAGCGTGACGAAGCCGGCCTCGTCGACGGCGGCAACACCTGCATCGATCGCTCGCAAGAAGCTTGATGCCTCGTCTGCCAGGAGTCCGCGCCGCGGCTCGGCCATTGCCCCGCTGAGCACGTCCACTCGACGCTCCGCGAAACCTTGCGCCCACCCGGACAGCAGCACATGTAACCGCTCAACGGGACCGGAATCCTTGGCCGAGGCAACCTGCTCGCCTAGCACCTGAGTCAGCCAACGCTCGTCAACGACCGTTCTCTCCTGCACAAGGTCAGCATGCCCTGCAAGATCCGCCCTCACCGCAGGTACCGGCGCCGGATGAATCAATCGCAGCTGCGACCGCGGATCTTTCATGCACCTACTCGTCGTCGGGCCACGCCTCGCCGGGTGGCCAGGGGTCCGGTAGTCCGAAGAGCTGGTCCGCCCTGGTTGGGGCTAGGAGCTCGACCAACGTGCTTTCTGCAAGGCTCAGCGTGTCGCCTGGCAACCCAATGACGTCTGGAAGCTTGTGGACCGGGTTGGGGTGGAGCCACAAGGTCGTCTCTGCTCGCTGCACGTAGTACGGCATGAGCTGATTCACGAGGAGAACGCCAGAGACGTTGCGGTTGCCCCACTCTGGAGGCGTGCCGAAGTAGCCATCCGGCTGCCGGACTTCGCGGGTCGCCATCGAGCCGTCGGGCGCCTCGCCGATGTGCACGGCGACGTGCCCGTACATGGCGTTGCCGCTGTGCCATCGGTCCCTGTCGTGGATGTAGGTGCCGACCGCAATGATGAAGGGCGCCCCGAGGTCCCCGTACTCGTGGTGCTTCGTCGCCAGTGCCTTCTTAATCGCCGGTGCGTCATCAATGAAGTCGACGCCCGTATGTCCGTAGACACCAATTGTCCGGTCGTTCGGCCTCGTCCCTCTGGCCTCGGGCTTCTTGGGAACCGCCCTGAACGTGACGGCCCAGCCTTCGTGCTCCCATCGACGCGTCGGCGCCGCGTCCAGGTCCCACGGGGCATTGGGGTCGAGCTGCCCGAGCCAGCGCCGGAGGTCCTTACGAAGACGGGCCGAGGCGGGTGGTGAGGTGCCCTCTTTGAGGTCGTCCAGCCACAGCATGAAGTTGGGGTCGCCCACCCGATTCACCGTGTCGAACAGTACGGCTCGGCGCTGCGCCGCCGCCTTCTCGGCTGGAGTCGCGCCGGGCGCTATGGCCTCGATGAAGAACCGGAGGTCGTCGCGCTCTGCCAGGAAGTCGGGGTGGCGACTGGTGCACTGGACCTCGGGATGGATTGTGACGGTGTATCCGGCCCTGATAAGGCTCTCGTGCAGGTAGAGCTCAAGGAACGCGCTGCGGAACTGCTCGTCGTCGCGGGATCGGAATCGCTGGCGCAGGTCGTTGTACTCCTGCTCGCTTGGTATGCGGTCGAGCCACTCCTGCATGAGGGCACGAGGGTGCTCCCAGTAGTCACCCGCGATGCGGTTGAGGAACTGGAAACTCGACTCCTGATGGGTTGAGGGTGCGGCATTGGTCCGTTGGAAGTCGTCGAACAGTGGTTGGCGCGATTCCCCCATGGCGGACAGCGTGCCAGCACCCGCCGACAGTCACGGACTCTTCGGGCCTACGGTCGTCGACACGCTGCGCCGCCGCGCCGTTGCGTCTTTGTGGGCGAACAGGCGGCGCTGAGACGCATCTCCTCGAGCGGAGCAGCCGGTGATGCTCGCGAGACTCTAGAGGTCCAACAGCAGCGCCAGTGTCTCGCGGACCTCGTTGAGGGCTACCGGGCCGACGTTGCCAGTGCGGTCGTGAATCCGCGTCGTGGCCACCGATCGCACGTGCTGGCATTGCGCCGAGGAACGCGCCACAAGTCGGTTGTCCTCATCGGGGTCGATTAAAACCTCGGTGCTGCTGTCGCGCTGTGTCCGGGTCAACGGCACGACCTGGACGACGTTGGGTCCGCCCCGCAGAACCCGGGCAGCCGTCACCACGATCGCCGGGCGACGGAGTCCGGCCTCGCTTCCCGCGGGCATACCAAGGTCAAGTTCGACGACGTCACCCGGCGTCAGCATCGAGCCACGCTGTCTCGTCCTCGGTGAGCTCTGGTGCAAGGTCTCGTGCCATCGCGTCCTGGCGCAACGCGCGGATGGCATTGCTCACCGTCTCATCAATGGTTTCGTGGCGTGCGGCTGCCAAGCGCGCCACCCGGGCATGAGTGTCCCTGCTGATGCGGATCGTCGTTGTTTCGGCCACAGCACCACCGTATCTGTCTGTAGACGGATACGTCTACAGACGCTTCAAGGCTACGCAGGGGCGGGCACGGTCAGGCAGCCGCAAGTCAATCGCCCAACGGCCGGATCAGGCGGCGATGTGACGCACAGCGACCCCGTCCTTCCAACCCGGGTCCGGACGTGGCTATCTGCGAATGCGCGTGGTTGCCGGGAACGACAGGTCTCTCAGTGGCAGTCAGCACCTGACAGTGGCATCCCACCAGTGGGGGCCCGGCCCGCGGTGGCACGCGAAGAGTCCTAGATGGCCGGCCTTGAGGCCAAACCCGTTCGCCCATTGGGAGTAATCCGCTTGGTTGGGCGCTCCGTCTCGTAGGGTCACTCCTTATGGCCACTGCTATGGAGCGTGCGATCGACGCACTGTCGGACCCGGGGGTTTCGACCGCCGATGCTCTGCGCCGCCTACTTGTAGTCGCGCGCCGGATCGGGGCAGTAGACCTTGCGACGTGGATCAAGCGTGAGCTGGACGGGTATAGCGACCAAGAGGAGGTCCCTGAGTACAGGGATGGAAGCGGGCTGCCTATCGCTATTCGCTTCGATGGGTACGGTGGCGCTTCTTCCACGCGCCGGATGTCGGCGCAGGACTTGCCTTCCGAGCTGAACATGGTGTTGGACACATTCACAATGTCTATGCCTCTTGCGGAGCTCGAAGCGCTCGCAGGTGGCGGCGGTGATGGTGATCCTCAGAGGCAGCTCCCGAACGTGTGGCTTCATAGGTATCGGGAACTGGCGGCCGAGAATCGCGTTCCGCATATGCCCATGTTCACGGCCAATCACGCAGCCGTTGTGGTGCCCCGCACCTACCTCCGGGGGCTGCTTGATCGCATCAAGACTGTGGCCCTCGATCTGGCCCTGGACATTGAGGACGTGTCGCCGGAAGCGGGTGATCGTGGTGGACCCACAGTCGAGTCGGAGCCAGCGCTGCGCACGGCCGTCGCGTCACACATGACGATGATCTTCGCTCATGACTCGACTGTTGCGATTGCGTCAGGTTCTGGCGCGGTCGCCCTGCAGGTCCAAGTTGGCGACATCGCGGGGCTACTGGCGGCCGCACGGACGATCCTCGATGAGCGTGGACTGCGGGAGTTCGAGACTGCTCTGCGTGAAGATGGCGACGAACCTGGGCCAGCGACTCGTAGCTTTCTCGACCGTGTTCGTTCAGGCACGTTCACGGTCGCGAGCGGGCTTGCGGTTAATGGAGCTTACGACGGCCTTGTAGCGCTCCTAGCCCAGGTGTTCCCGGGCTTCTCGTGACGTCCAGTCCGCGGCCTGGATGGGACGCCGGAGGACCGGAACCAGGGGATCGTCACGCATCAAGGCGGTTCGGGCCATCCGCTGATCCCGCGACGAGGGCGTTCGGCAAGCGGCGGTGAGACGCACACACTGCCGTCAGTCCAAGCATCTTGTGGTTTGACCTACGTCTCGAAGAGGGGCTTTCGAGACGCGGCGGAACCGCATGGATGAACGGGCTCTTCGAACTTGACCGGGCACGGGTGCCCTGCGTGGTGACGCGGTAGGGCCCGTGACCTCGGTGATCATGGCTGTTGTCAAGGCAGTTCATGGTCACGAAGGTGAGGTCACGGGCTTGGTTCAGCGTACGCAATTTCAGGCGGTCCAGAACGACACGAGCGGGCAGGACGCGACGCTGCTCCTCGGGCTCGAGGGGTTGGCGGTGGTCACGGTCGAGCTCGACGACGACGGTGCCCGGGTGGTGCACGTGGTCACTGATGACGAGAGCGCGGCGGGCTGCCCCTCGTGTGGAGTGTTGTCGACTTCGGTGAAGGGTCACGCGGTGACCAGGCCCAGGGATGTGCCGTACGGGCAGGCGCCGTTGCGGCTGGTTTGGCACAAGCGGCGGTGGCGCTGCCGGGAGGCGGCGTGCCCTCGGGGGTCGTTCACCGAGGCGCTGCCCGCGGTCCCGCCCAGGGCCAGGGTGACGACCCGGCTGCGGGCCGAGTGCGGGGCCGGGATCGCGACTCGGTTCTCCTGCGTGAAAGCCGGCGCGGGGCTAAGTGGGCGATCAGGAGCGCGCACAGTGGGCGAACAGGCGGCCGAAGTGACTCACCTTCGGACCGGGCGCCGACGTCGATGGCAATGGCTCGCGCCAGGGACTCAGCGGGATTCCTAACGCCGGTGCTCCGGCGCCCATGCGCGCGAGCATGCGGTCTCTGGCGCGCGAATCGCCGTCATGTCGCCAGACAGGTATGCGCTCCTGGGCCCGCGTTCGCCCTGTGCCGGGGCGGTCCCACCAGTAGGCGATGCAGCGGGGCCTACGACAAGAGCGCCTTGAGACCGGCCACTCGCATCAGCACCGTGTCGTACCACTCGAGGACCGTCCAGTCGTCGGAAGCGAAGCTCTCGAGGAAGCCCTGTCGGGAGTCCAGCGGAGTTGGTCCGCCTTGACGGATGGCATCCCGGAATGGGTGCCAAAGTTCGCGACCGGGCACGGCGCGAAACGTGACGCTCTCGACGTTCAGCTTGTCGGCGTTCGTGGTGGCCCGGGGGTTCGGCTGCACCTGGACGTTCGTTGCCTCGTACCCGGCGGTCAACCACGCTGCGCGTTGGCGCTGTGTGCCGATGCCTGCGGGTCGCCCATCCTTGCCGGGACGGGGATTGCTCCACCACCCTCGTTGATGCTTCGCGGTGCGCGGCAGCTGCCGTCTCGATCCTCCGGCGAATGCCGTCTCGAGCTCTCCGATCGACATCTTGAACCTCAGTCGTGTCTGCTGGTCGAAGTAGTCAAACAGGGCGCGGTACCGACTGCCCGCCTTCGGCGGGTGACCAAAGGGCGCTATACGGAGACGGTGGATCTCCTCAGGGCGCTGGGTGCTGACCTCCTGGAAGAGCCGGTCACGGAAGTCGCGCAAGCGCCCCTCGAGAACCAGGTCGCGGGTCAACCCCGCGGCGTCCATGCGCCAGCCGGGTCCGGCACCACTCAGGCTGGGAATCTCGAGATCGCCGGCCCGTAGCTCTGCGTCGCCGTAGGACAGTCTCAGAACCTGCGCGATGTCGATGACCTCGTCCATGGCGAGGACGGGCCCGTCTCCGTGCAGCAACTCCCTCAGGAGGGCGTATGAGTATCCTTGGCGGAGACCCAGCACCCCGAGGGCGGCCCCCAACTCGATGGGTTTCCCGTGGATCAGCGGCGCCGAGCATCGACTCCAGCGAAGGGCAAGGGCCGCCAAGTTGATTTGGATGTGCCGGTAGAGCTGGTAGGGGGTACGCGCGATCAGCTCATCAGCCGATTCAATCGGCATCTCGAAGGGGCGTGGCCAAGTCAACGCCACCAAATTGCGTCGCTTCCTGACGTCAAGCCGGGCGGCGATGTCGAAGGCCTCGGAGTCCAAGCTCTTCAGAAACTCGCGGCCAGTGATCTCGGCCCGGACGAACTCCTCGATCTCGTCCCGGGAGATGAAGAAGGCCACCGTTGCCCAGGAGGCAGCCTCGTCTCGACCCGCGGCGTCAGCGACACGCAGAGCTCGCAGAGCCGACACGTAGAGGCCGAAGCTGTACGGATCATCCGCCCAGTCCAGCGCGTGGCTACTCGTACTGGCGCGCTGCCGCACCGACTCCATAACCATGTCCCTGGCCAGCCCTGTCATGTGCGACACGGTAGGTCATTTGGGCTCAGAACTCACTTTTGTGTAGAAAAGTGACTTTGGCGCATCGGAGTGCTTGAGTCGTCGCCGACACCACGAGTGGAGGAGAAGGGTCATGACCGCGAGCACAAACCGCTACGCCCGAAGTGCGGGTCTCGTCGACCTTGAGAACCTGACCGTCGTCGACGGTGCTCGCTGCCGGCCAGCCGAGGCCTCGAGGACCATCGACGTGATCTCGGACGTCACCCGCGGCATGCCCGTTCGGGCCGCGATGGCCGATCCGTTCCTGCGTGACTACCTGTCGTCGTTGTCGGCCGCCAGCTGGGGTATCGAACTGGTGGCCCGGGGACCGGACGCCGCCGACCTCGTGCTGCTGGATCGGGGCCGGGAGTTCGTCGCGGCGGGGTACACCGACCTGATCGTGGCCAGCGGGGACCACGCCTTCGTCGAGCTGGCCGACCTGGCCCGCCTGCACGTGCTGAGCCTGCCCGGGAAGTTGAGCTTCCGGCTCCGGCGGCGCGCCCACTCCGTGATCTTCATCCACCCCGAAGCCCAGACCACAATCCCCTCACGCCTCGTCGCCTGACGAGGCACAGCAAGTCACCACCACCCAAAGGAAACGCAATGAGCGACCACACAATTGACCGTGACACGCCGATGGCCCGGCTTCGTGAACTGGCGATGGACCAGCGCCGCGAGGTCGCGCCACTCCCGGCTCGACTCGCAGAAGCACAGCGCCGCCACGCGCGCGCGCAGCAGAGCGGGTGGGATGTCTCCGACGTGGTGGTCACCAAGGACGGCCGGATCGCCTTGCTCCAGGAGGATCACACCCAGGTGGTCAGCCGTGTCACGACCCAGATATTCGCCGCAACCATGGAGCGGCAGGAGGCCGAACGGGTACACCGGCACCTGCCGGCGAACACGAGGCGGTTCGGTGACGGCTGGGCCTACACGGTGACCAACGAGTTCGGCGACGTCTTCGATCTCTACCTCTACTGGGACCGGTACACCCACAGCCACCGGGTGCGGCTCCTGGCACCTGCCATCGAGGAACTGGGAGACGGCCATCGCCACCACATCTACGGCGACGGGCACATTTGTCTGTCGGACCACCCCGGCGGCGGACAGAAGTACATCAACAACGCCTACGCGGAGAGCGTGCAGTGGTGCAACGGCGTCGGTGCTGTCCTGCGGGGCCACCCCTGGCCGTGGGGTGAGTGAGGTGCTGCACCTCGTCTTCGACCGTGACCAGGTCCCGCTCCTCGAGAGCGAGCTGGTGTCCCCGCCACCCGAGCGCCTCGTGCATCTAGTCGGCCGGCAGATGCTGCCCGGCACCTACCGGGTCCACGCACTCGTCCACGACGAGCACGCCCAGGCCGGTGCGACGCACTGCCGACCCTCCGCGGACGCCGAGCTCGCCATCCGCGAGACAGAGGCCGCCAGCGGCGGCTGGTACATCGGGATTCTGCACTCCCATCCGGTGGGCTTTCCGGAACCGTCAGGGCAGGACGAGCAGGCCGCATGGGACTCCCTGGCGCTCAACCCGCACCTGGAGGCCTTCTTCGTCGGCGTGACCACCTCGACCCGCCACGGTGCATTACCCGAGCATCGCACCGCGATCGGCGCGGGCCAGCTGTCGGTTCATGCCGCCCACCGACCCAGCGGGCAGTTCGAGGCGGTCCGTTGCACGGTCGGCACGGCCGACTTCCTCGACATGCTGGCTGCCCGGATGCCACGGGAGACGGTCGCTTCCCTGGTGCCTCGCAAGGTTGCGGTCTTTGGTGCGGGCAGCCTCGGTTCGACGATCGCGGAGACGATGGTCCGCAACGGGGTGAGCGCCTTCCACCTCGTCGACCCTGACCGGGTGGAGGCTGTCAACCTCAGCCGGAGCATCTACACCACAGCCGATATCGGGTGTCTCAAGGTCGATGCGCTTGCTGACCGGCTTCACCAGGTCAACCCCCTCGCGGTTACCCGGACTCTGAGCAGCGCCGTGGACGACGGCACCGCCAGCGACGGCGCGGCGATCTGCGCATGGGCCGACCTGGTCATCGCCGTGACCGACGACCCTCGCGCCCAGGTCATCCTCGACGTGCTCGCCCACGAAGCCGACACGCCGGCTGTCTTTGCTGGCGTCATGCCCGGCGGGCACAGTGGCGAAATCGTCATCACCCTGCCCGGCCTGACCACCTGCTATCGCTGCTCCGCCGGGAACCTCCGGCTGAACGCCTTTCGCGGTGACATGGACTACGACAGCGGCAGGATCAAGGGAGCCGTGGCGCTCGGAGCTGACGTGGCGGTCGTCGCTGCCGCGGCCGCGAAGACTGCACTGAGCCTGCTGGGCCTCCTCCACGGCAGCGACGACAATCTCTGGAAGCCCGTGCTCGAAGGCCGCAACATGGTGCACATCGGCCTTGCGCCACAAGCCCTCGGCCACGTCGAAGTCCTCGACCAGCTCCCACACCAGCACCTGTTCCAGTCGGTCTGGATGCTCACCGAGCCCTCTGAGGACTGCGACCACTGCCGGCCGCAACACAATCGCACCGCGCCTGGTACGGCCGCTGACATTCAGGGTGATGGAGCGCTCCCGCAACGGGGGTAGCAGCTGCTGGCAGCAACGGGCTCAGCGGCCAGCCCCACCACGTAGGCGGCGTGGCTTCTGCGGAGCCTCAGGAGCCGCTGCGACCCCTCGCCGCGGCTTCTGTAGGTAGGCGCCCCTTTGACTGACGGGACTCGGCCCTAATGGGGCCACGACGGAGCCCCAATTGGGCGAAGTGGGGCGCCCTCAGTGGGCTACTAGATCATTGTCGGTAGGGCCGGTGTCTGGCCAGACTCGGTCCAGGTGCTCGGCGGTGACGCTCTCCAGTGGGCTGCCCACCAGCTGCATCGGTGTGGCTCATCAGCGGTTTGCTGCCCGCCGGGCACCGTGACGAGGCGTGGCTCAAGAAGGGACTGCCCTGCTCGTAGTAGCACTGCCCACCTCGCCGACCACATCGGAAACGAGGACAGGCGGGAGCAAGAGCATGCAACAGGTCATCATCGAGGTTGATCCCCACAAGCTGTCAGCGACGATCGAGGTCGTCGACGATCACGAACGGCGCCTGGGCGAGGGCCGGTTCACCACCGACCGGGCCGGGTACGCGGCGATGCGCACCTATGTGAAGGCGTGGCCGCAGCGGGTGTGGGCGGTCGAGGGCGCGAACGGCACCGGACGACCCGTGGCGCAGCGACTCCTGGAATCGGGTGAGGACGTGCTTGACGTTCCGGCCAAGCTCGCCGCCCGGGTCCGGCTCTTCGACACCGGGCACAACCGCAAGACCGACGCCCACGACGCGCACTCCATCGCGATGGTCGCGGTACGCACCCAAGGCCTGCGGGTGCTGCACGTCGACGGCGAACTGCAGGCGTTGCGGATGCTGGTGGACCGGCGTGAGGCGCTGAGCCGGCGCCGGGTCCAGACCGTCGACCGGTTGCAGGCCCTACTGGCTGAGCTGCTGCCCGGGCAGGCGAAGAAGGACATCACCACCGGCCAGGCCAAGACGATGCTCGCCACGGTGCGCCCGCGCGACCTCGCCGGGAAGACCCGACGCCGGATCGCCGCCGAGGAGCTCGCCGAGCTCGTCGCCGTCGAGGCCAAGCAGAAGAAGGCCACCGCCGAGCTCAAAGCGATGGTCACCGCCGGCGGCTCACACTTGATGGACCTATACGGCGTCGGCCCGGTCGTCGCCGCCAGGGTCCTGGCCGACGTCGGCGACGTCGCCCGCTTCGCCGACCGCAACCGCTTCGCGTCGTGGAACGGGACCGCCCCGTTGGACGCGTCCTCCGGGGAGAACAACAGGCACCGGCTGTCCCGGGCCGGCAACCGGCGGGTCAACCACATGATCCACATCGCTGCGGTCACCCAGCTCCGCCTGCCCACCGACGGTCGGGTCTACTACCGGCACAAGCGCGCCGAGGGCAAGAAGCCGATGGAGGCGATGCGGTGCCTGAAGCGCCGCATCTCCGACGCGATCTACCGACAGCTGGTCGCCGACGCCATGGCCACCACGCCAAGGGTGAACGCGGGCCCGGGAGGGCACTGCGGGGCGTCACTTGTATCCAGCGCGGCCGGCTTCAACCCGCACACCGGCACTTCGGATCAGCCACTTCCCGGACCCGCAATACCGACGCTACCCGCGAACACGGTCCTTGCGAACCCCCCTGCCGGGGCCGGCTCCCCAGCCCAGGCGCCGACGTGCCGGAGCCGTCAAGGTGGAGCGCCCCACCGGACGAACGACCTTGACGGCGACAAGCGCCGGCGCACACTCCAAAGAGCCGACCCCGGCCCCTTGACGACAGAAGGGCGCCGATGAGACGCGGTCCTTCGATGCGAGAATTGTCGGCTGGGGCGGATGCCGGTCAGGCGGCGGTGACGGGGGCGACGTCACCAGCATCGCGCGCCATCACGTCACCTGTGGCCCCCTGCGCAACGGCGGCCCGCCCGACCACGAACACGTAGGCGAAGAAGAGCGCCTCGGCGACCACCCCGATCAGGATGCGCGCCCAGGTGGGCAATCCCGACGGCGTGACGAAACCCTCGATGGCACCGCTCACGAACAGCACGACGACGAGCCCGAGTGAGATCGCGATGGCCGTTCGCCCCTCCTTCGCGAAGGAGGCGAGCCGGCTCATCGGGCCGGGATCAACCCATGACCAGAACAGCCGCAACCCGACCCCGGCCGCCACGAACACAGCCGTCAGCTCGAGCAGCCCGTGCGGCAGGATCAGGCCGAAGAACAGGGCACCGCGGTCGTTGCTGATCATCAGGGCGGCAGCCACCCCGACAGAGACGACGTTCGAGCCCAGCACGTAGAGCACGGGCAGCCCGAGCACCCCGAGCGCGATGCACAGTGCCGCGACCCGGGCGTTGTTGAACCACACGAGCGTGCCGAACTCGGCGTGCGGGTACTCGGAGTAGTAGTTCTCGAAGTCGGTGCCGACGTACGCCTCGATCTCCGCAGGCGTCAGCTGATTGCTCCACACCTGCGGGTTGTCGATGGCCCACCACGCCACGAACGCGGCCAGCGCGACGCTTGCCAGGGTCGTGGTGAGCCACCACCAGCGCGTGCGGTACAGCGCCGCCGGGAACGTGTGGGTGAAGAACGCCAACAGGTCCGACCAGGTCGAGGTGCGCGCTCCGGCCGAGGCGACCCGGGCCCGGGCCAGCACGGAGGACAGGTAGCTGACGACCGACGGGTCGGGGCTGGCGGACCGCACGACCGACAGGTGGGTCGACACCCGCTGGTAGAGGTCGAGCAGCTCATCGGCCTCGGCCCCGGTGAGACGCCGGCGACCGGACAGCTCCTCGAGGCGCTTCCACTGGGGCTGGTGCACCATGAGGTAGGCGTCGAGATCCACCCGTGAAGACTAACTGCCGGGGCCCGGCGGCGCCGGTCGGGTTAGCATCGGCAGGTGAGCGATCCGGGGAGCTACCGCAGCTACGCCGGGGACGACATGATCACCGGCGAAGGCGTGGCCGTCGAGGTGCCGGTCGCGAGCGTCGCCGCCCGCATGGCGTCCGGGGCCATCGACGTCTTCGTCACGCTCGTGGTCCTCATCGCCGGGGTGTTCGCGATCGGTTTCGTCGCGGGCGGTGTGTCGGATGCCGTGATCGGGATCCTGTTCATCGGGCTCAGCGTCCTGGCCTTCATCGTCCTCCCGACGGCGGTCGAGACCCTGACACGTGGACGCAGCCTCGGGCGGATGGCTCTCGGGTTGCGCACCCTGCGCGACGACGGCGGCCCGACGACCTTCCGGCACGCCCTCGTCCGTGGCCTCGTGGGCTACGTCGAGATCTACCTGTTGTTGGGTGTCCCAGCCGTCATCGCGTCGATGGTGCACCCGCGCGCCAAGCGGCTCGGCGACATGGCTGCCGGCACCATCGTCATCTCCCAGCGGGCGGCGCTGCGCCTGACCCCTCCCCCGCCGATGCCGCCGGCCCTGATGCCCTGGGCCCTGTCGGCAGACATCGCCGCCCTGCCCTCCGGCCTGACCGTCGCCATTCGGCAGTTCCTGGCCCGGGCACCGGGTCTGTCACCGGCCTCGCGCCACACCCTCGGGGTCGACCTGTTGGCCTCGACCCTGGCCTACGTCGCGCCCCAACCGCCGCCCGGGTTCCATCCCGAGGTGGTCCTGTCGGCCATCGTCGCCGAACGGCGTCGCCGCGACCTCGACCGCCTCTGGCGCGAGGAGCAGCTGCGCGGCCGCGTCCTGCCGGCAGACCCCCTCACCCGCTAACTCCGCGACTTACTGCACTGCAGCCACCTGCCGGGGGTCCCCGGTAGGTGGCTGCAGTGCAATAAGTCGGTCAGGCGCGGGCGCCCAAGGCGGCGTAGCCCGGCTTGACGACGTGCTCGATGATCTCCAGCCGCTCGTCGAACGGCAGGAACGCCGACTTCATCGCGTTGATCGTCGCCCAGCGCAGGTCCTCGATGGTCCAACCGGCCTCGTCGACGAGCAGCTGCATCTCGCGGGTCATCGACGTGCCGCTCATGAGCCGGTTGTCGGTGTTCACCGTGACCCGGAATCGCAGGTTCTTCAGCATCGTGATCGGGTGCGCCGCGATCGACTCCGCCGCCCCGGTCTGCAGGTTCGAGCTGGGACACATCTCGAGCGGGATGCGCATGTCGCGCACGTAGGCGGCCAACCGACCGAGAACGGGGATGCCGTCCGCCCCCGTCTCGATGTCGTCGACGATCCGCACGCCGTGCCCGAGCCGGTCTGCGCCACACCACTGGATGGCCTCCCAGATCGACGGCAGCCCGAAGGCCTCACCGGCATGGATCGTGAAGTGCGCGTTCTCGCGGCGCAGGTACTCGAAGGCGTCGAGGTGGCGGGTGGGAGGGAACCCGGCCTCGGCCCCGGCGATGTCGAAGCCGCCGACGCCCTCGTCGCGGTAGCGCACGGCCAGCTCGGCGATCTCCCGGCTGCGGGCGGCGTGCCGCATCGCCGTGAGCAGCGTGACGACCCGGATCGGCGTCCCAGCCTCCGCGGCCTCGGCCTGCCCCTGCGCGAACCCCTCGAGCACCGCCTCGACGACGTGCTCGAGCGAGAGCCCGCCGGCCAGGTGCTGCTCGGGCGCGAACCTTGACTCCGCGTAGACGACACCGTCAGCGGCGAGGTCGAGCGCGCACTCGCGAGCGACCCGCACGAGCTGCTCACGCGTCTGCATCACCGCCACGGTGTGCGAGAACGTCTCGAGGTATCGCACCAGGGAGCCAGAGTCCGCGGAGTCCAGGAACCACTGCCCCAGCTCGACGGCATCCGTCGTCGGCAACCCGTCGTAGCCGCTCTCCGCGGCCAGGTCGACGATGGTCTGCGGCCGCAGCCCACCGTCGAGGTGGTCGTGCAGCAGCGCCTTGGGGGCGCGGGCGACGATGGAGGGGGTCAGGGCGACCGCGGAGGACATCAGGCGATCCTGTCGATGACGATGGGCGAGCGCTCGACCGAGGTGCCGGCCGGCGCGATGGTGATGCCGCCGTCGAGGGCGGCGACGGCGCGCTCGAAGCGCTCGGGGGTGTCGGTGTGCAGCGTGAGCAGCACGTCGCCCTCGCGGACCTCGTCGCCGGGCTTGGCGTGGATCTCGATGCCGGCCCCGGCCTGCACCGGGTCCTCCTTGCGGGCCCGGCCCGCACCGAGGCGCCACGCGGCGACACCCACGGCGTACGCGTCGAGGCCGGACAGCACCCCGGATGCCGTGGCCCGCACCTCCTGCGTCTCCTTGGCCGTCGGCAGCGGGGCGTCGGGGTCACCACCCTGGGCGGAGATCATCGCCTTCCAGGCGTCCATCGCGCGGCCGTCCTTCAGCGCGGCGGCGACGTCCTGACCGCCGCGACCCGCGGCATCCAGCATCTCCTCCGCCAGGCGCACGGTGAGCTCGACGACGTCGGCGGGCCCGCCACCGGCGAGCACCTCGACCGACTCGCGGACCTCGAGCGCGTTGCCGGCCGTGAGGCCCAGGGGCACTGACATGTCGGTGAGGAGCGCGACGGTGTTCACGCCGGCATCCGTGCCGAGGTCGACCATCGTGCGGGCGAGCTCGGTGGCGTCCTCGCGGTTCTTCATGAACGCGCCGCTGCCGACCTTGACGTCGAGCACGAGCGCGCCGGTGCCCTCGGCGATCTTCTTGCTCATGATCGAGCTCGCGATGAGCGGGATCGCCTCGACGGTGCCGGTGACGTCACGCAGCGCGTACAGCTTCTTGTCGGCGGGTGCCAGGCCCGACCCGGCGGCGCAGATGACCGCACCGACGTCCTCGAGCTGGCGCATCATCGCCTCGTTGGACAGGGCTGCCTGCCAGCCGGCGACCGACTCGAGCTTGTCGAGCGTGCCGCCGGTGTGGCCGAGGCCGCGCCCCGACAGCTGCGGCACGGCGACGCCGAACACGGCGACCAGCGGTGCCAGCGGCAGGGTGATCTTGTCGCCGACGCCGCCCGTGGAGTGCTTGTCAGCGGTCGGGCGCGACAGGCCGGAGAAGTCCATCCGTTCGCCGCTCGCGATCATCGCCGCGGTCCAGGTCGCGATCTCGCGGCGGGTCATCCCGTTGAGCAGGACGGCCATGGCCAGCGAGCTCATCTGCTCGTCGGCCACCACGCCGCGCGTGTACGCGTCGATGACCCAGCGGATCTGGTCGTCGGACAGCTCGTGGCGGTCCCGCTTGGTGGTGATGACGTCGACGGCATCGAAGGATTCAGTCATCGGCCCATCATGTCAGGGCCGGGCACCCTTCTTCAGGTGCTCGGGGCCGAACGCCTGGGGCAGGATCTGCTCCATCGGCAGCACCCCGAGCGGGGTCATGAGCAGGGTCTCCGGCGTCCCGTTCTCCCAGAGCAGCTGGCGGCAGCGGCCGCACGGCATCAGGGCCTGGCCGGCACCGTCGACGCAGTAGACCGCGGTCAGCAGGCCGCCCCCGGTGGCGTGCAGCTGCGACACCATGCCGCACTCGGCGCACAGGGTCACCCCGTAGCCGGCGTTCTCGACGTTGCACCCGGAGACCATCCGGCCGTCCTCGACGAAACCGGCGACACCGACGCGGTACTCGCTGTACGGCGCATACGCCAGGGTCGTCATCCGCACGGCCTCGGCGTGCAGGGCGTCCCAGTCGACGTCGGCGGTGCTCATTCGGTCTCCATCGGGTCGAGGGCGCGACGGGTCGCGTCGGTGTGCCAGACGATCGCCACCGATGCGAGGAGGCGGGCACCGAGGGCGATGGCGTCCTCGTCGACGACGAGGTCACCCTGGTGCAGGTCGAACGTGGGGCCTCCGTGGGTGCGGGTTCCCAGACGGGCCATCGCGCCGGGAGCCTGCGCGAGGTACCAGGAGAAGTCCTCACCGCCGAGCGACTGGGTCGTGGACACGGGGACCATGCCGCCGGCGAGG
>Ga0209277_10000512_pt1 | contig 19465 bp, 42 predicted proteins | sample JI81AbrownDNA_FD_187503 | JGI IMG/M metagenome (GOLD analysis project Ga0209277, IMG submission 187503) | Wastewater effluent complex algal communities from Wisconsin, to seasonally profile nutrient transformation and Carbon sequestration -... | ecosystem: Engineered > WWTP > Effluent > Algae... | reverse complement strand
GGGGGGGTTATTCGATGTTGTGTTCCGCAATGATTTCATCCGCCACATCCGCACAGTTTTTTCCTTCGTCGTAGTCACTGCGCACCGATGCCTCATTGCGGAAATCCACGCCGCACCCATCTAGCACCATCGCTGTAAGACAGTCAAACCATGTTTCAAAGTCAAAATCGTTCTTGGTCATTTTCAGTCATTGCCTTTCGGCGATTTGATTCGGTTTTTCATAGATCAATCTTAGCCTTTCGGGGGTTGAATCTTCGCCAACCAATTCAGATCGAAGTCCCGCATTGCTTCTTCTGGGCTATCCCCAAATCCCGCAACCCCACACTGGGGGTCGTCACCATACAAAGCACACCACTGAGTCCCGTCAATGCTGACGGCTGGCTTAAAGAGCACAGACGGACGGCACTGCTCTGCTGAAACCCATCTTGAATTCTCCAAAGCCATCGCAGCATAATGAGAAAGGTTTTCGCCTCGAATGGCAGCCTCAACGGCAGAGCCAACATCACCGCCAGAAATTCGGCTACGCACTGCGTCGTAAATTGCTTGATAGCTTTCCATCTTCAACCTCCGGTTTCCGTTCGTTGTCTCCTGGCGATCAACCCATGAAGGTCGGCCGCAACTTCGAGCTCCGGCACGCCAGACTTCATGGCGATTTCGCCGACGATCACAGCAAGGCATTCGAGGACAAACAGCGCGTCAGAGTCGGTCTCGATCTTGCCGCGGATCACGCCGGCCTTCTCGACAAGCGACACGCGCAGCTTGTTCACCCGAGATGCTCCAGCAGGGCTTCGGTGACACAGTCGTTGTACGCCCGGATGATCTCGTTACGGCCCCAGCCGGTCTTCTCTTGGAGGCGTATTTCGAACTTGACTTTGATTGCGTCCAGCAGTTGCTTCATGATGTTCTCCGTGGTTGTGGTGCCGCCCACATGACTCTTCCAGAAGCCCCTCTCCTTTCAGGATGTGGGTGAATGTGGGCGGCGGTGAGACTGAATGATACCCCGTTCGACTATGTGAGAGTCGTAGAAAGTATTTGGCAGGGGGCCAAATAAACCTCACGGATTTCCAAAACATTTCGTCAGGTTTTGCGCGATTTCTCAGGATAGTATTTGGCAGTATCCCGGCCCTCGCCGTTTGTGAGAATCTTTTGGACTGTGGCGTCGGAAACCTCAGCATCGACGGCGATTTGATGCTGGTTCCTGGTGGTACAAATCCATTGGACCCACACCCACTCGGCAAGCGTCAGGCGGTTTTAAACCGTCCTGTGGTGTGTTTACGGGGCATAGACAATCCACAGACCAACAATGGTCAACACGAAGCCCACACCTGCCCCAAACGCAAGGGCGCGCGTGCTCACCCCACGCCACCCATCAATGCGTTCCACGAAACCGGGAAAAGCAACTCGACTTCGCGGGCAATCAAACTGGCGACATCTTGGGTTTCAGCTTGCGCGCCAGAGGCAAGGCGCTCTTTGCAAACACGCGCGAAGAACATCAGGCTGCCGGTCCAGTACCACTCGGTCATCATGTTCTGTGGCAGGATCATGCGTGCCTGCTCGGGGGCGACGCCGCCTTCGATGAGCTGGTTATAACAACCAAGTGCGGTGCTCGCTGCGTATTGAGCGCCATGGCTTACGAGGACGCCGTGCACATGAGTCACCTCACCACTCGACCCCTGCTTGGCACCGTCCGTGGGACGCCCACGCCACACCTCGGGGAAGAAGAACTCAGGCTCGCTGTCGACGTAGCGCCGGCTGACTTCGTTCCACACCCCACCTACTTGGTGCTTGACGAGCTGGCGTGCCACGAAAATGGGCGCCTTGATGCGCAGCTGGATGCTGGTGTGGGCAAACGGAGACCAGTGATTGTGCTTGGCGAGGTAATGGATGAGCTTAGTGTCGGCGACAGAAAGGTGCTCATCTCGAATCGGCCCAAACTCAGGGTGCTCGACCGTTGAATATTCCCAGAAGCTCGCCTTGTCAAAGCTGACCCGAGCCGCGTTGACCACCGTCAGGTCGGTGCCCATGTGGTCGACGAGGTCGACCTTGATCGGTGCGATCTTCATCACACCTCCTTTTTGCCACGGATGTGATCGAACACGGCCTGGGCTTGCTCGTCAGTGCCATAGGCAATGACGAGCAATGCACGAACGAAACGCGGGACGTTGCGTTCGTTTTCATAGCGCGAGCCGCCGGACTGGGTGACGAACACCTGTTGCCAGAACTGCGACTGGTTGATGCCGAGCGCCGTGCGAGCGGCCTTGCTGTCGAACTTGACCATGCTGTTCTCGGCGCTGATCACTTCGACCGCAGGAACTTTAGGTGTCTTGGGGGCTGCTTTCTTAGTTGCCATGATGGTGTCTTTCAGATGGGGTTGGAGTCTTGTTCACGAAGCATCAACTCGAGACGAGCCAGTGCGTTCCAGGCGACTTGCGCGGCGTGACGAAGGTTGGAGTCTTCGTCGAACGGCCCAAGACCTTCTTTGATGCGATGGCGGTCCATCGCGTCGGTATAACGAGCGATGCCATTGTCCACGTCTTTCCAGCCGTTTTCGCTGTACTTGTTGGCGCCGTAAGTTCCAACTTCGGACACGGCCAGGATGGCCAGCGGCATGGCGTTGAGGATCAAGCTCGGACGTACTTTGCCGGCGTCGAACTTGGCGCCGGGTTCGCCGCTCTTGAGCCCTCGCGGGTCAGTTTCGGGTTTCGTCACGATACGACTCATTGCTGTGCACCTTCTTGGGTATTGAGGAATTCAATGATGGGAGTTTCGTTACGCTGCTGGGCATATTTCAGTTGAAGGCTAACCGTTCCGATAATCTTACCGGCAGCATTACTCATCTCTTTAGCACGCTTATGCTCAAGCGTGCCGTCTTTCAGTTTTTGAAAAACATCGACCATTTCATTTCGGAGTTCCGTTACGTTTTTCACGAAGCGCCCTCTTTATTTGGAGATTGATTGTTGCAAGCTCGACAAGTTCTTTGGATGGCTCTACGCCGAGGCTTACCCTCAAAGAAGCTCTTGCTGCTATTTCCGGGTGAGCTTTATAGTGCGCACGACGTAGCTCTTTGGTAGCTTCATTGTAAGCCTTGGCGTTTGCAATACACTTTTCCCGATTTGCAATTTTCCACTTTGCTTTTAACGCATTATTCTTTTCACGATTAGATTCACGCCATGCCGTCATGTACGCCTTAGCTTTGTCTTTATTCTCCTCATACCAAGTTTTTTTACCAGCTAAAATCTTTTCACGATTAGCTTCTCGATAGGCTTTGGATCGAGCTCTGAGTTGGTCGCGATTAGCTTCTCGATAGGCTTTGGATCGAGCTCTGAGTTGGTCGCGATTAGCTTCTCGATAGGCTTTGTTGTATGCCTTTTGGTACGCCCGTTTTTGCTCAGGGTCTTTCCAGTCCATCATGTCACCTCGTCATGTCACCTCGTCATGTCCTCCTTGGGACGGATGTGAATAAAGACAGGGAGAAGCGGAACGTCTTTCGTGCCGGTCTCGTGAAAACGCACCTTGGCGTACTCACGATTCTTCACCAGTTCCTCCTTGATGAGCCAGTACGCAGCACGCTGTTCATCGGTGAAGCCGGTGCCAACGCCGAATTGATGTCCAGCGTCGGTCTCACAGACAAACGCACCCAGGTCGCCGCGGCCTGTCTTCCCAGCCTTGGCAGTTGAGCGCTTAGTGCGGCCTGTTTCACTGGTCACCGCTTCGTTGCCGTTGTGCATGCGCTCTTCCCAACCGACGATTTTGAACTCGGCGTCTTTGAATCGCTTGAGCTTGCCCATCCATGCCTGGATGGCCGTGGACTTGCCGCACTTATACGGAGCCATTGGATCACGGGTGATAACACCCTCCCAGCCGGCAGCAACGTATTCACGTTCGATACGAACGACATCTTCCCAGCAATGGGCGATTTCGTGGGGCGCGCGAAGAATAACGAAGTTACCTCGCCCTTCAATGCCGGGGAACCGATCGAGTTTGGCAAGTCGCTGTTCATATGGTGCTTCGAGATCGCCGATGTGATCGAAGACGTAGAAGCACAAGTCGTCAATTGCTTTCTGCGAGGTGACAACAGATGAGGTCTTTTCCAGACTGTTGTGTCCATCGGCAGGATCGCCAACAACAAACTCACCATCGAGGTTGTTGTAAAAACCGTCACGGTATCGACCTTGCAACCGGCCATTTTTAAACGGCTTGTTGCTGGCTGTATAGACGACTCCATCTTTGATATACCCGCGAAAACCGTTGAACTTGGGGAAGACCCAGCACGGATAACGCAGGTGTTTCGGGTCGACGGGCTCGCCCTTCATGATTCGAAAAGGTTTGGTCATGATCTCAGCCAACCAAACGATTGAGGTATGCGAGCAGACCGGCCTTGTCGGTCGGCACATCAACTTCTTCGACGGCGACGTCGGGGCGTTCCTTCGGCTTCAATTCCTTGAACGGGGCTTCGAAGGCGATGCGAACTTTGCGAGCATCGGCCTGGGTGCCGGCGTACTCAACGCGGCCAGGAGCGAGTTCGTCGTTGGGGAACGTGCGTGCAAGACGAGTGATTTTGTAGAGTTTCATGCTTCTTCCTTCTGAATGGGCTCGAGAACCCCGTTGGTGATTCGGTAATTGGCCGGTTCGTCAGACTCAACGGCCTTGTGGTCGGTGGCCAGCATCCAGCGGTTGAAGATGTCCTTGGCCATGGCTTCGGCTTCTTCTTTCGTTTCGAAGGTTTGTCCATTCAGGTGAAAGTCTTCACCAGAAGTTTTAATTGCAGGTTTCCAGCTCATCATCATCTTCATCCTCGTTGTTGTCGTCGATGTGGTCAGGGTCTCGCGGGTCAGGGTGTCGCATGTGATTCGCAAAAATGCGACGTTGTTTTTGCTTCTGCGCGAGTGCTTCTGCGCGCTCCCATTCGTAATCACTCAGGTCGTTCATCACCTTTGTCCTCAATAGGAACGATCATTTCGTTGTGGTGAAAGTCTTCGATGTAGTCTTTTTCCGTCGAAGACACGGCGGTAGTTGCGCTGGTCTTGACGAACTCATGTTGAGAAAACGGATCGAAGAACATGCCGCCTTCAGGGATAAGGCCGAAAAAGGTGCAGTGCATGATTAGTAGGTACAGAGTTCCATTGCGTAGCCGTCGAGGTGAAGCGGCGCCCATTCACGAAGTTCCCATTCGTCTCCGAAATCGTTGGCGATTTGGTTGGCTGTCTGTTCAGCATCACGATCGTCCTCGGCCTCGTAAACAAAAGACCGCGGGGCTTCGTCTTCGCTCTCCATGGTGAAACGATAAAAGTTGGTTGTCATGTCTTATCCAGCCTACCCAATCATTTGTTCGACCCAGGCCCAATAGCCACTGATCGTGCTTCGCTGAGCGACGGCTTGTATCCAATCCCAGCGTGTATGAACTGGGTGCTCGCCATCGCCATCTAGGTTGTACTTGAGGTCAAGTTGATCAGCAGAACAGTGTTCGTCGGAAGGCATGACCTCATACTCCTTGTTTCGCCTGTCGGCCTCTTCAAGGGCGCGGTCAAAATAATTAATTCGACCACCGACTTGACCAATGCGTTTTGCTTGGCCAGTGATTTTGTTCACCACGAACCAAGCATTTTGGGTATGGCCGACACCGAATAGACCGGTTGGTGTGGCTTCCGGGAAATGCAGGCCGACCGTTGAAAGTGTTGCCATGATTTAATCCTCGCTTTTCAATCCTTGATTTTTGCTCGTGAGTATGCGGACGAATTCATGGGGAGCATTTCCCCGACAGGTGCAGCAGTCACCGGCTTTGTCTTGTATCCGCCGCGCGTGGCACATTCTTTGTGGAGCCTGTGAGCATTCCCGATCGGGTCGGTCCACTCTTCAAAGACAGGCTTGCCATGCACGTACATAAGCTGTTTCCCGCACTCGAAACAAGTTGGTCTGCCCATTACTTCAATCCCCGACTTCCGGTGATTCGAGCGAGGTCGAATAGTCGTCGACCAATTTCATTACAGCCTCGAAGTCATCGTTAGGCTTTGAGGTATCAGACAAAGAGTGATCCGCGATGCAGTCGCAATCGTTGCCGAGGATGATGCAAGCACTTCGGCGCATGGCTGATTTCGCGAAACGGATCGACGACTCATCCACCGAAAAAACGGTGTCGAGCACAGCAGCTTCTGTCCAATCGGCATACCGAACGTTATACAAACCGTTGAAAATGTAATCGACGTTCCAACCATATGCGGCCATTGTGGTGAAAAGGTGAGCAACAATCTTGCGTTCAACTTCGGCGCGTTCTTTGACATTCATTTCGGCTCTCCAATGTGTGCCGCTTCGACGAGCTCCTTGGCAGCCTTCAGTGCTTCGGTGCGCCCCATCTCAGGATGATCCCGCTGAAGGTCGTTGGCGATTCGAGCCTCGTCCTGCATGGCGTCCCACGCCCGCTGGCTCAGCAATCGTGTTATGGCGTTCTCGGTGTTCATGGTCAGTGCTCCTTGAATGAAATGGGGAATGGCGTGCTCCAGACATTTCAATCCTCTTCGCTGAAGAAACACATCCCAGCATGTAATGGCTCACATTCACGCATGTCTTGCCAAACGTCAGCCGGTGCGTCCAGGCATCGAATGTATCCTTGCGAGGCCATCGACCAGCACCGTGTCTCCTGGGCGAATGAGGTCGATGTGGGTTGGAGTGACAACGTAGGGCATGACATCACCTCAAGAATTTGTTAACAATCCCTTTGGATCGCTCAAACGCAAAATGAACTTTGCGTGTGCCAACTTTGGCATCTGGGTGATCGCAAAGAACGCCGTAGATGTCGAGCAATGCCTGCGCCATTTCATTTGCAAGCATGAGCAGGTTGGCATTCGCCAAATTGGTAACCTGCTCTTCATCTTTTGCGTAACGCACATCGGCAATCACAACACCGTTTACGTCGGTGATATGTCGAATGTGTCGAAAGTCTGAAGACATTGTCGCTTCTTTACACCAAGGGCCAGGGCTGCAAACAGAAAGCTGAGTTTTCATCTTTAACTCCTCAATGCCTCTTGAATAAACTTAGAAGGTCAGTTAATAGGGTTGCCATGATTAGGTTCGTTAAACAGTAATGACCAGTTATCACCAGGATGTAAAATGCCAATGAACCATTCGCAACGAATTACATAGCCATCCGGGTTCGTTTCTCCTGGGAAATCTTTAACACATCCAGAATCGTCGCCCGGTCGATACTCACAGTGACGGCAATCACTGCATAAATCGTCATCACTAATTGACGCCATATCTAATGCTCCAAAAATGAAACCGGCTCAGGTGTGCTCCAGCAAATGCCGCACGTGAGACAGCTCTTGGTTTTGCCCGTCTGCTCAGGGCATTGAATCCCTTCACCGTCGACGTTCGCACTCATCAGCCCGCCCTGGTCGCTAAAGCGGACCCAGCTACGTTCTGGCCAGATCACGTTCATCGCCTGGAGCTTCATGCCGATCGGAGTCTCACGCTTCCAGTGCGTGAAGCCGAACAGCAACAAGCCTTTGTGTTTGACCATCATTGAGTGCCAGAACGCCACATATTCAGTGCTGAAGAAGTCGCCGAGCACGTGCAGACGGATGCAAACTCGTTGGTACATTCTCATCAAGTCTGACAACTCATTCTCGATAGTCTGACAGAGAGTGTGAGACTCGTGGTGTGAAATGCGGCGGGCAAAACGCATATTGTTGCCGTAGCAGTTTGCCCACTTCGAGCAGTCCGTCGGGCATGTGGCCCGCTCTTCAAGGGTGAGTGTATAGATCGGCACGCCGCGCCACTTACCCTTGGCAATGACGAAGTGCCCTTTGCCGATCTTGCTATTTCCACTGGCCGGGGAGAGCACCTTCTTCACCTCGGCGACGGGTATGACACGATAAGGGAAGACGGTGCGTGCTTCAGCAAGGGCCGGGTTGTCAGGTCGAAGTCTCATCTACGCCCCGCATTGCCATATAAATGCCTTCAACGCTGCAAATTTCGCCGTCAAGGTACATGCGAATAGTTTCGTGTAAGTGCTTCGGGAAGTCGGCATAATCAAAATGCTTGCATCCACCCAAGCCACCCATGGAGTTTTGAATTGAAGCGTTTATCATTGCGAATGCCGCTTCACGTCCGGCTTCAACTTGAGCTTTGGTTGGTCGTTTCAAATGTGACATTGTCGTTCCTCGGAAGTTGTTTGAAGCCGCGGTCGCTTATTCATGATCTGCTTCTTTCAAACCCACGCGCCTTGAAATAGGTGTCGGCCTGAGGCGCATTGTTCTTCTCTGCGATCCACGGCTCCATCGGATAAAGCGGGTGTGCGTAACTATATTCACCAGATGAATCCAAAAGAGTCACTTCGGTGGAATTGAACTTTACAATTTCAAATTTCACACCAGCTGCGTCTTTGACAAAGTCACCAACTTTGAAGCTGTAAAGAGGGCGTTGTTTTTCACTCATCACTAACCATCCTTATTGTTCTTCTCTAGATAAACCGAACAACTGTGTTGTGGAGATACTGGTCAATCGTCCCACAACCATCGCATCCTTCAGTCTCATAACTGTTGACCCCGTCGGTCAGGAGTTTCATGGCCTCTTGATAACGCTCGACGAGCTCGTTAAACGCTGCCCAGATTTCTTCAAGCTCATGCGATTCGTTGTCAGGGAGAAGGCCGATTGCCGTGAGCTGATCTTCGATGTCATCGTGCATATCCCATACTGATTGACTCATCATTTACCTCACCGTTGTTCGTTATGTCTGATAATGTTTCGAATGTCGCTAATGTTCAGCTTGACCCAATCCCCATAATCAATTGACGTATCACCGGTCATGTCTGCACGGAGCGCCAATTGAACAGGAGTGCGTGCATTGTGGAGCGCGGCTGCATAGGCATCGATGTTTGTGCGAAATATGTGCTCACGCTCATGCGTACTCGCGTCAAACACCCTAAGCGCCTCTTTCGTTCGGCTTAAATCACGGCGTGCCATTTCAATTCGAAAACGGCGCATAACGTAAAAGGGAGCTGGGGTGAAGGGTGCGTACATCTTCCCATCGATTAATGTCACTCGTATCTTTATAAAAAGCCATACGCAGTTCATTTGCCGCGTCTTCGCAAACTGCGAGATACGCTTCAACATCTTCGTTTGAATTAACAGTGAGTAGCATTCGATCTCGATCTTCCACACTGGCCAAATAAATTGCAGCGGCGGCTTTTGTATTTTCGAACGATCGTGGCATGGTTTAAATCCAATCGTAGTGGACACCGCATTCTATAAAGAGTGTCACAGTGCGATCGTGATGCTCTTTCCAGCGCCCCATGAATTCGGCGCTGGGCTCACGACTGATGACGACTTTGATTCCAGCCTGGACAATAGCTCGTGCACAGTCCATACATGGAGGATGAGTAACAATGAGACTACAGCCATCAAGAGGTGTACCCACCCGGGCGGCGTTCGTGATCGCGTTGAGTTCGGCGTGGCTGAACCAGAAATATTTCTCTGGTCTTTGCTGACCTCGATCGTCCTCATCAGCTGCGCATCCTCGCGGGGCACCGTTGTACCCCAAAGAGCGCACCTCGAACGACGGGCCGAGGATGATCGCGCCAACCTTCGTGCTCGCATCCTTGCTGAGCTTCGCGGTTGCATCGACAATCTCCATGTATTTGGTGAGCTTGCTGAGGTCGAAGGTCATCTCTCATCCTTTCGGGAGAAACCAGCCGTAACCCTCGACCTTGTCGAACTCGTAATCACTGACCGTGTCCCGGGCGTCACCCCAAGATGCAGCGTCGATGGCCCGGATGGTGGTATGGCTGGCGTGCTCTCGCTTATCGATGAACACGCGGCCTTCTTTATTATGCTGCAGATAGAACGTCATTTAGCCGCTTTCATGAAACAACGATAATGGCCGATGCCGTAAACACTTTGTGTTTCATTGGTCAAAACGCCACAAAGGAAACATTTCTTGGTCGGAACTTTCCAGTGGCTCACGATGTGAGCCCCAGAACTTCGTGAAAGACGGCGTCCTTGATGTTTGCCGTGGTGCCGAACCATGCGTTGTCGAGACGATTGCCTTGGCTGCGAGCCCGCTTGTGGTGGTCGGCGTACTCGGTGACGGCGTTGACGAGCCCCCAGCCTGTCTGACCAGCGATGTCGGCGCCGATGGCTTTGCCCTCGAAAAGGCGCAGAATTTTCTCGACTTGCGGGTCGACGTAGGTGATGTCCTTTTCGGGGGTGACGAACACCTTGCCGAGCACTTCCTTGGCCTTGACGCTGTCGAGCTTGATCTTGGCAATGGCGTCCAGAGCTTGCGAGAACGCACCCCATTGGGCACGGCCCAGGCCAAGCTGCTCATGAATGTGGGTGGCGTTGAAGTCACGGAAGTGGGGAATCGACACGCGGCTGATGTAATCCTTGAGCGACTGCTGCAGGGTGTTGTTGCACACGACACGCACGCTGGTGAACTGCGCCAGGGTGCTGAACGTCAGGTCGTAGGAGGTGGCAATCAGCAGGTAACTGTTGACGAGGTCGTTACCCAGCACCTTGTGCGCGTCGCCGGTCTTGGCCAAGGCCCAGATACGCTTGCCGTCTTTGAGGCTGCCGGCTGTTTCGATGGTCATGCCGTGAATGGCAATGAGATCGCGGAAGAATTCAAGTACTTCACTCGGTTGAACCGGCTTGTAGCGGCCGGAGACGACGCTGAACGGGCGACTGTCGGTGTCACGAACCAAGACGAACTTGTCCTTAAACGTGTGAATGCCATAGTTTGCGCCAGGAACGCACTCACCTGCGAATTGTACCGGACGCTTGCTGACCGTCCAGTCGAGGCCGGACTGGCGCTGCCAGTCTTCGATGGGCGAGTCGGCGTTGATGTTGTTGCCCAGGCCGTGCCATGGCACCGCATTGGCGTAAGCCATGGTTTCGATGAGATGGGCCATGATTAGGACTCCTTGTTGGCGTTGATGTGCTTGATGAGGTTCTCAACAAATTTTGTTGCTTCATTGATGCGCGCGATGTGGGTACCAACAAAAGCAAGCAATCCATCAAGGTCGCCGTTGAGCAAGCTCCTGCCTTCAGTGTCGAGCGCCCTGTACGCACCCCAAACATCATTCAGCCGCACATGCGCTGCTGCGAGATGGGTGCGAACCACATCGAGCTCACGTGAGTTCAATTCCAGGAGCTCGAGAGCTTCCTGCCGAGCGGTGGCATTCTTCAGGATTTGACCGTAATCGATATTCATGACTTCTTCCTTGAATGGAGGTGGGCAACCACTTTCTGGCGAGGGTGGCGGTGAGATTGGCCTCGAGGGCAGGTGATTATTCCCATGCCTTGCCGTTCTCACCGCGCCCGCGCTTACTTTCGACCCTTGGCCTTGGTGGCATGCTTGTAGACGCCGTGGAGTAGCGCGCCGATCATGACCCCCGTGGCCAGGGTTTGGTAAGCCAGCCCGGCGGCTTTCGCTGCCGTTGTGAGGAACCTGAGCATGGCTATCCTTTGACTTGCTCACTGATCCATTCTGCTAGTTCAGTGCGTGACCGAAGTCGAGCGGTGAAGTATTCAACTGTCACGGACTCAAGCTCCCAGTCTAGGTCACGAAGAATTAAGCCACCAGAGGGACACCCGATGATTACGGCAATGTTGCGTCCCTCACGGTGTCGATCACTCAACCATTTCAGCTGAAGAGCACTGAAGAGTTTCGCAATCTTCACCGAACCCCGCTGTGGCTGGCGCGGGATGTACTTATATTCGACCCAGAGATCGCCGACGGCCCCGCTGTACCAGTCATCAGCCGTGCCGCTGCTGTACGGGTTCGACATCTTCTCTTGATGGATGGCAACCTTGTCTAGGTGCCGGTGAACACCGGCCCTGAATGTGTTCTCAGGCTTGACTGCCATCAGGCCGCATCCTGGTTTCTGACGCGCTCTTGTGCTCTCCACAAGGCGCGCAGTGTGGCACCGTCAGCACTTGCAGCCAGCGCCGCTTGGTGAAATTTCGGGCATACAACTAAAGTGTCACGCGGAATGCCCGAATAATCGACAATTTTGTCGATATCATCTGCACTGGTTGTGAACCCATGATGAATATTGTTAAAAACAGCAACGTCATCTTTTCGGATGAGCAAAATGCCGGTGGTTTTGGCGATGATGTCAAAAATGTAGGACAGCACAACGTCGAGCGGTTCGCCGTCTTGCTCGAAAACCCCACGTGATTCTTCGGGTTGTTCCATCCACCATCGCATGCTGCGGGGTTCGATACACCTCCCGGGTTGACTCTCCAGATCGACAATGAAGAGCTCACGTGAGAGCTCGTTCTTTGTGTCGAAGGTTGCGACGCCGATCGCCACAACCATGGCATCAGGCTCGGTGCCCAACGTGTGTACGCAGATTGCTGTATGACTCATATGTTATTGGCATATCATGTGAGTTTTGAAAACCCCGCCGAAGCGGGGTCGCCGGCCGGGGGCAAATTAGTTCGCGGACAGTGCTTCGATCTCGGCTTCCTTGGCGGCGATAGCCTTCTCGCCGGCAGCGATGGCCTTGTCGGATGCCTTGGCAGCGACAGCGTGATCCTTGTCCAGGGTCTTGCGTTCGGCGCTGATGGTCTTCTGAGCGAGTTTCAACTCTTTCAGGGCTGCTTTGGCGGCGGCCAGAGCGGCTTTGGTTTCTTCCTTGGACATGATCACGGATTTGGTGCGGGCCATTTGTACTTCTCCTTGAGGTTTGCTACGTAGGTTTGTCGATTGAGCTCGACAGCTTGGTGGAAGAGACGGTCGATCACTGAGGATCGACGACGGCTTCCGACTTCTATCTCCAGGACATGGAGTATTTCTTGTTCGGTCAGCTCGCCGATAACCTCGTCGAGCGACCGAACGGACTTCAATGCCTTGGCAACATGCCAGGGGCGCATGGCTTATGCAGCCTTGCGCCGGCCAGCGGGGGCCTTGCTGGTAGCAGCTGCCGCACGACCTTTGGGCTTGTTGCGAGCGTCGACGACCTTGGCTTGGAACTCGGACACGTCCGGTTCAGCCATGAGCATGGCCAGGGCGTCGTCGCGCTTGCTGAAGACATAGGCCAGTTGGTCATCGTTGAGGGTTACCGGATCGACACAGCGGACGCTTGGGTAATCGAACTTGTCGTCGAAGACGAACGTGGTCATCACACCGTAAGGAGCGGAACCCAAACTGCCAGCGACGTCACGGACGTAGGCACCGAAAGCGGTCAGGCCAGTGGAGCTGATGCCGAGCTTGTGCAGTTCGCCATCTTCGAGCAGAACGGCAACGCGGATGGATTGCTTGCAGGCCTTGCCCTTGCCGTTGTCGGCGGACTTGAAGGCGTTAGCCCAGCAGCCCTTGCAGGAACCGCAGTCGTCGTCTTGGCGGTCAGGGGCGGAGTCGGAAGGGACGAGATCGTCGTTCTTGACGGTGCCGATGGCGAAGCAGTTCGGAGGGACGACGTTGTCAGGGTTGTAGGCGCCTTCGTAGTAGGCGTTGAATGAAACAAAGTCGACGATGATGCCCTTGAAGCTATCGACTTTCGAGCCGTCGGGCAGTTTGAACTCCTTGGACTGAGTAACTTGGATGCCGTCGCCGCCGGGGGCGGCGAGCTTGGCCTTCATGGCTTCGATGTCAGCACGCATGCGTTCGGCGGCATCGGCCGGCATCGGCAGGGTCGCCTTGGCCTTGGTGACGGCGGTGGTCTTGGTGACGGCGGTGGTTTTCTTGGTGGTGGCCATAATCAGGCTCCTTTGTTGAGACGAAAATTGAGATTCTTCTTGGTGAAGACTTCGGTGCCCGGGGGCGGGGTGTGCTTGGCGTTGTAGGCGATGACCTCACGCCATGCCGGGCTCGAGACACAGGAGGCGGTGAAAAGGTGAAGGTTCTTGGTCCGCGTTGCCCACTTGGTAAACGCCTCGATGTCTTTCATCACAGGCATGTCAATTTCAGTGATGCTTACGCTGGCGCGCTTGGACTTTTGGCCGGTTGAGCCTTCTTTATCCAAGCGACGCATCACCTCTTCGCCCAAGGCGTCGTATTCCTCTTTCAGTGGTTTGTCCTGGGCGGACAGCTTGTCGCGCTTGATCTTCACGTCGGCCATCTGCTCAAGCAGGTCACCAACGTTCAGTTTTTCGTAGGGGTTGGGGTATTCAGGTTTGTTCACGATCTGTGCTCCTTGGACTTACGAAGTGTAGATGAATCTCTGACAGTCTGCAAGAGATTGTCAGAGTGTTTAGATAGGCACACCCATTTCAGCCAGCATCTTGTTGGCGTAATCGACGTACCACTGGCGATTCAGGTCTTTGGGAATCTTCTTTGGCAATTGCATGCACACCCGCCCGCCGTCGGTTAACGGCACTTGGCGAAGGCCTTTGACGGTGCGGATGGCCGGCACCTTGGGGTCGGTGCTGATGTACCAGCGAACGATGCGCCCCAGGCGTGTTTCAGAGCCTTCGACCGGGCCTTCGTATGCAGGCGGGCGGCTTTTGCGTTTGGCCTGTTTGCCCAGGTGGTTTTCCCACAGTTTGGGTTCGATCTCGACCCAGTTGTCGAACGTGGCCACCTCGACGGTTTGGATGCCGCCGCTTTGTCCGTCACCATTGGCCATCGACACGAAGTCGCGGATGTCGTTGCAGGTTGCGATGGTTTGCTCGACAGAAACACCATCCTTGATGTAGGCCAAGGCAGCCTTGGAGCAAATGGTGAAACTGCGATGTGTCTTTAACGGCTCAGGCTTGCTGTCAACATCAGCATGGATGCCTTTACCTTTGACCTTGCCGTCGAGCGTGATGGCAATGTAGTTATTGACGTCGCGCAGTGCCACGGTTTGGTACGGGGTTTCTTCATACTCGTAGCCGGTGCGCTTGCTGTTTTTGGCGAAAACTGCTTCGACTTTCGGCCGAGCGCTGCGCAGGAGCTTGACCATGATGCCGTCGGTATTGGCTGACAGTACGGTCACACCTTTGATCTTCTCGAGCTCGTCGATCAGGCATAGCAGGTTGAGCTGGCCTGTGATCGTGACGCCCAGGAGGAGGTCCGGTGCGTACAGCTTGCTGTACATGCTACCTAGCTTGCCGTAGGTACCGTTGAGAAGAATCTTGAGTGAGTTCGCGACCTTCTTGTTGCCGACGCGCTTGGCGTCGAGGCGGCGTTCAAGAAATTCCTTGTAGAGCTCGATGAACTTCTCACCTTTAGCGCCGGCCATCTTCGGCACGAAGCCGCAGTTGACGATCGTGAAGGGATAGTAAGAAGCCGCATCGAAGTCGCTCACCTCATACTCATTGTCGGTGTGGACGTAGAGCTGTGTGTCATGCGTTGAGTGCAGACCGCCCAGGCCGAACTTGTAACGGCCATCATTGATAGCGACGATGCCGTCTTTCATCCATTCGGGCTGTACCGGTGAGCCGTTTTTCTGGTTGATTTCGAAATCCCATTTTTCGGATTGCTTGATCAGTTCGAGCAAGACCTTGTTGTTGGTCTTGATAATGTGCTTGGGCAGCACATACTGGACGAACTCGGGCGGCGCCTTTGGTTTCGGCAGATTCAACACTTGATTGAAGATCGCCTCTGCCATCTGGGCATCGGATTTGGACATGAGGTCCAGGTCGAACTCTGCAGAGAGATGTCGACGCAGCTCGATTTCTTCCTGCAGCCGAAGGAAGAGCTGGTATGTCCCTTCGACGTCGTTGCCGCAGTAGAGATCGACGACTTTGCGCTTGGCCGGTGTGTCGATCTCTTCGTCGTGGTGATATGGCAAATCCTGCAACGTCTCGGCGTGCATGCGGCCCATGTAGACCTTGAGCGACGTCTTGACACCCGGAGCCACGTTGAAGAGGTCGATGTGCCGATGGCCTTCATCGAATTGAGGCATTTGGTGAAAGCCGCGTCGGTAAATCTGGAATGGCTGCAGTCGCTGCCCTATAATCTTGGGGATCACCTCGTGCTTGATGTCGTGAGGTGTCATGCCCCAGCCGACTATGCCGGACGTAATCACCGAGTCGAAGTTCTTGGAGTTGAAGCCGACCCAGGTGTATCCGGTGTTGCCCATCATGGCGAACAGCTTGTCCATGTCGTTGGGCTTGTCGAACCAGAACTTGTAGTGCTTGTTGTCTTCTGGGCAATAGAGCCTCACGAAGAAGATCGGATCGTTGGAGCCGAGGAGTTCGGTGTCCCAAATGAGATGTTTCACTTGTGCATCTCCGGTGCACAAGTGAACTCAAGGTCAGGATAACGCTGGCTGCGTTTGGACCGAAGTGTCACGTTTTCTTTGGCGACTACAGTGAATGCGGCTTCGGCGTTCAACCACATGCGTTTGAAGCGCTGTGCGCGCCATGCGTTGAACGCTGCAGCCCATAGTGCCAGGGCAATGAGAAGGGCCTTGCCGTCGAAGTTGTGAAGCAGTTCGAGGTTTTCCATTTTCAGGCTTCCATATATGAGAGAAGATCGGATTGACGAACGTCTTTCTTTTGGCATTGTTCCCAGACGTATTCGTCGATCGTACCGGGGGCAATGACCATGATGGTTTCGGTCTTTTCTTTCTGACCGATGCGGTAGATGCGCTTGTATCCCTGAAGGAAATGCTCAAGGTCAGGCGTCGGGCTGGCGAAGATCGTCCGCGTGCCCTTGGTGAGTGTCAGGCCGTGGGCGATGGTGCGAGCGTTGGCGATAAGCACTTGATACTCGCCGCGCTGGTAGGCGTCGACGATACGCTCACGCTCACCTTTACGGGTGACTGTGCCGTCGATGACCTCGAACTTGATGCCGCGGGCCTTGGCCACGCGAACAAGCTCGTCTTTCTGGTGTCGCCAGCCGAAGAACACGATGCTGTGATCGCGTGCTTCGACGAGGTCCATGATCAGGTCGTAGCGATTGGTGTCGAGCAGTGTGTAGTCGCTGTCTTCGTTGTCAGGGTCAACGTAGACGGCGCCAGAGGCGGCTTGCAGCAGCTTGAAGTACAGCACTGCACCGTTGACCGCCGAGACTTTCCTGCCGTTGGCTTCGAGGAACTTTTGATTCTCGAGCTCGAGATATACCTTTCTGTGAGAGGGTGTCAGAGTGAACGGGATTGCGTAACGGTGATTCGGCGGGATGTCGACGCAGTCTTCAAACTTGCGACGGATCGTGATGTCTTCAATCAGACCACCAACAACAGGCTCGATGCCGGGTTTGTCGACCCAGACAATGCGTCCTCCGTCATCCTCTGGGGTGCATGCTGCTTTCTGGAAGGCGTAAAACGCTTTGCCCAAGCGTTTCCCGTCGTCGATGACGAAGGCTTGATGCCACAAGTCACAAATGCCATTGCTGGTTGGTGTGCCAGACAACGCACGTCGCCATTCAAAGTATTGGGCGATCTTCTTGACGGCTTTGGACCGAGCGCTGGTGCGATGCTTGACCGACGTGCACTCGTCAATGACGAGCTGGCCGAACTTGGCAAAGAACTTCTTGGTTTTGGTGGCGAGCCACTTAGCCCCGTCAATGTTGGTGACGTACACATCAGCGTCGACGGCGAAGGCTTCTTCACGGTTCTCTGCCCATGCAATGCTGACTTTCATGTCTGGGGCGAACTTTTTAAAGTCGTCGCCCCAGGCAGCTTTGAGCAGTGACTTGGGTGCAAGCACCAGTAGGCAGCCCACCTTCTTCTTGCGTCGCCTTTGGGCGAAGTCGACGATGTGTTTGCCGGTCTTGCCGGTGCCGGCGTCGCTGAAGTCCAGAATGCGTGGCTTGCGTTCCATCCACTTCACGTCTTCGAGCTGGTGTTTCATGAGCTTAATGGTCATTTCACGCCTCGGCATTTTTTGCAAGTCTTGCGACCTTCATCGAACTGAGCAGGGCTGCGTTGTCGTCGGCAGCCTGGGCAGGTTTTGCTCTTGTGGATCACAATCGTTTGCTTGTTGGTCGCTTCGCGATACGCGGCCTCTTGATTGCCGCCTGTGAACGTAAAGGTCATATCACCGCATGAGGACAGATGCCTTTGCGGTAGGGGCACCAACGACAGGAAATTTTGTTGGCGGCCGGCTTAAAGGTCTTGGCGGTGGACATGCGCTTGAAGCGTGCGTCGAATGGTTTCAGGTGTCTGATCCATTTCGTCGTCGGCTTTTGGGCGTGTGTGAGCTCGTCTTGGTCGAGATACCAGAGCTCGACGTCGATGACCTCGACGTCGGGGCAGCGGATCATCACGGCCAGGGCGTAGAGTTGAACCTGTTCGGCATGTTTGATCTCATTGCCGAATTTACGACCTGTCTTGTAGTCGATGACCACTGCGCGTTTTTTGGTGATCCACACAACCGCGTCGGCTTTGACGCGCAGCCATGCTTCAGGGGCGTTGTAGTCACACGGTTCCCAGTCGACGGTGAAACCCCACTCGCCTTCAAGTGAGGCACGGCCCGCTTCGAAGTGCCCTTTGAGGGCATCGAAGTGTTGAGCGAATTCCTTGGCTTCTTGGGGGAGGGGGCCTTGACCGCGGACGAATTTCTCGCATTCGTCGTGGATGCGTGAGCCTCGGTCGTTGGCATGTTCCGTCTTGCCCGGCGGGAGAGGCCGCTCTGGCTCTGGAGTGCGGTCGATGACCTTGAGCTTGGTTGCCCATGCACAGTTCTCGAACTCGGCGAGACGCGAGAACGAGACCTTTTTGATGGTGAAGTTGTCTTGGGCGCTCATGGTCAGTTGATCAGGTGGATGCGAAGTTCCTCGCCCTTGCCGGTCGGGATTTCGTTGGCCAGCCGCGTTTGGTGTTTCAGGATCAGTTCGAACAGTTCGTTCCCGACGATTTTGTCGAGCATGGTGGGAATGAGTTTTCCCATGTCGTCGCCGATCAAGTCGGCGAGCTTTGCGACGTGCTCGTTGTTGGCACAGGCCAGGATGCTGGTTGCCGCAAAAATGCGTGCGATTGTTTCTTTCTTTTCGAGATCGGTCATTTCTTTTCTCCAACGACACGCAGGTTGCGTGCACGAGGTTGAGGTTTCGGAGGGGTGTAAACTTCTTTCAGGAAGGCTGGGTCGACTTCCCAGTTCACTTCGATGCCATAGTCGCTCACACCGTCGATACGGATTCGTTTCGTGACGATTCCGTGGTGTCGAAGGTATTGAGTGAGCTTGTTCGGGCTGGTCGGGCAGTTGCCGACGCAATGGTTGAAGATCACACCGAGCTCATCTCGGCTGATTTTGGTGGCTACTTTGTTGTGTGCGTCCTCCGTCGCACGTTTGACAAAATTCATGTAGCCCTGGGCAATCATGGCCTGCGCGCTGCTGAAGTGCAGGGCGTCCATGAGTTTTTCATTAGGCATTGCTTCCCAGATGACTTCCAGATCACCCAGGGTCAATGCGTTGGCTGTGCGTTCGACTGATGTTTCGCTCAGTGCCATCAGCGTTTCACGGTCGTCCGTCATCAACGGAGTCGAGGCTTTGGCGATGTCAGCTTTGCGCGTCACCAAATAGTCGGTGAAGTGTTGGAGCTCAAGAGGCAGCTTCGTTTCAACCTCATCGATCGTGATGGCGAGTGGCATCTTTT
>Ga0209277_10000510_pt1 | contig 19491 bp, 19 predicted proteins | sample JI81AbrownDNA_FD_187503 | JGI IMG/M metagenome (GOLD analysis project Ga0209277, IMG submission 187503) | Wastewater effluent complex algal communities from Wisconsin, to seasonally profile nutrient transformation and Carbon sequestration -... | ecosystem: Engineered > WWTP > Effluent > Algae... | reverse complement strand
TGCGGCATGCTCCTCCAGTCCGGGATACGTTGATATCGATTCGGTTGACAGCGCTTAAAAAATTAAACAGCCTGACCAGAGGGCTAATGGCAGAAGCCGCTATTTCACCGAGGAGACCCGATAAATCCGAGAACGTCGAGCGAAATACAGCTTTGTTAAGGCTATAGGCGGCAAAGTAGAACTGGATTGCTTGGCAGGATTGGCACTATCTGGTGGCGGAGTACGCTTTTATGCCCATCACCTTGGCGTGCTGTCTGACCTGAGTGCGGCGTCCTATTTGACCCATGCTCTCCTGAATCGGATTGATTACGTGTCGTCGGTTCCGGGCGTCTTTTGGGCGGCAGGAAGCTATTAATCATACTCTGGAAGCCATCAGGATTTGGTCGATTTTTTGGCCTGGTTTGCGGCAGATTATCTAGACGTAGAAAAATCAATGGAGAAGCGTAAATGAAATCCGCACACCAATTGCACATTGAGAAATACCACGCGACCATCGAAGCTATGCATCCTGGCCACAATATGCACGTGATGCATCGCGATTGGCATGCGAATAATCGAGACCCAGAACTCCCTTCAAGGCTAGACCCAAATTGGGGTGTGAGTCTAACCTTCGGCACTAATTTCCTTCAAATGCATCATGAGATGGTTAAAGCAACAAATGTGGAGCCTCATCAACATATGATGCATTCAAGTGTTGCCGCATGGTACGCAGACGAAGGCATCGAACTACCTAGTGTATGGTATCCATTAGCAGTAATTCCCGATGAATTGTTATATGACCCTGATCCAACGGCATATCCAGATGAAATCAGGATTCCAATTGAAGAGTTTGTTGCCTCACGTAACCAAACGATGGAAGAGTTTTTGACGAGAAGAACGAATAGTCCAGAGTTTAAGCTGCCAAAATACTTTACTATAGAAGGCGTTAGTAGTGCGGAAAAAGCAGACCCTTTAACCGGCGCAAGGAAGCTGTCTGATTTTGTTAATACAAATCAGTTAGGGTGCTCGCTTGTTTTTCCTCATAACGAATGGCATGTAGCAATAGGAGGGGCGATGACAACAACTTGGACTGCAATTGCCGACCCAATTTTCTATTTAGGAGTTCATTGGCACGTGGACCGTATTTTTGATGACTTTAAACTAATCGAAGCCGAGCGGTCCATTAGAGCTACGGATTTTGAAATCCTTAGGGAAAAGGCTTTATTAAGCGGCGCCGCATCACGCATGTCGCGTGAATTCACGGATGGCGAAAGTAGAAAGGTCAAGCTATTCCGTGAAGCAACACAAGTAGTGAGAGCGCCGTTTGACTTTGTGCGCTGACGATCTCGTAACCTCCGGCTACCCAAAGCAGCGCCGCTGCGCTATACGCTTTTGTTAGCCGATTGTGTGTGACGTTAGTGCCCCTTGCAATTATTTAATCTCACCCATAGAAACGGTTCTTGAGCATTCCCATATTTGTCGAGTGGCGATTAATCTGGAGAATAGATAATGAAACGACTGATACATTTCGAATACTATGCGCCCGTAGTTGCGCTAACGGCGCTAATTTTGTTTGCCGGGTGCTCTTCTACAGCTGGTTACAAAAAGCCAATTAGTGATTTTCAAAATGCATCATCGGTCGTAACTGATAGTGCTCGTATTTATGTCAATCAGCTTAACAAAACGGAGAGAGACGCTTATATTGACGGTCAAGTAAGCACTTCTAACCAGATTCTGCTTACCGAAATCGAGAAAAAGCAGGTGTTTTCCCCAGAAGAGATCCAAGCTCGCTTAGAAGCGCTTTCTGAACTTTCAAAGTATGGCGAACTTCTTGGGCAATTGGCAAATTCGGATGCGCCCGAGAGAATTACCAGCAGCGCAGAAGATTTGGCAACATCCCTTGAGAAACTCGTAACGAACGTCGGAAAACTTAGTCCGTCCAGCAACAAAGCTTTTTCCGGAGCCATTGGTCCTGCGGCTCAACTTATGGGCGAGGTCGCGCGACTTGTCATTGAAAAGAAGATTCAAGGCGCTCTAGACGAGGCCATCCTCGCAGGCGAAGAGCCTGTAGTAAAACTAATCCGTGCTATTCGAGATGATTTGATAATCGCCTACGAAAGAAAGCGACAAGCGATTAGCGCCAGCAGGGTAGTTTACGTTGATGGCTATGAAAATGAGCGCACAAAACCATCTCTAACGGTTGATCGATTGAGGAAAAGAGGCGAAGAAATAAAGTCGGTACTAGACGTGTGGGAGTCTTTTCCTGCCGGCAACCCAAGTGATGGACTAAATGCAATGGCGACTGCGCACACTGCCTTAGTCGACTATGCTAAGTCGCCTAAAAATGCTGCGGACCTAGCGGCGTTCGCCGCACAAATGGAAACTTTTGTTTCACGCGCCAAGCGAATTGGAATGGCTGTACAAAAACTCCAAGCTTTAAACAGTAATTGAGGACAAATCGATGACCAAGACTGAATGCATCATCCTATTAGGAAACCTTTTAGTTCAAATCGACACTCTACGCGGCAGCCTGGCTCCTGGAACCCCTCGGAGAATAAAACTAGATGAATATCGCGCCTTGCTTAATTCAAAACAGTTAGAGCTTGCTGATCTGTTGTTCGACGAAAACACAACAGTATTCAAAACGGCTACAAATGGACTTAAGGAAATCAACGATCAGATTTCGTCAACAATAAATGACATCAACAAAGTCGCGGAAACATTCGCCGCTCTAGCGAGCCTTGTAACAACTATTGACGGATTATTCATGCTTGCAAGCGGTATTGGGTAAATCCATAGTTGCCGCGCACTAACACGGGCTCTATGTCATTCTATGTGGAACGGCCAGCGGCCGCTAACCACTCTATAGCGGCCGTCAGCGCCATGTGCCGTCAACGGCCGCTTTGGCCGACGAGCAGCCCGTCACCCGTGGCCGCCGAATGTCCGCTCGAAGCGACAAAGCGTACGGACGGCGGCCCGGCGACCGGTGACGGCGGTTGTTCGGCACCCCGTGCGGGGCAGGGATTCCGCTTTTGTGCTGTAATGAATCGAGAACCTCCACGTCCGACATGCGAGCAGGCCACGCGCGCTGCGCATGTTGTGGCCATACTTGGGAGACTTGCCCGATGCCCCCGTCAGCGCCATCCACAAAGGCAGCATATTTCGCCGATGATTCGCTGCGCGAGCGGCTCGCGCAGCGCTACCGCGAAGTCCGCGCGCATAGCCTGGCGCTGGCCGCACCGCTGTCACCCGAAGACCAGTGCATCCAGTCGATGCCTGACGCCAGCCCGACGAAGTGGCATCTCGCGCATAGCAGCTGGTTCTTCGAAGCCATCGTCCTGCAGCCATTTGTGGTCGGCTACAGGCCGTTCGACAAGCGCTTCGCGCATCTCTTCAACTCCTACTACGAGTCGCTGGGTCCGCGCCACCCGCGGCCACAGCGCGGCCTGCTGACCCGCCCTTCGCTTGGCGAAGTTCATGCCTTTCGCGCGCACGTCGATGCCGCGGTGCTGTCGCTGATCGCCGATGTCGACGCCGCTGCCTGGGAAAGCGCCGCGCCGCTGCTGGTGCTGGGTCTGAACCACGAGCAGCAGCATCAGGAGCTGATGCTTACCGACATCCTGCACGCGCTGTCGTGCAACCCCCTGCTGCCGGCGTACCAGCGCGCCGGGCCTTCGAGCGTGCCGCCGACGGCAGAGTTGCCCGCAATGCGCTGGTTGCCGATGCCGGGCGGTGTTACGCCGATCGGTCATACGGGAGAGGGTTTCGCCTTCGACAACGAGACGCCGCGGCATCAGGTACTGCTGCCGCCGTTCCGGATTGCCGATCGCCTGGTGACTTGCGGCGAGTACGCACTGTTCGTCGCCGATGGCGGCTACCAGCGCCCGGCGCTGTGGCTCTCGGATGGCTGGGCGATGGTGCAGGCGCAGGGTTGGCAGGCGCCTGCGTACTGGATCTCGCCCGGTGACACGCGCGCAGCAGCTGCCGAATGGCAGGAATTCAGCCTGCGCGGTGTGCGGTCCCTGGACACCCGCGCGCCGGTGTCCCATCTCAGTTTCTACGAGGCGGCCGCCTACGCCGAGTGGGCCGGCGCGCGCCTGCCCACCGAGTTCGAGTGGGAGGCCGCGTACGGCACGTCAGCGATCACACAAATGATCGGTGAGCAGTGGCAGTGGACGCGCTCGTCCTACGACCCCTATCCGGGCTTCCGGCCCTTGTGCGGCGCGGCCAGCGAGTACAACGGCAAGTTCATGGTCGGCCAGCTGGTGCTGCGTGGCGGCAGCAGCGCGACGCCGGCCGGCCATAGCCGCGGGAGCTACCGCAACTTCTTTCCCCCGGCCGCGCGCTGGCAGTTCTCGGGCCTGCGCCTTGCCAAGGACGCCTGAGCCCAACTCGCGTGCCGTCAACCCAAGGAGAAAAGCGAAGATGAGTGATCTGGTTCTCTACACCAATCCGCAATCCCGCGGCCGCATCGCCCACTGGATGCTGGAGGAGATCGGGCAGCCCTATGAGACGGTCTGGCTCGAATTCGGACCGACCATGAAGAGCGCCGAATACCTCGCGATCAACCCGATGGGCAAGGTGCCCGCGCTCAGGCACGGCGCCGCGCTGGTCACCGAAGCAGCAGCTATCTGTGCCTACCTCGCCGATCGTTTCCCCGAGAAGGCGCTGAGTCCTGCAACGCAGGAGCCAGCGCGTGCCGCCTATTTCCGCTGGCTGTTTTTCGCCGCGGGACCGCTCGAATTCGCGGTGACCGCCCGCGCACTCGACTGGCAAGTGCCTGATGGGAAGAGCGGTTTCGTCGGTTTCGGCAGCTACGGCGAGACGCTTGATGCCCTTGAGCAGGCGCTGCTGCCCGGACCCTACCTGTGTGGCGAGCAGTTCACCGCCGCCGATGTGTATGCCGGGTCGCAGCTTGGCTGGGGCATGATGTTCGGCACGATCGAGAAGCGCCCGGTATTCGAAGACTATGTCGAACGGCTGGGAGCGCGCCCTGCCGTCCGACAGGCCAATCGTCTGAACGAAGATTACATGAAGAACGGCAAGGCCTGATCCGCCTGCCGCTGGCCAAGGCCGCGCTCGGCGAGGCGGCGGTTCCGTTCTTTCGCGCCTGCCACGGCCGGTCGGCAAGTAACGGCCAATTTGTGCCACTCCTGCTTTGCAGTACCATGACCGAGGCTGGACGAGCCGGAACCGAGCAGGGGAGTCGCTTCGCGGTGCCGCAAGGTGCGTCGAAGCAGAGGGCAATACGGATCTGCTGCCGGCACGGTACTCTAAGAATCTGAGCTGTGAAAACCGGATGGAGGTTGGCCATGCAGAGATTCGCCATCGTCGGTGCGGCAAGCGAGGAGCGCAACGACGCGAAGCACCCGTTCCCGTTCTCACCGCTGGTGGATGTCGCGAAGTCGCGCGAGGCGGCGCGGCTGATCGGGGTGGCCTTGGCGAAGAAGCGCTGCGGGCTGATCGTCTACGACGCGCGCTTCATCGAGGCCGATGTGGTCAGAGCCTACGTGGCAGAGAATCCCCAGCCCTCAGACTCGGGCCCGCCAATTGTGATCCGCCAGCCGCATGCGGATCAGATCGTGCCGTTCCCGGAGGAGCAGACCCACCCAGCGCTGTTCGACCGCGTCGCCGACTCGAGCGGGCGCTGGGAGGTGTCGTTCTACCGCTCGCTGGCCGCCGCCGACGGCCTGATCCTGATCGGCGGTGCGAACTCGACTGCGATTGCCGGGCAGGTCGCGATCGGCGCCCGGGTGCCGGTTCTGGCGCTGATGAAGTCCGGGGGCGCGGCCGAGACCGTCTGGCGCACCATCTCCCCGGGCATCGACCTGCCCAACGGCAACGAGCATGCGCGCATGGCGGACGACCCCAGCGAGCCGGCAGCCACGCGCTGGGTGGAAGCCCTCGAGAGCCAGCGCCGGCGTCGCTACGCGGTTGAAACGGGGCCCATCGTCTGGCACGCAGTGTTGGCCTCGATCCTGTTCGTGCTAGCGCTGGCCGCGGGCTTTGGTAGCCATCTGCTCCCTGGTCTCGACGCGTCGCTGGCCAAGGCAATGCTGTTCGCGGCGACGCTGATGGCGGGGGTGGCCGGTGCCGCGATCCGCATGGTGTTCGAGCGCCGCTATGGCAGCGGTCCACTGGTGCCGCCGTCGATGGCGATCACCGTCGCGCTCGGCCTCATGGCCGGCGCATTGGCCGGCATGCTCTACATCGTGGCCCAGCCAGGCGACATCGAGGTCGCCGGCGATGCCGGCCTGCGGCTGGTGTCGCTGATCACGGTGGTGGCTACCGTCGGCGGTCTGACGGCGGAGGTCGTCTTTCGCAAGCTGCTCGGCATTGACGTGCTGCGGACCAACGGCGTGGCAGCCAGCGGCGACCCCGGAAGATCCTAGTTCCGAGGAGGCCCCTCTCGCTGCAGGCTCCGGCCGCGGTTCTGTAGCGTGATGGCCAGATCGACTCCATTCCCGAGTCCAACCGCAGCATAACGGGACGCTGATACATGGCAACGAGCAGGTGGCAGAACGTAGACGGCGCCTTCGCCGGTGCGCCGGACGAGGCGGCTTTCTGGACCGGCAGGACCTTCGACGATTTTCTCTTCCGGCCGCAGAAGTCCGATTCGCAGACGCGCCGCAACATCAGCGTGAGCTCGCTGCTGACCGCGGACGTGGCCCTGGATCTGCCGATCGTTTCGTCGAACATGGACAGCGTGACCGGCGCCCACATGGCGCGGGCCATGGCCATGCACGGCGGCATTGGGGTCGTGCATCGTGGCATGAGCATCGAGCGCCAGGCGTCCGAAGTCGGCGTGGTGAAACGCAGCCAGAGCGCCGTGATCGTTCGTCCGCTGTGCCTGCCGGCAGGCACCACTATCCGCCAGGCCAGGCGTTTCGCGCGGCAGAACGGAATCACCGGCATCCTGATCGAGACGGCCAGCGGCTCGAACCTGCTCGCCGGGCTGCTCTCGAACCGCGACACGCCGGTGCACGGCGCTGACGAGGATCGACCGGTCGACGATTTCATGACCCCGCTGTCCCGCCTGGTGACCGGCGCGCCGGACATCTCCACTGACGAGGCCGAACGGGTGATGTTCGAACATCGCATCGAGCGCCTGCCGCTGGTCGATGGCGCGAATCGCATCCGTGGCTTGATCACGCGCCGCGACATCAATCTCAAGCGCGAACAGCCCGGCGCCAGCAAGGACAGCGCCGGTCACCTGCGCTGCGCCGCGGCGGTCGGCGCGCGCGGCGATTACCTGGAGCGGGCCGCCGCGCTGCTGGAGGCCGGCGCCGATCTGCTGTTCATCGACATCGCCCACGGGCACTCGGTAGTCATGGAGCAGGCGGTGGCCGGTCTGCGCGGCAAGTTCGGCAGCGTGCCGCTGGTTTGCGGCAACGTCGCGACCGGCGCCGGCGCGCGCTTCCTGCGCGATATCGGCGCCGATGCCGTCAAGGTCGGCGTCGGGCCGGGCCGCGGCTGCCGCACGCGGCTGGAAACGGCGGCCGGCGTGCCGCAGCTGCAGGCCATCCGCGAGGCCTATCTGGCCGTCGGTGGCAGCGTCCCGATCATGGCCGACGGCGGCGTGAGAACCGACAAGGATATCTTTCTCGCGCTGATCTGCGGGGCGTCGACGGTGATGCTCGGCAGCGCCCTGTCGGGCACCGACGAGGCGCCGGGCCGCGTGATAGAGGATCCGGCGACCCATCTGAAGAAGAAAATTTACCGTGGCATGACCTCGCCCGAGGCGGTGCTGGAAACGCTTTACGACAGCAGCAGCGAAGAGCTCGACGCGGCGCTCGAAACCCCGCCCGAAGGCCAGGAAATCCAGGTGCCTTACCGCGGCAGCGTCAGCGGCATCCTGGAGCGCATCCGCGGCCACCTGCAGTCGTCGGTGAGCTACGGCGGCGAGATCACGCTGGCGGCGCTGCGGGAGAAGGTGCTGCCTGATCCGAGCGCGTTCCTGGTGCCGCTGAGCGCGGCCGCGCGCAGCGAATCCTACGAGCGCTGAGAGTCCGCGCGAGCTCGACATCGCCCGATGAATCGGGCTCCTACAAGGGGCGTCGGCGTTTCCCTACTCGCGGCGGTTGCCGGCGATGGCGCGCAGGAATTCGTTGCGCGCCTGCTCGAAATGTTCAAACTCGCCAACGAAGGCCTGGGTGACCACCCGTTCGTCACCGCGGCGGTCTTCGCCGAGCAACAGGCACAGCTGCTCGGCTTCGACGACGCACGCGGCGCCGCGCGCCTGGCCGTGCCGCATCAGCGCCTCGGCGATGTCGCGGGTCATCCATTCCTGGTAGGTGAAGCGGTGGCCAATGGCGTCGACCAGGCGGGCAATGCGGCCAAAGCCGTGCAGCCGGCCGCCGGGCAGGTAGGCAACATGGGCGAGGCCGCGGAAGGGGACCAGATGGTGCGGGCAGACGCCATGGACGGCGATCCCGCGCACGACGACCATGTCGCCACGCGGATCGGCAAAGCCTTCGCCAAGCGCGTCGGCCGGGTCGAGGTCGTAGCCGCCGAGCAGGCGACGCTGCCAGAGTTCGCGTACGCGCTGCGGGGTTTTCCCCATGTGCGGACCGGCGGCGGCCAGGCCGCAGGCACTGAGCAGGTCGGCGATGGCGCGCTCGAAGGCGGCGGCGTCGAAAGCACCCTCGCGGGCGATGCCGATGTCGGCAGGGGCTGGGAGGGCTTGCTCGTGGCTGCTGCAGTCGGACATGGCGAGGCTCCGCTTGACGTCTCCAGGAGTGGGCATGATACACGCGCCGCCAGGTCGCTCGCGCTTCGCTTCGGCTTGTATCCGGTCGCAGCTTGCCGATTCGTTTCGCTGGGTGGTGTCGGATTGCGATTTCCTTGCATCCATCAAGCCATCGAGGCGTTGGATGAGCGATAATGGCCAGCTCGTGGAAGTTGCTGTGATCACCCGTCGGGCAGGCCGAGGACGCTTGGCCGAGTCGAGAAGGACATGCATGAAGAGCGTTGATGATTTCCGTCTTAAATTCGGCGACAAGGAACTGGTGCCGATCGTGATTGGTGGTATGGGCGTCGATATTTCGACGGCCGAACTGGCCCTCGAAGCAGCCCGACTGGGGGGCGTTGGACATATCTCCGATGCCATGGTCAATACCGTTGCCGATCGGCGCTTCAACGCCAAGTTCGTCAAGGACAAGCTCAAGCAATACAAATTCAACGTCGCCAATTCGGACAAGTCGGTCGTTCGCTTCGATCTCGATCAGCTCGCCGAGGCGACCCGGATGCACGTCGGCAGGACCATGGAAGCGAAGCGCGGCGACGGCCTGATCTTCGTCAATTGCATGGAAAAGCTGACCATGAACTCGCCGCGGGAAACTCTGCGCGTGCGCATGCAGGGCGCGCTCGATGCCGGTGCCGATGGCATTACCCTGGCCGCCGGACTGCATCTCGGGTCGTTCGCGCTGATCGAGGATCATCGGCGATTCCGCGACGCCAAGCTGGGGATCATCGTCTCGTCGCTGCGCGCGCTGCAGTTGTTTCTGCGCAAGACGGCGCGTTGTGGGCGTCTGCCTGACTATGTGGTCGTCGAAGGACCCCTGGCCGGCGGTCACCTGGGTTTCGGCATGGATTGGGCGGAGTACGATCTGGCGACGATTTTCGCCGAGATTCATCGCCATCTGCAGGCCGAGCAGCTGGACATTCCACTGATTCCGGCGGGAGGCATCTTTACCGGCAGCGATGCGGTGTCCTTTCTCGAGCAGGGCGCGGCGGCGGTGCAGGTGGCGACGCGATTTACCGTCTCACGCGAGTGCGGCCTTCCCGAGGACGTCAAGCAACGTTATTTCGAGGCCAGCGAAGAGCAGATCGAGGTCAACCAGATCTCGCCGACCGGCTATCCAATGCGCATGCTGAGCAACAGTCCGGCGATCGGCGACGGTATCCGACCCAATTGCGAAGCCTACGGTTACCTTCTCGACAGCACCGGCAATTGTTCGTACATCAACGCCTACAATCGCGAAGTGGCAGCGAATCCCGGGGTCAAGCGGATATCGGTCAGGGACAAAACCTGCCTTTGTACGCAGATGCGCAACTTCGATTGCTGGACCTGCGGTCATTACACGTATCGCCTCAAGGATACGTCCCGCCGCTTGCCGGACGGCAGCTACCAACTGCTGAACGCCGAGCACATCTTCCGCGATTATCAGTTCAGCACCGACGGCAAGATACTGGCTCCCGAGTAGGCGCCTGCTGTCGATGCACGCCCTTCCTGCCGCACGCACCTAAGGGCTTCGCCGATGCTCAGCTATCGTCACGCCTTTCACGCCGGTAACCACGCAGACGTTCTCAAGCATCTGGTGCTGGTGCAGCTGACGCGTTACCTGGCGCGCAAGGACAAAGCATTCTGGTACGTGGATACGCACGCCGGGGCCGGCTCGTATGCCTTGGATTCGGCGCACGCGGCCAAGCTTGGCGAGCACCGTGCGGGAATCGCTCGCTTGTGGGGGCGCAAGGATCTGCCGGCGGCGCTTGCCGAGTATGTCGATGTGGTGCGCTCGAGCAACCCTGGCAGCGCTCTGAAGGTTTACCCGGGTTCGCCCGATCTGGCCCTGGCAACGATGCGCGCGCAGGACCGCCTGCGCCTTTTTGAGCTGCACAGCCGTGATGTTCTGCACCTGCGCAAGCATTTCGAGGGTGAGGGCAAACGGGTGATCGTCGAGCACAGTGACGGCTTTGCCGGCTTGAAAGCCGTTCTGCCGCCACCGCCGCGGCGCGCCCTGGCGCTCATCGACCCGGCTTACGAGGAAAAGCACGACTACGAGCGGGTCGTGCATGCGCTCAAGGATTGCCTGCAGCGTTTCCCGGGAGGTAGCTACCAGCTGTGGTATCCACAGCTGACGCGGCTCGATGCGCACGAACTGCCGGGACGTCTGAAACGGCTGCCAGCGAGCAGCTGGCTGCACGTCACGCTGCGCGTCAGGACACCGGCTGCGGACGGCTTCGGGATGCACGGCAGTGGTGTCTTCGTGCTCAATCCGCCATGGACCTTGCAGGCGAGCCTGCAGGAGGCGATGCCGTGCCTGGTCGCGGCGCTCGGGCTCGACGCCGGCGCGGGCTATACGCTCGAGAGCCAGACGTCGTGACCGCGGGGCGTGCTGCGTGGCTGCCTGCGGCCGAGCTGCTGCCCGTCGATCAGCGCTGCTTGCCAGCCTCCGCCAGGTATTTCCGGCTTGATCCGTAACTGCTTTCGACCGGATATTTCGCCGCGTTCTTGATCAGTTTGGCGTGTGCGGCGTCTTCGAGGTCGATGCCTGCCTGCTCGGCGATCAGCAGCAGATAAATAAGAACGTCGGCGCATTCGTCGCGCAGTGCTTCATGTGCGTCGCCGCTGGCGACCAGGGCAGCCATGTCGGCGTCGCTCTTCCATTGCGTCAGCTCGAGCAGTTCGCCGGCTTCGAGATTCAGCGAGACGATCAGGTTGCGCAGGCTGTGGAACTGCGCCCAGTTCCTCTGATCACGGAACTCCAGTACCTTGGCGGTCAGCGCGGACAGGTCCATGCGTTGTTTCAGGCAAAGAAACGGCGTTGTGCCTCGCCGGGCAGCGCCATGCCGGTGGCCTGGGCACGTCCGAGAAGCTCCCAGTAGTAGCGGTAGGAAGCGCGGTCGTGCAGCAAGCCCTGGTGCTGGATCGGTCCCCAGTCGCTGTCTTGCGCGGCGATCAGGATCGCGACCGCGCTTTCGACCTCCGAGAAGTCGGGGCGCATCATTTCGACGATCGGCAGGATCTGGTTGGGATGGATACTCCACATGCGCAGATAGCCGAACTCGTTGCGCGCCCGCCGGGCATCGTTGCGGATGAAATCGAGATCGCGCAGTTCGGTGGTCACGTTGTGCGACGGGACGGCACCGTTAGCCAGCGCAGCCGCCGAGATTTCGCACTTGGCGCGCACGATCAGCGGGTGCTCGAACTGTCCGGGGCTGCGCATTGCCGACGCCGGGATGGCACCATGGTGGCCGCTGACAAAATCCATCAGGCCGAAATCAAGCGACTCAACCTCGGCCAGGGCGGCGATCTCCCAGACATCGCGCAGGGCGCCGTAGGTTTCGATGAGCACGTGCGCGGGGATCTGCCGTTCGAGGCCGGCGGCCGCCGCCGCGCGCCGCAAGGCGTCGAGTTGTATGCGCACGTCCTGGCCACAACTGACCTTTGGCAGGGTCACGAAGGCCAGGCGCTGCCCGGCGCGGGCGACGATGATCTCGATGTCCTCCTGCCAGCCATGATGGGCAATGTCGTGGATGCGCACGCCGACCCGCCCGTGTCGATTGGCGTCACTCATGATCAGTTCGGCGACCATCGTCGCGTGCTCGCGGTCGGCGCCAGCCGGCGCGCCGTCTTCGCAGTCGCAGGTGATATCGAAGATCGGACCCAGCTCGTTCTGCAGCTGCAGGGCCTTGTTGATCAGTTTTTCGGAGCCCGCGTAGTGGTCGACGGCGGGGATCATCGGAAACGGCTTTTCGCCGGCGAAAAGGACTTGACTGGGATGGCGCATGGGCTTGTCGCTTCGGTCCGGTGGGTGGGAGAGGCTCATTTTACCGCGCTGCTGCAAAGAGGGCGCCAGCAAAAAAAAGCCGCGGGCTGGCCGCGGCTTTCGATGCTGAGCAAGGCGTGCTCAGAGCATGTCTTTCACGGCCTCGGCTTCGTCGGTCAATTCCTTAAGCGTCTTGTTGATCTTCTCGCGCGAATAGCCGTCGATTTCGAGACCCTGGATGATTTTGTACGAGCCGCCCTTGCACTCGCAGGGGAAACCGAAAACGATCCCCACCGGGATGTCGTAGGAGCCGTCGGACGGGACGCCCATGGTCACCCACTCGTCGGAACCGAGTACCCAGTCGCGCATGTGGTCGATGGCCGCGTTGGCTGCCGAGGCTGCCGAGGACAGGCCGCGGGCGTCGATGATCGCCGCGCCGCGCTTGCCCACCGTCGGCAGGAAGACATCGTTGTTCCAGACCGGATCGTTGATCAGATCCTTGACGTTGTCGCCGTTGGACGTGCAGTTACGGTAATCGGCGTACATGGTCGGCGAATGGTTGCCCCAGACGGTTAGCTGCTTGAAGCTGGCCACCGGCCGATTGGTCTTTGCGGCGAGTTGCGAGAGGGCGCGGTTGTGATCCAGGCGCAGCATGCCATGGTAGTTGGCCGGGTTGGTGCGGCCGACCTTCTTCGCCGCGGAACCGGCGATCAGGGCGTTGGTGTTGCAGGGGTTGCCGACGACCAGAACGCGGACGTCTTCCTTGGCGTTCTCGGCAATGGCCTTGCCCTGGACGGTGAAGATGGCGCCGTTGGCGGTCAGCAGGTCGGCACGTTCCATACCCGGGCCGCGCGGGCGTGCGCCCACCAGCAGGCAGACATCGGCATCCTTGAAGGCGACGTTCGGGTCGTCGGTGGCGAACATCCCGGCGAGCAGCGGGAACGCGCAGTCGTCGAGTTCCATGATCACGCCCTGGCAGGCTTTTTGCGCTTGCGGCAGGTCGAGGAGTTGAAGGATGACCGGCTGATCCTTGCCGAGCATTTCGCCGGAGGCGATCCGGAAAAGAAGGCTGTAACCGATTTGGCCGGCGGCGCCGGTGACCGCGACGCGCATGGGGGCTTTGGACATGATACGGCTCCTGTCGTTGATGGTGAGCGAGAAGGATTGAACGGAAAAAAAGCAGACGAGCAAGTAAGGAAATTGATCGAAAAACCGATCGGCGATGCCCGCATGCATGGTCGCTGCACGGGGTGCCGAATCGGGTCAATCATAAGACCCAGATACGCGCACTGTCAAATCGCTGTCGTTTGTTTTATGTCTTATATATGATATCAGTAACAAGAACGGGATGGACGGGAGTCCAGAATTGTGCTGAAATAGCTGTCCATGAACCGCGCATCGTCATTGCACGCTCCTACCTTCAGCCCGCTCTATCGGCAGATCAAGCAATTGATCATGGGCAATCTGGAATCCGGTGAGTGGGGCCCGGGCGACGCCATTCCCAGTGAGTCGGAGCTTGCCGGCCGCTTCGGCGTCAGTCAGGGGACGGTGCGCAAGGCGATCGACGAAATGGCTGCCGAGAACCTCCTGGTAAGGCAGCAGGGCAAAGGCACCTTCGTCGCCACGCACAAGGATCCCGGTTCTGCCTTCCGCTTTCTCCGCCTGGTTCCCAACGACGGCGTGCCGCAGGTGTCGCAGAGCATACCGCTCGAATGCTGGCGCGCCAAGGCTGGCCCCGACGTCGCGCGCACGCTGGCCCTCGAACCGGGTGCGCCAATCACCATTCTGCGCCGCCTTCTGAAGCTGGGTGACGAACCGGTGGTTTTCGACGAAATCTATCTTTCGAGTGAATTGTTCCCCGACCTGTCGCTGGAAGTCGTGCGAGCGGGCGATTCGCTCTACGGCCTGTTCGAAAGTCGCTATGGTGTTTGCATGGTCCGGGCTGACGAGCGGCTGCGCGCCGTGGCCGCTGACCGAGTCAGCGCCGAACTGCTGCAAGTCGCCGAGGGGAGCCCGCTGCTGGTCGTCGAGCGCGTCACCTTCACCTATGGCCGGAAGCCGGTCGAATGGCGGCGGGGGTTCTATTCGACACGCAATCATCATTATCGCAATGAGCTCGGGTGAACGCTTGTAAGGGTCCTTTCGAGTAAGTAAGGCGCGCCTGGATGGTTTATAATCGGGCGTGGTTTTGAAGGGGAACGCATGCGTTAGGCATGCTGCTGTATCACACATGAGGGATGACGTCCATGGCAGAGATGGCAATCAAGAAAAAGCGTCCAAAGAATCTGGACTTGCCGACGATCAGGTTACCGCTTCCGGGAATCCTGTCGATCATTCACCGGATCAGCGGGGCGGCACTCTTCCTCCTGCTCCCTTTTCTCTTATGGCTATTCGAGAGCAGCCTGACGTCTGCGCAGACCTTTGCCAGCTTCAAGGGCGTGGTCGACAATGCCCTGGTCAAGATCATTCTGCTCGGCTTGATCTGGTTCTACATGCACCATTTCTGCGCCGGCATTCGTTATCTGCTGCTTGACCTGCACAAGGGCATCGACCTCAAGTCCGCGGTGCTTTCGAGCAAGATCGTTTTCGGCGTCAGCATCGCCCTGACGCTGATCGTGGGGGTGAAAGTGCTATGGTAAATCGTATTCTTGTCGGGGCCCATTACGGCCTCAAGGACTGGATCATCCAGCGCGCGACGGCCATCATCATGGCCGTCTATACGGTGATCTTCCTGGTGGTTATCGGTTCCGTCGGGCCCGACTCGCTGGAGACCTGGCGGGGAGTCTTTGCCGGCGGCTTCATGCGCTTCGCGACCTTTCTTTTCTTCATCAGCCTTTTCTACCACGCCTGGATCGGCATCCGGGATATCTGGATGGACTACATCAAGCCGGATGGAATTCGCCTGCTGCTGATGATTGCGACGGCTACGGTGCTGGTCGGCTACGCCGGCTGGGCGATTCGGATTCTGTGGAGAACGTAAGTGAGCAATTCAAGCATACCGGTACGTAAATTCGACGCTGTCATCGTTGGTGCAGGAGGTTCTGGGCTGCGCGCGGCGATTCAGCTATCCGAGGGCGGATTGAAGACGGCCGTGCTGTCGAAGGTCTTCCCGACGCGATCACACACCGTGGCGGCACAGGGCGGTGTTTCGGCTTCGCTGGGAAACTCAGAGGAAGATCACTGGCACTGGCACATGTACGATACGGTCAAGGGTTCCGACTGGCTCGGTGATCAGGATGCGATCGAGTACATGTGTCGCAAGGCGCCCGAGGTGGTCGTCGAACTCGAGCACTTTGGCATGCCATTTGACCGCACTGACGAGGGCAAGATCTATCAGCGGCCATTCGGTGGGCATATGTCGAACTTCGGCGAGAAGCCGGTGCGGCGTGCATGCGCCGCTGCCGACCGCACCGGACACGCGATGCTGCACGCGCTCTATCAGCGCAACGTGCGCGCCAACACCCAGTTTTTCGTCGAATGGATGGCGCTTGACCTGATCCGCGACGAGTCGGGCCAGGTGCTCGGAGTGATCGCGTTGGAAATGGAGACCGGCGAAGTCGTCGCTTTCCACGCCAAGGCGACGATCTTTGCAACCGGTGGTGCGGGCCGTATCTACTACTCGTCGACCAATGCCTTCATCAACACCGGCGATGGCCTTGGCATGGCGGCGCGTGCCGGCATTGCCCTTGAGGACATGGAGTTCTGGCAGTTCCACCCGACCGGCGTTGCCGGTGCAGGAGTGCTGATCACCGAAGGTGTGCGCGGCGAGGGTGGCATTTTGCGCAACTCGGACAACGAGCGGTTCATGGAGCGCTATGCACCGAACGCCAAGGATCTGGCGTCTCGCGACGTGGTTTCCCGCGCCATGGTCACTGAAATCAACGAAGGTCGCGGTTGCGGGCCGAACAAGGATTTCGTCCTCCTGGACATTACCCATCTCGATCCGGCGACGATCATGAAGCGTCTGCCCGGAATTCGCGAGATTTCGATCCAGTTTGCCGGCATCGACCCCATCCAGGCGCCGATTCCGGTGGTGCCGACCTGCCACTACCAGATGGGCGGTATTCCGACCAACTTCAAAGGGCAGGTGGTCTCCGCCGACGGGGTGCCGGTCAAGGGTTTCTACGCGGCTGGCGAAGTGGCCTGCGCCTCGGTGCATGGCGCCAATCGACTGGGCACCAATTCGCTGCTCGACCTGCTGGTCTTCGGCAAGTCGTCCGGGGATTCGGTGATCGAGGACCTGGCGTCGGGTGCCATCGTGCACAAGGACCTGCCGGCCGCCTACGCCGAGCGCACGCTGGCGCGCCTGCATCGCCTGAATACCCAGACCGGCGGCAGCAACGTCAACGAAACCCGTCTCGAGTTGCAGCGCACGATGCAGAAGCACTGCGGTGTGTTCCGCTTCAAGGACATGCTCGTCGAAGGCGTCGCCAAGATCGTCGAGATCGAGAAAGCGGTCGCCAGGACCGAGATCAAGGACAAGTCGCAGGTCTGGAATACGGCGCGCGTCGAAGCGCTGGAACTCGACAACCTGATTGAAGTCGCCAAGGCGACGCTGGTCTCGGCCGAAGCGCGCAAGGAGTCGCGCGGTGCGCACGTTCGCGACGACGCACCCGACACGCCGGAAAACCCCAATGGGCGAGACGACGTCAACTGGCACAAGCATACGCTCTGGGAACGCGAGGGCAGCAGTCTCAGTTACAAGCCGGTGACCATGACCCCGCTGACCGTCGAAACCATCGCGCTGAAGACGCGCTCCTACTGATCGTATGCCACGGAGTTAATGATTATGGCCACCAGTACCATGGAGTTCAAGATTTACCGCTACGATCCCGACAAGGACGACGCGCCCTACATGCAGGACATGTCGGTCCAGGTTGATTTCGCGATCGATCGCAAGCTGCTTGACGTGCTCACCCGTCTGAAGGCGAATGACGATACGCTGTCCTATCGCCGCTCGTGCCGTGAAGGTATTTGCGGATCGGATGCAATGAACATCAACGGCAAGAACGGCCTGGCGTGTCTCACCGACATCCAGGAGCTCAAGCAGCCGGTCGTGCTGCGGCCGCTGCCCGGCCTGCCGGTGATCCGCGACCTGATCGTCGATATGACGCAGTTTTTCAAGCAGTACCACTCGGTCAAGCCCTATCTGATCAACGACAGCCCGCGCCCGGAACGCGAGCGTCTGCAGTCGCCCGAAGAGCGCGACGAACTCAACGGTCTCTACGAGTGCATCCTGTGCGCCTGCTGTTCGACCTCGTGCCCGTCGTTCTGGTGGAATCCGGACAAGTTCGTCGGTCCTGCCGGCCTGCTCAACGCTTACCGCTTCATCGCCGATACCCGTGACGAGGCGACCAACGAGCGCCTGGACGACCTTGAGGATCCCTATCGACTGTTCCGCTGCCACTCGATCATGAACTGCGTCGATGTCTGTCCGAAGAACCTGAATCCGACGCAGGCGATAGGCAAGATCAAGGAAATGATGGTTCGTCGCGCCATCTGATGGACGAGCGCGAGAGAATCAACCGCCTGCGCTGGCGTTGCACGCGCCGTGCGATGCTGGAAATGGACCTGTTGCTCGGGGAGTTTCTCGAGCGCGTTTTCCCGACCCTTGGTCCGGAGCAGGCGGACGCCTTCGTCATTCTGGCCGATATGGAAGACCTGGAGTTGTGGCCGCTGATCAATGGCAGCCGCGACTGCGCGGATCCCGTGCAGGCCGAAGTCCTTGCCCTATTGCGAACTGTAAGAGTCAAGTAAGAAAGGTGCCATAATGTTGCGCCTTTTTATGTTCCATGCTGTGCCTTCAATACCTGAACGGGGATAAACCAATGACGACCGAACGTAAAGCAATTCTGAACATCGAAGGGCGCGACCCCGTCGAGTTTCCGATCATGACGCCTACCCACGGCAATGATTGCATCGACATTCGCACCCTGGGCGCCAAGACGGGCTTGTTCACCTACGACTCCGGCTATCTGTCGACGGCAAGTTGCAGATCGAAGATCACGTTCATCGATGGCGACAAGGGTGAGTTGCTCTATCGCGGTTATCCGATCGAGCAACTGGCGCAGAGCTGCAACTTCCTCGAGGTCGCCTATCTGTTGTGGAACGGCGAGCTGCCAACGCCGGCGGAAAAGGTCAGTTTCGAGAAGAACATCAAGAATCACACCATGGTGCACGAGCAACTGGTCAAGTTCTACCAGGGTTTCCGGCGCGACGCTCACCCGATGGCCATTCTCGTCGGGGTCGTTGGCGCGCTCTCCGCTTTCTACCACGAAGCGGAGGATTTCTCCGATCTGGAGCACCAGAACATCAGCTTCAACCGCATCGTTGCCAAGTTGCCGACCATCGTTGCCATGGCCTACAAGTACCATGTCGGCGAGCCGTTCATGTACCCGCGCAATGATCTCGACTACACCGCCAACTTCATGCACATGATGTTCGGAACGCCGTGCGAAGAGTACAAGCCGAATCCGGTATTGGTGCATGCCCTGGACACCATCTTTACTCTGCATGCCGATCACGAACAGAACGCGTCGACGTCGACCGTTCGTCTCTCCGGGTCGTCCGGCGCCAACCCCTATGCCTGTATCTCGGCCGGTATCGCGTGTCTCTGGGGCCCGGCGCACGGGGGTGCCAACGAGGCCTGCCTGCAGATGCTCGAGGAAATCCACGACGTTTCGCGCGTTGGCGAGTACATCGCTCGCGCCAAGGACAAGAACGACTCCTTCAAGCTGATGGGCTTCGGGCACCGGGTCTACAAGAACTTCGATCCGCGCGCCAAGCTGATGCGCGAGGTCTGCAAGGACGTTCTGCAAGAGCTTGGTCTGGAGAATGACCGCCTGTTCAAGCTGGCGATGGAACTCGAACGGATTGCTCTCGAAGATAGTTATTTCATCGAGAAGAAACTTTATCCGAACGTTGATTTCTACTCAGGTATCGTCCAGAAGGCGCTCGGTATTCCGACCACCATGTTCACCTGCATCTTTGCCCTGGCACGTACCGTGGGCTGGATGACGCA
>Ga0209277_10000508_pt1 | contig 19542 bp, 20 predicted proteins | sample JI81AbrownDNA_FD_187503 | JGI IMG/M metagenome (GOLD analysis project Ga0209277, IMG submission 187503) | Wastewater effluent complex algal communities from Wisconsin, to seasonally profile nutrient transformation and Carbon sequestration -... | ecosystem: Engineered > WWTP > Effluent > Algae... | reverse complement strand
AAGGGCGGGCATGGCGCTGCTCCGCACACCACCATCGATCCCGTCACCGCAGCAGCGCAAATTATCAGCGCACTGCAAACCATTGTCTCGCGCAATGTTGAACCAATCGCAACCGCTGTTGTAAGTGTCACAAAAGTAGACATCGGCACTGCCTTCAACGTCATTCCGCAGGAAGCAAAATTCTCTGGCACCATCCGCACCTTCGATCTTAACGTCCGCAAACTGGTACTTGAACGCGTTGAAAAAATTACACACGGCATCGCAGAAGCAATGGGATGCAAAGCAGAAGTTCAAATCGTCCGTGTTACTCCGGCATTAGCCAACAACGCGTCTGTTACCGAAAAAGTTCAAGTCACTGCGCGTCAAACCCTGCCGCACACCAATCTTGATACATCAGGTTATCTCACCATGGGCGCAGAAGATATGGCCTTCATGCAGGAAAAAGTGGATGGCTGTTATTTCTTCATTGGCTCGAATAACGCAGAAAAGAATTTGGATTATGGTCATCACCACCCTAAATTTGACTTTGACGAACAAGCCCTTGTCAACGGCGTGGCATTGATGGCTTCTGCCGCTGCGGATTTATTGAAATAAAAAGCATCGCTTCACACTTAACTGGAAGCTGCTTGCGTTTCAATTAACATTACCCACGCTGGATGAGTGCGCGCGAAACCATGAAACATAAACGAAAATGGGCCATCGGAATCATCTTGTCGGCAACTGCGGCGTTTATCGCCCTGCAAAATGTAGCCGCGCCAACTCACGATGTTGAAACGCCTGCTGTCATTGCAACGATCTCAGCAACTGCCGAACCATCCCCAACAGTTGTGGAGGGGTATGGTGACTGCGGATATATGTGGGCGTATCAAGATGACCCCGAATTGACAGTAAAAGTAGATGAAGCCATTCGCCAGCTTGACCCATCCGCCAGCGCACGCGCCGAACAATTTGGCGAGGACTGTGTCTACGCGGATGGTCACTCCACCTTCAGCGCAATCGAAACCGATTTCCATATCCACCGCCCCATAGAAGACCTGACAGATAATGAGGCGTTCGGGAATTGGATGGCACAGGTAATGCCGCTCATCACACAAATTCCACGCTCTGAATTGCAGGGGAATAATTATGGCTTCGTAGAATTCTGGTTTGATAAAAGCGAATCGGAACATCTTGTCGTGCGCGTGCCTATTCAAAAATATTTGGATGAAGGACAGGAAAAAACTGGCGCCGAATTTCTCCAACTATTTATCGAAACTCCGTAACCCGCTCCAATTCACCCAACCCGCTCAAATAGCCGCCAAATTGGCGGCTATTTTGTTCTTGACAGGAGAATGGACATATCATATACTACGTTTAGTAATTACTAAACGTTCTAAAGGATTTATATATGGCAACCAAACTTTCCCAACTCAAACAAGACTTCACTGAAGGTCTCAGCCAGATCAGCCGCTTCTGGGGCTTTCCCAAAGGCATGGGCGCGATCTTTGCAGTCCTCTACCTTTCCCCCGCCCCCCTGCCGCTGGACGAGATCGTCACCCAGACGGGCCTCACCAAAGGCGCTGTCAGCACCGAAGTACGGACGTTAGCTCGTATGGGGCTTGTTCATCGCTCGTCCAAACTTGGCGACCGGAAAGATTACTACGAAGCCGAATCAGATTTTTACAAATCCATCCGCTCGATTTTGAAAGAACGCCAGAACAGCGAGTTTGACCGCGCAATCCGTTCGGTGCAGGAAACTCTCGCACAGCTTGAATCAGGCTCCGTGTCAGGTGATGAAGCGGAAGTAGCGTTCGTTCACGAACGCATCAAAGCGCTTCAAGAATTCTTCAACGCGATTGACAGCCTTTCAAGCGCAGTCATCAAACTGGAAAAGTTGGGGCTTGGGAATGTCGCCAAAATCCTATCTGTATTGAAATGAGGTAAATATGAACACGATCCTTTTCTTTCTTTTAGAAGTAATTCTCACACTCTCGATCAGCATGTTAGTTTTTCGATATATGCGTCCTTTCCTCACCCGTATCCTAATCGACCTTTGCGGCACTGAAGAACGCGCGCAATTCTGGACAGTCTTCTCCAATATTATTCTGGTCGGTCTGCCCCTTTTGATCTCGCTCACCTATCAGCCTGAAGCCAGCCAGGCAGAAGAAATATTCTTTGAGATCACCCACCGCATCAGCGGAAATATGCTCGGCTTCCTGTTTTCACTATTGGGTGTAGGGCTTATTGTTTCAGTCTTTGCTCTGGTCGCCCCACGCCAGAAGGAGTCACAATGAAAATCGCAGTCACAGGCGCATTCAGTTATTCGGGCAAGTACATCACCAAGAAACTTCTTGAACGCGGTGAGGAAGTCGTTACACTCACCAATCATCCCAATCGCCCCGACCCATTCAACGGTAAGGTGAAAGCATTCCCTCTAAATTTTACAAACGAAACAGAACTGGAAAACACCCTGCGCGGCGTGGATGTGCTGGTCAACACTTATTGGATTCGCTTCGACAAAGGCGGCAACACCCAGCCAAAAGCCGTGGAAAACACAAAAGTTCTGGTCAAGGCAGCGGCGAAAGCCGCGGTAAAACGGATTGTCCACATCAGCATCACGAACCCATCCGCCGATTCGCATCTGCCTTATTTTTGGGGCAAAGCCGCCAACGAAAAATTTGTAGTCGATTCTGGGATGAGCTACGCGATCCTTCGCCCGACAGTTTTATTCGGCAAAGAGGATATTCTCATCAATAATATCGCATGGCTGCTGAGAAAACTTCCCGTCTTTGGTCTGCCTGGCGACGGTTCCTACAAGCTCTCTCCAGTTTATGTAGATGACCTTGCAGAACTTGCCGTAGAAGCTGTCTATAAAAAAGAAAATTATATTTGGGACGCGGTCGGACCCGATGAATTCACGTTCAAGGAAATGACAGAATTGATCGGAGAAACAGTTAACAAAAAGCGCCCATTGCTCCCCTTCCCGCCGCGCCTTGCATTACTGGCTGCTCAATTCATGAGTCTCTTCGTCAATGATGTGATGCTCACCCCTGAAGAAGTGGATGGCCTGATGGCAAACCTACTCATCTCCAAACAACCGCCACGCTGCAAGACCAGTTTGAAAGATTGGTTAAGTGAAAACAAAAATACGGTTGGCATAAATTACGCATCTGAACTTGCAAGACATTTCTAAAAAATAAGACCCGCTCACAAGGCGGGTCTTATTAATCTATTTTGACTATTCCCGCACAGCGCGGGCTATCCATGCAACCGTAGTATTTCTTCCCCGAATTTTCCCTGTTACGATGTATTCTCAACACCATCATTTTTCCGCAGACAGGGCAATTCGGCACGGTATCTGAGGGCAGGTCAATCCGCAAGGAACTTGTATCGCCAATTTTTGCAACAGCAAGTTGAAACAGAGCAACGACATCACCAGGATCATACTTTTCACTGGAAGAAATATGCACAAGCGGAATGCCCGCATCGGTAAATAACTCATCCATGAACTTGTCTGCTTCGCGGCCAGTTTCCTTTGCAATGGGTTTTACGATTTCAACGCCAAATGTTGGGGCAAGGGTCTTAATATCGCAAAGCAAAAAATCCACATGCTTGCGGAAAAATTTATTAAAGAAATGAACATTCTCATTTGGGCGCAAAATGTAAAAAACATCATTTAGAGAAACCTTCGGGCAGATCACATACCTGTTCCCCATCATTTCGGTCAGCACACGAAAAAGAGCCAATTCCGTGGTTGTCAGGAATGGCTCTCGCAAGCGATAAGGCAATCGTGTGTCCGCCTTGGATTCTGTCATGACTGGTATTATAAATTATGAAGCGGACACGGTACAGGATGAAATGGAATTAATATCCGCGCATCAATTCCATAACCTTGGGCTTGATCACTGCATTGCAGGCAATTCCCTCCCCGTGAGTGTGACCTTCTTCTCCATTCCATGAACCAAAAAATCCCCCAGCCTCTTTGAAGATGACCGGGTATGGGCCGCAGTCGTACACATCCAAACGCGGGTCAAGCGCCACTTCGGCGCGGCCTGTTGCAACGAGCAGATAGCCATACGCATCTGCCCAGGTACGCATGAGCGATTTTTGTTTTGCAAAGCGTTCCACCACATCTGGCATTTTGGCGGAGAGATGTTGAAAATCGGAACTGACGACGCAGGCATCAGCGAGGGAACTCACAGCGGAAACTCGTGCCCTTCGTCCATTCCACCAGCAACCGGCGGAGTCTGCGGCGCAGAGCATTTCATCCAATGGAGGGAAATAGGCAGCGCCTACTTTTACTTCCCCTTCAATTTCAAGCCCAATCAAAACACCGTACAACGGCACGCCGCGAATGAAAGATATGGTTCCATCAATGGGATCAATGATCCATCGAAATGCATGACCGTTTGAAACCTCACCATATTCTTCGCCAACAATTGAATGACCGGGGTATTTTCGCTCGATCTCGCCACGAATAAAAGCCTCGGCTTCTCGGTCTGCAATGGTTACAGGGTCGTTGTTTTCTTTCCGTTCCGTTTTTACGCCTGTGTTGAAGTATCTTAAAGTAATCTTCCCTGCCTGATAAGCGAGGGAAGTTGCGAATTCAAGGTAAGGTTGAAGGTTCATAGTATCTTTGAGAGTAACTCCTTTTCCTGTGTGTCGTTGGTCACTTCTCCGTCCAACCATGCGGCGCGGAGTTGGGACAGGATTTCTCCAAAACGCGGGCCGGGCTGCAAGCCGCGCGCTTTTAGATCGTCGCCTGTGGTGTGCGGTTTGACATGCCGCCAGATGGAGAGGAAATCTAAAAGTGCATCTTCGCGGGAGACGAGATAGACGACGTAAATGGAAAGCAGGGGTAATTTTTCAAGTGCGTATGTCCACACGCTGGGAGTTGCCCCAACAAGAAAAGGCAGGCTTTTCTTTAATTGAGAAACAGCCCAAACGGAGTAGGTCAGGTCGGAGGTGAAATACAGGCGTTGTCCGATGGACATGATCTGGTCTTCGAGCAAATCCATCAGCCAAAGCATGTAGCCCATTTCGGTTTTGCTGGTGGGAATATCCAGCGTTGAATCCATTTCAAGGAAGTCGGAATAGTCCGGGTTGAAGAGCGGCAGGCTGGGGTGAATTTTTTCAAACAGGCCGAACTCGCCTGCACGCAGAATCATTTGCGCGGAATTTTCTTCCTCAAAAAACAAGTCTAATTCGTGGCGGATGCGTTGGCCGCTCAAGCGCGGGATGACATCCATTGACTCGGAATTGATGAGGTTGGCAGTGGAAGGATGAAAGATGAAAGAATAGCGCGCAGCATAACGAATAGCACGAAAAATTCTTGTGGGATCGTCTATAAAAGAATGCGGATGAAGGACGCGGATGAGACCTTCTGCCAGGTCGGCTTGGCCGTTGAGCGGGTCAAGCAGTTCGCCGAAGTGGTCACCGTCAATGCGGATCGCCATGGAGTTGATGGTGAAGTCGCGGCGGCGCAGGTCATCTTCGATGGTGGATGGTGTAACGGTTGGCAATGCGCCTGGCATGAGATAGGTTTCTTTGCGCGCAGTGATCAAATCCAAGGATGAAGGGTGAATGATGAAGGATGAAGGTAAGTGCCAAATGGCGGTACGAAATTTTGTGTGCGGAGTTAATTTCCCACCATGTTTCTTAACAAGAGCTTCTCCCAGCTTAATCGCGTCACCTTCGACGATGACATCGAGGTCGTTAATGGGTTTGCCGAGCAAAAGGTCGCGCACGAAGCCGCCAACGACGTAGCAGGGCATGTCCATTGCGGCGGCTTGGGCGGCAATGTCTGAGAGTAAAGTCTGCTTTTCGGACGGAAGCAGGTTTGGGTCGCGCATGAGGCGAAGCATTTCATCTTTCATTTTGGATTTCATAATTTTACTTCACTAAAAAGTGAAACGTGTATAATCGTCTTCATTAAAATATTTAAAAGGTGGCAGAAAATGGATGGTAATTTATATTGTCTTGGCGGGTTTGGCGTTGTCTTTTTTTTGGCTTCGTTGCTCGCAGCTACAACTGCCTTTAAGGATTGGCGACGTTATCGTGAAAGTGAAAACTGGGTTCCTGTCACTGCACAGATCGTTTCGGGAAATATATCTGCTCGCAGGGGCAGTAAGAGCACAAGCTACGTGCTTGATATCAAATATGCCTACAAGGTATTAGGGCAAAGCTATGAAAACAATCAGTTTTCTTTCGGCTCTGAAGGAACCGGGTATGACACCCGAAAAAAAGCTGAGGGAATACTGGCCAAATATCCAATTGGAAACCAAGTAACAATTTACTATGATCCCAATAATCCGCAACAGGCTGTGTTGGAAAGAAAATATGATTCAACTGGAGCAATCCTGGCAGTGATCGTTGGCATCCTTGGCATAGGCATGATTATTTATTCTTTTCTTCAATTGCTGGCACTTGGGAATTAGCTTCGGACGGTATTCATAATCGTGTATAATGTCGGCATGTTAATGAATCCGAACCCGTCCCCTCGAATGGATCAATCTTCCAAGTCTGGCTAGGTTCGCTTTTGCGTATTCAAACGGCTCCCAGACTTGGCGAGCCGTTTTTATTTTTAGACGATGGACATTGAACGATGGACGAAAAAAGATTGACGATCAAAGAATTAACTGAACAAATGCATGAGTTAGTGAAGTCGAAAGGCTGGTACGAGAAGGACAGCAAACGTCCGCAGACTTCGCGCAATTTGGCAGTGTCGCTTTCAATCGAAGCGGCGGAGATTTTGGAACATTTTCAATTTGGCGACGAGATAAAAGATAAAGACGAGTTGGGAAGTGAGCTAGCAGATGTAACTTTGTACCTTTTGCAACTGGCTTCGGTTTCTGGAATTGATCTGGAAGAAGCGGTGTTGAAGAAGATTGAAGTGAATAAGACGAGAAGTTGGGAATAATTTATGTAGGGGCGGCGTCTTGCCGCACTGGGCGGGGAAACCCCACCCCTACAGGATGAACAATGAACATAACAGTATTTGGCGGCGCACAACCCAAGGAAGGAACACCAGCCTATGAAGAGGCGCGTGAGCTTGGCGCGCTCCTTGCCCAGCGCGGACATGCCGTGTTGACTGGCGGGTACATGGGCACGATGGAAGCTGTCTCACGCGGGGCGCATGAGGCGGGCGGACATGTGATCGGCGTGACGTGCATTGATATTGAAGAGTGGCGCGGCTCTGCACCCAACCAATGGGTGAAAGAGGAAAGACGAAAGCAAACCTTGATGGAACGCTTGCAGGGTTTGATCGAAGGCTGTGACGCGGCGATTGCCCTCCCGGGCGGCGCGGGCACATTGGCTGAAATTTCGTTGATGTGGAATTTGATGATCGTGGAGTCTCTGCCCCCGAGGCCGCTGACACTGATCGGGCGGGGTTGGCAGTCCACGTTTGATCGGTTCTTCAATGAGTTTGATACGTATATGCCCGTACATCAACGAGAGTTGTTATACTTTGCGGATGATGTAAAAACTGCTGTAGAGAAAATAAATTATATGTAGGGGCGGCGTCCCGCCGCCCTGCTTGTAAACAAACACATGGGCGAGGAAACCTCGCCCCTACGAAAATTTACGAAGAGGAAAAAATGGCTGAAGATAAATTAACAACACGCGCGGAAGATTTTTCAGAATGGTACAACCAACTCGTCATTCGATCGGACATGGCAGATTACGCCCCTGTGCGTGGATGTATGGTTGTGAAACCTTATGGTTGGGCGCTTTGGGAAAACATCACATCCCATCTCGATAAAGAATTTAAGGCCACGGGTCACGTCAACGCGGCGTTCCCAACCTTGATCCCTATGTCTTTCTTTGAAAAAGAGAAGGAACATGTGGAAGGCTTTGCACCTGAACTCGCAGTCGTGACTCATGGCGGCGGCGTGGAACTGGAAGAGAAGTTGGCAGTTCGTCCCACCTCTGAAACCATCATTGGTTACATGTATTCCAAATGGGTCAAGTCGTGGCGCGACCTTCCCCTTCTCATTGTGCAATGGGGTTCTGTGCTGCGCTGGGAATTGCGTACAAAGTTATTCCTTCGCACGGCTGAGTTCTACTGGCACGAAGGTCACACCGCCCACGCATCTGCTGAAGAAGCCAAAGAGGAAATGTACCGTATCCTCGATATTTACGAAAAGTTCTGTCTTGAAGAAGCGGCCATCCCTGTTATCAAAGGCACCAAGAGCGACACCGAAAGATTCGCGGGCGCACACACCACCACATCCATTGAAGCGATGATGTGGGACAAGCGCGCGCTGCAATCTGGCACATCTCATTATTTCAGTACCAACTTTGCCGAAGCGTTCGAGATTCAATTCCTCAACAAAGACAACACCCTGCAATTCTGCGAAACCACTTCATGGGCCATCTCGTCCCGCATCATTGGCGCGATGATCATGGTGCATGGTGACGATCAGGGACTTGTGCTTCCTCCCCGCCTCGCACCCATTCAGGCGGTCATCGTTCCCATCTTCAAGAAAGAGGATGAGAAAGCCAAAGTGATGGAAGTTGCTGACCGCATTTTCATGGAACTCAAGGCAGCGGGCATTCGTGTCAAAATGGATGATCGCGACAACGTGAGCAGCGGATTCAAATTCAACGATTGGGAAATGCGCGGCGTTCCCGTCCGCGTAGAGATCGGCCCCAAGGATGTGGAAAAAGGAACCGTTGCCCTCGCCCGCCGTGACAAGCCTGGCAAGGAAGGCAAGACCTTCGTCCCACAAGCGGGTCTGGACTCCGCTGTTAGTGGGTTGCTGACCGATGTGCAGGCTTCCCTCCTTCAACGCGCCACCGAATACCGCGACGCCAACATTCACGATCCCAAAGACTATGAAGAGTTGAAGAAAGTCGTTCAAGATGGCTGGGCACTCTCCTACTGGTGCGAATCACGCGAGTGTGAAACCAAGGTCAAGGAAGAAGCCAAAGCCACCACGCGCAATATTCCCTTCAACCAACCCGAAACCGAAGGCACCTGCATCGTCTGCGGTAAGCCTTCCAAGAGAAAAGTGTATTTCGCAAAGGCGTATTAAAAGCAGTTGGTGGTGGGCAGTTGGTAGTTGTCAGCACTGTCCACCACCAACTGCCAACTGTCCACTGCTCCCATGCCCGCCATAGACCTCGCCCGACTCCGCAAACAAGCCAACCGTCTTGCAGATTTTTTCTTTCTGCCAGATGAGTTCATGAAGCATTTGCGCGAGATGTTGGATTTTTACGTCAACTACACCCTGCGCACCAAAGAAAACGTCGCCCCAGGTTCCAACCTAAAAACCTATCGCACGCCAACGGCTGTGCTCACGCATATTGAAAATGAATTGCGTGCCGTTGCAGAAGCAAACCCGCATTTTGCTCTCGAACTCGCAGATGTGCTTTGGGACGAAGGCGCTCTTGAAACGCGATTGCTCGCCGCTTTTCTGCTCGGACGAATTCCGCCGCAGGAAGAACGCCTGCTCCCCCGCCTGACCGCATGGACGCAACAGATCCGCGACCCAGAAGTGCGCTCGGCGTTGCTGTCCACAAGTCTCACGCGCATGAGAAAAGAAACACCGAATCAATTCCTCACACTCGTCCGCGAATACCTGCACCCCGAACGTACGCGCACATGGACAAACGGCATCCAAGCCCTGCTGCCCATGATCGCAGACACCTCCTACACCAACCTCCCGCCCATCCTCGACCTCGTCGAACCCATCATTGAAGAAGCACCCTCCACACTGCAAAACGATCTCACAGATTTGATCGTCGCCTTGTATCGCGCCTCGGCAAATGAAACCACCTTCATGCTCAAACACATCCTGACCACATCCGAAAACCCGATGACGGTCATCACCATGCGGCGCATCTCAACCTCCTTCCCGCCGCCATTGCAGCGTGAACTGCGCGATTTGATTCGTCCACAAGAGTTAACGATTCAACGATACATTCCAGAAGAGCCCGACGATTTCATAGATGAAACCGCAGTAGTGGAAGAGAAACCCAAAAGACCCGCGAGGAAAAAGAAAATGGACAACTCCCGCATCATCTATTTGCACGGCCTCGAAAGCACCAGTCAAAGCGGCAAGGCACGCCAGTTCGCAGAACAATTCCCCGGCATGGTCACCCCCGATTTCACAGGCGAATTCGAAGAACGCATGGCACAACTCAAGCCGATTTTGGGACGCAAGAAAAACTGGACGATCATCGGCTCATCCTTTGGCGGGTTGATGGGAACCGTTTTCACCTGCCAGCACCCGACTCAAGTGCGGAAGTTGATCCTGCTCGCCCCTGCCCTCTTGCGCGAACCCTTCGGCTCATATCTTAATCTGGAGCCTGTTTCTGTTCCAACCATCATCATCCACGGGACGGAGGACGACGTCGTCCCGCTGGAACCCGTCCGCGAGCTTGCGGAGAAGTTGTTCACCAACCTCCAATACATCGTCGTGGACGATGGTCATCGTCTGCACAAAACATTTGGGGAATTGGATTGGAAAGAGATTCTGGAATAAAAAGGACGACAGACAATGGACGACGGACGACCGTGGTCTGTCGTCTATCGTCCGTTGTCCATCATCCATCGTCCCAAAAGAGGTTTCCATGAAACAACAAATCTACTGGCACACCACCGTTCAAATGCCTGATGATTCAAATCTCACATCCATCCCTGCGGATGTGGATTTTGCGATCATCGGCGGCGGGTACACAGGGTTGAGCGCCGCACGGACATTGGCACAGCAAGGCGCGAAGGTTGTTGTTCTGGAAGCGGAGACGATTGGCTGGGGCGCAAGCTCACGCAACGGCGGCATGGCGTTGACAGGTCTCAAAGTGGGGATGGCGACCATCATCAAAAAATATGGTCGTGATCTGGCAAAGACATTATTTCAATATTCTCTTGATTCGGTAAATACCGTTGAGCAGATCGTCAAAGAAGAAAATATTGATTGCGGGTTTGAAAGATATGGTCACTTATTGACGGCGAACAAGCCCAAGCATTACGAAGCCTTGAAAGACGAAGTGGATTTCATGGCGAAGGAATTCAATCACAAGGTTCGGTTGGTTCCCGCAAATGAATTGAAAAGCGAGATCGGGTCAAACGCCTATCACGGAGCGTTGGTGGATGAAGTGAGTGGTGGGTTGAACCCTGCTCAATATGTGGCGGGTCTCGCGGCGGCGGCTGAAAAGGCGGGGGCAATGCTCTGCGCGAAAGCGCGTGTCAGCAGGCTGGAGCGGGGCGAGAAGCGTTTTGTCATTGAGACAGAGAGGGGCTCGTTAAGTGCCAAATCCGTTTTGGTGGCGACATCTGGTTATACGGGAAATGTCACAAAGAAATTGCAGAAGAAGATTATTCCGATCGGGTCGTTCATTATTGCAACGGAAAAATTATCGAATGAGCTGGCACATGAACTCAGCCCGCATAATCGCATGATCTTTGATTACAAACATTTTCTGAATTATTTTCGGCTGTGGGATAACCGCATGATCTTTGGCGGGCGCGCGGCTTTCTTCCCTGAAAATGAAAAGACGATTGAGCAAAGCGCGGAAATTTTGCGGCTTGAGATGGTGAGTGTATACCCGCAGTTGAAAGATGCAAAGGTGGAATACGCCTGGGGCGGCACGCTGGATTTTGCATTCGACCAAATGACGCACGTCGGCGAAGTGGATGGACTGTTTTACTCGCTCGGCTATGCGGGGCATGGTGTGGCGATGGCTACGCATTTGGGAAAGACAGTTGCGGAGGCGATGGTGAAGGGAAATATCAAAGAGCACCCGTTTGCGCAGTTTGATTTTCCATCCGCACCAATGGGATTGTATAACGGAAGCCCGTGGTTTCTGCCGTTTGCGGGAATGTATTACAAGGTTTTGGATTGGGTGGAGTAACCACAAAGTCACTAAAAATACAGGCTTAACGTGAAAACGCAAATTGAGCGAATGTTCACGAAAAAATAAAAATTCGCGCTTTTCGCCTTTTTCGCAAAATTCGCGTCAAGGTTTTCCTGACTTGGAATAGCCATGCCCATCAGAAAAAATTGACTGTCACCTTTATGTAAAAAGAGATAAAATTGGCAATCAATTTTCAGACAGAGGAGAGACTGTTATGGCAAAGACCAGCAAGCCAAAGGAAATGGAAGGCGAAGTTTATTATCCATCTGAGGAAGTCATTGCACAGGCGCGTTTGAAAGATTGGGATGCGCTTGCCGAAAAGGCAGGCAAAGACCTGCAAGGCTTCTGGGCCGATGAGGCCTCTGAGTTGGAGTGGTTTACAAAGTGGGACAAGGTTTTGGATGATTCCAACAAACCGTTCTTCAAATGGTTCGTTGGCGGCAAGACCAATATCGTACACAACGCAATTGACAGACATCTAAAAACACATCGCAAAAATCAGCTCGCGTTGATCTGGGAATCGGAAGATGGCAAAATGGAGCGCACATTCTCCTATTACGCCATGAACCGCGAAGTCTCGCGCATGGCGAACATCATCAAGTCGATGGGCGTGCAGAAGGGTGAACGTGTCACCATTTATATGGGGCGCGTGCCTGAGATCGTCTTTGCCATGCTGGCTTGCGCCAAGATCGGCGCGATTCACTCGGTGGTGTTTGGCGGCTTCTCAGTAGACTCTTTGCAAGGCCGCATTGATGATAGCCAATCAAAACTGGTCATCACTTGTGATGGCTCGTATCAAAACGGCAAGATCGTTGAACTCAAAAACATCGTGGACGAAGCCATCAAGCGCTGCCCATCGGTGGAGAATGTGATCGTCGTCAAGCGAACAGGCCAACCCGTAGGGATAGAAGCGGGGCGCGATCATTGGTATCACGACCTGTGCTCACTTCCCATCGCCAACGGCAAATGCGCAACCGAAGTTCTCGATGCGGAAGATCCGCTTTTCATTCTTTACACATCCGGCTCCACGGGCAAACCGAAAGCCATTTTACACACGCACGGCGGCTACATGGTCGGCACGTATTCCACGCTCAAGTATGTCTTCGATGTGAAAGACGAAGACCGCTGGTGGTGTACCGCCGACCCCGGCTGGATCACGGGACATTCCTACATCGTGTATGGCCCGATGATCGCTGGCGCAACTTCAATGCTGTTTGAGGGCGGCCCCACCTTCCCCTACCCGAACCGTTGGTGGCAGGTTGTGGAACGTTTTGGAATTACGATTTTCTACACCGCGCCGACTGCCATTCGTGGACTGATGCGATTCGGTGAAGCGTGGCCCAACAAGCACGATCTTTCTTCCCTTCGCCTGCTCGGGTCTGTCGGTGAGCCGATCAACCCTGAGGCATGGAAGTGGTACCACCGTGTCATTGGGAAAGAGAAGTGTCCTATCATCGATACATGGTGGCAGACAGAAACAGGCGCGTTCCAAATTACGCCCACGCCTGTGGTGCCGCTCAAGCCTGGCTCGGGCACGCGTCCGTTCTTTGGGCAAGCCGCCGAAGTTGTGGACGAACAAGGCAATCCCGTGCCCGATGACACGGAAGGCTACCTCACCTTATTGAATCCGTGGCCTGCCATGCTACGCACCATTTACGGTGATGACGAGCGTTATGTCAATCAATATTGGTCGAAGTACCCTGGCCGCTACACCACAGGCGACTCTGCCAAGCGCGACAAGGACGGCTATTTCTGGATCATTGGCCGCGTGGATGATGTCATCAAAGTCTCTGGTCACCGCCTCGGCACAGCGGAAGTCGAATCTGCGTTGGTCAGTCACCCTGCAGTTGCAGAAGCGGCGGCAATTGGCTTGTCTCATGAAGTCAAAGGTCAGGCGATTCACACTTTTGTAATTCTGCGTTCTGGCTTTGCCCCGTCTATGGAATTAGCGGAAGAGTTACGTCAGCATGTCGCCACTCACATGGGACCCATCGCCCGCCCCGAAGATGTGAAATTCCTCGACAAACTTCCCAAGACCCGCTCCGGCAAGATCATGCGCCGTGTATTGAAAGCCCGCGCGCAAGGACTGCCTGAAGGCGATATTTCGACGTTGGAAGAGTAGGGGAAGTAAAAAGTAAGAAGTAAAAAGGAGGTTGTGATTTTTGAAATCACAACCTCCTTTTCGTTAGAGTTATTTCAATTTGAAAACAACCTGCGTTAGTTTTCCCGCTTCTACCACAACAACACGTTCATATAGCCCACCGGAGTCGGAAAAGGCAATTCGGTAGCGGCCCGGGGGTAGGTCACTTATTGCAAAATCTTCAGTGTTGTACTCAAAACCCTTGGAGTATGTAGATAGGTAATATTTTTTCTCAGATTTATTTGTCCCTGGGGCGTAACGATAAAATACCAGATTGCGCTCTACCTTCACGTTGTTCGTCGTTTTCAGCGTAATGGATATGGCTCCCTTGCCATCATCCAAAGGCAGCCATAACTCAGGGTTTTCAGTGGAGAAAAAGTCAGAGCCACCACCACCGGTACGGATTTCAAAATGCAGGTGACTGCCTATTGCCACGCCAGTATGCCCAACTGCGGCAATCATATCTCCAGTATTCACTTTATCTCCTACTGAGATGTTGATTTGCGATAAATGTCCATACAGTGAAAACAAGCCATCTTCATGCTGAATGACGATCAGGTTTCCATAATAATCATCCCACGGGGTGTAGATGCGGTCGTGGTCGCGTCCGGCAAATATCACCACGCCAGCAGCAGGTGCATAGACTGGATCACCCTCCTTGCTTTCCAGATCTACCCCGTGGTGCGGCTCACGCTCCCCGTTTTCAGTGGAGCCGTAAGGATAACTGCGCGCAATTGTGAGCGGCGAATCTGAACCGAGCGGGTTTTGAAATGTGGCGTTCCAATCCACAAGACAGAAATCTACTAAAGACGGGTCGCAAGGAATGGGGGTGGCGGTTGGGATTGGCGCTGTTGTGGAGGTTGGTGTAGGGAGGCTGCTTTGAATTGGTTCCACGACGGGAAGTGCAGTGGGCTGAACGGGAGTACAAGAAGAAAAGAGGAAAAGACCAAGAAATAAAAACATGGGCTGGGAGAAAGTCCCAGCCCTGTTTAACAAGTGGAATAACTTTAATTTTATATTTCACCCCGTTCTTTTACAACCTGACGAATTACTTTCTCCAACTTGTCAGCTTCCTGTTCGAGGGCAGCGAGTTCAGCCAGCATCTTTTCACCAGCGGATTTGTCTTCAAGCGTGTTGATGTTGATCCTCACGTTGTAGCCTGCGGCGGTGAGACATGCGCGAGACATGGCAAAGCCAGACATGGCGTCGCTGATAGCATTGACGTTGCCATGCTGTGCGCATTTGAGGGCAAGTTCCATCACTTTTACGGCATCGGCAGAAACATGCAATGGGATATGTGCGGCGTTGAGGGTAGCCTGGGCAATGGCGGCATTGCGCTTGGACATTTGCTCATCGGTGTCTTTTGGTAATTTGAAAGTTGCCATGAGAACTTCGAAGGAGGCGGCGTCATCATCTACTGCATGAGTGAGTTCCATGCGAAGGTTTTCGGCAACAACGCGGACAGCTTGCATTTCGGCTTCGACTTCGGCATATTTCTTTTTGCCAATGGTAAGACCAGCAACCATGGCAACGAGTCCCGCTCCCATTGCGCCTGCGTATGCGGCGGCGGAGCCGCCACCCGGAGTCGGTGTAGGGGCGGCTAACTGTTCGATAAAGGAAGCAGGCTGAGGCGCGGGAAGACCGCGCACACTGGGAGATTGCCCATTGTCTGTTATCCGTCTTCCCTGATCCGATGAAAAGAGGCGCGATTCCAAAATCTGCTCTTTATCAAATTGATCGAGTTGGGTGTACCAAACGGCGGCATCAACCAAAGCCTCCTGTGGAATTAATCCAACAAGCTCGCTGTGATGAATGCCAACGCCGTAACGCAGGGCTTCGCGGCGAATAAATTCAACCACACGGGCGATGGGCGTTTCACGAAAATTGGTGAGGTTCATCGAAACTTGTGCGCGGCCATCCACCAGCAAGCCAAGACCTTTGACGTAGCGCAGCCCGCCGGATGATTGACGAACGGCCTTGGCGATCTTCTTGGCAATATCCACATCTTCGGTCGTGAGATAGACATTGAAGGCAATCAGTGGATTGCGCGCACCAATGACGGTTGCCCCCGCTTTCGGAAGTTTGGCAGGACCAAAATCGGGCTTGCGCTCGGGTACTGTTTCAACGTCTACTTTGAGACCTTCGTACTGTCCTTTGCGGATATTTTCAAGGTTGGTTCGTTCGGGACGAGTGGCCGCCGCTTCATACAAATAGACGGGGATGTTGAGCTCGCTTCCCACGCGCTGACCGAGGCGCTGGGCTATGGCAATACATTCCTCCATGCTTGCCCCCCCAAGCGGGACGAAGGGCACAACATCCGTTGCGCCAATGCGGGGATGTGCGCCCGTGTGAGCATCCAGATCGATGAGCTCGGCAGCGGTCTGGATTGCGCGGAAAGCGGCTTCTTCTACGCCTGCGGGTGTGCCTGCAAACGTGAGGACGGTTCGATTGTGATCGAGGTCTGAGGAGCGGTCGAGGACTTTTACCTCGCTGACAGATTGGATGGCGGCGACGATCTTATCAATGATCTCGGGTCGGCGGGCTTCGGAAAAGTTGGGGATGCATTCGATGAGTTGAGTGGGCATTGGGCCTCGGGAAAAATTCGATTTACAAATGATGAATTACGAGGGCAATTATAAACTGTGTTGGATGGAAAGAAGAAAGTGACAGTCAATCACTGATGGAGAATCAGCCGAACTACAACATCTCTCATTTTGAGATGGATTTGCAATGCTGGGGAAGCTCGCGAATCAATAGTCCTTAGCTTTGCTTTTAGTATAATTAAAAAAATTATTGAGCTGCTATTTGAAATATATTCGAGCTTATCTTTATCAAGTGAGGCACAACTCATGCTAAGGCAGGAATAATAACTTGGCTTCAAACCCCGAATATAAAATCAAAGTCTTGAGCAGTAGTGATTTTGATGAAAAAATTTTATCTGCCTGGGAGGACCTGGAATGCAGAGCCATTGAGCCTAACGGCTATCTTTCTCCACACTTTGTTATTCCAGCAATCAAATTCATCGTCGATAAGGCAAATCTCTTAGGAATAGCTGTGGAAAAGACAAACAGGGGAGGCTTTCCGCAACTTTCAGGAATCGGACTATTTCATACAAGCGGGGCTTCAAAACACTTTCCACTCCCACACCTAACAGCATTTTCCAGCAAACACTCCCTTCTTTCCGGCCTTTTAGTGGATCAAGAATCAGCAGAAACCATTGTGCGAAATATTTTTGAACAGGTCTGCAACTTCAACAATAAATGGCATGGTTTGGTATTTCACGATCAGATCAATGATGGTGAACTGAGTGCAAAAACATCAAGCGCGGCACAAGACCTCGGCCTGAAATGGAAGTATTTTCGCGAATGGAATCGTCCGATCTTGTGTCTCAAAACAATTAAAGATAAGACAGGGCATATTTTGGGGAAAAGCATGAAAAAATCCATTCACCGCAGTATGAGACGGCTTGAAGAATTGGGTCCGGTAGATTGGAGAATACGCTGCAAAGAGACACTAACCGATTCGGCACTCGACAGATTCATGTTTCTTGAAAATTTAGGGTGGAAGGGTGAAGGTCATACATCCATATTATCAAACAATGCAGATAAGAGTTTTTTTCTTGAAATGATAAAGAATTTTGGCAAATCTGGGCGGGCTTTTGTCACTGAATTAACTCTCAATGAACGTCCGATCTCATCAACTGTGAATTTTGTTTCCGGTGGTGCAGGCTTCGCCTTCAAAATCGGCTGGGACCCGTTATATGCAAAGTATTCTCCAGGCATCCTAAATGAGGCTAGCTGGCTCGAAAGCAATGATCCTACGATTTGCGGTCTCAATTTTATAGACAGCGGGTCTTCAGATGACACGTCCTACCTAAGCAGCCTGTGGAATCAAAAGCGAGCTATGTGTTCAGGTGTATACGCAATCACGGCGCAGGGGAAATTAGCTCTGCCATTTGTTGGTTTCGCCGCAAAGATAAAGAATTACATCCGAAGCAGGAAAAAGCAGCAAAAAGCTCATTTGTAAACAGCTAACTCGGTGTCACGCGCAAACACATTCGTTTTCCCCGTATAATCATTACATTATGGAAAAATCCCGACTGGAAGCTTTTAGTGACGGCGTGTTCGCCATTGTAATTACGTTATTGATCCTCGACATTCGTTTCCCCGAAGTGGAATACAGTCAATTTACAGCAACGCTAGTCTCCGTGTTGCCGCGCATACTGGCCTATGTAATGAGTTTTATTATTATCGGGCTGTATTGGGTCATCCATCACAACTCAATGCACGCCATCAAAAAGACAGATCGCGGGTTTCTTTGGTTGAATATCCTGCTTTTGTTGTGTGTCAGTTTTATTCCTTTTCCAACTTCGCTGGTGGGGCGATATCCCTTTCAGGCTGGGCCAATTATCTTTTATGGTCTCACATTGATCGCCTGTAACGCCATAGGCTACGCCATGCTGGTTTATGTGTATTACCATCCTCACCTGGCAGTCGCTGAATTTAGCAAGCAATATATGCGCAGCCACACACCCAACTACATCTTTGTCAACGGGAGCTATCTGGGCGCAATTCTGCTGGCAAATTCATTTCCACTTTTGAGCTACCTACTCTACATCACTGTGGTGATCTTAATCATTGTCTTTCTCCCAAAGCGGGATGATGGAATTGATTATCAAGGGGAGTGATATCAATTGGCAGCAAAGAACGAAACCGCCAAGGAGTTGTTTATGCCAATAAAGAAAACTGTTCTATTTTTCCTTGCAACACTTTTGATCGTCGCGTGTAATTTAATTGCCACCCCAGAACCACCCGGGGTTGGTGAAAAAGCCGAACTCGGATACGCCGTCTGCAACCCGATTGTCAAAGCATTGGAACAATATCAAGCGGAGAATGATGCGTATCCTGAAACACTTACGGAACTTATCCCCAAGTATCTGGCAGAAGCTCCAACAGAAGTCAACGACCAGCCCATCTACTACACAAAAGTAGATGGGAGTTTTTCACTCACGTTTCACTACGTCGGCCCTGGAATGAACACCTGCACATTTACGCCTGAAGGTCAATGGCAGTGTTCGGGCGCATATTAAAACTCAGACCTCCGAGGTCTGAAAGGATAACATCATGGACATGGAAAACATCCCATTTGGCATAACAAATTGGTCTGAGATCATCCCTACAGAGCACAAAGGGGAAACGGGCATTGCACTCTGGCGCACACAGCAGTTTGATACGATCCGCGTGCGGATGGTGGAATACAGCGCAGGCTACCTCGCCGACCATTGGTGTAAAAAAGGTCACATCCTGTTATGTCTTGAAGGAGAATTGCACACCGAGCTTGCGGATGGCAGAAAATTTACCTTATCCGCAGGGATGAGTTATCAAGTGGCAGATAACGCTGAGCCGCATCGTTCTTATACAAAAACAGGCGCAAAACTATTCATTGTTGATTGATGGTTGCTTCGCACAGCAAGAACTTCCGCGAAGAGCCGCCTCAGAGATTTGTCTCCTCATGTATAATCCCGCTTCTATGAAAAACGCAAACTACGAACTTATCATTTT
>Ga0209277_10000503_pt1 | contig 19646 bp, 18 predicted proteins | sample JI81AbrownDNA_FD_187503 | JGI IMG/M metagenome (GOLD analysis project Ga0209277, IMG submission 187503) | Wastewater effluent complex algal communities from Wisconsin, to seasonally profile nutrient transformation and Carbon sequestration -... | ecosystem: Engineered > WWTP > Effluent > Algae... | reverse complement strand
GGGCCGATGCAGGCACGATATGTCGCGACTGCCAGAAACACGTTATATCGTGTTCATGCAGTCGGCAAGGTCGGAGGCGGCCCGGTTACGCGGCCGGGCCGCCTGAGTCGTACCAGGGGTCTGCTTCGGGGTTGGGGTGGTATCGGTCCGCATGATCCGTTGACTCGCCATAATCGGTGGGCTCGCTGTCGCCGCGGGGTCCCGAGCCTGGCCAGAGATCTGCCCAGGGCTCCGCGTCGGGGCCAGGGTTGTCCCACTCGTGGTGACCTGGTGATTGACGGCACTGGGGTACGGGCGGGTCACCGTGGGGATGGACCCGTGGTGGTTGGTTCGCTGGTGGTGGGTCGCCGGGTGGTGGGTCGCCCGATGACTGGTCACCGTGCGCTGAGGGTCCGTCGTCGCGGCGGTCGTAGCTTCCGGGGATGACGTTCCAGGTGACAGCAGTTCCATCGATAGCACCGCCATCGACAGCACCGCAGGGGGCGTTGACATAACCGATGAGGTGGTCTCGGTGGGCGATGGAGTGGTGTCGCCCGCACAACAACGCCAGGTTGGTGAGGTCGGATGCCCCGCCGTCGGCCCAATGGACCAGGTGGTGAGCGTCGCACCAGTGGGCGGGAGTCGTGCAGCCGGGGAAACTGCACCCCCCGTCCCGTAACCAGAGCGCCGCCAACTGTCCGGGCGTCGCCAGTCGAGTGGATCGGCCCTGGTCGAGGACCTCCCCGCGTCCACCCAGGACGGCGGGAATGACGTTCGCGTCGCACGCGAGTCGACGGACCGTCTCGGGAGCGATGAGCGAGCCGCCTTGAGTCGAGCCGATCACCATGGCGGCACCGACCCGCGCGGCGAGGTCGTCGTAGCTCATGGTGAGCATGAGCGTGGTCTTCACCCCAGCCGGTGGGCGGTCGCCGGCGCTGGTGGCGCGGCGGCATACCTCAATCAACGCTTGCCCACGACGCAACTGCGGGCTGCGCGGGTCACGTTCCCCGTCCGGTCCGGGGACCGGCGTCGACAAGGGGCCGATCGCGGCTTCCAGCGCCGCCGCTCCAACCGGGTCCAACACGAGCTGGTAGGTGAGGGCACCCAGCTCGTCGGTCGACGGGCGCGACAGCGAGACGAGGCGCTCGGCGGTGTCGGCGTCGGCTTGGAACTCACCATCCGCACCATGCGCCGCCAACAGCGCGGGACGCAGCGACCGGACACCCTTCGGCCCGTCCGCGATCCCCATATCCAACAAACCTTGCAGGACGGTCGGGGCGGCTTCCTCCCGAAGGCGCGGCTTCAACCGGGCGTACTCGGTGACCACCGTGAGAGCCGTCGGAACGCTCACCTGGCCAGAGACAGCCGCCGCGTGGACCGTCGACAGGTCCGGACGCGTGCATTCGCGGACGAGCCGGGCGACCTGCCCCGCACCACTCCCAGCCGCCAACGTCGGGGCGTGCTCAGCCACCCACCCGGCCGTCGACCCCGCCTGCGACGCGGAAATCTCACCACGCGCCTCCGCTTCGCCAACGACCGCGACCCGAGCACCGCACACGACCGCAGCGAGAGCGTCCAACTCACCCAACAAGGCCCCCAACTCGCCACCCTGGACCTGCCACAACGACGCCACCAACTCAGCGACAGTCTTCGTCGCAGCACGAATCTCAGCCCGGCGAGATGCCGAGTCACGAGTCACTTCGCTGCTGTCCATAGCCCCGACGCTAACAGCGACCACCGACAGGCCACCCACCCCAAACCGCCGCTTCCACAGGCAAACGCAACACAAACGGGTAACGATCCGCAGCGTCCGCCCGGGCGACCAGGACCCGGCTCGAGCAGAAAGAACTCGAGCGCGAGCCCCTAGCCTGCGCCCGTCAGGCGGAGGTGGCAGGCGTGGCGGGCGGCGCGGTCTCGGCCGCCGGTGCCGCAGGGGCCGTCGTGGCCGCCGTCACCGACGTGGCGGGAGCCGGGACGAACCCGGAGTACCGCTTGACGATGTCCTCCAGGTCGAAACCGGTCGCACTCTTGAGCATCGACATGGTCTGGACCAGGTTGGCCGTCACCTGCTTGGGCAGGGCCCCGGCGCCGTCGGTGGAGATGACGGTGAGGTTGTCGATCGCCGCCATGGGCGAGGCGAGCTCGCGGGCGACCTTGGGCAGGACCTCGACGAGCATCTGCAGGACGGCGGCTTCGTTGTAGCGGGCGTAGGCGTCGGCGCGCTTGTTCATCGCCTGGGCCTCGGCCTCGCCGGTGGCGAGGATCGCGGCGGCCTGGGCGGTGCCTTCGGCTCGCAGGGCGTCGGCCTCGGCGGTGCGCCGAGCCTTCTCGCCTTCACCTGTGAGCCGGGCCTTCTCGGCGTCGGCCTGGGCCGCGGCGATCGAGGCCGCCTTGCGGGCGTCGGCCTCCTGCTCGACGCGATACCGGGCGGCGTCGGCCGGGCGGCGAACCTCGGTGTCCAACTGGCGCTCGGTGAGCGCGGCCTTGCGCACGGCGACCTTCTCCTGCTCGGCAAGGATCGCCTGGTCGCGGTCGGCCTGAGCCAGGGGGCCGGCGGCGGCAGCCTGAGCGGTGGCCGCGTCGGTCTGCGCCTTGATCTCGGCCTGCTTGAGGGCCAACTCACGGTTGGCTATGGCGATCTCCTGCTCGGCGGCCAGCCGAGCCTGCTCCGCAGCCTGTCGGGCGTTGGCCTCGGCGATCGCCGCCGTCTGCCCAACCCTGGCGGCCTCGGGGCGGCCGAGGTCGGAGAGGTAGCTCCCGTCGTCGGTGATGTCCTGGATCTGGAAGGTGTCAAGGACCAGACCCTGACCGGTAAGCGAGGTCTCCGACTCGTCGGCCACTCGCTGGGCGAAGGCGGCCCGGTCACGGATGATCTGCTCGACGGTCAGTGAACCCACGATCGAGCGCAGCGAGCCCGCCAGGGTCTCCTGCGTGAAGGTCTCGATCTCGCGCTGCTGGGTAAGGAAGCGTTGGGCCGCCGCGCGGATCGAGTCTTCGTTGCCGCCGACCTTGACGAGGGCAACCCCGTCGAGGTTGAGCTTGACGCCCTGGCCCGAGACGGCGCCGCGGATCTGGATCATGATCCGGCGGCTGGAGAGGTCCAGGACGTGCAGGCGCTGGACGAACGGCACGACGAAAATGCCGCCACCCATGACGACCTTCTGCCCGGACAGATCGGTGGAGACCTCACCGGTTTCGACGTCGCGGATCTCCTTGCCCTTGCGTCCGGTGACGATGAAGGCCTCGTTTGGCCCGGCCACCTTGTAGCGCGAGGCGACGAGCACCCCCACCACGACGAGCAGGATGATCAGCCCGACGATGGCAACGAGGATGACAGGAAACTCATTGGCAGACATTGTTCGCGCCTTTCCGGCGGCTATGCGCGCTCAGTCGAGCGCGCGATCCTGAGGGGTGACGACAATGGGTCGAACCGTCACTGCCGTCGGGGATAGGACGGAGGTGACCTCGATTCCGGTTCCCGCGGAGAGCGGCTGTTCGCAGCGGGCGTTGAGCCGGGTGAGGTGCCCAGCGACGCTCACGCTGACCATGCCCATGCCATCGCGGGGAATCGCCTCGACGACATGACCTCGGTGGCCGACGAGGTCGCCGGAACGCACCGTGGTGTCTCCCTCGCCGGACTGCAGCGAGCGCGTGAGACCGCGGGCGGCATACGCCATGCCCACGCCGGCCCCCGTGCCCGCGAGAGTCGCGACGGTGGTGTTGCCCGAGGTGCTTTCGACGAGCGCGCCGACGAAACCGAGCGCGGACAGGAAGGCCGACACCGCGGCGCCGGAGAAAAGGTCGTTGTCGATCCACTCGAAAAGGCCGCCGTGAATCTCGCCGACGACCAGCGAAATCACGAGCAGCGCCAAACCAACGGCGCCGATGGCGAGGAATACGGTCAGCATGGCCCTCCTGTCCCGACCGTCTTCTTCGATGGTATGCCGGTGCATTCGGTTCCACGAGTCGACGCCGATCGTGGTCACCCGCGAAAACGACGTGCCTCAGCCTGACGTCACGGACGAGCAGCGCGATTCTCAGTCTCGCCCGCCGCCGCCTCGGCCGCCGCCTCGGCCGCCGCGGCGCGACGGACGATCGGCATGACGGTCAGGCCCTGGACGGCGATCGTGAAGAGGACGACGACGTAGGTGGCGGTGACCAGAGCGGACCGGTAGGGGCTGGCCGGGAGCCCGAGGGCGAGGCTGATCGCGATGCCGCCTCGCAGGCCTCCCCACGTGAGCACCCGAATCGTCCACGGCCCGTAGCCGTCCCGGCGGCGGACCAGGGTCATCGGCAGCGCGACACTGACAAATCGCGCGACGAGGGCCACGACGATCATGAGGAGCCCGGCGAGCACTTCGCCGACGGCGGTAGGCGTGAGCAGCACGTCGAGACCGATGAACGCGAACAACAGGATGTTGAGGACCTCGTCGAGGGTCTCCCAGAAGCCTTCGATCCGTTCCCGGGTGTGCTCTCCGAACGCTCGCTCTTTGCCGGCCGACATCACCAGGCCGGCGACGACCATCGCCAGGGGTCCGCTCAGGCCGAGGCTCGCGGCGAGGACATAGCCGCCGACGACCGAAGCCAGGGTCAGCAGGATCTCGACCGACGCCGCCTCGATCGAGCGACACAGCCGATAGGTGATCCAGCCGATCAGGGCGCCGAAGGCGATGCCGCCCAACGCCTCTTGGACGAAGACGACCAACGCTCCCGTGAGACTGGGCTCGGTGTGGCCGCCACCGACCCCCGCGGCGGAGGCAATGACGATGAAGAAGACGACGCCGACGCCGTCGTTGAAGAGGCTCTCCCCGGCGATGAGGGTCTCGATCTTCTTGGGCACCTTGGCGCGCTTGAGCATGTCGAGCACGGCCACGGGGTCGGTCGGCGACAACAGCGCACCGAAGAGCAGCGACCAGATGAGCGGGATGTCGAGCCCGACCAGGTGGAAGACGCCCCACGCGCCGAAGCCGATGAGCACGGTGCTGATCGCGGTGCTCACCCCGGCGAAGGTGAGGATGCCGGCCCGCAGGCGCATCATCAGTGTGGCGTCCAGGCTCATCGCTCCCGCGAAGAGCATCAGGCTGAGGATGCCGTTGAGGACGAAAGCGGTGAAGTCCAGCGCCTGCCAGAGCTCGATCGCCTGCTGCTTCAGCCCGAAGGTCCAGCCTTGCGTGTCGAGCAGGATGAGCACGATCGATGAGGCGGCTCCCGCGAGGGTGACGGCCACCGTGCTGGGCAGGTGAACCCAACGTTCGTTGGCCCAGGCGAGGAGTGCCGACAGACACAGCAGGACGGCGAACGCGGTGAGCACCTAGGCAGCCTAGGAGTCCTTGCCGCCCCTCGCGTAGTCCTGAGGCGAACGGCATACCCCCGCGACGTCCCCGCCCGCGCTCACGCGCGGCGACGTTCGACCAGACCCCTCAAGTAGGCGGCCTGTCCGGCGTGCTGGGTGATGTCGTTGACGACCGACACCAGGCGCACGGCCGCGGTGACCGGCGGGTCCCAGCGCCGGTCGACGATCCGCGCGAAGTCGGCTGCGGTCAAACCCTGCACGATCTCCACCGTCTCGGCGTGGACCGCCGCATGGTATGCCGCGAGCAGGCTCCCGTCGGCGACCGAGAAGGCCGCGACCTCCTGGCTGGACTGGCCGTACCCGATTGAGCGGGCGGCATACGGGAGGTCGAAGCGCTTGGCGAAACCGGCTGTCGTCCAGATCTGTTCGCGCCCGGCCACTCCCGCGAGGTGGTCATCCTGCACTCGGGCGAGGTGCCAGACGAGCCAGCCGATGGAGTTGGAGTCCTCGTCGGGCCGCCACAGGATCTCTTCGCCGCCGAGGCCGTCGAGGAGGGCGGGGACGCCCTCGGCGACCCGACCGAAGGCGTCGATGAGCAGGGCGTGCGACAGGGAGAGGTCGTCACCGACAGGAGCGGCTGCGGCGGGGGTCTCGGTCATGCCTTCAGCCTGCCACGGACGGCGCTCGCACAGTGCCGCCCGCCGCGCTGCTGCCCCGGCGCTTGCTGCCCGCCGCACTACTGGGCGGCGCGGGACAACTCGCGGCGGTAGCCGGCGCGAGCCAGCAGGCCGAACCCGACGAACGACGCGAGGACCCAGCCGACGTGCACCCAGGCACTGCCTTCAGGATGGGCGCCGAAGGCGATGACGTCCTGCGCCGGGGCGATCGCCGACCAGACGAGTTGCCCGAAGTGGTAGGTCGGCAGATAGGGCGCCACCTTGGCCAGTACGTCGGGGAGTTGGTCGAGGGGGAAGAAGAAGCCGGAGAGGAACGACAGTGGCAGGAAGACGAGATTGCCGATCGCTGACGCCGCCTTGGGGCGGAACCAATAGGCCAGCGAGAAACCCATGGTCGAGAACGCCACCGTCCCGGCCAGCAGGATGAGCACGGTCTGAGCGAGCCGCACGCCGTCGAACGGCACCTTGCCGCCCAGCGCAGCCACCGCCCAGGTCCCGAGCAGGATGAGCCCGCAGAACGCCAGCGAGCCGACGACCTTGGCGACGAAATAGGCCCAGAACGGCATCGGCGTCGCGCGCATCCGCCGCAGCCAGCCCTTGCCGCGCTCGTCCGCAACGCCCACCCCGAAGGTGAAGATCGCCAGGCTGACGACGCCATAGGCAGACATCGAGGCGAACATCATCGCCCCGACATCGGTCCCGCCGGGGAGTTTTACCCCCGCGTTGGGCAGCCCGAACATTGTGAAGAGGATGATCGGCACGGCGACCACCCCGACGACGTACTCGGGAACCCTTGAGCTGGAAAGGAGTTCGGCGCGCAGCTGCGCGGCCAACGTGCCGAGGGCACCCGGCATACGGGATGCTTCGGGGCTCAGCCGTCGGGGGGTGCGGTCACCGCTGTCCGTGGTCGACGAGTCGGCGGGGTATGCCGTGCGGCCGGCGGTGCTCATGATGCGGACTCCATGACGTGCTCGGGGGTGGTGTCGGGGGTGGCGGTCGGTGCGGTCTGGGTGGTGGCACCGACGAGGTGGATGAAGGCCGTCTCGAGGTCGGTGTCGGTGACGGTCAACTGCGACACCAGGTGGCCACCGGCGAAGAGTCGAGCCAGCAGGTCCTCAGGCGTGGCGGTCTGCACGACCAGGGTCGGGTGCGTGGCACCCACGGACTCGCCCGGAGCGACCTCGACCCCGCGGACGCCGGGGAAGGCGGCCAACGCCGCGACGCCGACGTCGGTGACGAGTCGGACGGTTCGCGTCGCGACCGTGGCCTTGATCTGCTCGGGCGTGCCGTCGGCGATGACTCGGCCGCGGTTGATGAGGATCACCCGGTCGGCGAGGGCATCGGCCTCGGCAAGGTTGTGGGTGGAGAAGAGGATCGTCTTGCCGTGCGCAGCCAAGCCCCGCACCTGCTCCCAGAACAGGTGTCGCGCCTCGACGTCCAGTGCTGCGGTCGGCTCGTCGAGGAAGAGCAGGTCGGGGTCGCCGGCGATGGCCAAGGCGAAGTTGAGGCGTTGCTGCTGGCCTCCGGAGAGTTGCGCGATCCGGTTCCCGCGCTTCTCCGACAGGTCGGCGCGGTCGAGGATGTCGTCCAGGCTCAGGGCGAACGGGTAGTAGTGCCGCACCAGATCGACCGCCTCGGCCACGGTGAGGCTTTCGGGGGCGCTGCTCTCTTGGAGCATCGCGCCGACCCGAGCCCGAGTGGCCTTCGCGTTGGGGGCGTCGCCGAAGACACGGACCTCCCCGGCCGTGGGGGTGCGCAGGCCGAGCAGCATCTCGATGGTCGTCGACTTGCCTGCGCCGTTGGGGCCGAGGATCGCCACGATGTCGCCGGGCGCGATGACCAAGTCGAGGGCATCGACGGCCACGAGGTCGCCGTAGCGTTTGGTGAGGCCGCTGGCACGGATCACGGCAGGCGTGGTCGTTGAGCCGGAGGCGGGTGTGGAGGTCATGTCGTCGACGGTAGTTGGGCGGCATACCCCTGTGTCAGTGCCGGTCGTCATGACCGGCACCCATGACGACTGGCACGGGTGCCGACGGGGTCGCCCGCCCTACGCTCGACGTCATGCAGGAACGCCACCTCGAACCGTTGGGGATCGCCACCGCCGGGATGGCCTGGCTGTCGATCGGCGTCGTCGAGCTCATCGGGCTCTCGGACCGGGCGTCGAACTGGTGGTGGCTGGCCTACCTCGGTTACGGCGCGGCATACCTCTGGTGTGTCGTGGTGGCGCCGAAGGGTCATTGGCCCAGGCGGGAGCGGGCCATCGCACTCGGCGTGGTGACCCCGCTGGGAGTTGCCGTCGTCGCGCTCTCCTCCTCGAGCGGGTTCACCTCGATCTCGTTGGTGATGACGGCGATCCTCCTGGCCAACCTGGTGTCGGTGCGTGTCGTGGTCGGCATCGTCCTCGTCCAGACGCTGGCCGTGGTCGCTCTGTTGTGGACCACGTTCAGCGACGGCGGGATGGCGTATGCCGTGTCGACCGGGGTCGCGTTCTTCGCCTTCCAACTCTTCGCGCTGCTCATGGTCGTGTCGGTGCGGGCCACCGAGGCCGCGCGGAACGAGGCCGACCGGGCTCGCGGGGAGGCCGAGGCGGCCAACGCGGCGCTGCGGGCCGCGCAGACGCAGTTGGCGACGACCAGTCGCACGCAGGAGCGGCTGCGGATCGCCCGCGACCTGCACGACGTCGTTGGCCACCAACTCACGGCCCTGTCGGTCAACCTCCAGGTCGCCTCCCGGACCGCCACCGGGCCGGCCAAGGACGACCTCGAGGTATGCCGCGCCGTCGCCTCCGACCTGCTCCGTGACGTTCGCGAGGTGGTCAGTCAGCTGCGCGAAACACCCAGTGCCGGGCCGGAGTTCGCGGAAGAGTTGCGCACGATCGGGCACTCGGTGCCGAGCCCGGTCGTGGATGTCGACGTTGCTGACGACCTGCCGCCGCTGGGTGCCGCCGAGGCCGACGTCGTGCGGCGCTGCATCCAGGAGATCGTCACCAACGCCGTGCGCCACAGTGGCGCCACCTCGGTGTGGATCGCTGTCGAGGAGCTCGACGGAGTGGTCAGCGTGACCGCGCGAGATGACGGCCAAGGGTCCGGGGGTGACGGAGCGGACGTGGTCATGGGGCACGGCCTGACCGGGATGGTGGAACGCTTCGAGGCACTGGGAGGCTCGGTGGCGTGGACCGCGCGTCCCGGCCAAGGGTTCACCCTCCAGGCGTCGGTGCCGGTGGGCCGGGTGGCTGCGACATGACGGTCCGCGTCGTCGTCATCGATGATCAGACCCTCGTCCGCCAGGGGATCGTCGGGCTGCTCCGACTCTCCGGCGAGGTCGAGGTGATCGGTCAGGCCAGTGATGGTGCCGAAGGCCTGGAGGTCGTCGCGGCGCTGCGCCCGGACGTCGTGCTCCTGGACCTACGGATGCCGATCCTCGACGGCCTGGGCGTCCTGCAGGCCCTCGCCGCCGCGGGTGATCGCACCCCGGTCCTCGTCCTGACGACCTTCCCCGACGACGAGGCCCTGATCGCGGCGATGCGCGCCGGCGCTCGCGGATACCTGCTCAAGGACGTCAGCCTCGATCAACTCGTCGACGCCATCACGACGCTCGCCGGCGGGGGCACAATCATCCAGCCGTCGGTCACCGAGGCGCTCGTGCGTCAACTCGCGGGAACGTCGGCTGACGTGGACCCGGTCGGTCTCGCGCCGGAGCCGCTCACTGCGCGTGAGACCGAGGTGCTGCGGCTGCTGTCGGGGGGTTACTCCAACCGGGAGATCGCGGCGGCGATGTTCCTCGCCGAGGGCACCATCAAGAACCACGTGTCGGCGGTCCTGCTCAAGTTGGGCGTCCGTGACCGGACCCGAGCCGTCCTGCGTGGCCTTGAACTCGGGCTCATCCAGCGGTGACCGGGTTCGCGGAGTGTGACCCACACCCCGGGGTGGCCAACGCTCCGCGAAGGGCGTCCGGTTGGCCCTGGCAGCCCCGGCCCGATCAGGCGTCGGCGATCGACGGCGCGGTCGGATCGACGCCGCCCCCGTTGGCCTGCTGCCCGGCGACATAGGCCTCGAGGTCGGCGATGGAGTCGGTGTTGCGCTTGGCCACCGTCAGCAGCGACGACATCTTCGCCACCTCCTCGACCTGCTCCTTGATGAACCACTGCATGAACTGCTCTGCGCCGTAGTCGTTCTCCTCGCGGGCGATCCGCGTCAGCGCGTAGACCTGCTCGGTGACCGTGCGCTCCTGGCTCAGGGACAACTCGATGGGCTCCACCACCCCGTCGAAGCGCGTGATGGGGGCCTCGCTACCGGGGATCGTCACCTCGGCCTCGGTGTCGAGCAGGTAGCGGACCATCATCATCGCGTGGTCGCGCTCCTCGCGGGCATGCACGTAGAAGAACGACGCCATCTGGGGCATCGTCAGCGCGTCGAAGTGCACGGCGATTGCGACGTACTGCAGGTGGGCGGCGAACTCGTTGCCGATCTGGGCGTTGAGGGCGGCCGCGAAGCGAGGCGTGGTCACCGGGCCACTGTAGCGGCGCACCGCCGTTCGGCATCCCCCTCGCCCGCCTGCCTAGAGTGGGCGCATGAGCGCAGGAGATGTCCCCGTGACCGGTGGCCCGGCGAGCGCGCCGGCCGACGACGCGGCATACGAGGACAGCGAGCAGGGGTATGCCGCGGGGTTGCGCGCGTGGGACGGCCTCCCGGGGATCCCGGCCTCCTCCGGGGCGCTCATCCGCGACAGCCGCGGGCGGATCCTCGTGCTCAAACCGACCTACAAGAGCGGGTGGACGATCCCCGGGGGCGTCATGGAGGCCAACGGCGAGACGCCGTGGGAGGCCTGCCAGCGTGAGGTCTTTGAGGAGACGGGGCTGCGGGTGAGCGCCGGGCGGCTCGCCGCCGTCGACACCCGACCGGCCAAGGCGCGCAGGGCCATGGGGCTGCGGTTCCTCTTCGACTGCGGGGTGGTCACCGACGAGCAGGCGGCCTCGATCACGCTGCAGTCGACCGAGCTCAGCGACCACGCCTTCCTCGCTCCGAGTGAGGCGCTGGCCCGACTGCGGCCGGCCGTGAGCCGTCGGGTTGCTGCGGTGCTGGAGACCGGCGGCTGCCGCTACCTCGAGGACGGCCGCCCGGTCGCCGGCGTCCCCGACGAGTGACGAGGGCTGACCTCCGCCTTCGGTGTGGGGTTCGGAAGATCCTGACCTGAAGGCGTATCCAGGGCGGGGGCGCCGGGCTCTCTTACGGTTGAAACCCAGTGCCGGGGTGCCTGGGTCCAACCGAAGGATGATCATGAAAAAGTCCACTCTCCCAACTCGATTGCTCGCCCTCGGTGCCGTCTTCGCCACCGCGGCCGCGCTCGCCGTCGGTAGTGCCGGGTCGGCACAGGCGGCCAAGCCTGGGGCCCGGGGCGACGTCTCGTCGGCCACGGCGTCGATCTCCGCCGAGGCCAAGGCCGCCGGCGTCGCCAAGCACGGCGCGAAGGCCACCGACGCGCAGGCCCTTGAGGCGTATTGGACGCCCGAGCGGATGCGAGCCGCCAAGCCCGCCGAAGAGGATTCCACGCTGGAAGCCAGCGCCACGGCATACGTGCAGAAGCAGGTCGCCGACCAGAAGGCCGGCCGCAAGCCGGTGACCAACGACGGTCCGGTCCGCAGTGTTGAAGGTGCGTCGAGCAAGGTCTTCGGCCCGGCGGCGACGGCTGGTGGCGTCGCGGCGGCCTACAACCCGAACCTGCCCTACTACGTGCCGACCGCCTACACCGCGGGCAAGGTGTTCTTCAGCAAGCCCGACGGCAACTACGTGTGCTCCGGAACCATCATCAACTCCGAGGGCAAGGACACCGTCTGGACTGCCGGTCACTGCGTGCACGGCGGCAGCGGTGGCACCTGGCACACCAACTGGACCTTCGTGCCGGCCTACGACGACGACCTGGCCAACCCGCGGCCGTACGGCACCTGGTCGGCGAACCAGTTGTGGTCGAGGACCGCGTGGACGAACAGCTCTGACTTCTCCCAGGACATGGGCGTCGCGATCATGAACACCAACTGGGGCTGGCACATCGTCGACTACTTCGGCGGCCAGGGCCTGACGACCAACCGCGGCAAGAGCGGTGTCTGGGAGAACGCGTTCGGCTACCCGGCCGAGTGGCCGTTCGACGGCGGCAACCTCATGCAGTGCTGGGGCTCGACCTCACCCGAGTGGGACGCCTGGTTCTTCTGGTCGCAGACGGTGAAGATCCCGTGTGACATGACCCGCGGCTCGTCCGGTGGCGGCTGGCTCTACGGCTACAACGGTGACTGGGGCCAGCTCAACGGCGTCAACAGCCGGATCGACCGGATCTCCGGCCCGACGATCATGCTCTCGCCCTACTTCGACGACGATGCGTGGAGCCTGTTCAACTCCACCCGTTGGCTGTGACCGTTCTCAGCCCTCGCCTGGCGCGCCCGGAATCCCCGGGCGCGCCAGTGCGCGTTCGCGTGGGGTCACCTACCGTGGTCGGTATGCCGTCCGCCCACCGCCGCAGGCCCGTTCCGCTCGTCGCGGCCTCGGTGCTCGCGCTGCTGTTCTTGATGGCTGGCTGTGGACAGTCCCGCACCACACTGAACCCCGGCTCGACGGGGTCGACAGGAGGCACCGTGGTCGGTGGATCAACTGGTGGGGTTGGTGGTGGCGAGGTTCAGCCGGCACCGCCGTCGGGTGCGCCGGCCCCGCTGCCAGAGCCGCCCGGCTCGACCATTGTCACGCCGTTGGTGTCGGACCCCGTTGCGGGGCAACGAGTTCGGCGAGTGGCGTGGCAGCCTGTGAAGGCCGACCCCACGTCGGCGCAGGTCGTCGTTCAGGCTGTAGTGGGCGGCATACCGTGCGACCGCGTGACGGGAATTGAGGCCGTGGAGACCGGTTCTACCGTCGCGATCTCGGTCTGGGCCGGACCGGAGGTGGGGGCAACCGGGTGCGATGGCCCCCAGCCGGCCCTCGCCCAGATCGTCTGGGTGCGGGTACCCCTGGCTGGCGTGCTGGGCTCTCGAACCGTGTTGCCCTATTCACCGTCCTGAGCCGCGGCGCCGACCGCTGGTCGGCGCCGCGGTTCTTACGAGCAATGGCCTGTAGGAATCAGTCGCCCTGAGGCGTGGCGGTCCTCAGTAGCAGGCCATGGTGGACAGACTGGCGTTGGCCGCGGGCATGGCCCAGTACTCGGACCACCCGCCCCAGTCGCTGCTGCCGCAGCCGCCACCGCCGCCTCCTCCGCCCCAGTCGGAACCGCTGTCGTCCCAACCGGAACCGCTGTCGTCCCAACCGGAACCGCTGTCGTCCCAACCGGAACCGCTGTCGTCCGATCCGTTGTCTTCCGCCGGCGAACTCTCGTTGGCCGGGCTGTTGTCCGAGGTGTCGGCTGCTGGCTCACTCGCGGGAGTGCTCTCGTTCGTCGGTCCTTCGGAGGTGTTTCCAGCGGGCTCCTCGGCCGGTGGGTCCTCGGCCGGTGGGTTCTCGGTCGCCGGTTCCTGGGTTTCGGGGTTGGCGGCCTCCGGCTCATCCGCAGCCGGTGCTTCGTCAGAGGTGGCTGCCGGCGGGTCGTCCTTCTTCGGCTCCTCCTTGGGAACCCGACGGTCGATCACCTCTTGCTCACAGGCCCTGTTTCCGTTGCAGGCGGTGAGTTCGTTCACGAGGGCGTCCATGGCCTGCTCTTGGCGGACCCGTTCCTCGCACGCCCGGTCGTCTCCACAGGCGACGATGTTGTTGATGAACTCGTCCAAGCGTTGTTGGGTCGCTTCGCGGTAGGCGCCTTCACCGGCCTTTCGGACCGCCTCGGCGTAGAGCGCGGCAGCGGCCCTGCAGATCGGGTTCGACTGGCAGGTGTCGCTCATCGACTCGGCGAATCGGTCGTCGCAGCCTGCGCGAGGCAGGCCTGAGCCGTAACAGAGGTCGTGCATGTTGCAGTCCTCTTCGAACCCGAGGTTCGGGACGAGGTAACGGCTGAATCCTCGGGCTGCCCCGCATCCGTTGACGTCGATGGTCGACACGGTGGAGGTGATCGACGGTGTCATCGGTGGCGGTGCCGCCGCATGGGCGGGGAGCGCTTGCAGGCCCACGACGGCCAATGCCATGACGGCCAAGACGGCCAGGATCCGGCGACGCATCGCCCTGATCCGTGGTCCAGCTGGGGAGATCAGCATGGAGACTCCATTCTGTTGTGACCCCGCCCCCGGCGGGGTTGCCCTACGATCATCTCGGCCAACAGATGGGTGCACAACGCTTGAGGGGACCTGGGTTTACGGGGGCCTCGACACCCACATCTACGTCGCGAAACATGCGATGCGGCAAGCAAACCCGGGCGTCGAACGGTGGGGTTGGCGGGTCTGCTGGGGCCACTCGCGGCCCAGAACCAGCAGGGCCCGGGCCACAGCGCGTCAGGTCACTACTGCATGAGGGTGATGGAGCTGACCCGCCACACAACACCGTCACGCAGCAGTGACACGAGATAGATCCCGTTCTTCTCCGCCAGGGTCCCGGCCGCCGCTCCTGCGGAATCGACGATCTTGGTCGCGCGCAGTCGGAACAACACGTCGACCGGCGTCTGGCCCTCGATGTGCGGTTCGTTGCTCGCCGTCACTTCTCGCAACAACATCGGCTCGGACACGGTATGCCGCCCGCCGCTCGTCACCGCTGCCGCCTCGTCCTCGAGCGTCCCGCACCCTGTGCACTTCGCCGTGCCCAGCGGACGCAGCAGTCCCGTCTGCCCCGTGGCGTATGCCGCGTTGAGCCGCCCGAAGAAGTAGCGCGTGAACGCCAACGCTCCGGCCGGGGTGTTGGCCTGGGCTGCGGCCGGAACGTCGCTCGGATAGGTCGGCGTCGCCGCGGCGGTCGCGGTCGGGCGCACCGTGGCCGTGGCGCCAGCCGTCGATCGGGCACTCGTCGCGGCGGTGGCGCCGGACGTGGCCGTGGCAGCACTGGGGCCTGACGAGCAGGCTCCGACGAGTGCGACGGCAGCCAGCCCGACGGCATACCTTCCGACGGCATGCCTCGTGATCGGCGACGACATCGACATCCTCCCTGCGCGGCTGGTTTCCCCTGCGCCCAAGTCTCCCATGGGCGTCTCGGTGCCCCCGCAGGGCGAGGCGAGCGGCCGGTTCGGGCGCTAGCGTGAGGGCGTCTGCTCCCCGCGCGAAAGGCCTCCGCATGCCTGTCGAGTCCGCCGGGCCGAGCGCCGGGGCTGACTCCGGTGCCGACCTCGACCGCTGCCCCCAGGTGCTCCTGCGCAACGTGCGGGTCGTTCCGGTCGGCGGGGTGCCGGCACCGCAGGGGAGCGTCGACGTGCGGATGCGCGCCGGTCGCGTCGTCGACCTGGCCCCGACGGTCACGCCGGACCCGCACGACAGCGAGGTCCACGACGGCGAGGGCCGGTGGATCATCCCTGGGCTGTGGGATCACCACGTCCACCTGGCCCAGTGGGCCGACACCCTCTCGCGTCTCGACCTGTCGGGCACGACGAGCCCAGACGAGGTCACCGACCGGATCCGTCGACACCTCGACACACTGCCGGTGAACGACGCGGACAGTGTGGTCGTCGGCTTCGGTCATCGGTCGGCGACCTGGGCCCGCCAGCCCACTGTGGCCGAGCTCGACGCCGTGTCCGGGCGGCACCCGGTCGCTCTCGTCAGCGGTGACGGACACAACGGGTGGCTCAACTCGGCGGCGCTCGCCCTGCTCGGCGCACCGGCGACCGAAGGGGCCCTCGTCGAGAACGACTGGTATCCCGTGTGGACCCGGATCGGCAGCCTGCCGGGGTCGCAGGAGGCGAGGGACGCGGCATACCGACTCGCGGTGTCGCGTGCCGCCGCGCTGGGGATCGTCGGCGTCGGTGATATGGAGTTCGGCGACGGATTCCTCGACTGGCCAAGGCGATTCGCGGCCGGGGTTCAAGACCTGCGGGTCCGTGTGGCGACCTACCCCACCGGGCTGGACGCGGTGCTCGCAGCCGGCCTGCGCAGCGGCGACGTCCTTGGCGACTCGGGCGGGCTGGTGCGGATGGGACCGCTGAAGATCATCTCGGACGGCTCGCTCAACACCCGCACGGCCTACTGCCACGAGGAGTATGCCGGTGGGTCCGGTCTCGCGGAGCCGCGTGGTCGCGCGAACTACTCCGGTGCGGACCTCGCCGAGTTGGCCCGGCGAGCGACCCAGGCGGGCCTGCGGATGGCGGTGCACGCCATCGGTGACGCGGCGATCACGCAGGCGTTGGACGTGTTCGAGTCGACGGGCGCCCGCGGGACCATCGAGCACGCGCAGTTGATGCAGCCGTCGGATGTCGTGCGGATGGCTCGCCTCGGCGTGGGGGCCAGTGTGCAGCCGGCCCATCTGCTGGACGACCGCGACGTCACCGCGTTGTGTTGGCCCGATCGAGCCGATCGGTGCTTCCCCCTGCGTGAGATGGTCGAGGCCGGCGTCGCGCTGCTGCTCGGCTCCGACGCGCCGGTGTCGCCGCTGGACCCGTGGCTGGCGATGGCGGCGGCTGTGCACCGCAGCGCGGACGAGCGTGACCCGTGGAACGCCGGGCAGTCTCTCACTGCGGCGCAGGCGCTGGCCGGCAGCACCGACGGCTGCACCACCGTGACGCTGGGCAGCCGTGCGGATCTCGTTGTGCTGGAAGCTGATCCGTTGGACGGAGCGGCTGGCGACTCAGCCGCGGTGGGGCAGCGGCTGCGGACGATGCCGGTGGCCGCCACCTACCTCGGCGGCAGGCGGACGTTCGGCTCGGGTCACGACGACAGGTAGCGCGCGGCGATCTCGTCGGTGACGCCGCCCTCGGCGATGACGTCGGCATAGAAGCGTCCGCTCGACTTCACTGTGCGCTCCAGGGTGGCGTAGTCCAGGTCCACGATCCCGAACCTCGGCACCTCGCCTTCGGCCCACTCCCAGTTGTCGACGAAGCACCAGTGGTAGTAGCGCTCGAACGGCAGGCCGGTCGCGCGCGCCGCGGCCATCACCTCGAGGTGATCGTGCAGGTATTGGGCACGGAAGCGGTCGGTGGCGTCGCAGGTGCCGTTCTCGGTGACCCAGATCGGGGCCGGCCACCGGTCATAGGCCCACCGCGCCACGCGCGCCAGCCCCTCGGGGTAGATCTCCCACCCCAGGTCATTGAGCTGCGCCCCCGGCCGAGTCCCGTCGCCGATCGTGCTCACCCAGGAGCGCGAGTAGTAGTTGATCCCGAGCGCGTCGTAGTAGCGCCCCTCGTGGATCCCCGCGGGGCGGCGCAGCGGCATACCGAATCGGCCCGTGCACATCGCCTCGGTGAGGGCCGTCTGGAAGAGGTATTCCTGGGCCCGCGCGAGGGCGCGGTGCGCGGGGTTGGCCGGGTTAGCTGGGTCGAAGACGCGCAGATGGACCGCGAAAGTGACGCGCGTCGGCTGACCCGCGCGCAACGCGTGGATGAGCTCGTATGCCGTGATGTGGGCGTGCGCGAGGTTGGTCATCACCCGCACGGCTCGCGGCAGCGACCGGACGCCCGGGGGGAACCGCCCGAGGAGGTAGCCGAACGTCGCATAGACGTTGGGTTCGTTGATCGTGCACCAGTCCTCGACGAGGTCGCCGAGCTCGGTGACGACCCGCTCGACGAAGCGCAGGAAGTGCGCCACGTTGTCGGCTCGCTCGAAGGCTCCCAACGCCTCGAACCACCGGGGGTTGTTGAAGTGATGCAACGTGAGCAGAGGCCGGATTCCCTTGTCCCGCAAGGCAGTCAGCTCGTCGCGATAGTGGCTGAAGGCCTCGTCGGAGAAGACGCCCGGCTGGGGTTCCAGCCGAGCCCACTCGACCCCGAAACGGTAGGTCTGGATGCCGAGTGAGGCCATCAGATCGGTGTCCTCGCGCCACCGATCCCAGTGCCCCGTGGCCCGGACGGGCGAGGATCCGTCGGCGATGTGCCCGGGAGTCAACGCCCAGTCGGCCCAGTTCGTCGTGTCGCAGCCACCCTCAATCTGGGTGGCCGCGGTGGCGACGCCGAGCATCAGGCCGTCGAGCCGGAACTCGCCCATGTCACCGCCGGGCTTGGCCCGAATCCTTTGCGACATCCTTTGCGACGCTGGCCTGCTCGGCCGCCCGGAGCCGTGCGGCGAGGGCCGGGGGGACGACCGTGTCGGGGTCGCGCAGGGCGCCGAGCGCGGCGCGCACGCCGACGAGACCGGCATACAGGGCGGGGCAGGTGGGGCACGAGCCGAGGTGCGTTTCGAGTGCGACGCGCGTGGCCGAGTCGAGATCTCCGTCGAGGTAGTCACTCACACGCGAGCGAGCGTCCCAGCAGCGCAAGGGGATTCCGCCCAAGGCCGCCCTCCGTTCGGTGCCGCGTGCGAGGTGGGTGACGAGCATCGCACGAGCCCGGCTGATCCGTTGTTTGGCGGCGGCCAGGCTGACGTCCTGGATGTCGGCGACCGCCGCCGAGGTCAGGCCCTGGACGTCGTGCAGGACGACAGCCGATCGGTAGGCCGCCGGCAGATGGATGATCGCGTCGCGCAGTTCCTCGGCGGTCTCAGCCCGCAGGAGTACGGTCTCGGCGTCGACGGTGTAGGAATCGTCGCGCCAGTCGGCCTCGACGCGTTCGGCGAGTTCTTCGGCATCGACGGGGTCGGAGCGCGAGGCCCGGACGACGTCGACGAACCGGTGGTGCAGGATCCGGTGGAGCCAGGTCGCGGCGGAGGAGTCACCACGGAAGTCGGCCGCGCGCTCCAGGGCGCGCACCACGGTGTCCTGCACGAGGTCCTCGGCCGTCGCGGCATCCCGGGTCAGGACGCGCGCGTAGCGCAACAGGCCAGGGACGGCGGCCGTGATCTCCTCGTGCGTGATCCCCATGCGACAACGGTATGCCGTCCGGTCCCCCCGCGGTGAGCGGGAGGCGGGCGGACGGCATACCGGAGGGTGTCAGGCGCCCTTGTTGGTGCTGATCTTGAAGGGGAGGTAGAGCGGGCACACGCGGACGATGCCGGTGGCGAGCATGATCGCCGCGACGACCCACAGGACCACCCCGAAGGTGCCGCCGACGACGACCGCGAGGATCGCGGCGACGATGGCGATGGCAATGCGGATCTTCCGGTCGGTGGTGCCGACGTTGAGCTTCATGGTGCGTCGTTTCCTTAGGTCAGAGGGTCGAACGCCGCATGGACGGAGCTGAGCGCGCAAAGGTGACAGGAACTGGGTATGTCGTGGGTCACAACCCCATTGCTAGGGCGCGGGGTCGCTGCCGACTCGCTCGCGATAGGCCGCGAGCTCGCGGCGGCCCTCTTCGCTGAGGTCGGGTCCGACCTCGGTCAGCCGAGGGAGCAGGTGTCGCTCGGTGGTGAGTGCCCGAAACATCAGGGGGACGGTGATCTCGTGGTCCGGGCGGCTCTCGACCACGACCGGGTCGCCGGCGCGGACCGGGCCCGGCGTGAGGACCCGCAGGTAGGCGCCGGTGCGGCCGCGGGCAGTGAACCGCTTGACCCAGTGCTGTTCGCCCATGGCCCGGGCAAACGTCGCGCACGGGATCCGTGGCCCAGTCACCTGCAGGCGGACGACGTCACCGACGGCCCAGATCTCCCCGACGAGGGCGCCATCGACATCGAGCCCAGTGATGGTGAGGTTCTCGCCGAACGCTCCGGGCGGGAGGTCCCGACCCACCTCGGCAGCCCAGTGCGCAAGCTCGTCGCGCGCGACGGCATACACCGCCTGGTCGGTGCCGCCATGGTG
>Ga0209277_10000502_pt1 | contig 19679 bp, 17 predicted proteins | sample JI81AbrownDNA_FD_187503 | JGI IMG/M metagenome (GOLD analysis project Ga0209277, IMG submission 187503) | Wastewater effluent complex algal communities from Wisconsin, to seasonally profile nutrient transformation and Carbon sequestration -... | ecosystem: Engineered > WWTP > Effluent > Algae... | reverse complement strand
ATGGCGGGACCGCAGAGAGGGCAAGTCCCTCCGCCCGCAGACTTTCTCCCTTTCACACACAATTCCCCTATCCCCACTCTTCCCTAGTAGCAAGTCCTTCAACGACTCCGCATACCTTACATTCCCAAGGAAGCTCATCTCATCTAGATAGAGCTGTGACCACTTCGGACTAATATAACTATACGAACGAAACGACTTAGCCTAATAACGTTTTAGCGGACACTTTTCTAATTCATTTTCAATTCAAAATTCTCATGACTCACATAACCTAGAAAAGAATGTGATCTCTGTCGATTATAAAATACCTCAATGGAATCAAAGAGATTGTTTTTTGCATCCTTTAGATTTTGAAACACATGGAATTCGATTTCTTTTTTCAGGGCAGCAAAGAAAGATTCTGCTACAGCATTGCCCCAACAATTTCCCTTACGGCTGTTACTTCGTCTAATTCGATTGTTAGCTTAGATTTTTCTAACTTCTCCAGAACAATAATTTGATCCTCGGTCAGAATGAAAAATTGGCCTCTTACTTGAATTCCGAGAATCAATCGCTTGGTTGATTGCTCCGACGATCAGTTCCGAATACTTCGAATCCGTCGTACTGATCCGATACTTCTTGTCTTGTTTTCCTTGAATTTCCAATAAATTCATGGCATTCTGGACTTTTCTCGCTCCACACTCGAACGTCGATGTCTTTACTTCTTTAAGGATTCTAATCAAACCATAATTCTTATTACTGGTTTCGAGGCTTGTTCCTTAAACTACGGGGAGTATTTTCCTCGTCTGCACATTTGCACCTCTTGCATTTTTTACGCAAATAAGTTGTCCGATTTTATGTAATCAGGCGATCTCATCTAGATAGAGCTGTGACCTCTTCGGACTAATGTAGATTAAATACACGAATAGGAAATTAATTTTAAATTGTTTTACCATTTGTTCTTAGACATTATCGTTTTCAAAACAAAGACCCTACTTTGTTTATTGCTTTATTTTGATCGATTAACGCCATTTATATGGAACTAGAGTCATTCTTATTTCCTGCAATGCACTAAGACAAAAGACACCTAACAGGAAAATAAAACCTCTGAGGTGATTAGTATTTCTCCGAATGGAGATGCGAAATTAACGAATGACATCCCTTCCCACCTTTTTAGAATTTTGTAATAACGCCAATCAAATGAATATTCTTGAATATATGCAAAACATCTCCACTCAAGTTTATATGAGGGGAGATATCATCTTTCGCGAAGGGGACCCGCATGATGGCAGTATGTATTGCATCATGCAAGGAATGTTTGCTGTCACAAAAAGAAACCCGGATGGTATGCAAGAGGTCATTCGTGGACTTGGTCCGGGTGAATTTTTTGGTGAGCTGGCACTCATTACGAGAAGACCCAGGTCAATGACGATCAGCGTTGTTTCTGCTCAAGCACGTCTTGGAATTCTAAGAGAAGACCAATTTGAAAAATTAGCAAGGATCAATGCGCAATTCTTATTCCACCTACTAAGAAGTTCTGTCGACAAATTGCACCGAGGGGAAGCACGGCTTACGGAAATCGAAAAAATGATCAGTGAGATGGTAAAGGATCAAATTCATGAGCAATGAACATCTAAAAAAGTATCTTAGCTCCGTTGCGATCAAACATTTTCCAAAAGACGCCAAAGTTTTTAGTGAAGGTGAGGATTCAAATGGAATCATGTATTTTGTTTTCTCAGGAAAGCTAATGGTCACAAAAAAGTCCGGTTTGGGGGAAGATTTGATCTTGCGTCAGATTGGACCAGGGGAATTTTTCGGTGAGTTGGCGATCATTCACCATGCGCCTCGTGCCGCCAATGTCATCGCCATCTCTGAGGATACAAAAGTAGGAATCATCACCAAGGAAGTTTTTCTCGGAATGGGAAACCATAGCCCAGGATTTTTATCCGTGTTACTTCATAGTGTCATAAAACGACTAACGGAAGTGGAAGAAAAGGTGGAAGAGCGCAAGCAAGAGCTGCACGAACTCATCAATCAGATGGAACCTGCCCAAACCTATTCCCAGACGCAAGCAGAAACACCTAACGAAGCGGATCCCTCAACATCGACGGAGCCTCTTTCGGAACTGCCGATACCGATCGATCCAGCACTGACAGGTGGTACCAGCCCAGAAAAACCGAGCGAATGAATCAGTTTGGAGCGATGGCTTAAATACTACTTGACGGAGCTCCCAATTCTTAAATAGTTTTTGCCAATGTCCTTTCGAATTTTCAATTATCCGATCCCCATCTTGATGGTTTCGATGCTATTTGTATCGATTCCCATCTTGAATTTCGTTTTTACTGCTGCTCTTTATGATCTAAGCCAACAAAAATGGCACCACGTATTTGAACGCATCCAACCATTGCAGTATTTACTCTCCTCTCTGAGCGTTGTCATCGCTTACGGCCTACTCACTAAAAAAAAATTCGGCTATTATCTTTTCCTTTTATTTGCTACCATTTTGGCATCGTATAACGTGTGGATGATTGCCTGGATCAGCCTCGGAAAAAAACTTTTTTTAGCCGGCGTTCGATTACAAACTCCCGAAATCATCGGCAATGCAATTTTTACGGCGATTACACTTGGAGCTATATTTTATTTTTTACGACGGGAAATTGCGGCTCCTTACTTAAGTTCTTTGGATCGAGGCTGGAGGGGCGGTTATCGGGAAACACATCCGATTCCATTTCATTGGAAAGTGAATGGGTCAGAAAAAGAAGGAGACGGTTTTACAATCAATGTATCTGGAACAGGCGTACTCATTCCGTTAGTTGGTGGTCATGGACTTCGGGAAGGCGAAATCTTACAAATTGATTTGAAGCTTGAAAATGAAAAAAGAGAAATCGTTACAATCGAAGTCGCAGGGGAAGTGATTCGCCTCGATACAGACGAGGAACGGGTAGAAACAGCGGGGATTCGCTTTCAATTCCAAACCAGCCAAAAAGATACCAAAGAAGAACTTTTAAAATTCTTAAATCGAGTCTTTGCTCCAAGATATCCTGTTCAAAATGAAATTTCTGCAGGCAAAAAAGAAGCAAATGAATCCTCAGGCGAGTTAGTCAATATCTCGACAGAAGGATTGTACATTCGTTCTGATATTGTTTATGAAATGAATGTACCACTCTCAATCAAAATTTACACGAGATCTGGATCAATTTCACTCAAAGGAACCGTCCGCTGGTCCAACCCTAACGCCCGTTACGGAAAACCAAAGGGTTATGGAATCCAAATTGATTCTGTTGACAACCCGACCAAGTTCAAAATTTGGGTTTGGAAACAAAATTTTCGAATCTTCCACGGACGTTAATCATTGAGATATGTTTCTGCAATCTGAATGTCTTCCTGAGTTGTAACTTTGATATTTTGGGGAGTACTCGGAACTATCCCCGTCTTTTCACCGAATCGTTCCACCCAAGAACAAAGATCAGTTGGGTGATTCTCCAATGGAATCTCTCCCAAAGAGAGTAATTTGTGTAAGGTGGCACCCGTCACAGCTTGCGGAGTTTTCACAAAATAGACTTCCTCTCGAGGAATAGAAGTTTCTGTATAAGCACTGCGCGATTTTGATATAACGACTGTTTCCGTTGACTGCAGGGCAAGAGTGCCGGCGCCAAAAATTCGCGTCACTCCAATAAGCTCATCGAGTTCCATTTGCCGAAAGATCGGTCTGGCAGCATCATGGATTAGTACGATATCCTCTGCATCCCAGGATAAGGTCTCCAATGCAAAAAGCGTTGACTCATGGCGAGTCCGTCCGCCTTCCATGATTCGATCCATCCCTTCTAAGTAAGGAGATACAATTTTTTCCATTTTGAGAATCCAATCTTTATGACAGACGATATTTACGGATTTACAAAGACCCCAAGATTTAAATCTTTCTATGGAATGAACGACTAGGGGTTTTCCAGCCACATGTAAGAACTGTTTAGGAAGATTGCCACCTAACCTTGATCCTGTACCACCAGCTAAGATGATCGCATGGATATTTCGCATGAAAACTAGAGAACCAAAATCTCGTTTTTGTAAATCTCAGCTAATTCCTGTTTTTTGCGAATAAGTTTCATTTCGCCACCCTTCGTCAAAAGAACTTCAGGAGTCTCAGGAAAACTATTATAGTTTTTAGTAGACATACTGGAACAATATGCACCAACTGCTTCCATTACGACGAAGTCTCCAATATCAGCTTGATTCATTGGCCGAGTGACTGGGTCTCCTCCCTCTTTCTGTGTAAACACATCTCCTGATTCACAACAATGACCAACGACGACATATTCTTCTACGGACTTCGAGGTTTCTTGGGTTGGTTTCACTGTGACCAAAGGGTGCCTTGCTCCATACAATGAAGGCCTTGTATTGGCATCCATACCAGTATCTAGCTTTAAAAATGTAAATCCATGAGCACCTGTGTTCACTTTATCATCAATCGTTGTGATAAGGGATCCGCAGAGTGCCACTAAAAAAGTGCCTGGCTCAATTTCTAATTTGAGTTTTCGGCCATGTTTTTCGGCAAATTCGATAAACTGTTGTTTCACGGGTTCGCCTATCTTTTGAAGATCGGTTGACTTTTCATCTTCCATTCTCCCTACTTTATATCCGCCACCTAAACTAACGGTCGTTACAGATTCGAAAGTTTCAGCATACTCGATCGTATACTTAGCAACAGCCTTCCAAACTTCAGGATCGCTCCCGGAACCAATATGCGTGTGAACTTTTACAACTTTCAAATTGAATTTTGTTACCAGTTCTTTTACTTCTTGGAGTTTTTGATGCCAGATACCAAAGGAGGAAGTCACTCCCCCTACATCTGCCTTTTTCGTATGTCCAGAACCTAGACCAGGATTAAAACGAATCGATAATGATCCACCGGGAAAAGTCCTTCCGAACGCTTCCAATTGCCGAAGCGAACATGCATTAAAGGTAACACCCGCCTTTACAAAGGTTTCAAATTCTTTAGGAAATTGTTGAGAAGTGAGCATGATGGAGGCAGGCGGAAAACCGCAAGCCAAGGCACGGGAGACCTCATATTCTGAGGATGCATCGATGAGAATGCCTTTCTCTTTCATGATTTTTAGTACATTGGCATTTGGATTGGCTTTCATGGCATAGCGTACATTCAATCCAAAAGCATTCGGGAACTGCAATGCTTCCTCGCATTTTCGTTCTATTTCGGCTTGAGAATAAACAAATACTGGCGTTCCAAAGGTCTTTGCGATAGAACGAACTTGGTCTTCTGATAAAAACTTTAGTTTTTCGATTGATGTCATAGGAATTAAGATAATCCTTAAAAAAGGTTCCATTCTTAAAAGTCAAAAATAGGGGTTATGGCAGGAAAGATTACACATATTGAGGCACTCTCTCAGGTAAAAAAACACCTCGAGCATGGAAATGCCACGCAGAGAAAAATCGCATCTCTTCTGAATCGTCCCGAAGTCTCTTCTTATGCGAATTTGGGCGCGGTGGCACCGGATATCTTTTATTTTTATCATGTACTTCGGCCGAGTCTGACAAAAAAAGCAGCCTTCTGGGGAGATCTGGCTCACCACTCCCAAGTAACAGAGCTTATACTGAATTTTCTGAATGAGATCAATGACACAGAAATGGGCTTATACCGAGATCGGTATTTAGCGTTTACACTTGGTTATATCTGCCACTGTATCGTGGACATACTCACACACCCGTATATTTTTTATATTTCAGGCGATTACTATAACGACGATAAAAAGATTTCCTACCAAGCTCAGATCAATCATATGAGAGTTGAATTTGGTCTCGATAGTCTTTTGTTACATTATCGATGGGGATTAAGTCCGAGAGAATACGATTTTCCTCAATACATAGATATTAGACACCGTACAGTCGGTATCAAAAATAAAATGGATCCGATCCTCTGGCAGTTTTGGCTTTCAGCTTTAAAGACCACGTTTCCAAAAGAATTTGGAACTCATTATTTAGGTGCAGAGAGAAAGATCATACCTGGTGATATCATCAACGAATCCTATATGGGTTTTTATCGTTTTACCTCCACACTGGATTCACGTTCCAGATGGATGAGAGGACTTGTTTCCATGGTAGACCAGATGACATTTCATCGATACCAAGCAGGTGTACTGATGTTACCTGCTCGGGAAACCGTTAATCCTAAAATCATGAATGAGGAAAAAAGAAACTGGAATTACCCAGCTGATCCTAAACGAGTATTCAATGATTCCTTTATTGAGTTATTGAATCAGTCCAGTTTACGAGCCAAAGAAATCATCACGCGTGCATACGAATATAGCTTTGCTCCAGAAAGCAGATCCAAGATCTTGGAAGCATTCGGTGGCTACAATTTAGATACTGGTTTACGTTACCAAGGTATTTCGAGTATGAAAGAATTTTCGCCCTTACTATAATTATTAACTGAAGAGAATAGAGTCAAATACAGTGAAACAAGAAGCAAATGGAATCTTTGAAAAACTATTTATCATTTGGTTTCGTGATATAACTTCTTGGATCTGGGAAGGAAAAAGACCTGTAAGAGACACTGCCATTGCCATCGTCGTCTTACTTGCTGTGAATGTCTTTCTACTCACAGGTTCAATCAAGGATTTTTTCCGACTCAAAGAAGCTGCGTTGTATGACATTCCCTCGATTCTCTATGGAATTGGAGAAGACGGAAAATACGAACCTATTGCAGAATATTACAAATTTTCTCGCATTCCTGTAGACTTAAAAGCACTCCCGATAGAAAAATCACCCTCCTCAGGCGATAACAGAAACAAGGTGATCCAATGTTTTCTTTCTACGGAGGACAATCAATTTTATTCCCATAGCGGGATCGACTTAAAGGGAATCGCACGAGCATTTGTTGTGAACATTCTCGCGGGCAGAGTCAAAGAAGGTGCGTCTACCATTACGCAACAAGTGGCCCGACTCAAATACCTCACGATTGAGAGGTCAATTGCGAGAAAAGCAAGAGAGGCTTGGCTTGCTATGCTTCTGGAATTTGCCTACCCAAAGGATAAAATCCTCGAAGTGTACTTAAATGAAATCCCTTTGGGTCATGGTACCATAGGAGTTGGCGCAGCGTCTCGATTTTATTTTAGAAAAGAAATCCAAGATGTTACGTGGGGTGAAGCTGCCATACTAGCTAGCCTGACAACTCGCCCCACGCAGTTTAGCCCTCTTACGAATCCTTTGAGTAGCATTCAAAAAGTACGAGTGGTTTTTAAAAAATTGATCGAAAATGGTCGTCTTACAGTCGCAGAGGCTGAACTTGAATATACAGCCCTCATGGATTATTATGCGAACTTAAACCGTTCTCCAAATGATTCCGCTTTCTCAGATCGACTCAATCGATTTCCCTATATCACCGAATACATTCGTAAAAATTTGCTCCGATCCATCGGTAAAGATCGGCTTTATAATGGTGGATTAAAAATCTATTCGACCATACAAATTCGACACCAGGAAGAAGCGGAAAAGGCGATGAAACCCGCCTTACAACAGCAAACCTTAGAATCCAATCAGAGAGCTTTTCGAAATGTGGATGCCTTTGACGACCAATTTGGTTCTAGTTATGATATCATATCTGATCTTTACGATTTACCCGAGTTTAAATTCAAAATCTCGCGTTCCGAACGTACGTTTCAATCCGCATACCAAGAAGAGCTTCGCGATACTTTCTCCACTTTGAACCTACTCACAGGTGATGATGAGTTAGGTGATTTGTTAGACAAAAATTATGAAACGCATTCCACGCAAGACCATTTGTTACCAGTCGAAGGTTCCCTTATCGCCATACGACCTAACACTGGATATATCACTGCAATGATAGGTGGCTCGGGATTTCGCTCAGACAACCAACAAATCCGCTCTTTCCAAGCCTTTCGACAACCAGGATCAGCTTTTAAGCCTATTCTTTATGCGGCTGCGATGGATTATTCTGGTAAAAATCCGGATCCTGCCAAAAATGTAACGCCTGCTACTCTTTTCCTCGATTCCCCTCTTCAATACCTCATGGAAGATGGAGATGAATGGGCACCAGAAAATTATAGTTCCGAGTATTCAGGATTTGTTTTATTGCGCAAAGCATTAGAACAATCCAAAAACTCTGTAGCAGTTCGCGTATTAGAGCAAATTGGACTTTCCAATATTATGGACACGCTTCGTGGACTTTTACAACTCCCAGGAAGAGATATCCCTTACAACTTCAGTGTTTCACTAGGAAGCTTTGAATTGACTCCCTATGAGTTAACACGCGCATATGCTGCGCTAGCATCTGGCGGCAAAACAGTGAACCCTCTTTCGGTTTTATATGTTGAAAACCAGTATGGTGAGATCATCAAAGATTTTCGAAAGGAATTTGATGATGCCGACAGAAAACAGGTCATTTCTCCCGAGGCTGCTTATTTGATAACGGATATGATGGCCGATGTCATTACGGAAGGAACGGGTCGAAGTGCCCTCTCTTATGGACTGAATCGGAAAGCCTACGGAAAAACAGGGACAACAAACAACTTCCGAGATGCATGGTTTGTAGGATACACTCCAGAGCTTGTGACCTCAGTTTGGTTTGGTTATGATGTCGGAACGATTTCCTTGGGTCGAGGCATGACAGGCGGTCGACTTTCGGCTCCCGTATGGGGACGATTTATGGCGCGAGCCTTAGAAAGAGAACCGCGAGCCGAATTTGTTTGGGCAAAATCCTTAAATATTGTCACGCGCACCATTTGTACTATGTCGGGGAAATTACCAGGCCCCCAGTGCCATGAAACCATGGAAGAATCCTTCCTCACCGCGACGGCACCGAAAGAAATCTGCAACGACCACGGATCCGGATGGAATACGATCGAGACAACCTCGCCCAAACTGCAAAACCAAACTCCTAAGCCAAAGTTGACGCAAAATACGTCAAAACCAAAGAATGCATCAACCTTACCTGTCGTTGGAACAAAAAAGAAGAAAAAGAAAAGTCTCTTTAGCGGCGATGAGGACATTGATTACTAAAAAGGCTTGTCAGATAGGGCAAATATTTTGATTCTCACAGAAGGATATAAGGAACAGGAATGGCGATCAACAAAGACTCCATAAATAGCGTTATCGGGCCAGGTTCGATTTTCGAAGGTAAATTTTACATTGCTGGCTCACTTCGAATCGATGGTAAATTCGAAGGCGATATCAAAACGGAAGACGCACTCGTAATCGGTGAAACAGGAAAAGTAAAAACCAACATCAGTGCCAAAGAGGTGATCATATCAGGAACACTCATTGGCAATATCAAAGCAGAGAATGAAGTCAAACTGGAAGGAACGGGTAGGATGTTAGGTGACATTACAGCTCCATACCTCGAGTTACAAAAGGGTGTGGTAGCCAAAGGCAATATTACCATCACTGGCGGCCAGAAAAAAGACGTTCGCAAAATTGTTGAAGAATCTTTTGGTGGGATTAAGTCTTTAGACTCTAAAGAATAATCACCTTTACTAGGTTTAAATGTTACTTCGATCACCAGAAAAAACTACGATCGGAAAACATGTGTTACGATGGGGAAATTTCAGTGTCATTCAGCTTTCCCCAGGTAATTACTTCTATAACTTTCAGTTCCAATCTACCGTTTTACATGGAACGATAGACTTCAATCGCAAAAGATATCGAGTTCTTCCATTATTCTTTTACTCAAGTTTTATTGCCCTACTCTGTAGTCTAGTTTGGGACAAACCAAACTACAACGAAAGTTATCTGGCATTTGATTCAGCTGTCGTAGCTGAAGAGGTACAAGAGAATGATGTAAAAGACAAAGAAGCAAAGGCTGCCGACGAAAAATACTTACAGGAAACAGAAGATCGCAAGTATGCGATCCTGCGTTCTGCAGAATTGGACCTACCTTCAGAAGATAAAAGTAAAAAACTCAAAGTCGTTCAATACAAAGTCAAAAAGAATGAAACACTTTCTGAAATCGCAAGTAAATTTCATGTCTCAGTAGAATCCATCGCTGGCTCCTCTAGTATCCAGCCGGATGTTTTACTTGTTGCAGGCCAAATTTTAAACATACCAAACAAACAGGGATTAGTTTATAAATTAAAAAAAGGGGATACTCTTGCAAAGGTAGCTGATTTTTACAAGGTGAAAATGGAAGATGTTTATGCTGAAAACTCGCTCGAGGATTTTGATCTTTTAAAATCAGGTCAAAAGGTTTTTTTACCAGGCGCAGTTATTCCTGAGGCTGGACCTCTTTGGCGTTTTCCCGTTGCCTCTCGAGTCATCACTTCTGGATGGGGGACAAGATCCTATCCACAGTACAAGTTTCATATGGCCATTGATCTTCGAGCCAATTATGAACCTGTTATGGCAGCAAGAAAAGGTCGGGTTATTTATTCGGGCTGGATGGGTGGATATGGAAACGTAGTCATGATCCAACATGATGATTCCTATCAATCGCTTTATGCACATAACAGCCGCTTGTATGTTCGTGCGGGAGACTATATTTCATCAGGTAAGGTCATCTCAAAATCGGGTTGCACTGGCTACTGTTTCGGTCCTCATTTGCATTTCGAAATCATAAAAGACGGTAAAAACATAAACCCGACAAAACTAATTAAGGGATTTTCATTCAAATGATCAAACTCAATCAGACAAATTCAAAAATTGTACAATTTATTTTTTTTATGGCTCTCCTTCCTGGACTAGGTTGTCTTACTACACCAACTCCAGGTGAACTAATTAACAAACGCATCATAGATAGTTTTGATGATACGAAAACTTTAGTCGTTAACTTTGTCACCACAAGGAGAACGAAAGGTAGTTCCACACCCGCTTGTGATTCGGATTATTATGGCTTTCTTACAGATAATACTATTCATTACGGAGAATGTTATGTAAATACTCCTGCCAAACGCGTAATTGGAGATATTACAATCAACAACTCTCAAGATAAAAATCAGTACTTTCAATTATTAGGAAAAGTAGATAAAATTGAAGAAGATTTCTTCAACAAAATCGCATCACATCCGTTTGATGAAGTTTTAGTTTTTGTTCATGGTTTTAATGTGAATTTTGATGAGGCAGTTGTTCGGGCCAGTCAAATACGATATGATTTAAAATTTCCCGGCGAAGTAATCCTTTATTCTTGGCCAGCAGGATCCGAATCAACTATACTTAACCAACTTTTAGTCAAAGCAACTTACGAAAGTAATTTTTCCGAAGCAAAGTTGAATAGGCAACCTTTTGCAACCTTTATAAATAAGCTCACAGGTACAAAAAAGAAAATCCATTTAGTCGTTCATAGTATGGGTCACCAAGTTGTGCTGCCTGCACTCGCAAAAGAAGCAAGTGAGGGAAAAAAGAAAGTCATTGACCAATTGATACTCAACGCACCTGACTTCGATAAAGCGGAATTTAGTAAAATATCACAACTCCTCGTAGGAATTTCCAACCGAGTAACCTTATATTGTTCCCCCGGAGACAACGCACTTGTCGCCTCACAGAAAGTAAACGGAGCTCCTCGGGCGGGAATGTGTTATAAATTTGAAAACATTGATGTAATCAATGTAAATGAGGTGGATGCTCCTGTCCTTGGTGTTGGTGGTCTTGGACATGGTTATTACTCTTCTAGACCTATTCTTGCTGATATCTATCAAGTACTTCTAGGAGTAAGCGTGGAAAAACGATTGTTCATTCGTAAGTCAGGCCCGAATAACGGAGAAAATTGGATCCTCAGGCAATGAATCCATTATGGTACAAACATATCCTCACTAGTAACTTTTGGAAGTGATTTTGACTTGATGGGTGTCAACTCAAGCTCCTCAGATACTCCAGATTTAAAAATATCAAATCGAATTTGTAGTTTTTTGGTCAGTCCCAAGTCTGATTTGGTGATATTAAAAAGTCTGTCTCCCCCAGCAATATCCACTAATGAAGTCTTTTCAAGTCTAGCAAATATCACGTGACGCGCATTTGTTGATCCTGGGATTTTGTTCGGAGACGAAAGCGGTTCTAACGGGATCCATCCATACTCAGGAATCCAAGCTTCCGCAAATTTGTGATTAAAAAAGATTATTTCTGATGATTCCGTAGGCAAATAATTCCATACTAGTCTCGAAGGAATTCCTAAACTTCTAAGAAATGCCATGGTTACATAAGAATGTTCCGTACATCCTCCATTGTTTTTTTCAATGACAAAAGGCGCTGATTGAAAGGCTCCCGATTTATATGGAATGGAGGATACGTATGTTTGGGTACGATTTAAGATTTCGGAAACTTGAACTGATTCTCCGATCACTTCTTCTCGTTTTTTAATTACAATGCTCTCATCAAATTTTAAAGAAGGATAATTTGTCGTATAACGCAGGAGTGATTTTGGAATGTCAAAATCCGCTATTTTCATTTTTAGATCAGCCAGATCAAAAGCAATTTTATACCTCGTAAGTTTGGCTTCGTAAGGAGAATGCTCAAATACTTCATTCGCAGTTAGAGCTGGAATTGGAAGGGATAAAATTCGATTTCCATCGGCATCGAGTTTTAACTCAGAAGCTTTTGAAAATTTTTCCTCACTGACTGTTTGAGAATACGTATACGTTACGGGTAAAACAAAATGTAACATTGTTTCTCGGGTGTTTTCCTTGGCAGTAATCCGTATCTTATATTGGATGAAATTTTCAATAGGTTTATATCTGGCAGCGGTTGGAGACGAGGATATTTGCAGACCTCGTGTAACTTCTATCATTTTACCACCAAAGTCCATCCATTCCGAATAATTTTTGGTGATTGGATCTGCCACGAGAAAATGTTTTTTATCAGTATATACTAATTTAAATAGAGAACGATGATTGGTCGGGATGATTATTTCTTTTTCCATCTCAAATGAATTCGTATTGATTAACTTCATTTTGTTACCCCAAAAGGAGGAATATAACAAAACAAAGTTGTCATCTATCTTGATCACTCTTTGAATCGAATCAAATGGGACGTCTCTCTCCTCCTTTTTTTCTCCGTGATTCAAATCATAAGTGAAAGCCTTTTTTGACTGAAAGGAATAAAGCAGACCATTTAATACTAAGATCTCTCGAAAGTTACTGGATTGAATTGAAATAGGCACTTCAGATCGTTTTGCGAATGTTCTAGGGTCTAAAATCAGAAGCTTATTTTTCACGAGCAGGAGCAGGTCGTCTTTATGAATGGTCCATCCCAGAATTTTTCCTTCGGAGATCGGAGATATTTTCCTCTCTCCAGTCTCCAGGTTGACTCGTAGGATTTGGGATTTCATATTTTCTTCTTTCATCAAGTAAAAGAGATGGCCATCCAAAAAGAGAACAGAGGTAAACAGATCTACCGACATGGATTCCATAAAGAGTTTTTCCGAATCCATTCCATAACTTGGAGATACTTCCTTCCAATTGGGAGTCACCTCGCCGGACTCTTCCGCACGACTCGAAATCGAAAAAAATAGAACGAGAATCAGTAAGAATGTTTTCATTATCTTTGATAGTCCTTGCCATCCATTGAATTAAAAGAAAAATAGATGAATGGTTTCCAGAAAGATTGGAAGTCTTTTTTATTTTGGCGAAAGAATTTTAATGGGATGCAAAGGCCTTGTGGCAGAGGCTCATTCTCATTATGCAGTCTCCCTATTGCTCTCGATCGACGAGCCTTTTCAAGTCCTAAATAAAGAGGGAATCCTGGCTGTATGCGAAGCCATTTTAATTCCACCTAACTACCATCATACCCTTCTAGCCGAAAATTCGAAAATGGTAGTTCTGCAGTTTGATCCGAAAAGTTTAGATTTCCAATCCCTAAAGGAATCTGCCGATGTATCTGATCCAGTTACTTACAAGATCGATACTTTTTTTCCTATACTGTCTGATCTCCGACGACTACTGGATGCGGAACTCGATTGTGACAGCGCATGGAAATTGTACTTCCAAATCCTTACCTGTTTCGGTGCAAAAGATACTAAACCGCTTCCACATGACTCACGCATGAAGACAGCCCTCCAATTGATGGAAGAGCGATTGCCCGATTCTATTCGAGTTTCTGATTTAGCGCAAAAAATTGGTCTGTCAGAGGATCGTTTCATGCATTGGTTTAAGGAGCAGTTTGGAATTCCCCTGCGGCAGTATTTATTATGGCGCAGACTGCATATTGCCGCGAGTCTTTTACAAACAGGAGCCAGCCTAACAGAAGCGTCTCATGCAGCAGGATTTTCGGATCAATCCCATTTGAGCAAAACCTTTCGTAAAATGTTTGGTGTTCCACCTTCTCGTTTCCTAGGAGGAAACGAGAATTTTAAAGTTTGTTTTTGTACAAAAAATTTAAGCGGACTTTAGAGAAGAGAAATCTTTCCAGAGACCTCGACTTTTTAATTCTTTCTCCACTGCTTCCTTCAAATCATTTCGAAAACCTAACTCAAAGTAGACGTCGGCAACAACGAATAAGGGGGCAGATACAAGCGCCTGGAACAAATTGTCCAAAAATGCGGGTCTACTTTTTTCAAAAATAAGATGCCCATAAATTTGCGCACCCCATCCAACGACTTGACCAATTCCGAAAATAGACCATGCCATTTCTGGCGTCATGGTTCTTGTTAAAAACTCTGCCAAAACGAACAAAGCTCCAAAGATGACACTTGCCGTAAGGGCGAACAGGAAATCCAAACTGAAGTAATAAGCAAGGGCACCAAGGACAAATATTGCAGTGGCAGAAATGTCCATACCTGCGATCGTAAATAAATGAAAGCGACTGAGTACCAAAAATAACGTAAACGAAATCGTCGGAACGCCAAGGACGTGGATCCATACATTTCTTTTTTCTTGGTGGTAGGCCGAATAGAAGGCCATTTCTTTTGCAAATCTCATTTGAGTCTCTCCTGAATAGTGAGAATGATTCTAACCGATTTCGGTAGGGTCTGCTTGTATGATTCTGCTATTTTGAAAAAAAAATTAGATTCTTTCCGATTCTAGGATCATTTTTCGAAGTTTAGACGAGAGTTCCTTGTCTTTGGAGAGCTCCTCGATCGTAAACTTAAAGCGGTAGGTCCAATTGGTATTGTTTTCTGTTCCGGGGACATTGACTCGATGTTGGGCTGGCTTCTCCAAAATACCGTATTCTTCTTTGAAAAGAAGATCTTGTAACATTTGAATCGAAAAGAGACTTTTTGCAGAAAAGGCAAAGTCAAGCAACCCAAGCATGACTTCCTCTTTTTCCTCAGGATGTGGCAATTTTCGATCCGTAAAAAAGAAACGTTCTGCGTATTCTTTCTCACCACCTGCCAAACTGTTCCACCAATCCATGGCAAGTGAGGTGTCATGTGTTGATAATACACTAATCGCTGTTTCACGGTAACCGTCTGCGGGTATATAACTACCATCGTCTAGGGAACGAGTCCATCGAATGACATCAATACCGAGTGTCTCACGTTCCTGGAGCGAATCACGAATAAAACCGGGGACAGATCCTAAATCCTCTGCGCAAGCGATCATCCCAGAGAAACGTTCCAAGGCATCGAGAATTTCTTCCCCTGCTTCCTTCCATTCGGCTTCATTCAAATGCAAATTATGATGACTCAATGGGAAAAACACCTTTTTCATCTCTTCGGGTAGTCTTTGGTAGGCGGCGTCTTTCCAAAAATCCCAGTAAAAAATAAAATGATCGGGATGGATTTCATGGATCAAACCCAATGCTAAAAATTGATCTGCTTCCAGACCCACCTCCTCGAATTCCAAACGAGAGACACCTCGTTGAGGATGAAACCAGCCCTTTCTTGCGGTCTTTTCTGACTTTGGTATAGCCCAAATGCGGTACATTCCGATGACATGATCAATTCGGTAAAGATGGAAAAAATGATCAAGATAAGTAATCCTTTCTTTCCACCATCTAAAGTTTGTTTTACGAAGTTCTGGCCAGTTTAATACAGGAAATCCCCAATTTTGACCGCCTTCAGAAAAAGCATCAGGAGGAGCCCCTGCCTGTAAATTCAAATCAAAATATTCTGGATATTCCCAAACATCTGCTGAATTTCGAGAAGTTAAAATGGGCATGTCTCCCTTTAAATAAACGCCTATTGTTTCCAATTCTTCCTTAGCTTTTTTTAACTGAGAATAGGCGATCGATTGCATATAAACATAAAATAAAACATCACTTTTTTTTTCAGAAAAGATATATTCTTTAGCAAGAGACGAATCTTGGTGCTCCTTTTTCCATTCACTCCAATCTTTTCCTTCATACATATCATATAACACTCGGAAAGTGGCATATCCATAAGCCCATGGGAAATCACTCAAAAACTCCAGAGCAATTCTTGAGTGATTTGATATATCTAGATCGAATATGCGCCTAAGTTCTCCCACCTTTTGTTCTCGAATCCGAAAATGATTGATTGAGTTTGTAACAATTGTTCGTTTTCTCGATATAACATTTGATCCCAATGAACTCAGCGAAATATAAATGGGATCAATAGCAAAAGCAGAAATAGAACTATAAGGAGAGGTATCTATTCCAGTATCATTCAATGGTAAAATCTGGATGATAGAGAATCCAGCATCCTTGGCCCAGTGTCCGAGTGGCAATAGACTCGCAATATCTCCACACTCAAAAGAATCGTTCGTGAGAATGGAGGACAGGGGAATCAATACCCCTGCCCTTCTTTTTAAAATGGGATGATCGTGAACCAATCCGTTTAAGCCACTGTGATTTCTTTCGTGAGATAAACGTCTTGGATGGCTTGGAGAAGCGCTACACCTTCTTTCATTGGTTTTTGGAAAGCCTTTCTACCGGAAATGAGTCCCATTCCGCCCGCACGTTTGTTGATGACTGCTGTTTTGAGTGCATCCTGCAAATCGTTTTCTCCGGAAGCTCCACCAGAGTTGATGAGTCCCGCTCTTCCCATATAACAATTCGCTACTTGGTAACGAGTGAGATCAATCGGATGGTCAGAAGTAAGGTCACTGTAAATACGCTTGTCCGTCTTACCATAGCTAGACTCTGTATTTAGGACATTGTATCCACCATTATTTTCAGGTAACTTTTGTTTGATGATATCTGCTTGGATTGTTACACCTAAATGGTTCGCTTGGCCAGTTAAATCAGCGGAAACATGGTAGTCCTTATCACGTTTAAAAGCAGCATTACGCACATAACACCAAAGAATCGTGGCCATACCAAGTTGGTGAGCCATATCAAAAACCTTTGAAATCTCTACAATTTCCCGTCCAGAGTCATCCGAACCAAAATAAATCGTAGCACCGATAGCCACACAACCTTGGTCATAGGCTTGTTTTACCGTAGCAAATAAAATCTGCTCACTTTTGTTCGGGAAAGTCAAAAGTTCATTGTGGTTGATTTTCAAAATGAAAGGAATTTTGTGTGCATACTTACGTGCTACAGTTCCAAGAACCCCAAGAGTTGTCGCCACTCCATTGCAGCCACCTTCGATCGCTAATTTGATGATATTTTCACCATCAAAATAAATCGGGTTTTTCGCAAACGAGGCTCCCGCCGAGTGTTCAATGCCCTGGTCAACGGGTAGAATGGAAAGATAACCCGTATTTCCTAATCGTCCGTTTCCCAGAAGTGTTTGGATGCTACGAAGGACAGGAATGGATCGGTCTGTTGTGGAAAAAATTCTGTCAACCCAGTCTGCGCCTGGGACATGCAATAGTTCTTTTGCTATTTTTGGTTGGTTGAATCCTAAGAGGTATTCTGCGTCTTTGCCTAATTGTTTCGAAATTTCGTCGAAGTTCAAAGTGTTACTCCTTGCCTATGTAAAATATCTAGTAAATCATAGATGACAACTTCTTTTTGGTATTGGGAGTGAAAACGATTGAAAGGTTCCGCAAGATTTAGAATGCTCTTTGCCATTTTATGGTTACTACTTACACTTTCTTTGGGGATTTGGTGGTGGATTTTAGGTCTCAGACAGGCGAGAACGATCGCCGAGATATCAACTACACGAGAAAGCCACGAAGAATTAAATCGGGTAAATCGAATGTTAAAACTAGAAGGCTCCTTTTTTTTGTTTATGTTAGGTGTTGGAGGGGTGACTCTGGCCTTATTTTCGTATAGAGATTATAAAAGAGCACTGCTTATTACCGATTTTTTTAGCACAGTCACGCATGAGATGAAAACGCCTTTGGCAAGTCTACAATTGCAAGTGGAAGGACTCATTGAGGACAATCCTAACTCTCCCATTACAGAAAAGTTCAAAAAACTTTTGAAAGAAAACAAAAGAATCGAATCACGGATGGAAAAAGCCTTTTATCTAGCAAGCCTCATGCAAGGCGAAAAACTCTTTTTAGAAACATTCTCAGTGCAAGAATTGTTTCAGAACCTCCAAGAAGATTTTTCGATCCTTTCCCTTAAGATGGAATCCAGTGAGGATCTGAGGGCTTTTGGAGACAAAAGAGCACTCGAATCAATTTTGAAAAATATCTTTGAAAATTCTATCCGACACGGTGCCGCCACTCAGATTTCTGTGCTTGTTGCGAAAGTGGACAAAAATAAAGTGAGATTGAAGATCGTAGATAATGGCAGTGGATTCCAAGGGGATTGGAAAGAGATCATGACTCCATTTATTCGCCATTCTACTACAAGTGGAACGGGCATCGGTCTCTACATTGCCAAAAAGCTTATGGAAAAAATGAACGGTGACTTGACTATTAAAAAATCATCGCCAGGATTTACCGCCATACTCACGTTAAATATATGATGAAACCTACCCTTCTCTTAGTCGAAGATGATGAAAGCCTTGGAGATACACTCAGGGAAAGATTGGTAAAAGAAAGTTACCGAGTAATTTGGGCAAAAAATGTAGCCGAAGCGAAAGATTTTTTTTTAACACAGCGGCCACAGCTAGTCATTCTCGACTTACGCTTGCCAGATGGTAATGGCTTTTCCGTCGCCGAGTATATTAAAACCATTTCCCCTTCCACACCCTTTTTATTTCTGACCGCCCAGGCGGGTGCCCAAGAAAGACTCAAAGGATTTGAGTTAGGAGCTCATGAATTCATTCCGAAACCATTCCATTTAAAAGAGCTTTTGATCCGATTGGAGTTTGTTGTATCAAGATCGCTAAAAACATTTGGGAAAGATTGGAAAACTGAGGAAACGGAAATCCATCTGGATTCCTTTTCTCTCAAAAAACCGAATGGGGAAACCGTCTTCCTTTCGAAACGAGATTGCTTACTCCTAGAACTTCTCCTTTCTAAGCCAGAACATGTGTTTAGCCGGGACGAAATCTTAGACAAAATTGTAGGAGAAGATGCATTTCCCACCCAACGAACCATCGACAACGCCATCGTACGATTACGAGAACAGTTGGGAGAGGCCTCTATTCGGAATGTCAGAGGAGTCGGTTACCAATGGATTGGGCAGGTCCAGCCAATTTAAATTCAACCTGTTCTCATCGGATTTCCGATTTTTACCGATAGTTCCTATGTGGGTCGCACTTTTTCTTTCATACTCTGTCTTGTTTTTCTTGTCCATCCTTCCTACCCGACATGGGCCTGGGAAACCGACATAGACTACAACTACGAATACGAAAAAAATGGACCCTATACTAAATTCTCCGATTGGGTGCCTTATAAACTTCACAAATGGGATCCCAAATTTCTGGAAGATTATTATGAGCTCTATAATTTAAAACAACATTACAATGATAATGAACTAAGGAAAAATATTTATTTTCTGAAAGT
>Ga0209277_10000501_pt1 | contig 19683 bp, 26 predicted proteins | sample JI81AbrownDNA_FD_187503 | JGI IMG/M metagenome (GOLD analysis project Ga0209277, IMG submission 187503) | Wastewater effluent complex algal communities from Wisconsin, to seasonally profile nutrient transformation and Carbon sequestration -... | ecosystem: Engineered > WWTP > Effluent > Algae... | reverse complement strand
AATGACGACAAAAAAGACTCAAAAGAGGTTTGTTGAAATCATCAAACCGGGGTCTTTTGCCAACACCGACTTTTCGGATGCCCGTAGCCACTTCGATCACGGTATTTTCATTGCTGCTGAACCAACTCTGAAACATGGAGTAGACGCGGTTGGGGCATGGATGAAATACAAGCATGATCCGCAGGACCCGAACCACATGGTTGCTTACCGCTCTATCGTTCGCGGTGACGCAAAAGGCGCTTCTTTCCAATTCCCGCCACTTCCGCAAGACTGCTACACGCTTACGAGGGAGGGCGATTTGATTGTCCGCACAATCCACAGGTTTCCCCGCATCGTCGAGTTTGGTACGGTGATCACACCCGCCTACAAGGACACTACTACATTTATCCGTAGCCTCGACGAGGCCGATGATAGCGAAATTGAAGAGGTCGAAATTGCTGGAATCGATACCGAAGAGCAGCGCGACATGTCCGCCGCATACGATACCAACACCAACCCAACACCCGCCCAAAAAGAGGCCGGCAATTTCAAGAAAGGCAAGGTGCGTATCGCCGGAATGGATATCAGCATTGAAAACCCGATCGGTTCTATGCGCTCAGGTGTCAGCAAGAACGGCGAAGCCTGGGAGCGCGAAATGCTCGCCCACTACGGTTACATCCTTGGATCCAAAGCGATCGACGGCGACAACCTGGACGTATTTCTCACCGATGCGGCGGAAATGGCCCGCTTCGCTTTCGTGGTGGACCAGATCAACGCTGACGGCACTTTCGATGAACACAAATGTGTGATTGGCCCGGCTACGCTGGACGATGCGGCAAAACTCTACCTCTCCCATTATCCGGATGGCTGGACCGGCCTGGGTGCGATTTGCTACGTGCCGATGGACTGCTTTTATGCGTGGGCCATGGATGGCACGGTGAAGAAAAAACCGCTTATGTACGATCGCAATGCCGGTAAACTGTACGGCCCTTACCTGGATGCGATGAGAACTGTATTGGAAGCCGGTGGAACGCCTGCGGACAAAATTGGAACTCCTGCGGAATCCGCTGGAACTTTTGTGGAAGGCAGCGGAAGTCCGTTGGAACCTCGCGGAATCATTGTGGAACTCCCCGGAACTCCTGCGGAACTCCCTGGAAACTCCACGGAACAGCAGCGGAACGCTGCGGAACTATTGGAGAAAAGAAAACTACAAATCCGGGCGACATTGATGTAATCCGGGGCTTTAACTCATATTCTTAAACACAAAATCTACTATCATGGCACAAACACCCACTGCCGAAGCCCTGAAATCCGCACGTGAAGCCCGGGCTTTGGCAAAAACGAATTACGACGGCGTGGCCGCCAAACTCGGCACTCCGGACTGGAAGGAGGACACGGACGGTCCGCTACTCGACACCGAAAAGCGCAACTTCGACAATGCGCAAACGCTGGTTGACCGGCTGACCGATAAATTGGAAACCGAAGCGCGTAGCGCGAACGGCGGCAACCCCATCACCGCGAACGTCATCCCGACCCGCACGAAAGACGCCGATTTGCCGAAAAAATTCTCCCTGCACCGTGCAATCCGGATTCAGGCCGGTATTACCGATGCCCGTGGCAACACGGAAAAACGGGACGGCATTGAGCATGAGATGATGGAGGAGGGTGTATTGGAAGCCCGCAACGCCGAAATCACTGAATTTACCCCGGGCGGTTTCGTTGTCCCGTCGATGTGCGCTTACAAAAAGCGCACGGCAAACCCTGAAATGGAAGTCCGGATGCTGCTCGAAGAATTGGAGCGCCGGGATATGACCGTGGGCACGACAACTGCCGGTGGTCACATGGTGGCTACCGACCTGGGCGATCTGATTCCTTTCCTCGATCCGGACACTCCACTGGCACGGCTCGGCGCTCGTCGCATTACCGGACTCGTCGGCAACCTCGATCTTCCCCGTTGGGCTGCACGTTCGACCGGCTACGCCGTAGCGGAACAGGGATCGATCACCGAATCCACTCCGACGCTTGCAAAATTATCACTGACTCCGAAGCGCCAGGGCGCTTACGTGGAAAGTTCGCTGCAACTGCTTCGCCAATCTTCGACGGACGTTGAGAACATCACCCGCGGCGACTTGCGCACGGTACTCATGCAACTGCAGGAGCAGTACGCAATTCAAGGCACCGGCTCATCCAACCAGCCTACCGGTATCACCGCAACCAGCGGCATCGGCTCGGTGGCTGGTGGCACCAACGGTTTGGTTCCCGCATGGTCGCACATCACCGCACTCGAGTACGAGGTTGCTGTAGATAATGCATTGCGCGGAAAACTCGGCTACTTGATCACGCCGGGTGTTGCCAACGTGTTGAAAAACGTGAAAAGGGATGTGGCCGGCAACGGCTTCATTCTCGAGGGACCAAACAATGGCGGCGGTTTGGTGAACGGCTACCCGGTTGCAACCTCTACCCTCGTCCCTTCGACGCTTACCAAGGGTTCGGCTTCGGGCATTTGTCACGCCTTAATTTTTGGAAATTTCCAAGAGTTAATGATGTGCTATTGGGGCGGTGTCGAAATCGTATTCGACCCGTACAGCCTTGCTACGACCGGTTCCGTCCGGATCACCGCGAATGCGTTTTTCGATGTAGGCGTCCGTCATGCACAGTCTTTCTCCGCAATGCTGGACGCGCTGTTGTCGTAATTGGCGCTACTGACCTGAATCTATATTTCCTCACCCAATGCCCCAAAAAACCATTTTTCGATATCATGACTAAAACTTGGATAAAATTCACGGTGTCCGGCACTAACTTCGGTTATGCCCATTTCGTTGGTGATGTTGTAGAACTCGAAGCCGACAAGGCAAAGGAGTTGATGAAGCAGGGCGGCTGCATACCTGCCGAAGAGGACGAAATCAAGGCCGCAAAAGCGGTAATTGAAAAAGAGGAGCAGAAGGCAGCAGAAGCAAAAGCGGCACAAGGCCCGTCCAACGCTGACCTTATGGCGGAACTCGCTGCCTTGAAAAAGGCGCTTGCCGACGCTACCAAAAAATAACATAACACGGCTTTTCATGCGGTCATCGGCTCTACCCTCGCCGGTGGCCGCTTTTCAAATTTCAAGATCATGGCAGTTTGGACAATTTCGAGTCAACCAGCGGCGGAACCGGTACTGCTGGCAGATATGAAAAACTATCTGAAAATCGAATCGGCGGTTACCGAAGATGACGACCTGATAACGGAATACATCAAGGACGCCCGGATTTTCGTGGAACGTCACACTGCCCGCGCACTCATCACTCAGACGGTTACGGAATACTTCGATGAATTTCCGGGAGTAGACAAAATGAAGCCGATCAACAGCCGGATCATCAAACTCCATCTTGCGCCGGTACAATCCGTTACATCCATCTCCTACATTGCAGAGAACGGCACTCCTGATTCATACACAACTTGGGACAATACCGGCAACGCTGCTTACTTCGTCGACCTGATTTCAGGAGCGAACGGCCTGGGCCCGGCACGAATCTGCAAAAGGAAGTCTGTTGACTGGCCGTCAATCGAGGAATACACCAATGCAATCAAGGTGATTTATGTCGCTGGTTACGGCGCTGCCGGAACTTCTGTCCCGGGGCCGATTCTGACGGCGATCAGGCGATTGGTCGGCTCCTGGTACTACGGTCGGAAAGGTTCATTCGACAATGATTTTGACTCCGTTGCCGACCTGTTGAAACCCTACCAGGTGCACAAATAATCGAGTAAGAATCAAGCAAAATCCAAAAAAATGGCAGTAGTCGGCAAAATCCACTTCCGGGACCTGGACGAACGGTTGGAACTACACAAGGTAGTTGTCAGTCCGGCTTCGGACACGACGGTTGAGGTATGGGGCAAAGTCTATACTTACCTGCCCTTGACGTACTGGACTGCTGAAAGTGCAGGCTTCGTTATCCAGACACCGACCGACCTGAAAACCGGCGATTGGACAGAATGGTACTTCGTCTACGCTGGCCTCAACTACTACTTTCATCAATTTTCCATCATCCACGACGAGGATCTGTGCGGTCAACTGGTTTTCATTGAAGGTCGGAGTCCGCACTTCTCGGATACAAATATTGCCCTGGGCGATTTGGAGACTTACGATTCCGACGCTGCTGCTGCCGCTGCTGGTTTGGCGGTTGGCGATTATTACCGGGCATCATTGGTTCACGATCGGGCTGACGCTTATTCGATCACTTCTCGCATAGAATAATTATAGTGCGAGATAATCACATGACAATCACATGAAAAAAACACTTATTACCCTACTGTTTTCTATCGCGTTGGTCCCTGTTTTCGGCCAGTTGAGGAGTAAAGCCCTCGACTGGCTTTTTCCGTTGGGCTGGTCGCCGAACTATTCAGCAAGTATTCCGCACAAGTCTGGCGCTCCTGCATGGACACCGTCGACGTACGGCGGAAAAATCGCGTGGGACTACACGAATAAGAAACTGTACTACCATGTCAGTGGGTCTACCTGGGCGGCCTTGGCCAATCCTTCGACATCTCCGATTGCAGCAGGTACAGCGAATCAGATTTGGGGCATGAATTCTGGCGCGACTGCTGGGGAATGGAAGAGCATTACAAGTGAGCCTACACATGTAAGTGTGACTCATTCGATTGGAGGCATAGCAATTTCGCTACCGAATGACATATTCATCGCATCTATTGATGACCCGGTCTCTATGAACCTTACCAGCACTCTTGATGTGCCTTCTTTTTCACTCCAGGGCCTCTCACCGTTTTGCTCTATGCGGGATGGCTCATCTTCCAGTGCTACCGGCGGGCCAATTTTTCACTACTACAATAACGACGCTGCCGCAACTACGAGTGGCGATCGGCTTGGTTCGATTTACTACTATGGTCGCGGCACAAACTCTACACAACGGGAGTCTGCATCTATTCAGGTTTTTGCAGATGGCACATTTACGAATACGTCTTCGCCTGGTTATATTCAGTTTTTGACTACGCCTTCCGGCTCAACCGTCACTGCTGAACAGTTGCGCATTCTTTCATCCGGCCAAACTGCTCTTCGTTCCGGCAATGCGCTACGCTTCTACGATTCGGATAATACCAACTACATCGACTTTCAACCTCCTGCCACGGGTACGCTTACTGCGAATCGCACTTTGACTTGGCCGGCGGATTATGGCACCAGTGGTTACCAACTTACTACGGACGGTTCAGGCGGTTTGAGTTGGGCGGCGGCGGGTAGTGGCGCAAGCGGCCATACGATCAAAGACGACGGCAGTTCGTTGACGGCTCGGACGGGTTTGAATTTCGTTTCTACGACTTCGATCAATGCTGCCGGCGCCGATGACGCTGGCAACGACGAAACGGATGTTTCGTTTTCGATTGCTACGGATGGGGTGACGGCGACGCATATTGCGGCTGGTGAAGTTGGCACGAGTGAAATTGCAACAAATGGTGTCGATGCCGCCGAAATTGCAGCCGGGGCGGTCGGCTCCTCGGAGTTGGCGACCGGCGCGGTTGATCTGGCTTCGACCGATGTCACCGGCAACCTACCCGTTTCCAACCTCAATTCTGGCACATCGGCTTCGGCAAGTACGTTTTGGCGTGGTGACGGTACTTGGGCTACTCCATCGGGCGGTTCGTCACCTTCGGTCATCAGTCCCAGCCAGGTTACGGCCGATCAGGACGATTATCAGCCCACCGGTTGGGACGATGCGACGACGGTTCGGGTTTCATTTGACAGCGATATCAATGCAATCACCTCGTTTGATGCTGCTACGGACGGCGAAAGGAAGGTTTTGAGAAATGTTGGCACGGAGTACGGCTACATACCAAGCCAGCACCCGGACGGTACTGCTGCGAATCGGGTGGCAGGTGTTGGGGATCATATTTTGGCGCCGTTGGGTAGTATTGAGGCTGAATATGATGGTACTGATTCGCGTTGGTACGTCATCAGCAACACGTTTGATCCGTCCCGGTTGTCACTGAGTGGCGATGGTGTTTACTACAATATTCCGGCAGGTTCGACGAACCAATCAGATCACCCGTTTCTTGGCCTGGCGCAGTCTGGTGGATCGAACGGTATCAACGGCGTCGGCACTGGTGGTTTGCCTCCAAGTTGGGCACTTACAACTTTATCGAGTTCGACCGGCGCAAGTAGTCTGTACCTGATCAAGAACGCCACGGAAACGGCAGAATTTGCGGGTGGTCATTTGGTTGGATGGGCTACGGTGTTTGTACCTACGCTTTCGACTGGTACGCAACGATACATTGCAGTAATCAGCCTGACAGCATCGGCCAGTACGAATACCACGAACATCAATAACTCTATTGGCATCCGCTATTCGGATAATATCAACTCTGGTAATTGGGAATTATTCAGCCGTGACAACGGCGGGACGGAAACGACGGTTGATAGTGGTGTAACGGTGGCGACAAATACGGAATACAACCTTCAGGTGTATTACGACAAGGGCGGGACCGAAGCGCGGTTTTTTATTAACGGCAGTTATGTTGGTCGGGCGACTGCGAATCTGCCGACTGCCGGTACAGATTGCGGTTGGCGGGTGAACATAGCGAAAACCGTAGGTACAACAGAAAGAGAGTTGGATTGCACGGTACTTGGCACTTATTATCTTCGTTCGTAACCGAAACGGCACGTTTTTGGCCTGTTTAGGGTTAAAAACTGCCGCAAACATGGAAACTATCATGAGTCAAGCAACAACCGTATTTTTTGAAGGGCTGCGCAAGCAGTCGTTTTCAGTAGTGCTGACCTTGGCCGGCTTGGTAGCGTTGGGTTGGTGGAATGTGCGGGAGCGGTCGGAGTGCCAAGCCTCAATAGCGGCACTGGAAATCGAAATGGATTCTTGTACATCGCAGCGGCTGGCCATGGCGATTGAAGTGGCCCGGCTCCGGGAGCGCGTGAATGTGTTAGCCTCTGCACCGGTACGTAAAAAATAACCTGGTGATACTTTTGTTTGCCTGGTCCCGGCGAAAGCGCCGGGGCCTATTTTTTAAAACTCAAACTTTTTTTGATATGCAACAAAATTCAAAACCTCTCATTGTAACACTGCTTTCCACAATCCTTTTCGGGCTCCTTTCGTACTTCGGGTTCAGTCCGGATCCGCAACTCGCGTCGGATACGATTGCGTACGCCGACCAGGCGACCCAAGCCATTTCGGCAAAAAACTGGATCATGCTCGGCACCTCCCTGGTGTCCTTCATTGCCGTGGTCTATGTGTGGTGGAAAAGTCGGTCGGCAAAGACCACACTTGTGCTGCTGGTATTTGCGTCGTTTGGCCTGGACTCGTGTAAGGATGTGCCAACGCTGCCCACTGATATTTCGATCGATCAGGCAGAAAGCCGGACACTTACGCCACGTTGGCCGGTCCGTTTTTTCCAGATTGAAGCAAGTTCGAGTATCCTTTCCGATCTGTCCGGTTGCGGTATCAAGGCGCTCCCGATTGGCGATGACAACTACATTTACCCGACCACCGATAGCGGTTTTGACGAAAGCGACCTCGAATCGCTGCTGTACGGCGCGTTGATCACGGCGGATGTGAGCGAATTGACGCCTTCGAGTTTGACGTACAACAGCAACACCTACTACTACATTTCGTCGCTCTCGACAGACCATCCGGTATACAAGGAACTCGAAACTGATTACAGCGGACTCAGCGAAGCCAGATTAAAAGCCCTTACGGTTGCGTCTGTAATTCTGATGCAGGACATCGGTGGAGACATCCGGCCGATAACGGAAATGGTGGAGTGCGAGGAAAACGGATGCGATATAGTGAACAATGCAGAAACCGACTACGAAGATATTTGTGTTTGTGGTGGCCTGTCATTCCTCTGGGACCCATGGACCTACTACGACGAAGACTGAAGTCATCCTTTTTATATGGTCATCGACCCCGGCGTTTCAGGCGCGTCGGGGTTTTTTTGTGTCCGGCCTGGAAGCGACACAAAAAAGGGGGCCGAAGCCCCGAACCACTACTGCACCAAAAGCACCGGCTGAACAAAACCACAAGACAAGCAAAAGCCCAAAGAAGCACGGCCCGGCACAGAGCAGCAAGAACAAGGCACGAAGCGGCGCGAACGGCGAACAGCAACCGCAAAGCGAAAACGAGCGGCAAAAGGAAGAGCGAAAGACATGAGAAAAGCACCCCCTGGGAAAAAGGCAAGCAACAGCACCGGCCACTACCAGGAGGCACCCGTAGGGCTCACAGGGAGAGGAGGCCGCCCGCAAGCAGGAGCGGACGGACCGGAGTGCCGACGCGCGGAAGGGGGGAGGGGCCCCCTGCACAAGCGGCGGAACGAGGACCGCCCGAACTGCTTGTCGGAGCGCCCGACGACCCTGTAGTTTGCCTCTCTTCTGGTAGTGGAAAACAATCCGTTCTATCCGTTCGGCACGTTACCGAACTTTTGCCGCAAAGCCTGATAACGGTAATGGGCACAAAAAAGCCCCAAACATCAGTAGACGTTCAGGGCTAAACCCCAAAAAACCAAATGAAAACAATCTTCTTTGTGTTTGAAAAGCCGGTTCCGATACATCTTCTTGTCTTCGAAACCGGCCACGCTCTTCCGGCCACGCTTCAATGCCGGAGTGTGACACAAAATTAACGTGTACTTCGAACAATTGCAACAAATTCTTTTGCGAGTGAGTTTGAAAATGCCGCTGCAAAAATGCGTCCAATTCGGCTAACTGTCGCCCCCCGAAAATCCGCCCTGTGCGGGCGGGTGGAAGTAAAAAGTACGTTGGTGAAATCAGGGTTTTTCATGCTTCGGCAGTTTGAATTTGAGCGGTTTCTGTTTCTGGTTGATGTCCGTTGTGTTTTCTGGCCTTCTGCAAGCGCCACTTTTCGCGTAGCGCCTCTTTCTCTGCTTCTGCCTTAGCAGTGGCTTCTTTCTCCCTTGCCTCGCTCTCAGCGCGAATTTTAGCCTCCTGTTCCCTTCTCTCCCGTTCCTCGGCCTTCCGCTCGGCTTCCACGCGTTTCCGCTCGACTTCTTCCTCTTTCCTACGGGCTTCCGCAGCGTTCCGCGCGACTTCCGCAGCGTTCCGCTCGGCTTCCGCATTTTTCCACTCGGTTTCCACCCGGATTCTTTCGAGTTCCGCAGCGAGTTCCGCCGCTTTCCGCTGCTCTTCCGCGATTTTCCGCGCGGTTTCTTCGGCTGCGAGTTTGGCGGTGGTTTTGGCTTCGGCGTGGATGCGGGCGAGTTCGAGGCGTTCAAGGCGGTCGCGCTCCTGCCGTTCGGCACGTTCGGCGGCTTCTCTCTCCTCGCGTTCTTTCGCTCTGGCAAAACTGGCTTCGATTTCTGCTGCTTCTGCTGCTTCGGCGGCTTCCTGCGATGTGACGGAAAGGGCCCACACATCGACGGCGAAAATGAACACGGTAGTAATCCAAGCCCACACATCGAGGGACCAGCCGAACGGCAGGGTTTTGCCCGATACCTGGAACATGAAAAGGAAAGAGGTTTGGTGAATCCACAGTTGGCCGGTCTTGAAAAACAGGGTTCCGTAGAATGCCCGTTTCCGGGTGGCCGGCTTCTTGCTGTCTGCTTGGATCTGGATGGTGTAATGCACCGCGCACCCGCATATCAGGCCGGTCAAAACGCCGATGTATGGAATGGTAATGATGTGCGCAACAGCTGCGAAAATTAATTCCGTGTAGTTGATTATTTGGAGCGGTTTACTGCGAAGCGTGGTAAAGAGTTTCATATTTTCTTTTTTTCAGGTGGAAGGGTAAATAGTAGTCCTTTTTGCAATCGCTCTGCCTCCTCTTGTTCGGCTTTGCGCTCTCGCTGCTCTCTCATCCGGCGCTCTCTGGCTTCTCTGAGTTTTTCTACCCGGGCCTGTTTGTCCTCCGGGCTGCGCGATAGGTATTCTTCAATTTCGCGCATTCTCTTTTCGATATCGGATTGTGTTGTCATGGCTGGTGTGGTTTTGATGAAAAGCGGTTTTTTGGGGTTGGGGCGTCCTGGTATGTGACGATCACGGATCATACGGCGTCGGCTGGTCTGCATCCCGCAAGGCATCGTTGTAGTCGCGGGCGAGGTCGGTAGGGTCGGGGCTGTCGGGCTGGTATGGTTTCAGGGCTTCTTTTGCTATTTCCCGAGCATCAGATACCGAACCTTGTACCGGGCCGGAACCGCCGGTAATTTCCATTAGCGTTTCCGCAATGTCCCGCAGCGCTTTAATCGCATCCCCCAACTTCCGGGTGAGATTGGCGATTACCTGGGCGGGTTGGGATGGGTGGGCGCTGGATGTTTCCGCTTCGGCGATGGCGGCGCGGACTTGCTTCGACCAGTGCCCCAATTCACAGTTTTCAAGCAACTGTTTCAGGAGCGCCAGTAGCCGGGCGTTTTGGGCTTGTAATTGCTCAATTTCTTCCTGCTGAAATTCAATCATCATATCAATCACCAAGTCCTGTTCACTGTCTGTCAATTCTTTCAGCCACTTATTGAAATGTGCCTTTTGCCCAAAGAAAAAGCCAGCGTCTAATTTTATTTTTGGCGTATCCATCGTTTCCAAAAGTTATGCCCCTTGCGGGGCGGGTTAGAGTTGAGTTGTTTCGGCGAACTGCCGCCTACCGAAAACCCGACCTGTGCGGTCGGGATTCGGCGGGCTTGGAGTTAGAATTGAATCATTTTCCCCGGCTTCACTTTCAGTTTAGCCAGTTTTTCAAGTAAGAGTTCGTGGAATTCGGTGACGCGATCAGCCAGGTTTGCAATGCTGATTTTGTGTTCAATCCGGTTTACCCGGACGATTGCAAGCCGGTGGCTGCTTTCAATGCGCGGATCGTACGAAACGAAGTCGCACCAGTCGCGGCCGGACAACCAAAGATGCCCGAAAACCTGGGGTAAATACTCGTCGGGGACTACCCGGTTTATTACCGTGCGAAGGTGGTTTTTGGGGGATAGCGGACATTTTGCCTCAATCAATCCGCGTTCTCCAACAATTCCATCCGGTGTGCCTCCGCACCAGTTCAAAGCCGGATGTTGCCAAAATCGCCCGGGCTGCACCTTCTTTCCTGTGCGCTTGGTGTATGCTTTCAGCGCGTCTGCTTCGTAAAGGCTTCCCCAGTCTGTCGCCCGGTTTCCTGTGAAGTTCTCGGACGGTTGGCCTGTAAGGTGTTCGAAAACTATGTCATAGAGGTACGAAAGTGCCGTATCTCCCCAATTCCCTGTTTTCAGTTTCGATACATGGCCGAAACGCGAAGCGGTGATTTTACCTAATCGAATCCGCTTCCATTCGGGTATTTCATTTTGGGCCACTTCGAGATCGGTCAGCACGATGTCGGCGGCGCTGGCCGGGATGGTTCCGTCAAACATCATGTCTGCCGGTATGTCGATAGATTTTGTCATGGTTGCGAGTTTTGAAAGTGATAGAAAGGTGGTTTTTTGAGGTTGGGTGGGATGGCAGTTAATAGCATCCGTCGTCATTGTACAGTTGTCGGGGTAACTTTTTCCGCGTTTTGGGGCTGTCTGGTTCATCCGGTCGTGGTCGCTCCTGAATCATCGGGCCGTCGCCGTAGGTTGGCTGTTGTTCCGGCTGGTTTCCTTCGGCGCTGGCGATGGCGGCATCAACCATTTCAACAGTCTTTTCCCATTCGAGCATTGTCGGAAAATCTACCCCTGATCCCTTGCCTGCCGGAATCAGGTTCAGTGCGGGTATTAACAATTCGGTCACCTGTCTTTTAAGCCGTTTTAGCGCCTCCAGCAGCGCCGGCGCTGCTACGATCAATCTCGCGTTGGCCTCTCCGGTTTCGTCCAGGATTTCCACAGTTGGGCAAGGTTTGCCGGTAGGCTGGGCGTGTATGCTTATCGTCGTGAATGCTTTTTCAACGCCGCAAATGGCCGGGCCTCGGTTTTTCATCTCGGAGTCGTCAATTATTCTCCACGGTCCCGGTGTATGTTTCGTACTCATGTCATTAAATTTTTGAAAAGGTGAAAAAAGGCCCGGCGCGTCCATTGCGGCACTGCGCCGGGCGGTGGCAAACACGCAATTTCTTATTTGGCTTTGGCGTCGGCTTTCGACTCCTCTTTTTTCGGGACAAGGGCCTCAATCTTGAAATCATCATACGGGTATTGTTTCCCCTTCGTTTTGCCCAATGCCGTAATCCGCGCTAACTGACCTTTCGGCATTTTGGCCTCCCGGATTTTGCCGACGAGGGCGGTTTGCATTCCGTAGTAAAAGCACTTGTTTTCCGTGTCGTAGAAATTGACGGATAGAACCTCGCCCTGCCCAAACTCGGATTTCCGCCAGGCGTATCCGGCTATCATCAAGTCAACAGACTTGCCCTTCTCTATTTCCAGGTAGGTAGCGTCAACGCGGACGGCTTCCATTTCGGCGGTTTTCTGTTTCTCCGCGTATGCGATAGCGGCAAAAAGTTCATCCATGCTCTGCTGCGAAAACTCAATCGTTTCGATCTGTGCCGGTGCCGTTGCTGGCAGGTTGTCGCCTTGCACTGCTGGCAGGTTCTGGTTTTCGGTGGTTGCGGCTGTTGCGTTGTCGTTCATTGCGTGAAAATTTAGGTGTGAAAAGTGAGTGTTGAAAAGGATGGTTTTTTGGGGTGGGGGATTTAATAAGTTGTCTGGTTAGGGTTCCGGAACCGTGTCGGCATCCAACCTCCGATCGTATTCATCACAAAGCGCTTCGATCCAGTATTGACTGCGCCTTTTGTTTCTTTAATTGTTATCTCGAAATTGAATATCATAGTGATAATATTGAGAAGGTGAAAAAATCAGGCGTAAGCATTCCGGGCGTATTCGCGCCCGCGCTCTATCATTTCATCAATCAGGGTGTCTTTGTAGGCTTGTTCTTCGTCTATGTATTTTTCGATCAGGACTTCGTAGCACTTTTCTATCTGAAAAATGTCCAGTTCGGCAGTAACATCATTGCGGTTGTGTAAGGGGCTTTCAATTACTTTCAGGCTGGACACATCGAATGGGCTGCCGGTACAACCCTCGGTGATGGGATCATAATCACGGTCCCGGGCGACTTCGCCCGAAACACGAACGAGGCCGTACGGATCCAGTACCGTAGTGGTGGAAATGAAGCGTTTTTGCATGGCTGCGGGTGTTTTGATAGTGAAAGGATGGATGGAAAGGTTTTTTGGGGTTGGGGTGGTGGCTACTTCGGTAAAACCTCGTTTACGTTCCACTTCGCGTTCGTGGTAAGTTGTCGCTGCCAACACCCGTTTGAGGGTGACCACTTCCAAGCGTTTCGCTTTAGTTTTTGTATTGTCTCTGCATCCGGCTTGCCGGGAAAGAAGATTTGCAACCTGTCCGCTTCGGTGTTGTGAACAACTTGGATACCTCCGGGGTATTCCTCGGTAAAGGTTCCGTTCGTTGCCTTCTTTTCGAGTTCGGCCAGGCGGTCGCGCATCCGGCGAATGTTGGCGCTGTTATTTGTGAGTTGGTATTGAGCAAAACCGATGCGCCCGCACCAATCGGGGGTTAGCAACTTTCCGCCGTCCTTTATGCCTAATTCGGCCAATAGTTGTACTTTCTTTTCGTCGGTTAACTTCTTGTCTCTGATAACCTTATTTGCCTCTACCATCACTATTTGCAACCGTTCACGACCTTTAATATCCTCGCGCATTTCAGCGATGGGATCCGCGGCGGCTTTGGCTTCTCGGCGCTGGTTTCTTTTCAGGCGGGCAATGTACTTTTCCCGGAACTGCTGAAACTCGGTGTACCTGTTATGCTCGGAATTATTCGCTTTCTGTGCCTTGCGGGTAGGGAATTTTGCCGGGCCGGTTATCATCGACGAAAAGCAGCGCGATTTTGCGCCGATCCATGCGGAAAAAAACCGCTCGTATCGGGTTTGGTAGTCGGCAGGATCACCACCAAGATTTTTAACCTCTTGCAGGTCGCTTTCCAGTTGCTCGGAATAGTCTTTTATCATTGAATCCCCGCGTTTCTCGGGGCTAAATGATGTCCAGTTGTGGGCGTTTCTTGCGGCTTGGCGGTATTTCTCTAAAATCATGGCTTGCGTGTTGGAAGGTGAAAAAGGAAGGTGTAAAAGGTGGTTTTTTGGGGCCGGCATCATGCCTGAATCAAATTGTTGAAAACCAGATAGGAAAGTACATTTTGGCGGGTGTAGGCGGATGCCCGGAAAACCCGCAACTCGCGGCGGTAGGCTCGAATGATCTCCTGATCTGAAACCTGGGCGGGCGTGTACCGGGTGCGGACGTACTGAATGGCTGATTTCATACCGCGTGATTTTCGGCGTAACCCATGTGATTCATTTCATCCAGGCGGCTCAACTCGTGTGCTTCGCGCTCGACCTGGGCGGCGTACTCCTCAGCCCACTGCTGCATTTTTGTTTCCGTAATAGCGCCTATCCACCTGGTAAGAATCAGATAGACGCGGTGGCCGGTTGAAAGTGGGGCGGTTTCTATCACGGATATTACAGAGCCGTTTACGTAGGTAGGCCGTGCTGCTTCGGTGTGGAAAGTAGGAAGTGGATCGAGGGAGGAAACGCAAAGCGTAGCGACGTGCGGAATGTGGTAGCAAAATTGACTTTTCATTGCGTGCTGATTGTGTAGTGAACTAATTGTACTACAAATATCATCATTTTCATTGAAAATGCAATACGATTCATTGAAAATGTATAAAATATTTTTCCACTTCCGAACGCCAAAAACGGTGGATAACTCGCCTGAAAATGCGATGCGGCCAGGTGGGAAATGTGGATAACTCGCCGAAAAACCGGAAATAAAAAAGCCCGCTTGCGGCGGGCTGGTGACTATGAAAACAGGGAAGGGGCAACCGGCAGGAAAAACCACCCACCACCCACCACCGACCAGCAGCCCCAAGAAACGGGCGGCTGCACACCGGCGGGCAGGAGCACCAGAACCGGGACGCCCAGCCCGAAAGACAGCGCACACTCCGACCAACTGCCCGAACCACCACCACGCCAAGAGCGCGAAGGCAGCAACGATGCCGGGCAGGAGCAACCCGGAAAGCACACGAAAAGCGGAGCGGGCGAAGCAGCCAGGGCGCGAACCATGTCCGCCGCGCGGGCGGCGAAGGCGGCAGAACCCAGCCCGGAAAACTCGGAAGCCCGGAAAACCTGTGCACCCGGAAAAGATGCGCGTACCTGGGCGGAAGCCCCACCCGCACACGATACAAAAACCGGAGCGCCGGACGGCACCCGACTACAGAAAGCCGCGCAGGCTGCCAGACAACCCGGCTGCCCGGCGCGACTGCCGCCAAACCCGAAAGACCGAAAAGAGGATACCTGAAAACCTGAAACCATAACGAAGCGCAGCCGGGGAAGCAGCCGGAAACGCTACTAAAATAAGCCAAAAAGACCAGAAAAGAGACAAAAACCACAGAAAAAGACCAACAAAAAGCCAGAAAAACCGCACAAAACCGGCTCGAAAATGTGGATAACTCACTTAAAAACGCGATGCTCGCAGGCCGCGCAGAAGCCCGCGATACGGCCGGCACGATGCCGGAAAGCACGAGCGCGAAGCGCACAGGAAGCAGCGGAGGGGAGGGGAGGGAAGAGGCAGCGGCCCCCCACACCCAAAAAACCGTTTGCTCGCGGGCCCCGCCCTGCTGCGGATGAGTGCGGGTAGCGGGGCGGGCGCGTGCGGGTGGCCGGGGGGCGCTGCTTGCGCGTTGGCTGTGGGCGGGTGGCCTTGGAGGGTGGGATTGCTGCGGGGCGTTAAGCCTTTTTTGGCCGTAGCAGAGCACACCGCTGGAAGAGCGTTGGCCGTGGGCTGGGGCTTTTGCGTTGGCCTTTACTTGCGCGTACTGCGCCGGTGATTACGGTTTTACGCCGAGCAGATCCACCACGATGATATTGGTAGATGGCTCCGGACCTGTACAGTTGGCGGCAATTTGGACGCGGTAGTCGTGGCCTGCGTTTGTCCCGGAAACATTCTGCGATGTCCCTGAAACAGCATCGTTGCTGTATACAAGTTCACTTCCATTATCCAGATCGAAGACCCGGATTTTATAGGAAACGGCGCCGCTGACGCTTGTCCAGGCGCATGACAGAGACGACCCGTTGTGAGTGGATCCATTGTTGGTTGGCGCTGGCAGGCCACAAACATCTTCTTGCTTGGGCAGGAATGTGCTGATACAGATAATTGCGAGGCAAAAGGCTACAAATTTCATCATGATGGTAGTTTTTGTGAAAAATGGAATGGCCAAACGTACCACCGCCTTTATTCTTCTGGCAACGATCTGGTTAAACTGTTACGGCGTCAGCGCCGCTGCGCGCGTGGGTGAAAGCAGGACGGCACTGAAGGCGATGGCCCCTTTTTGGGCCTGCGCCTGAAAGTGTGGTACTGCTGCGCGTTGGCAAGATGCGCGTTGGCAGGAGTGCGGGGCGAGACGGGAGCGAAGCGCGGCCGCCCAGGGCGTAGCGACGAAGGAGCGGAAGCCGGGCGGAAGCGCGAAGCGGACGGCGAAGGCTGGCACGACCGAGGGCGGCATTGCGCGAGGGATGCGAAGGGGAAGACGCGCCGGAAGTATGGAGGCGTGGCCGGAGCGAAGCGAAGCCCGTAGCAGCCCGACCCGAGGCGAACGGCGGTGCAAGACGGGAGCGCAGCGAACCGGCGAAGCATGGCCGGAAGCCGAAGGGACGCGCCCTACTTATTGGTCATAGATGTTTTTCACACTTATGCCTTGTGCGCGAAGCGAGGCTATGATTGTTTCCAGGCTTTCCATGTTGAAAAAAATGTGAAAAAATATTTCACTGATATTTCATTGCATTTTCATTGAAAACGCACTACGTTTGTGACGCTATTAAACAAAAGTAGCATTCAAATTCAATGTGCAAAATGGCAAAGCAAAAAAAATCGCGCGATCCTTTCAATGTGCGGCTTGATGACGATACCAAAATGATCCTGGATCAATTGGCTGCGCTGGAATCGGAAAAGACAGGTAAGCCCTCTTTCGCTGCCCGCATCGCTTTCCGTGCTATTCAGCACGGGTTGCCTATTGTGCGGCAGGAAATTTGCGATGAAATTTCATTGAAAATAATGCAAAAGCCACCGGCCGAGAAACTGGCTTACTTGTCCAGCCTTATCCATGAGGCCGGATTAAGGGCTTTGTTTCCTGACGGGGCTGTCACTCCTGCAAAAATCGATCAATTCATTGCGGCTGAACAAGCCGCTTAAATCCAAAGCATCATGGGCGCTTTCAATTCCCTCACTGACCTTTTTGGCTCACCGGTCCCGCTCCACGAACAGGAGGTTTCCAACTTCGAGCAGCACGTTGCTGCCGGCGACTTCATTGAGGTGGAGCCCGGCAAATTCATCAGCCGTGAAGCGGCAATAGATCCGCTGGCGGCTTTGGCGGATGCTTACGACAAAGGCAGGCCCAACCGGGCCTCCAATATTTCGGGGGTGTTTGCTACGCCCAGGGGCAGCGGGGAGGATGCAACCGCTATAAATCGGTTTTGCAATTTTTTTAGCCATCGACGCCGAGACGATTAGGGCGCGGCACGAGCGGTGGGAAATACTAAACTGCTTCAGAAAACCTGTCAATTCTCACAAGTAAAACTCATCCATCATGGATTTTGTCACTGATTTTCTCGATTGCCTTTGCCGAGTTATTATGGATTTCATTGCGTGGGATCCAAAAATAGCCATGATAACCTTCCTGTTGATCGGGCACTTGGTTGGCCGGAATCAGCAGCCCGCCGAACCCGAACCGTCGTACCGTTGAAGTTTATTCTCTCATGGAATCACCTAATTTTTATGCAATCATACCCGCAACGGTCCGCTACTGCGAGGATTTGATTCCTACAGCAAAACTGCTGTATGGCGAGATAACTGCGCTGTCGAACGAACGCGGATATTGCTGGGCAAGCAATTCGCACTTTGCACGGCTTTACAATGTCTCCGACTTCACGGTTTCGCGCTGGATTTCACAACTTGAATCGAAAGGGTTTATCCGGACACAGGTCGATAAATCCGCTGGAAATCAGCGTCTTATTTATATTAACGATTCCGTACCCCTATTGCGGAAAAGCGCAAGAGGTATTGACGAAAAGCGCAAGACCCTATTGCGGAAAAGCGCAAGACCTATTGACGAAAAGCGCAACCATAATAATACAGTTAATATTAAAGATAATACTACAAGTAGTAGTGGCGGCGCGCGCGAAAATCAACTTGACTTCGAAAAGGAAAAAAAAGAAAAAGCCCCCCCAATTCCGGCGCGCCCCCCCACGGTTCCCACGCCTCCCACGCCTCCTGCACGTCCCGAGCCAGCACCGAAGCCCGTTCCCACCGCTACCACATTTGCAGAATCGATCTGGCACAACTCCACGACCGGCGCTTTTGCCCAGGCGCTACACCAGTACGCACCCGAAACAGTGGATGCTGATGCGGACTACTACCGCGGCCGCTGCCGCGATTGGAGTGCGCAACACCCATCCTGCACAAAACCTGACTGGCTCGCCTTCGCCGCTCAAATAATCTCCGATGACCGCCGCAAACAGAAACTTGTCACCCTTCAATCTTCACCAAGCCATGCAAGCAATACAAACAATTCTTCCGCTGGCCCATCCGTCCAACCCCTCCTCGACCGGGATAACCTCGTTGAACGCGCCGGCATCCTCGCCGCTCGTTTCCGTAGTAAGCAGCAAGGCAGGAATCAGCAATGAGGTTTCGGAGTGTGTAGCGAAAAGCGTATCGGGTGTAACGATCCGGGCGGGTGTAGCCGAAGATACCGAAATGTTCATGTTGGCCTTGGTGGCCGAACTGGAAGGCTGTGCGAAGCAGTACACCGGGTGCCCGAATACAAAGGATTTGGTTTTTGACGAAGCGGCAGAATTTGTGATTGATCAGTTTGGTTTTTTGAACATCGGCGAGATCCGCCTCGCTTTCCGCCTGGCTGCTGCCGGTGAATTTGAGGGTGTAACGCTCCGGGCCTACTTCGGCACTTTCACCGTGGGCATGTTGGGTGAAGTACTGGCGGCTTACAAGGAGTATCGAGGTGAAGCCGTGCGGCATTTTCGGACCGTTGAAAACGCGTCCGCTGCATTACAATCCGGCGAAGAGCGCCAACGGCAACACGATATGGAAGCATGGGAACAGAATCGGATCAAATTTTTGAAACTACTCCACGAGCCGACGATTGATAACTGTACTGCCTACGACTACGAATTTTTGACCCGGCGCGGTGAACTGGTTTTGACCGACGAAGAGAAAAAAGCCATGTTTCAACGCCGGTTTGACGCCGTGGTCAGGGAGACGCACCGGGATATGGATGGCGCAACGCCGTACCGGCGCAAGGAACTGACTGCTGAAATCGAAGACGCCCGGAAGGGCGCCTACAGCGAAGCGTTCAAAAACAAAATGTCAGTCAGCGGCAAGCGCCTTGCCGTCCTGGACTGGATCAACAAGCAACGCACATAAATTTTTCACCAATAAAAGCATCGAGTTATGCCAAAGAAATCTTCATCCAAAAATTCATCCGGGTTGAAAATGACCTGTGAAAAAGAAACATTCAAGTTCGAAGACTATGTCAATGTCGATAGCACAGATGTAAAGTGCTATGCCAAATGCTCTGTGAATTACGAGCGATTGACATACAAAGTCCAGCCTATTATAACCCTTGTGCACGGCTGGGATTCCGACGTTCGGGACACGTTTGACAACCTTACTCATGCCGGCATTGAAGAGTGCAAAGCACGTTTGCAGCAGTACAGAGAGGAGGCCGGAATCGGCACGCAAGGAGACCTGT
>Ga0209277_10000498_pt1 | contig 19731 bp, 20 predicted proteins | sample JI81AbrownDNA_FD_187503 | JGI IMG/M metagenome (GOLD analysis project Ga0209277, IMG submission 187503) | Wastewater effluent complex algal communities from Wisconsin, to seasonally profile nutrient transformation and Carbon sequestration -... | ecosystem: Engineered > WWTP > Effluent > Algae... | reverse complement strand
CGCCTGAGCCGAGCAGAACTGCCGCCAGGTCGACGTGGATCTCGTCGAGCAGGCCGGCGTTCAGGCACTGCTGAATGGTGTCGGCTCCGTGCACCCCTACGTCTTTGCCCGCGGCTGCTGCGAGGGCTTGCCGCACGGCACTCTCGACACCGTTCTGCACGAAGTGCACCGACGAGTCGGGGTGCGGCCACCCGGCCGGGATCTCGTGGGTGAGCACGAACGCCGGACCCCAGGCGTGATTGCCGCCCCAGCCCTGCGCAACGTCGAAGGTGCGTCGACCGGTGAGCATGGCCCCCAGATCGGAGGCCAGGCCGCGCAGGTGCTGGGCGCTCGGTTCGGACACCATGAACGTCATCGGGTCTGATCCGCCGGGGCTTATCTCAACGTCGCCCGCGGTGTACCAGTCGAACACCTCGCCCACTCCATCGTCAGGGTCGGCGACGAACCCGTCGAGCGACATGGACATGATTGCGACGACCTTCGACATGAATGGGTGACCTCACCGGCGGTTCGGGTGACCGCCCTCTATGACCACGACGAACGGTAACCGGGCCATACGACAGAACTCGGGAAGGTGAAACCTCAGCGGGACGGTTCGTTGACCCAGGTGACGAGGCGCCAGCCCTCGTCGCTGCACCAATAGAGCCGCAGGTTGTCGAAGCGGGCTGCGCCGGGCGGAGGCGTGGTCGACTCACCGGACCATTTGACCACTGTGCACCTGATCACGGCGCGGCGGTCGGGAAACATCGTCACCTGCACGTCGCTCGCGACGCGTTGATCACCGGCTGCGAGCCCGTTCAGAAACTCTGCACGGGTCGCCACCACTCCGCTGGGACGGATCATCACGAACTGCGGATGCAGCAGAGCCTCGAAGAATGCGCGGTCGGCGCGCGACTCCGCGTCTGCGATCGCATCGTTGAGCTCGTCAAGCTCTGCGCTCATCGCTCCTCCTGGCGCGTGCCGGTCGGTCGGAGGCTATGTGCCCGATAGCCCCGCGGTCCAGCTTGCTTCGTCACCCGGCGGGTGTCGAAGGGGATGACAGGGCTGCGTCCAGTCGCGGGGTGGGCACGCCGAGCCTGCGGACTTCGTGCAGAACGTCGCGCAGAATTGCTTGCGGTTCGGCTGCATTCGGATCGGTGTGTGCGGCCAGGCTTGCGTGCGCGAGGGGGAGTCGAGCCGTGGCCCATGCCATCGCGGCGGCGGTCGGGGTGGGGAGGCGGAACGGAAGGGCCGCACGTCGGTGTCGCCCGAGGTCGACGCCGCGAGCGTGCAGAACCGGTAACAGCTCTCGGCCGGTCAGGAGCGCGTCCCGGAGGGCCTGGCGGTCGCCGATCATGCTGGCCAGCCCGCCGGTCCGATTGCCTTGGGCGTACATGCCGGCATCGGCGATGAAGTGGAGCCACAGCCACCCGCGCAGGTCCTTCTCCATTCGGGGGGTGAGACCTGCCTGCCTGAAGGCCGTCTGCACCGCGATTTCACGCGAAGTGGCCGACGTGCCGGCGGAACCGAGGATCAGCCCACGGAACAGTGCGCCGCGCAGAACTCCGTCGGCCCCGAAGCCGCCGCCGGCCATCGGAAACCCGAAAGCCACTTGGCCGGCCGGAAGCGGCCGGATCGCGTCGAGAGGTTCGTCCCACACGTTGCCGAAGACGAGCACGGTGGCATTGGCGACACGCGGAGCAAGGAACGCAGCCGCCGTGCTGAGCTGGTGGTGTCCGACGCTCAGCACAATCAGATCGAAAGCGTCATCGGGGTCGAGGGACTCTCGCATGCGCAGGCGCAGTTGATGGCGGACGCGCGTGCCGAGCAACGTGCGCCGAGCGTCGATCAGGTCCAGTTCGACCTCGTCGCCGTACTCGGAGGCCCGGCCCGGACGCACGTAGAACTCGACCTCGTGGCCGGCGGACTGCAACAGCCCGCCGTAGATCGTGGCGATGACGCCGCGGCCGAACATCAGAATCCGCATGTGCAGGCCCCTTTGCGCCTAAGTGGAGACTGTCTCCGTCTGCTACGTTATGGAGACGATCTCCGATTGTCAAAGGGAGTCAGGTGGCCGAAGAGAAGGCGATGCGTGCCGACGCCCGTCGCAACCGCGACGCAATCGTGGCGGCCGCGCGGGCCGCCTTCGACCGCGACGAGCAGCTTCGGTTCGACGACTTCGCGAACCGTGCCGGAGTCGGAGTGGGCACTCTCTACCGACACTTCCCGACCCGGGAAGCGTTGGCTGCAGCCGTCTACGAAGGTGAGGTGGCTGCGCTTTGCGAACAGGCCGGCACCTCGACAGGACCGGCGGCGGAGACTCTGGAGACCTTCCTGCGGGGCTTCGCCGACTACGTGATCGCTCATGCCGCCCTGGCCCGCACCCTCGCCGCTCTGGTCGCGCCCGGTGTTCAGGCTGGTGGCGTGGGCGAACTGGAACGCACGGTGGCCGAGTTGATGCACCGGGCTGCCGCCGAAGGAGCCATCCGCAGCGACGTGCTTCCCGGTGCCGTGATGGTGGTCCTGCACGGCGTGGGTTCGACGGCCGACCGCCCGAACTGGTCCGCAGAGTCGCGGGCGGCCATCGAGCTGCTGATCTGCGGCCTCCGGCCTCGATGATCGAGGTTGCGCGACGACCGTGTTGCGTCGACCGTCGCTCGCTCTGAAACGCATGCCGCGGTGGAGCGCTTCCGGTCGCACGGTCGGTGTAGCACTCAGGAGTGCCCAGGGGTCATCCCCGATACGCATCACACAAGCGCTTTTCTACGCTGTAGAGACATTTCTACGCAGTAGAGGAGATTGACATGCCCCAGCTATCGACCCATCAGGAGCTCGTGGCGGAGCCGGTTGCCTCGCCGGCCGGCACGCGGCCGATCGAGCCGATCGCTGCCCACTATGACCGACCGGTGCGCTTCTACCTGCTTGCCGCAGCGGTTCCGTGGGCGTTCTGGTTCGCCGCTGCGTATCTGAGCAATCTGGTCGACCAGACTCCCGCGATTCAGTTCGGCACAGCCACGCTCGGCCTGGCCGGGCTGGTGTCGCCGCTCGCGGTGGTGGCGTACCTGGTTCGCAACCGACCTGAGCTTCGCGCCGACATCAGGCGGAGGTTGCTCTGGCCGAAGGGCGTCCGCTGGGGCTTCGTGATCGGCGCGTTTCTGCTGTTGCCTGCGAGTCTGCTGGGCGCCCAGGCGATCTCGTTGCTGTTCGGCTACAGCGCGGATCAGTTCCTGTTCCGCGACGGCTTCACCTTCTCGGCCGGACTGCTGCCGGTGTGGGTGCTGCTTCTCGGGGCCGCCCTCCTCGAGGAGTTGGCCTGGCACTCCTACGGCACGGACGCACTGGTCAGCCGGATGCGGGTGTTCACCGCGTCCATGGTCTTCACGTTGATCTGGGCGCTCTGGCACCTGCCGCTCGCCTTCATCAAGGGCTACTACCACAACGAGGTCGTTGAATCCGGGTGGTTGCACACGCTCAACTTTCCGCTGTCGATGGTCGCCTTCGTTGTGCTGATGAACTGGCTCTACTTTCGTTCCGGGCGCAGCATCGTGATCACGGTGATCTTTCACGCCATGGCGAACGTGGTGAACGAGATCTTCAGGACGCACCCGGACACCAAGATCATCCAGACCGTCCTGCTCCTGCTGGTGGCCGCGGTGGTCGTGGTGCGCGACCGTGACCTGTTCTTCGGCAGCCCGTCGAAACTGCCCGCCGCATGACAGATTTGAACCATGACTGCTCAGGCCAAGCGCGTGCCGCTCACGCGCGCGCACATCGTCGTGGAGGCGCTGGCGATCATCGACACCGACGGACCCGAGGGTCTTACCATGCGCCGGTTGGGGCAAGGGCTCGGGGTCGACCCGATGGCTGTTTATTACCATCTGCCCAACCGGGCGGCCGTGCTGGACGGCATCGTGCAGCACCTGTGGGACGGGGTGACGCTCCCGCCGGTGCGACCGGGGGAGGGCTGGCACGAGGTGCTCGAAGGGGTCTTCGTCGCTTTTCGGCTGCGGCTCCTGGAGCACCCCCGGGCGGTCGCCGTGATCGGCACGCGACCCTCGGTGAGCCCGGCGATGCTGCGCCTCGTCGAGGCGATTCTTCAGCGCCTCGAGGTCGCCGGCCTCAGCGGCACCGAAGCGATGCAACTCGTCGATTGCCTGTCGGGCTACACGATCGGCAAGGTGCTGGCCGAAACCAGCGACCTGGCCGGTGGACACGCCGAGCATGTCGGAGCTGCCCTGGCTTCACTCACCCCGCAGACGCACCCGGCCTTGCTGGCGGCCCTCTCCGGCGGTTACAGCTTCGCCCCGGAAGAGCAGTTCCAGCGGGGACTTCGCGCGTTGATCAACGGATGGTGAAGAGCTCTGCCGGCCGTGTTGCGTCAACTGAGGATGAGACGGGCCGCGGAACCATCAATCTGACTCGTTCGCCCACTCTCAGTGCTGACGGCCTTCGGCGCCGCTGACCGCATAGCGCAGGAACACCTCGTTCTCGGCTCCGAGCACATCGGCCAACGTCAATGCGATCGGCGCGGGGTACTCCGGTGCCTGCACCAGTCCGAGCGCCTGCCCGCCGACGACGACGGGCGACACGGTCAGAAACAACTCGTGGACCAAACCCTGGCCCAACATTGGCCCGAGCACTGTCGGACTGCCCTCGCTCAGCACCCGATCGAGCCCGGCGGACCGCAGCTTCTGCACGGCCGCGCGCAGCACCGGCCGTCCGTCCGCATCGGCGGCGACCTGCCGCACGTGGGCGACGCTTTCGAGCCGAGCCTGGTGCGACCCCGTCGCGGTGATCAGCCAGGGACGGGCGTCCGCCTGCGCGTGGGCGAAGACCGGTAGCCCCGGATCGACGTCACCGCGTCCGGCGAGCACGGCCACGACAGGGTGCGGTGCCTGCCCGCGCTCCACCCGCCGTTCGACCACGTGCTGGGGCAACTCGATCGGACCGTAGCCCTCGGCCCGGATCGTGCCGACGCCGACGAGCAGCACATCGCACCATGCCCGCAGGGCGACCAGCAGCAGCTGGTCCGCCGGGCCGGTCAGAGAGCCCACCCTGCCGCCCACGACCGTGCGGCCGTCCACCGAGGCGACCATATTGGCCCGCAGGCCGGGATCGGTTCCCAGCCAGTCCAGCAGCTCGGGCACCCCCAGCGGATCGCCCGTCAGCGCGCGCCGTTTCAGCATTCCGGTCATGACCCCACCGTTGCCGGACAACCCGCTCCCGTTCAAGTCTGACGCTCCGGACGACCTATCCGTGGGCGTCCCGGTACAGCGCGGCGAACGCACCCGAACCGCGCGCGAGCAACTCCTGCGGCGTGCCGTCCTCGACGAGGCGGCCGTCTTCGACGACGAGTACGCGGTCGGTGATGTCCAGCGTCGACAGCCGGTGCGCAATGATCAGCGCGGTGCGTCCGGAGAGCAGCGTCCGCAATGCTCGGTGCAGAGTGCGTTCGGTCGGAATGTCCAGCGACGCGGTCGCCTCGTCGAGGATGACGACCGCGGGATCGGTGAGGAACGCCCGGGCGAAGGCGATCAGCTGTCGCTGCCCCGCCGAGAGCCGCGCCCCCCGGTGATGAACATCGGTGTCATAGCCGGCCGGCAGAGCCATGATGAAGTCGTCGGCCCCGATCGCGACAGCAGCAGCTCTGACCTGGTCGGCGCCCGCGTGCGGCCGGCTGAGCCTGATGTTGTCGGCGATCGTGCCCGAGAAGAGGAACATCTCTTGGGTGAGCAGCACCACCGTTGAACGCAGCTCGGCTTCGGCCAGGTGTTTCAGGTCGACCCCGTCCAGCAGGATCCGGCCTGAGGTCGGGTCGTAGAAGCGCGCGATCAGCTTCGCGATCGTCGACTTGCCGGCGCCGGTGGGTCCGAGCATGGCCACCACCTCTCCCGACCGCAACACCACGTCGAGGTCACTGATCTCGTGGGTCTGCTCGCTGTAGCCGAAGCTCACCGTCGCGAACCGAACCTCGCCGCGCACGGGGCGGGCCATCGAGATCGGCTGGGTCGGCTCGGGCACGCTGTCTTCGCCGGCCAAGAACTCGGTGATCTTGCGGGCGCCCGCATATGCCGTCAGCGTGGCATCGATCACGTACGCCGTCTGCTGCATCGCGCCGAAGAGCATGCCGACGTAGAGGATGAAGGCGGCCAGGGAGCCGAGCGGCATCGCGCCCTGCATCACCCGCAGGCCGCCCGCTGCCAGCGCCACGACGCCCGCGAGCGCGACCGCAGCCTCCATGGTTCCGTAGAACACCCCCATGGTGGCTGTGATGCGCCGCGAGAGCGTACGCAGCGAGGATGCACTGCGACCGAACTCGTGCGCGTGCAGCGACTCCGCGCCCAGGGACTGAACGACAGCGACAGCACCGAGGGGCTCGACCGCGTCGACGGTGATCCGGGCGATGGCGTCACGCTCGGCGATTCTCGCTGGAGCCGTGCGACGGACTCGCCAGGTGATCAACACCAGGACGGGAATCATGCTGACGATCACGAAGCCGGCGACGACCGGGTCGAGCAGAAGCATGGCAACCAGGACGCCGATGGTCATCAACACCGATGTCAGCACGCCGGACAGAACGCTGGCGAAAACGGTGCTGACCGTGTCGACGTCAGCGGTGAGCCGGGAAATGATGACCCCGGACGACCATCGTTCGTGGTAGGCGATCGGCAGCCGGGCGAAGGCGGCATCGACCTCGCGGCGCAGGTCATAAGTCACCGATTCGCCGATCCGGCCGATTCCGCGACGGGACACCACGGTGAGAATCCAGGTCAACGTTCCGGCGACCAGCAGAGCCACAGCGATCGACACCAGCGGCCCGTAATCGCCACTCGAGGTGGGCCCGATCGCGACGTCGATGCCGAGCGCGACCAGCCGGGGGCCGACCAGCTGCAGCGCCACCACGACCAAAGAAGCCATGAGCAGTACCAGCAACTTCCATCGGTACGGTCGCGCCAGGGTGAGCAGCATTCGTGCGGGATGCCCGGTGGCCACGTCACTCATCTGACGGCGCCTTCCGGGGTAGGGCCGTCGTCGGCGATCATCAAGCGACGGTATTCGGCGCTCGTCCGCAGCAGCTCCTGGTGGTCGCCGACGGCAATGATGCGTCCGTCCTGCAGCACTGCCACGCGATCCGCCAGCATCGCTGTGGTCGGACGGCGGGCGATCATCATGATCGTGGTCCCGACAGCCGTCTCGCGCAGACGCCGTTCCAATGCCTCCTCGGTGCGCACGTCCAGTGCCGAGGTCGGGTCGTCCAGAATCAACAGCCGCGGATCGCCCAGCAGGGCCCGGCCGAGAGCGAGCCGTTGGCGCTGCCCGCCCGACAGGGTCAAGCCGCGCTCGCCGACCACGGTGTCCAAACCGTCCGGCAAGTCTGCGACGAAGCCTGCCTGCACCGCATCGACGACGTCGTCGATGCGCTGCTCGGAGATCGACTCGCGGCCCGCCCGCAGATTGCGTTCGACGCTCGTCGAGAAGAGAACGGCCTCCTCGAAGGCCACGCCGACCTGAGCGCGAAGCTCGGCCGGATCGAGTTCGCGGACGTCGTCGCCGTCGATCAGCACGCGACCTGCCGTCGGATCGGCCAATCGGTTGACCAGCGAGGCAAGAGTCGTCTTGCCCGAACCGGTCGCTCCGACCAATGCCAACACCTGACCCGGCTCGACCTCGAGGTGGACGCCGGCCAGCACCTGCTGCTCCGAATCGGGATGGCTGAAGTAGACGTCGTCGAAGGTGAGCCGAGCGCCGCCTATGGTCGACATCGGCAGTGGGCTGGCCGGGCCGCGAACCCGATCGTCGGTGTCGAAGACGTCGCCCAGCCGGTCGGCAGCCACGGCCGCGGCCTGCAGGAACGCGAGGTTGGCCCCCAGAAAGATCAGCGGCTGCTGAACCCGGGCGAAGTAGGCGGCGAAGGCGACCAGCTCACCCACGCTGAGCGATCCACGTGCCACCAGCACGATGCCGGCGACCACTAGGCCGGCGAGCACGAGGGTGGGGTAGCCCTGGGTGACGCCGAAGCGGCGGGCGTTGCGATCGACCACCACGATCTGCGCGTCGCGCGAGAGCCGGGAGAGCCGATCGAACCTCGCGCGAACGGCCGGCCCGCCGCCCACGCCCTTCCACATCCGCACCCCGACCGCGGACTCTTCGGACGCCGCCGCGAGGTCGCCCGCGCATCGACGCGCCTCGCCGATGGCGACACCGATCTGGGTGCGGGCCCGCCACACGAGCCAGGTCAGCGGCGACAGGGCCAGCAGGGCCGCCGCCCCGAGCGCCGGCTGGAGCACCACCATCATGACTGCGGCCGCGAGCAGGCTCGCTCCCGTGGAAACGAGGAAGGCCGAGGTATGTGCGTACCAGATGCCGATCTCTTTCACGTCCCCGACGAGGCGCGACACGGCGTGACCGGTGCCCACCCGTCGGTGGTAGGCGGGCGGCTGGTGAAGAAGCCTGCCCAGGAGGTCCGTCCGCACGTCGAACTCGAGCGTGGGCCCATGAACCGTGGGAATGAAGCGCGCCGCGAATGCGACCGACTGCACGACGAGCAGGCCCACCAGGATCCACACCGCCCCCCACAGCCCGGCAGCGTCCCCCGTCGTCACCGGCCCGTCGATGGCGGCGGCCACGACCAGCGGAACGATCATCTGGACCACCAGGGCGACCACGTCGCCGAAGATCATGGCCGCGATCCTGGCTCGATACGGCAGCAACCACGGGCGCAGCCGACCGATCCCCTTGGTCGTCCTCGAGGCCCCTGCCGCCGGCGAACGCCGTCCCGGCAGTCTGATCATGACCCCTCCGTTGCCGGATCTGTGCCGCCGATCAACTCGGGCCCCAGTCGTCGCTCTCGATCACCCCCGCTTGGGCCAGCCGGGCGGCGAATCCTCCCATTCCTCCCTGCGCCCGTAGGGGAGTAGATCGCGGTAGCTGTTCGCGAAGATCAGCCGATCGACACCCCGTGACCCGGTGCTGTAGGTGCGGTAGACCTCGGCGCCCAGCCGCAGAAAGACGTTCAGGCTGTACCCGCCGCCGTGGCCGAGATCCTCGTTGAACGTGGTGCCCTGCGAGGACGCATACGGAATCAGCCACCCGTTCACCGTCCAGGCCGCACGCAGCTGGTCGATCGGCATATCCGAGACAGTCGCCCAGCCGACGTCCCGATCGGACAGCTGGGCGACTCCTGAGCTAGGCACGCTGTTGGTGAAGTGGGTGCAGCCCGGGCAGACGTGGTTCGGGCCCGCATTCATGAACTGGTACACCAGCAGCTCGGAGTGAGCGCCGAACAGCTCCAGCAGGGTCACCCGCCCGTCGGGACCGGTGAAGCGGTAGTCGTTGCGCAACCGCACCATCGGTAGCCGGCGTCGCTCAGCCGCCAGGGCGTCTTCGGCACGGGTGAGGCGCTTCTCGTGCTCGAGCAGTTCGGCGCGGGCCGCGGACCATTCGGCCGGCGTCACGATTCTGGGATGGGCGCTCGTCATGGGGTGCTCCACGTTCTGGTCGTCAGGTGTGGGTCGAGCTTGTCGAGCGTCGCGGACCAGCCCTGCAGGATGCCCAGGTCGAACCAGCCGCGCACGGCCAGCGGGGTCAGCTGCTCGCTCAGGGTCAGGTCGAAGGTCATCGTGGTGCCGCCGTCCTGCTCGTGTAGCGCCACGGTGACCAGCGGCACGTCATCGAGCCGGTCGGGATTGAGCGCCGGCCACCCGTCGATGGCGCCCCAGCTGAAGACGAGACGCCGGGGAGCCTCGATCACGTGGTAGATCCCGCCGGTGGTGTACGACCGTCCGCTGCCGCCTTCCACCAGCCAGATCCGCCACGCGCCGCCGACCCGCAGGTCGACCGTGATGGGTCGGTCGTCGCGAGGGGAGTCCGGACCGGCGAACCAGCCCAGGTGGGCGGGCTCCGTCCAGGCACGCCACACCGTCTCGGGCGCAGCGACGAAGTGGCGCACGATGGTGAACCCGCGCTCGTGGGTGGTGGTGGTCATGCCGAACCTCTTTCGTCGGAGGTGCCCATGGTGCGCAGCTGCGCCTCCAGCCGGTCGAAGCTGCCTTCGAAGAAGCTGCGGTAGTCGCTCAGCCAGTCGTCGACCTCGTGCAGCGGGGCCGCGTTGAGCCGGCACGGACGCCATTGGGCGTTGCGTCCCTTGTCGACCAGGCCGGCGCGTTCGAGCACCTTCAGGTGCCTCGAGATGGCCGGCAGGCTGACCCGATGCGGAGCTGCCAGTTCGTTCACCGTCGCCTCGCCGGCCGTCAGCCTGGCCAGCATGGCACGGCGGATCGGGTCGGCCAGCGCAGCGAATACGTGGGTGAGTTGATCCTGCTCCATCTATTTAACGTAGCGGTTATTTAACGTGCACCGCAAGTAGGGAGCGACGATCGGCCGTCCGAGGTTTTACGATCCATGACTTGCTCAGGGCTACCCGGCGGCAGCCACCGTCTTCACCATCACGCAGTTCTTGAGCCCCTTCGGCCGGTCGTAGGTGAACCCCAGCCGCTCGTACAGCCGCCGGGTGCCGTTGTAGAGAAATGACGCGGACATCTTCTTGGTCTGGTTGGTCAGATCGTGCGGATAGCTCTCGACCGTGCCACCGCCGGCCTGGGCGATCTGCTGCAGCGCACCGTTGATCGCCAGCTCGGTCAGGCCCCGTCGGCGGTAGCGCCGATCGACGAACACACAGGTGATCCGGTAGTCGGGGTCACCGGTCTTGGTGGCGTCGTACTGCTTGCGATGGTGAATGGTCGGGAGTTCCGCCGGGGTGCCGTACTCCGCCCATGCGATCGCCTCGTCGCCGTCCATGATCAGCGCCGCATGAGCCTGCCCGCTCTCGACCAGGCGCTTCTTGAGCGCCCGGTTGCCCTCGTAGCTCTGTCCGCGTTCGGCGCAGTCCGGATGGAACCAGATGCACCAGCAGCCACTGAAAATGCCGTTGTGGCGCACCACCAGCGCGTCGAATGCGGGCCAGGTCTCGGTGCTGAGGGGCGCGATGGTGAACGTGGGTTCGGTGGTCATGCCGCAGACTATCCCCGCGTCGGCCTGGCGACGGAAGCGAACTCCTGTCGTAGCCGTCGGCATGGAGCGGCTCGCACTCGACGGTGACGATCGGCTGCCTGGCACTCGGTCGTCATCGCGAAGACCTCCATGCAGTCTGTACGGCTTCGGCACAAGTAGTCGATGGATTGCGGCCTTTTGGTTGGTGTTCGGTTCCCACACGAGCCTGCACGAGAAGCCCCAGCGAACGCTCACAGCACTGGCGATCGGGGCTGCCTCGATCTCGGTTCGCATCATTCCTCGTCGCCGTACGTCCAAGCGTGGTCAGGACGGTCTGCTGGTGGGGCGCACCAGTCGTAGGCCGGTCGCCAACAACCACACGAGCCAGGCGGCGAGCCGGGCAGGCCCACGAACAGGAACGCCGAGCCGTCCGCGATCGCGAGGGGGGCCGCTCCTGCGGTGATCAGCAGGCCCCCACCGACCACCCCGAGCAGATGCTGCCAGGGCGGCGTCAGCCGGCTCGTACGCGCAGCCACGGCAGCGCCGATGAAGGTGGTGCCGAGCGCAGGCAGCGCCAGCGCGAACGCTGCCGCATGCAGCTGCCAGGCGAGCTCGAACGCTGGGCTCGGCGCGGCGAGTTCGCCGGCCGACAGCACGACTCCGATCCACAGGACGGCGTAGAGCGCCCAGACCGCAGAGAGGGTCGCGCCCGCGGCCACCGCGAAACGCGACCAGTCCGCGCCAGCACCCCCGCGACGCGCGACGAGCCCATGAAGACCGGTCAGGAAGCCGAGCAGCAGCGGCAGGTTCAGCGCCTCATGGCCGACCGCGATCGCGACCGCGACTCGGTTCTGCGTGTGGAACGCGAACACTTCCTCGATCGGGTCCCCGTAGCCGGGCGCTCCGACCCCGACGAAGACCGCGTTCTGGATCGCTATCGACGCTGCGAGCGCGATGGCCATCGCGCCGACACCCCGCATCGTCGTCGCCCCGCCTGGACCTGTCTGCGGTTCCGGGCGAACTCCGGCCTCCGGTCGCTGTCTGATTTTCACTCGAGTCCCCTTGCTTTAGGGCTGCGGCTTTCGCATTCGTACACTGTACGCGTACATCGTACGCGTACGATGTACTACGATCACAGGCTGTTTGACTGTCAAGGGTTCGTGGGAGCGAGGAGGAAGGCCCGTGGCTGTGAGGAAGCAACGCGAGGTCGCGTCAAACACGGGGTTGAGCAGGCCGCGGGTGGTGGTCGAGGCGGTCCGTCTCGCCGACCGCGAGGGGGTGGACGGGCTGAGCATGCGCCGGCTGGCTGATGCGCTCGGCGTGGGCGCCATGTCGCTGTACCGCTACGTGGCGAGCAGGGAAGATTTGTTGGACGCGATGATCAATGTCGTCTTCGAGGAGATCGAGCTCCCGGTGGAACAGACCGACTGGCAGTCGGCGATCCGAGGGCGGTCGGCATCCGCCCGGCAAGTTCTGGCACTCCACCGCTGGGCCATCGGCCTGATGGAGTCGCGGACGTCGCCGGGGCCAGCGCACCTTCGCCACCGCGAGGCGGTCACCGCCTGCCTGAGGAGAGCTGGCTTCTCGGTCGTGATGGCCACCCACGCCAACTGGTTGCTCGATGTCTACGTCTACGGGTTCGCCCTGCAGGAAGCCGGCCTGCCGTTCGACTCCGCCGATGAGTTCGCGGACATGGCCGAGGGTGTTTACCTGCCTCAGTTGCCTCCTGCGGAGTTCCCCTACCTGAACGAGTCCGCCGCGGCTCTTGTCGCTGCCGGCTACGACCCGGCCGAGGAGTTCACCTTCGGCCTCGACCTCGTCCTCAGCGCCCTCGAGCCCCTCAGAGCTTCCAGATAGCAACACTCACCGACGATGGCGCCCGGGGCACTCTGCGCCGCAGCTCCGATACTTCAGGGTGGCTTGGTCGTTGGAGCAATGGCCTTCATGCTGCTCTGGACGGGCCGACCGGGCGGTCTCCAGCCAGGGTTATGCGCCGCATCACCCGCGTGGCCGTGTAGTCCCGGTTGGCGTAGTGGGAGGTGCTGCGGTTGTCCCAGATGCCGACGTCGCCGGCTTGCCAGCGGTGCCGGATGGTGTGTTCGGGCTTTGTCAGGTGTGCGTACAGAAGGTCGAGTATTCCTCGGCTCTCGGCCTCGGACACTCCCTCAATGTGAGAGGTGAATCCGGGGTTGACGAAGAGGCCCTTCCGCCCGGTGGCCGGATGGACACGCACGACGGGATGGGCGACGGGCGGCAGTTCGGTGACCAACTGTCCGTCCCACTCATTGCCCCGACCCCCGCGGCCGTGCTTGAGGTAGTTGCCCCACTCACGGTTGCCGTCGTGGACGGCGTCGAGTTGGTCGACCAGCCGCTGCACCGGTGCCGACAACGATTCGTAGGCCAGTTGGCTGTCGACCCAGCTGGTGTCGCCACCGCTGGGTGGCAACTGGACGGCGCGCAGGATCGATCCAAGCGGCGGGCTCTCCATGAAGGTGACATCGGTGTGCCAGACATCGGAGAACGAGAAGTCAGGATCGGCGCTGTCGATCGAATAGATTTCGGGGTGTTCGAAGTCGACCGAGGGTGCCACCGGGTGGCCGGCGGTGAGGTTCCCGAGCCGGCGTCCGAAGGTCACCTGGTCATCGTCGGTCAGGTCCTGGCCCCGAAAGAACAGCACCTTGTGAGTGACCACGGCCTGCGAGATGGCAGCAATCTGCTGATCGGTGGCGGTGTTCAGGTCGAGGCCGATGACTTCGGCGCCGAATGACGGGCCGAGGGTGTCGAGGGTGAGTTGCGACTCGAGGTCGACGCGGGTCGTGGTGGTCATGATCTGCTCCTCTCAGGCCGCCGCGGCGCGGACGGCGTGGGCTACTTCGATTCGGGCTGCGGCGTAGGCCGGCTGGGTGCGCAGGTCGTCCGGGTCGACGTCGCTGCGCGGTAGGTGCACCTTCAGGTCCAGAGCGATCTGACCAGGGCGTTTACTGAGCACGACGATCCGACTACCCAGGAAAACGGCTTCGTCGACACTGTGCGTGACGAACACCGAGGTTCGACCCGTTTCGGCACTGACCTTTCTCAGATCCTCTTGCAGCCGCTCCCGGGTGAGCGCGTCCAGGGCCGCGAACGGCTCGTCGAGCAGGAGCAGCGAGGTGTCGACTGCGAGGGCCCGGGCGATGGCCACCCGTTGCTGCTGCCCGCCTGAGATCTGCCAGATTCGCCGGTTGGCGATTCCCTCCAGGCCCACACGCTGGAGGAGGGCGTCGCGGCGGTCGGCACGCTGACGGGCGGGGACCCCTGCGTATCGCAACGCCAACTCGATGTTGCTGCCGACCGTTCGCCACGGAAACAACCGGGGTTGCTGGAAGACCAGGCCGGCGTGCCGGCCGGGCACAGGTTGCTCACCGGTCACCCGCACGGTGCCCGAGCTCGGCGTCTCGAAGCCGGCGATCAGCCGCAACAGGGTGCTCTTTCCGCAGCCGGAGGCTCCGACCAGCACCACGAACTCTCCTGGTTCGATGGTCAACGAGACGGGCCCGAGTGCAGTGACCCGGTCAGCGCCGTGGCCGTAGCGCTGTTCCACGTCGACGACCGCGACGGCTGCAGTTGTGAGGATCGGGCTAGCGGAGTTCATTGGACAATCCCTTGCGATAGATGGCGTTGTCGAAGACCGACTGGTCAGGCGCCGCCGGGATCTGCTTCTGCTCGGCCAGAAAAATGGCCGCGTCGTGCAGATACTTGGACGCCGCGCCAGGGCTGTTCTCGGTGCCCAGCCAGGTTGCACTGGTCAGCTGCGTAGGGGTCAGGTACACACCTTGGGCGAGTTGCGCTGCCGCCTCGTCCGCCCCCAGCCCCAACTCGGCCGCGACCGACTGGTTGGCCGCCGCCGCACCGGACGTGATCTGGGTCAACGCTTGCGCTTGAGCGCCTCGCCAAGCCTCGACCGCCTGGGGGTGCGCAGCAATGAAGGCGTCACTGACCACACCCAGGTCGAGCGTGGGTTTGCCGGCCGTGGCCAGTTGCTTGCTGGCGATCAGCGTCTTGCCGCTCTTGCGCAGTTCGTCCAGTGCGGGTAGCCACGTGTAGGCCGCGTCGATGTCACCGCGCTTCCAGGCCGCGAGGATGTCCTGCGGCTCGAGGTCGATCAGCGTGACGTCACCCTGGCTGAGGCCCGCCTGGTTCAGAGCCGCCAGCAGACTGTAGTGCGCCGTGGACGCTAACGAGGTGGCGATCTTCTTGCCGCGCAGGCCGTCCACGCTGGTGATCGCCGAAGCCTTGGTGGCCACGAGGGCCTCGTTGTCGCCGGCGACATCCAGGATGAAGGCCACCTTGTACGGCAGGTTGAGCGGCTGGGACAGTCCGCGTGCCACCGGGCTCGAGCCGATCGCCGCGATGTCGATCGCCTTGGCGATGAAAGCGGTGTTGATGCTGGCGCCCGAATCGAAGGCCTTCCACTCAATGGTGTAGTCGGGCAGGGCCTTTTCGAGCAGGCGCTGGTTCTTCACGATCAGGTCGCCGCTGGGAAACTTCTGGTACGCGATCCGGATGATTTTCGCGGGCGGCGCGGAGGAGTTGCCGGCTGCCGCGCCGCCGCACGCAGCCAGCGTGAGCAACAGCAGCGAGGCGAGCACGGCCCCGATGGTCTTGAGTGGGTGGTGACCAGACATGAGAGTTCCTTGTGTTGTCGAGGGATGAGTTCTTGACCGGTGAGTCGAGCGCGTGGTGACGGCGAGGGGGCGTCACCCGCGGCCTCGCCAGGGTGCGGCGCGGCGTCCGAGGGCGCTGAGTAGCCCGTCGATGATCAGGCCCGAGAGGCCGATGGCGATGATCCCGACCAGGACGGTCGCAGTGTTGTTGTACCGCTGCGCATCACGCACCAGGCCGCCGATGCCGGGAAGGCCGTTGATAGTTTCCGCAGCGACCACCGATGAGTAGGCGATGCCGACGGCGATCCTGATGCCGGTCAGGATCTCCGGCAGCGCCGACGGCAGGATCACGTCACGGATCGTGTCGGACCGGCTGGCACCCAAGGCCCTTGCCGACTCGATCAGACTGACCGGAGCGGCTCCAACCGCGGCGGCCGTGGCCACCGCAACCGGGGGTAGAGCCGCAACCGCGAGCAACCAGATCTTGGGGGATTCGTCGATTCCGAACCAAATGACGAAGAGGCTGAAGTACGCGAGCGGAGGAAGTGCGCGGACGAAAGTGACCAGGGGTTCGAGCATGACCCGGATCCAGCTGACCGTGCCCAGCACCAAGCCGAGGGCCAAGCCACCGAGAACTCCGATCAATGAACCGATCAAGATCCGACGCAGGCTGATCGCAAGGTGCTCGTAGAGGAGTTGCCCGTTGTAGCCGCGAACACCGTCATGAACCGTGTTCAGCTGGACGAAGGACTCCCAGACCAGCGCGGGAGAGGGGCGGATGACGGGATCAGGCTCTCCCCATGAAGCGACCAGCCACCAGATGCCGATCAGGATGAGCACAGCCAAGGCGCGCAGGCCGACCCGGCGGTGAAACGGGCCTTTGGCGCCCAGTACCGATGAGGTGTCAGAAGCGTCCAGGGAGGACGTTCGGGGCGAGGCGGGCGGGGCAGTGGCTCGCAGAGCCTGTGTTTCGGGGCGCTCAAGAACTGTGGTCATCAGTCGTCCAATCGGTACGAGGAAGAAGAGATCCGCCATTTGGGTAGGCGTGATGAGGCCCGCAGAGGGGCAGAGAGAGGGGGCCGGCATAACCGACCGGGCTCTACCGGGCGACAGCCCGGCTCAACCCGATGCGCTCACAGACAACAGCACGCGTCACGATCCGGAACGAGCCGGAAAGCTGACGACGCCTGCGGGGGATTGCATAGTTCAACCGTAGGTGATGTAGGACTGAGAACTGCGATTCGTTCCGCGCACTGAGACAGCCTGTTGAGGGCCATTGGCCTTGCCGGTGACCTGAGAGTCGGCAGGACTTGGACACTGCCAGTAGTCACGCTCAACGGCCAGTAAGTCGCGGCGCAGGTCGTCCACCAACCCAGACATTGTGGATCCGGCAGGGCACAAAGAGCCGTGACCGATTACTTCGACAGCTACTCGTTGTGCGGTCAGATCTGACATGAGCCCGAACCCACACCGATAGGGATGCGGTCAGCTGCACGAGTGCCCGTCGGAGGGGGTGAATCCCGCCGTGCATACCGACCCTGGGTCATCAAGGCCGCGAGGACCTGCCCCTTCGGATCTCGAAAGCTAAGTCAACGCGAGGAGACCCGGTGTAGCCAACGGGTATGTGGCCTTGTCGGAGTGCTATTGCAGCGGTGGGCGATACTGGGTTCGAACCAGTGACCTCTTCGGTGTGAACGAAGCGCGCTACCACTGCGCCAATCGCCCGCGGTGCCCAACGATAGCCGAAACTTCGGAGCTCACGCACATCGGCGCCGGGCTCGCCCACGGCGTCGCTCGGTTTGCCTGGCCCATCGCAAGCTTGTTAAGGTTGCATGCGCACCAAGGGTCTCAGAGGCTTGCGGAACGCATGCGGACGTGGCTCAGTTGGTAGAGCATCACCTTGCCAAGGTGAGGGTCGCGGGTTCGAATCCCGTCGTCCGCTCGGAGTTGGTCTCGTACCTGCCGCGGCGAGGCCGGTTCTTACCGGTGGAGTGGCCGAGAGGCGAGGCAACGGACTGCAAATCCGTGTACACGGGTTCAAATCCCGTCTCCACCTCGGGCGATTGGCGCAGTTGGTAGCGCGCTTCCCTGACACGGAAGAGGTCATCAGTTCAAGTCTGGTATCGCCCACCGAAGTACGCAGAGACCGGCCCGTTGGGGCCGGTCTCTTTGCTTTCCCTGATGCTTCGGTCCGATCAGTCAGGGCAGCGTCACGGACACCTTGCCGAGACCGGCCGGTCCGCTCACGGTAACGGTGTGCCGTCCGGGTGAGGCTTTCAAATCGGCACGAACGGAGCCAGGGCCGTCCACCGAGATGGTGCTGGTGCGCCCACCAGAGACAGCCACGGTTACCAGGCCCGGGCTGGTGCCCGGCCCGAACGTGAACACTGCGTAGCCGGGGTGGCCGGCGCGCAGGTCGACGGTCAACACCTGTGACGTGTCTTGGTCCGGTGAGGGGTCGGCGGACGGCTTCGGCGTGGCACTGGACGATGGCGTGGCGGTGGGCGACGGCGATTCCGTCGGTGCAACCTCAGGGCGTCCGTCGCCGATCAACGGCACGGTGACGGTCACCGAGATCGGATCCGGATCGTGAACGAGCGACTCCTGTTGCGCCACGTCGTCGAACGCGAAGGCGTAGGCCTTCCGGTCTGCCATGGCGGCGTGCACCGCCTTGGCGTAGCCGTTGGACGGTTTCGTGCGATAGAACGCGCTCGTGTTCAAGACCGGCTCGACGGCGCCGAGGCCGAGGGTTCCGCGGTTGAGGGCGGCGCACAGCGTGCGCGCAATCGGGCCGACGACCATGTCGTTGGGAGCGACGAGCGCTCCTGCACACTCGAAGACGTCCAGCGAGGACGGCTTCGCGAATGACGCGACCTCAGCTCCGCTCGCATCGGTGAAGACCAGGCGCGAACCGACATAGCGGCCGATGAACTCCGCACCCTGGTGGTTCTCGAAGGGCTGGATCGTCAGCCGTGTTGACTTCGCCGACCACGCGCGGTCGATCGCTTCGTCGAGGTAGCCCGGGTCGACCAGACCCTCCCGAGTGGCGTGGCCGGCGGACAGCACGCGCAGCACCCGCCCCGAGTTGTCTTTTACGACGGAGCGATCGAGCTCGGAATCGGCCGCAATGGTGTCGATCAGTTGCTGCCGTCCGCCGGAGACCAACTGCCCCGTGCTGTTCTCACGGTTGGAGCCCTTCACCGTCACAGCCGCCGGCAGGGCGAACTGGTCCACCTGCGTGGAGTTGATCCAGATCCCGTTGTCATAGGTGAACTCGGCCCAGTCGAACAGCTTCTGATAGTTGGGGTCGCCGGCCACCCACGGCGCCGGCTGGACGAGCCGCGAGCGGCCCGCGTCGTCCCGCACCAGCTTGAAATCCAATGGCGAACCGACCGAATAGTAGAGCCGGCCCGACATGCCGCGGGGGATCGCGAGGCTTATCGAGCCTCCTGACGCAGGGCCTTTCAGCGCCACATCGGGGGCCGCTTGGGGGCCTCCCGCGGCCACGTCGGGCCAAGGGTGGAACGCGCCGGCCGCATCCACGTAGCCCAGGGTGTCGCGATTGGCCGACGTCAGGTCGACGCCCAGCAGGTAGGCGTACAGCGGGGCGGTTGATCCGGTCTCATTGCGCAGGGTGACGCTGAGGCTTGCCGGTGCTGCCTGGACGCGGTCCGCGCAGGCGCCCGTGAGACCGGCAAACGCGAGCACGGAGGTCATCAGCAGGACGAAACGTCGTCGCCGGCGTTGTGCGGCGGCGGGGGTGGGGGCCATGGGCGGGTCCTTTCGGGGGTGGGACTCCTAGCCATGACGATGCCACACGGGGCACGCGTGGGCAGAGGCGGTGGCACCACACCCGGGCCGTGTCGATGGCCGTGCCGCGATCGAGATGGGATTCAGTCGGCAACGCAACTATCGACGTGAGCTGTGTGGTGGGCTCGCGCGCGTCAGTGGGGTGTCGCGGAGAGGGGTTCGACAAGGTCACCCAACCGGGTTTCGACACGCTCAACCAACCAGGTTTCGCCACGCTCAACCAACCGGGGTTCGACGGGCTCAACCAGCCAGTTTCGACAGGCTCACCCAACGGACTTCTAGAGTTTGGGCAGCGTCAACTGCAGCATCC
>Ga0209277_10000496_pt1 | contig 19761 bp, 11 predicted proteins | sample JI81AbrownDNA_FD_187503 | JGI IMG/M metagenome (GOLD analysis project Ga0209277, IMG submission 187503) | Wastewater effluent complex algal communities from Wisconsin, to seasonally profile nutrient transformation and Carbon sequestration -... | ecosystem: Engineered > WWTP > Effluent > Algae... | reverse complement strand
ACCTCTGGGAAGAATATTGTGTGAATATGACAACTATTTTTGCACAGTATCGTGTCGAGCAACGTGTCTCTCCGACCAGTTCAGCAAATATCTAGCTCGTGACGGTGCAAGTCTGAATGTTCCTCGTGGAATGAAATTTACGTCCAATGCAAAAGAGTATGCTGTCACAAATTTTGGTGTAACTCAGTGAGCATTTTTCATCCTCGACCATATTGTATCATCTAAGACCTGAGACCTTGGCACAATGTTATTGATCAGATAAGGTTGGGCGAGATTTAAAGGACAGAAACTTTTACTTACTAGCCCCGTCAAGAAGAGCAAACTTAAGCAATAGATACCCAGGCATGAAGAATAAAGTACTTACAAGAAGTATCTGCAGAGATTCACAGAACATTTCAATCAAACTTACAAAAGTAGTCACAAGACAATCCGACATAAAGAAGCCTGAAGCTATGGAACTACCTGGAAAATCGAAATAAGCTGCTCATCAACTTTCGGGAAGTCAGTCAGAAAACATCATCAACCCCTGCGGTAGCAGAAAAGTCTAACGATTGCCGTCTTCTCCGCGTATACACTACAGCGGAAACACAAAAAATGGGGCCAAAAAAGATGATCATGCTGTCTTCAATAAGCTTGCAGCGACGCATATAACCGAAGAAGAGGCTGGATTTAATTATCAAGATAAATTGAGGAAAAAGAACTCTGTGATGGCTCTGAAGTGGCTCAAAAAGAAAACAGTGACTTATCAAACTGAAGATGAAACAATCAGAATGAAGCTAAACATCTTCAGCATGAAAAGCAGGCCCTGACTGAACGCTGTGAGCTGAACACATCATTTCCTGAAAAACAGGAGAAACGAACCAATTCGTACCATGAGCAGAAAAAGAATAGAAATTGTTGTTCAACATGCTGCGAACACATTCTTCCTTTGTTTAAACCTTTCTCTTGTCCTTCTAATCTCTAATCAGCATATAAAAGCTTATTCATGGGCTCATCAAAATGGAACGGAATCAACCGCAGATGCATATTTACTACAAGCTTATTTCATGAACTCTGTTGCTTCGGATGCCCGTGCAGATTGAAATTTCATGCAACCTTCAATGGTCATCATTCCAGTTGTGCCAACGATTTACCAGATGCCTAACCATCCTCTGCTTCAATTGAGTCTCTCAGCAAACTCAAACACAGATGTTGTGTGTAGCGAACCAGTTCCTCGTGGAGAAATAACCTACTTTTTGTTTCTCGCATTCATCAGCCAGATTTTTCATGTAACACGCAACAAAATAATTCTCAAACAGATGTTTCAGCTGATAATTGATATTTTAAATGATGCATTTCATAGTTGATCTTGTATTCAGCAAATTTAGTTATACCTTATATAGCCTCTACTGTGGTCTAAAATTCATTCAAACAAGATGCTTTGGAAAAGTTATGGTGAACTAAGTTGTCTCTAGAATGCTTAAAAAGGTTTAGACCTGTCCAATATATTTAGTTTGTGTTCGCCTCGCGTTTCAATTAGACGAACTCTAAACCATAAATATGTGGAGACTGTAGGATTTTTTGTTGGGTCGTAGGTCCATTTCTTAACTAGGTCCATTTCTTAACTAGACCTTGGTCTAAAAATATAAGAACAGCGCGTAAAACGTCCTCGTCAATAGTAAGCGTCCATACATCTGATATGTAGAATGACTACCCTAAAATCAACTGGGCTCGGTGAATACGCAGACTTTCCGAGAAACTATGACGTTAGCTTGACCTTTAACTAATTCTTGATGCAATTTGTGACTTGAATCATAGATACGAAGAAACCACACTTCACCCAAAGAATATTTTTCTCGCTTTAATGAACATTGTTAGGGCAATCGACTTTTTGTGGATTATCAAGCTCTTTGAAGTACAACCGAGAATTTCAAGGGAAAACTGGGACAGATATAGATACTATGAGAATGAAAACTGACTGATTTTGTAATACTATTTGTCTAAAATCGCAGACCAAAAAGTACTATGTGAGCCATTGTCATCATCCAACCGCATGTTCTCGAGATGAAAATACAAGAGTTGTGCTGTATCGGTCTTGTGATATATGTGTTTCGCCGAACGTAGAAGGTAAAGCAAATACGGATGAGTAAAACTGAATGCAATTGAACAGGTGGTCGTTTTGTGAACTAGAAGCTCAGAGTGGTTTTGAGTATATGACCTCGTCATAAATCGGATGGAATATTGTTTAGGCTGCTGTTGCAATTACTGCTGACCCAACTTTAGGAGATTTGACAAAAAATCTCATCGGTAGTTAGCCTGAATGCCCATTTCAGCAAGAGGTAGATCTTGTAAAGGTTACTTACTAGCTATCAGTTATAGTCAACTGTACTGTAGCTCTTTGTATAGGCATAATTCTCTCAGGTCACACATCTTGATTTTACAAAAATCAAGTCCTTGAGATGTCTAGATTTCTGTCATCAATCATAAAGTAATTGCCCTTACGTAAAAATAGTCACTTAAGGGGATGTGCATAGCCACAATGTTTGCTAAACATATCAGCAGGGTCAATCTCTCCTCTTATAACCACTAATAGGATAAAATCCCATAGTCTTAGTACCTATATCTAATCTAACACTATTTCGTATTTCTGTGGTTTAGAAAGATGAACTGAGCTTTCAACCACAGTCTTATTGATAACATAAATTAACTTTAAATCATTATCCATAAAGATAAATGAGTGATTCGGACACCAAATTTTCTTGGTGCTATGATGAACGGTGATCCATATGTTGGCTTTGCACTGTAGCTTGCTACTTTGAGCGCAGTGTATAGGTATTTAGTTTAAGAAATGCAATATTTTTGTAACTTATCTCAAGTCCAGAATATCATGAAAGTATCGGCACCGATAACATATGTACCAAATGTATGTACCAAATGTATGTACCAAATGTATGTACCAAATGTTTAGACTCGTAATCAATCGTACATGCTACTCTTTCGTGTCAGATAACTGTCCAGAGTCTGATAACTTCATGTTTATTTTTTAGGGGTATGTAGCAATCAGGAATCCTTTTGAGGGGATGATATATCGATGGAACCAGTCATGACGGATGTAGCAGGAGCACATCTTGCAAGGGATACTTCAAATTCTAATGATTCTATATATTACGATTTTTTTCTGATCTTACTATCTCATAATTAAATCAGTAATATCCAACTTTTGATGGTCAGATTTTGTAGGGGTGCGCTCACATTACTCTATCCAGATATTCTCTGATGGCTGGCCACACATATCTCCTTGTTTGCTAAGAGCCATGCTAAAGGTACTGTGGTTAATTGAAAAATCGCATCTAAAGTGGAACGGCACAGGACCAGTAAGTTTGGACTTAAAGTGGTGGTTGTTGAGAATTCTTCTATGAGCATTCTTGGTGTTTTGTTGCGAAGGCTAGTTCACCCACCTACAATGCAAGGTTTTCAAATGATTTCTTCAGACTACCCCACCCATAAATAAAGTTTCATACTTTATGGAGTCAATAAACCGTCTGCGACAATCACAAATCTCGCGTGTCACCTCAGCCCAGAGGTCCTTTTTGATGGAAGACGTAAAGGATAATAATGATGTTGCTTTAATCTGTTTCGATTCCAGCAATGAAAGCATCTTTTTCTGTAATAATCTTTAGTAGGTATGTCATATACAGATTGTTAAACAACTCGTTTGGGGGTTGATGGAATCTGACATGTTTATTTCTTCAATCATGTTTGAATTTTATGTATAAGGTGAGCGCTTTCAATCGTAACATAGTTTTTGAGGATCATGAGTAAAGTTCAAGAAGTCCTATTCACTAGTTTTAAATTTCGACTTAGCCAATTTGTGCCGCCATTTTGTCGTAGAGTCTCAGATTTGGTCAAAATTTAGGGATCACCAAAAACATGCTCATACTTGGTCTAGTTTGAAAGGATTGTATCTTTGCTTTGTTTCTCATACGCATTCTTTTGTCTTTTGGCTATAGTACCAAGTATGTTTTACTCTAAGATCTCAAGGAGATAATCTTCTATTGAATGTATCGCGCATTTGTTAGAATATTCTCCGAGAGGTTCTAAATGATGTTTCTCCATCTTCGAACTAAACCATAACATCAAAGCTTGAGCTCTTAGAGAAATAAATAACTCACAGATTAAAGGATATATTTATTGGGCGAAGCCCTTTTGAGTCGCCATTCCTCACCAGACATTAAGCCAGAAAATTCAAAACGACTGCCAGTACCTGCCATCACATCCACGACCCCTTTGGTATGGCAACTTCATTCAATTATCCTTTCCGGTTCTCAACCTGTCTTTCCTGCCAGGACGCCATCTTCATTTCTTGGTCCCTTCACTATACATCCTACTCCACTTGCCTTAACCTTTAGCTATACTTTGTTGTGCAGCATATTATTCTTTTATACTCAATTGTGGTGGCACTGTGTATTTACGGGCAATCTGACTCATACTTTGTTTAACTCTTTCTGATGCTATTTTCATCGCTTCGATCCACCATTTTCCTTTAGTGGGGCCAAGCCAATCTATTATGTGCGTCTCCTACAAAAAGGTGTTGGTCCCATCTTCTCCCCTGGTCTAGACTGTACCATGTCAGTATTTCTGACTCAATAGCTGAAATTGCACTGCACTTTCTGTGTTTCGCATCATTCCTCGTGTTCCAAATACTCCAGCTTACTTGCCAATTCTGCTTGATCAATTCTGTAGCCCACCACTTACTAGAAAGTATTTTTCTTTACGAATTCTCCATTTAACTTACAATCTACTCAGAAGAAAACTTCCCAGCACAGGAGATCTTTATCCTTTGCCTTCCTGACTTCCTGATCATATGGAGAGAAAGTTTTGGGGAATTTCATGCCTTTAACACTGGCGATACCAATGTTTATTGCTGCCACAATATGAGGTTGGAATCCCTTGTTATTAAGAATTTATCCCGATGTTCGATAGCTGCTTGTAGTCTGTGCATGGACTCTTTATCTGCATAACAAAACATGCTGCGTGGACTCCATCAGAGTTGAGAATAGTGGGCAAAGTGCAGACTCACAGGATTACCATCATTTCAGCAATTTGTCTACACCACATTTTCCAGACGAAAACTGAATTAACCAAATAACCTGGGACTATGGTATCTGGGCTCAAGACTCTGGCAAACTCAGTTCATCAAGTTTACAATTCTCTGTGACCATCACTTTCCAGCACCCGCATCACTCATCTTAGGGATACACTGCCATTCAGAGCATATGGGAGAATCTTCATTGATACCTTTCTCCAAACAAGTGATGTCTGTATAAATAATATCCAGTGTTTACCATGACAATAGCTCTATTAAGTTTATCTATGTATGACAAATCCTTGTGGTTGTATTGGTGACCCATTACATGTCATAACTCGTATTTAAAATGCAATTAAGCAGAAATATCTGGTAATGCCCATCCTCTTGGTTATTTTACTTATCTTTCGAGGAATTTGCAAAATAGATGTAGATTTCTAGTGACACAAGTTCCCCTAGCCCATTTTCACGATAGAATCCATCAAGTGAACATAATTTTTCTCAAACCTGGACCATACAAGTCAGTCTTGAGCCATTTGAATTTACTTCTTCTTCTCAGGCAACAGATGAAGCACATCATTAACCTTCAGAGATATCTGGTAATTCCCATCTTCCTCTTGGTTATTTTACTAATCTCTCGAAGTATTTGCAAAATAGATGTAGATTTCTGGTGACTCAAGTTCCCCTAGCCCATTTTCACGATAGAATCCATCAACTGAACATAAGTTTTCCCAAACCTGTACCATACAAGTCAGTCTTGAGCCATTTGAATCTATTTCTTCTTCTCAGGCAACAGATGAAGCACATCATCACATGGTTAATGCTTCAAATATTTGTGTGGATTTGTATCCGTGAAGTGTATGCCAACTCTGATATACAATGGACTTTCAGCAAATGTCGACATCATTCTGAAGCTGGTTTATTTAGGTCTGCAAACATCTGATAGCCTTTCATCTAGCTCAATCTGGTATTTCATTTCTGTTGCATGCCGCGAAGTGTTAGTCTGCCAACATGGTTTTATCCTTCTGATGTAAGTTCCAAATTTACATTTCACTCCCAATATTCATTAAGAGTTCTTATAATGAGCAACTCTAAAATCTCACCTGTGACTGTTTTGGTCTGTTGAAATTACTCAAGAGTTACGAATTTTTCGAAGGACGTCATCTAACAATCGAGGGGATAATGTAGACGCGAGACTCTTTCGATAAATCTATTGCTAGAAGGCTAAATTCTAGAGGTTTAAATATTGTTGAACTAAGTGCCTGCCAGTATTATTCTTAACTAAGTCCCTTTCAATCATTGCTTTGCTACACAATATAGCTACAGACCTGATGATTTCTTCTTGCTTGTCCCAGATCCCTGCAGGTGCGTTTGCAACTCCAAATGCGATTTCAGCCACACCATTCATTATTCTCTGACATTTACTGCATGGTCTTCCATGCTGATATGTTTATCAAGGTCAAATGGGCTGCCACGCTCACCAAGATCACTTAGATACCAGAATGTCAGATTAGGATCTTCTCTGTTCTTTTTTGAGGCCCGCTTGACACAGGTCAACTTATTTTTTGGAGGTTTTCTTATTTCGAGTTTGGTTGTTAAAAACTCAGCTGCTGCTAATCCCAGCTCAGTATCGTCCACAAAACTTTGATCCGCCACTTACAACTCCTCTTAAGATAATTTTTTGAACTTATCTAGCCTGATAATTTATACAAAAGGTTAACTTATAACAGCCCAAGTTGAGGGAGCTGTTCCATTAGCTTGGCAAATACCTTGTGCTGGTATCAGCCACAGAGTACCCTCATATAATTCCTTTGATTTTCCATCTATAGTGCTAATGGTATCCCATGAGATTGAAGAGTACCAAACATACAAATGCATGCTTGTTTTGGGATATTTTGCTGTTGAATAGATGGAAGCTGCCGAATAATCTATTCTGTCATAACATGATTTTTCATCGGTAAAGCAGAGAGATCCTTTGAACCCTTTCTGCTCAAAAAATCAAATGTTAGAACTTACTGTCTGCTTGGTTGATTGCCGAATGACTCTGACTGGTGCCATACTGTCCTGCTTGCAAGGGCGGAAAAATATTATGCAACGTTTATCAGCTTGATAATCCACTTTTTTCTTCAGGAAAATTACCTACTGCCAACTGATAGGACAATAACCAGACAAAAAAGGAATGTTTGTCAATATTTCATATGATTAAGATGGAGTCTGACTGCTAGCACTTGCTCTGAGAACTCAAAATACATCATATAATTTGAACCAGCTGTTTTTTTCTCTAGCTATTTTTCTTAGATGCTATCCCATATTATTTTCCTATCCAATGTTCTGGTGTATCTAAATTTGCTTCTTGTGCTCTTTCACACTGTTCAAGGAATAGCTTGCTGTTATTATCCCAGGTTCTCAGAAGGTCTTGATCTTCAAGAAGGTTCCTTCGAGAATCTGACTGTTATCTCTGACAGTTCAACACACGCAATTCTTTGTAGTAGGCAGGTCCCAAAGTAATAGAGTGTTTCTTGCCTGCCTACTCTTTTCTTTGTTGGCTTCTATGAAAATTCTGTCAACATCTCCTCTAGAGTCAAAAAAGCCTGATTTCTCCATTTTTTTCTTCCATTTAAATCTTGATATGCCTTCCCCTCTTTGTAAGCCTTGGAACGACCGTATTCGTCTGACTGATATCCTCTTGGATTACATTCAGTATGTTCAGATTGCCGAGGGGGTAGATTTCGGACGTGAATACATTCTCTTTCTCTGTTGCTTCTGTTAGGGCTTAAATGTGATGCGCTAGCCTCCTCTTCTTCATTCCGTGCAAACCTTTTAACTTTTTTTTCTCGCCTTCACGTATTTTTCTTGCGATGGTTGTTCAATTAGTACTCCCCTGCCCTCCATATTGAGTTTCGCCTGCTTCCTACAAATTCTTTTACTTTAAATAAAACCCTTGTTTTTGTTGCATAATAATTTCCAATAAAGCGTCTCCATACTTTTTTTCCAACTTTGGAGATAATGACACTCTACTTTTTTTGCTTTTCCTACATTCTTTTCAACTATAGAAATTCCCAAGATTGGGATTTCGTCCCCGTGCTTGCCATCATCCTTTTTACGTAAGATAGTGGGTTCAACATCTGATTTTCAACTTCGGATCTTTTTAGCCTTGAACTTTTTAAGATATTCAACCAAAGGGTGTTGATTTCTTGTGGACCACCGAGTTTTCATTTTTAAGTCTTCAAGATCTAGATTGTCTCGGTATTTAGGCTTTCTATTCAAAAAAGCCCTCTTCTGATATGTCAAACCACCTCAGTCAAGCGGATACTAAGATCAGTCCTTATTCCAGCTCAGAGTACCCCCTCCTATTACTTCGAATCTGACTGATACTCGGGCTGTATAAATAGCATTTCTGGAATAAATGGGCCACAGCTTCTTTGAGCCAGATATTTTGCTGATGTTGTCTACTCTTATGAACTCATTTACATTCATCATAAGAACAATTCCATCCTTTGCTTCTGTCCAACCTCCCAATTCATCTGACAGATGTAACCAGCATGCGGAAATTGGGTTGGAATATCTTTCTATTTGGTTTGAGTAGTGTTGATGCGGACTTCCCACGGAATCTAAATCTGCTAGTGGGGTCTGTAAGCAAAATAACCCTGATTATCATGTTCTCTTTCTCATGTATCCTCACCCAGCACCATCTTTTCAAACCACTGCTGTCTTTGCCTCTAGCAAACACACTGTGAGCGACTTTGTCTCGTGAGACCAAGTTATTGTACCTGAAGTTGTCATAGGTGTTGTGTGCATAAGAGTATTTTAACTGGCCACAAATCCTTTCATGCATTAATTGTTAATGATTGCATTAGACCAGTTCATGCCCAACTCACGCCATCCCCAAATTTCCCCTTGCTTTCTGAATTCAATACATTTTATTCTATGAATTATATTGTCTGTCAATGAAAATAGATGAACATTCTGAAGAGCTATCCTGATATTATTTATATCCTTAGTAGACTTAATGCTATTTGCAAAATAACCCTTGTTACCTTAGTCTCCCAGTAACTATTCCTGATCTATGCAAACATGTAGTTTCGTTTGGTCTTGCTTGCCCGTCAAGAGTAATTATCTTGCCTCTAATTCCTCAAGGTCTGTTACCGCGCCTTGGCTTAGTGCGTAGACTTTTTTTGTAACCTAGGATCAGACAAAAAAATGAATTTGCGCGAGAAGTAAGGAGGACCTAATTCTAGCGCACTTTCTTAAGAGTTCTCATCTATCTCTGTATTCTCCAATGGATGGACTGATTTAGTATAGGAGCAGTCATTGTCTCACCTGAATTACCATTCCTTGCTATTGGTATTAGTTGGCTATTCTGTCCTTTATTGTTTGAAGAGTTAGCGTGGTTACTTCTGGTGATGAAATTAGACAACTGTTTTCCAAAATTTTATCCACAAGTTTTTTGTGAGCCACCAATACTGTGGAGAATTGAAAACCTACATTGAGACTTAGTGACATTCTAGGGAAGAATATGAAATGATAACGGACTCTAGTTTAAATTCTGGTGATGCTTTGAAATTTTCCATATATCTTTCACTGAAATCCTTTTTTTCATCTGATGCAGTTGCAATTAGCAGTGATCCATCTGCATGCTAAGAATGTCCATGCATTCTCTCAATGATTCTGCAAAGTTCTCCTGCAAATACTTTTCAAGTTGCATGACTTGTTTTAGGGTAGACTTATGGTCTCTATCCAGTTTTTACTATGACCTCTACTTCTGAATTGTTTCTTCTTGATCCTTAGGTGTTTTATGAGAAAATTCCAGCATTCGTATATGCATCTTTTTAATCCTCTTATCCAGGACCAGTAGTTTCTCAGAATTTCCAGTTTAAAGAAGTCCATGGTTGGTATGGTTGGTATGGTAGTCAAGCGTAGATGATGTTGCAGTGGATCTTGATCCTAATTGTGTATCATCGTACTCTCTCAAATTGAGGGAGAAAATGATCTTGATAAATCTCTTGGGCACTAACTACTCTCATAGTTGTATGAGAGGTTTTTGGCTCAGGACTGATCCCATTCCGCTAGTTCGGCTAGTGTTTTTCATGTTTCACAAGCAGATTGTCAAGATCCTCTGCTCTAGTACGGGTTCCCTTATTGATGTGGTTGCTTGGTGAGGATGGTCACTTTCTGGCTTTTCACTCGCCACTTGGACCTCACCTAATGCTCTTATTTCTATCTGCTTTAGCTTACTTTGGTGCTTCCAAGTTTCTTCATTGTCCTTGATACATAGTTTTATCGCCGTACATTGTACGTGCAAATTTACTTATTAATAATTTAATCTATCAACAGAAAAATAAAGCTTGTGCTCTTACATTCATGATGAAGCTTTTGCAGCGGTTGATGTTACTAATCATCAGACCGCAGACGTTTCACGTTCCTTGTAACCAAGTCAATTGGTCACCAGGCAGAATTTAGCTAACCTCATCACGATCATAGTCAATATTAAGTTGGAAATTTCATGCCTTAAATTCATAGAGGATCTTCTGTTCATTAACCGTATTTTGTTTCCGGTGAGATCAAAATACGTCGGATTTTCTAGTCAGATTTTATGTTGTTGTGCTTTGTTGTTCACATTTCTTAGGTCCACAATACTACTAGTAAGTGCTGCAGTCTTTTAAAGTTTCACAAATCGTTTGATACTTCAGAAGTCAACACAATGTAGGATGAATGTGATGATATCTAGGAGAGCCTAGCACAGCTCTTGTGGATGGTAATACATTCTAGAAGAATTTATTTTATGGGGAGTTTGCATTGCGATTGCGATATAACCGGAAGCTTTCCAGGATTTGTGAGTATGTTTTCAAATGCTGCAAACTATTTATCTCAACGAATACGTATAATTCACAAAGGTTCACAGGTTGTGTAGTTTGGATCTAGAACCATGTACACATTCTGTGCATAATCTTATATAGTCCTACTTGAGGCATCCCAATTCTTATCCTCCTTGTGGGCAGTAATGATTTTGATGTCTCTTTTGATGCCTCGTGACTTTTTTCTACCTAGAACTGATCCTCTGCAAGTACCTAATACGAATGTTAGGTGAGTTTGCTGCTATTATTAGTTCAAAGGGTTGTGTAGCTTTCATGTGTCATCTTTACGCATGCTTGTTGTTTGCAGTTGGCACTAGAAGTCAATTTACTTGTATTGCTGTCAAATTTGGAGGGAGTTGCGGTCAACTGCAGGTAGAAATTTCGATATATTGTTGTTACTGTTGTTACTTTTCAAATTAGTACCGCTAATCATCTATCTCTGCTTTAGAGCATCTGAGGATTGTATGCGATTTAGATCCGCCTCTTTTAGGAGCATTATTACTTGTTAATTTGCATCAGATGCCAGAACATCGCAAAAACATGTCCTAATCCATCTTGTACCTGTTGTACTCTCTCTCTCTCTCTCTCTCTCTCTCTGTCTTTCTGTGGCTGATTGTCTCTCTCTGTCTCTCACCTTATCTGTCTCTCTTATTTCTCTCCCTCTCTATTAAACTGCCAAATGTAATCTCAGATTGTTGTTGGCGATTGTCGGTATGTCATACGTTGTAGTGGTAACATTTGCGGAAGAGCTGACAATCAATCAGGTGGATTCAAATTCAGAAAGAAATCTAGTGTGCTCAGTAAAGAGTCTCTAGTAAAGCATAAAATCAAGTTGCATTATCTGTGCTTTTGCGTAGATCACTCATCAGGCACTTGCAATGGTATTGGATTCTGGTGGGATTTCAATTAGAAGGAACTCTGGTGGGATTGCAATGAGAAAGTATTTGGTGTGTTTTCAAGAAGGCAGGGAAAGCTGACAAGGAGAAGAAAGCTGCATTTAAGGCCTGTCAAGCACTGGTACTGCTGAGACTGATGACAAGAGAAATCATCGCCAAATGGCCAGAAGGAGAAGCATGGAGGTTCATGACTCAGATGCAGGAGATCTACCAACCTAATCATGAGCTGTTCATAGCAGAAGTGATGTACAAGTCGGGCATTCAAAAGATGGGTGCAGATCAAAACCCAAGTATTATATTTTGTCAGCTTGCAACTCTGGATCATGTGTAAGAATAAAGTTGCTGTTGGAATTCGACAGACAGCTATGGATGCATTCTTGATAAATACTAGTAGTAAAAATAATCGCATTCCATTAGTCTATTCTATAGACTTGTTATTAAAAGCATTAAAAATAACAGTTATTGTACAGAACGCAACTGCCTTTGCTACATGGGCTCGACTTTATGCATACAAATAAGTACATGCCTTAAGTACGTACAATGTACTGTGTTTTATGCCTCGCTCGAGTTAGCGCCAAGGACGGTAAGGACACGTAATGGCGTTTTTTTGAGAATGCACATAACAAACAAGTTTTCCTTCTGAGAAATTAGTGTGTAGTAGTCACACGACTCGAAATTATCACATGACGGTACGTTTGGATTTTCATGTTTCATCGACTTTGTTACTGTCGAATTTAAGCACGCTCGTTGATTTATTTATAAAAATTATCATGTGACAACGCCCGATATAACACAAAAAGAATTTTTTTCGCCTGATATAGCATAGACACCGGATATATCACAAAAATAAATTGAAAAGCCGAAAAATGTTCCTTATGTCACAACGCGAGCCGAGCCAAAATCCATCCATGCTTTTGTACCACAGCTTATTAGTAAAAAGCTAAGACGAGGCAACGTTCGCCAACAGGGAAGAGCATTTCAGCATTCTAAGGTAGACATACCATCCACTTATCAATATTGGATGGAAGAAACCACTCTGCTATATCTTGACTTATATTTTTTAAAAGTTCCTTTTAAAATATGTTTTCAGAAAACCAATTATCAGCACAAAAACAAGTAGCTCCATATGCAAAGTTTGCTTGTTTAGTTGGATGTCATTTGACTGGAAAGCTCAAAGGGATGTTAATTTGTGCTATGAATCAAGATTCCAATGGAACAATATTTATTCTTGCCAATGGTTTGGTTCCTAGGGAAGATGAAGCAAATTGGTTTTACTTTCTCAGACACTTTCAAAATGCTGGATTAACAAATTCAATTACATTCTTTATATCAGACAGAGATTAAGTTCTTATTAATGCTGTGAGGAAGATTTCCCTGACATGGGCTGTAATTTGCCCATTATGTAATACCCAAGGACATACTAGACATACTTGTGTAAGAATAAATGCAGGGCTATCAATGGGATAAGTACTTGAAAGATTGAATTGCATTCTTTGGGCGAATCATGAAGTAAATCCATGTCTTAATCATAAATAAATAATAGTAAACAGAAATAAGTTAAGATAATGAAGAGTAGTGATTTTTGAATTGGTTTCTCCCCATCCAATAACAGTTAGCCAGTTGTTCGATAAGTTGATGGTAGATTGCCGAAATATGCTTCCCTATGGGCGAAGGTGGTCTTGTCCTTAGCTTTCACGTTTTAACATATGGGGCGTTTTTCTGGTTTTTGAATTTATTTTTGTGAAATATCCGGTGTCTATGATATATCTGGCGAAAAATATTCTTTTTGTGTCATATCGGGCGTTGTCTCAATTATCATTCAATTTTATTTATAAATTGATTGGAAAGTTGTATGGATGGATTTGTTTAGAGTTATGATGAAATAGAACCCTAAGTCAAACCTTGTGTTCTACGATTTTGACTCGCAAGCTTTGGCCCAGCCACGCACCTCCAGCAGTCACGCTGTGCACAGATGCCAGAGGTGAAGTAATCTTATGTTGTGACACATCAGGTAATGTACAGAATGTATTATTCATTCACGAGACTGAGAAATGCAGATATGCTCAATATGATGGATATGATGAATATGATATCCCAGAAGAGCCTCAGAAGGTAAGATATGCTTCAGAAAGGTTTGTTGGTGATAATAGGATGTCTCAGAATTGTCAGATTATGGTTAAGGAGGCTTATCGGTGAATTTAGATTATATGGCGATTATTATATTATGATGAGACAATCGCCCTTTGCTCAAAAACAATGTGACAAGAAGTCAAAGAGTGAGAGCAGAAAATTCGAACAAAGCAATTATAATTTTTAGCTATATTTATAGGGTTTTGCTAAATACACGACGAAAATTGCTAAATACACGACACAAATTTTAAAAAGACTAAAAAATTCGAACACACGACAAATCGCTAAATACACAACGGGTCTTGCTAAATATACGACAACCCGACAAAAATTGACATTAAAAAGTTTTGATAATTAATAATGAATAACAAACTACTTTTTGATTTAACATCACCTCCCTCAGCAGAATTTGATACTGCACAAGAGCTGCTTCAATACTGCAATAATTATGCAAAACAAAATGGCTATGCGGTGGCAACCCAAAATTCCACAAGAGAGAAAAATATCAAAATCAAATGTGATCTTGGAGGAAAGTACCAAGAAGTTTGAAAACATCCAATCGCAAAAAACAAAGACAATCATCATCCAAGCTCGACAATTGTCAATCTCATCCAAAAGTCAGTCCTTGAAGAGCCAGCCATGGAAGGAACATTTGATGCTGATTCTGTTTCTTTAAATTATTCATGCATTGTAAAGGAAGAACTATTGATTTGTGGAACTTGTGCCTGTTTCTTTAAATAATTCTTGTGGTTTAAAAGAAGAACTGAGATTTGCGGAACTTGTGGGGGAAAATATTACCTTGTTGGAATAGAAATTTGTAATTATCATTAAAAAAATTGGTCCTGTATTGCGCAGTTTTCGTAGTGAAAAATTTGTGTCGTGTATTTAGCAATTTTCGTCCTGTATTTAGCACAACCCTTTTTTTCGTCTTTAAAAATTGCGTCGTGTCTATAGCAATTCTCGTCGTGTATTTAGCAAAACCCTATTTATATTAAATATTTAATAAGTATCATAGTAGGCAAAAAATGTTCACGGACAGGGACAATGATTTATGCAAGGCCATTATATAATACCGTTGGTTGGAGTTGCAGATGAAAAGGGAGAGATGCTGGAATGAGGAATCGCAGTTTTACGCAACTGAGAAGGAAACTTTACTGACACGGAATACTAAGAAGCAGTTCGAAAAAAGATTGTGTCTCAAGTTGGAAAGCATTTGTAGACTGCGAGTAAATAAAATGTTTACATGGGTGTTTGGCTTTTGTCCAAGAATTGTTCTAGGAACATGGGATCTGGATCATAGATATTGGAAGGGTGTGGGACATTATTGGTAGAAATAAGGACTCATGTTTCTTGCTGGTTCATCAAAATCTCTTGTCAGAAAATCTTGTGATGAGTAGGGACTCATGGTTCTGATTGCGAACTCATCAACGAAAGTTGCATAAGTAAAATTATGAGCCCGTACTTGTTAGTGTAATTGCACGACTCTTGTAGTACCCTTTTGATGATGATTCTGCATTTAGATGAAAAAAGATCAAATCCGTTCTAAATCTCGTAAATCTGATTATCTCAAGTAGTTACACTTATATGACCTTATTTAGAAGTCAAAGATACTTTCATTCTCAAGTAGATCTTCCTCCTTCACTTGACGGGTGTTTCAAGTAACTATAGGCATCATGTATCATGTTATTGTTTGCGTTTTGCTATTCTCCGGTCTGTCATCTAACATATTCTCGCAAACAAGAACAATCACCCAGTAATAGCTCTGTAGATTTTGTTTGTTCACCAGCAGGAGTAAATGTGAAGTTTTTAATCGTATGGTGAAAAGATTATGTTCACATACTGAATTCTTACACAAGCCATGACTTGTTTAAGACAGAAAGACAGTAGGCGCACCAACGAAATCGCTTCCTCGACCATTTATCAGCCAATTATAAGAAAATGAATATTTTAACGCTGAAATAGTACAAGACAACTAAAGTTGAGGTCCAATATTTATGAGCAACTCTCTCATTTGCACTATTATCATAGTAGATGTTGGAGGATCGGGCTTAAATAACACGGAATGGAACTTTGCGCCATAGCTGTGTATTTATATACCTAGGAGAATTTTTGCGTGACGCTCATACCGGAAATATTGTAAACATGTTAAATTGGAAAGAGTTTCATTTGAACAGCACTTATCTATTTCCTTCAGTCAGACAAACTCAACTTGTGAGTGTTGTTTAAAACCTTGGCCTATTATCGTATTGCTCACGAGTATCTAATTCAGTTACAAGTGATTACAGCTGGATTATTTCTAAATTTTCAATACAAATTTAGAAAACTACTACGCTTTACTATAAAAAATCACACAGACAACAAGGCTAAAGGCACAAAGGGATGCGCGAAGGCAGGCACAGAGTCATCAAGAAAAAAATAATGAGTAAAAGAAGTCAGAGTCTACCACTGCAGGTGAGTTTTGTCGGGCGTGTAGCTTTCAGTGTAGGTTCACAAGGCCTGGATCTGTCCATGAAGACAAACGAGGGTCTAGGCCCATACGCAAGTACCCAACTCAAGAATAGTTAGATATGACAAAATGCGTTTTGAATGAGAAGCTGATCAAGCCATTTCTGCCTGTACTGCAAGGGTAATGTACTGCTCGCAAGAAGAGAGTGTGGGAGTACAGAATGGTGAACTTATGAAGAAAGAAGGGTGCCGGAACGGAATTTGTTTTTCTGTTCTTGCACTATGTGACTCTGATACCAACAAGTAGAGAGTACAAACAAAACCCCTAGAAAGAAATGGACTCCATTGGGCAGCTGAACTTGATCAAAAAGCTGCCAAATACTGGAGGTACTAATTATACATAAAAGACGCAGCAAGGCTATTGCACACATTAATCACATAAACCTACCTTGGGACAGTTTCCAGAGAATGCAAGATTTATCAACACCTAGATATTAAAAAGGTATATGTGATGAACTTAACTACGTCTTGAGAGAAGCAAAAATGAAGCCCGGACGATACTAAAAGAAAAGGGGGGTCACAAGCCCGTGAATGTGAAATTAAAGAAGACAACTGACAAAGAAGAAGAGGAATATAATGTCATCATTCCATCATGTTCCTGTATAAGGTAGACAGGCAAAAGTATGTTAAGTGAATGGAGCAAATGGGAAATGACATACTGCAGAAAAATCTCAGTGAATGACACCTGTAGGACCCGATCCTGGTGGAAAAACAAATACAGCAATAGGGAGAAAAACTTCACTGATTTCAACTACGGTGTGGCATTCACAACCACATGTGAGGAAAGAAAACAACTGCAAGAAAAAGACATATCATCTTATATTAGCAGAAAAATGGGACACTATTTGAACAAATGTGACAAAGTGCAGATCGTGAAAATTTTCAACAAGAAAGGATCAAGTTTCTGGTGCTGAATGAGGAAGAATGTGATAGAAGCTCTGACGACGACAGTGACAGAACTGGAGGCAAATAGCTAAAGTGTTCTGAGCTTACTTACAGAAGTGATAGAACAGAGCGAATCTCAGTAATCTGATGACAAGAGCAATATTGAAGAAAAAGCAATGATGACAAGGAAGAAGAAAGTTCTTAGAAATCCTGACTCTTTGTTCCTCGCATGCATCAAACTCGCGCTGATTCATCATGCAAGTTGGATCATAATGCTTCCCAAACAGATAATTCACATGATGCATTCATCCAAGAATCAGCCTAGAATTCTTGGTTGAGTTTTTATCGAGCCTACTATTTTTTTTTAATGAGATCATGATGGGAGATCTATTTATATCGTTCAACATTTGGTTTAGTAAAAGCTGGATTGCATCATCTTCTTAGTGAGTGTTTCAAAAAATTTGTCTGCATCTACGGCTAAATCCATATCCTTATCTTACAATATTTAATACATCGTTAGGATTATTGAATAGCGTGTTAAGATTCGAGGCTAATGGATCCTTGAATTCTAAATTAAATTGTCAAACATTTTGCATAAGCACCAATCAGTGTTTTGAGTTTGAAGATTGTTTTTGAAACAATTCTCAGTTTGTGTGTTTTAAAACAAACTCTAGCAAAAATATGTGTGTGTAGAAACCCAGATGTAATGTCAGCTCACCCCTAAGAAACTTTAACTACTCAAGTTGCACACTACTGAGTTATTCAAGCGAGAGCAGCAACAGAAACATCATAAAATTTACTTTGCTCAGTAATTCTTGCAAGATTTGATCATGCTACATCAAAAAACGATCTAATAGAGATTATTCTTTACAAAAGATGTCTTATATGTGCCAGTCACATTGCTTCATTCTTTTAGAGATCTTAAAAGTTCCCATAAGTTTTCATAAAGTACACATTAGAAAAAATTATAATGTAAATTACGATTGTACTTTTGTCATCAAAAAACCCTTTGGAATTCTAAAATACAGATGAGAGCCGTAACCACTCTTTCATGTGTGGTCCAAATGCCGCCGATGTCTGTAATGACCTCTCGGCTCTGTCACAACTGCAGTATTGGTCAAATTCTCATAACTCTCCTCTTTTACACATACAACTAAAAAATCAAACATGCTATAATCAGATTCGGAACAGTTGAACCCGCATTCTCTAACCTGAAACCAAAGCCTCACGAAGCCGATATTATGGTAACATCAGAGAAAGGGTTTGAGATTTGATTTCGCAATTGTGTAGATATTTTAGCTTCCCACACTATGTCAATGCCTAGACTTATCATGATTCTGTCCATCGGTTCAGCCACAGAAATATTGCACTTCTTTCACTAAGTTCCTATATACTTAAAATTAGCAAGCAATAGTCAATTGGATCGGGGCTTATAACAGCAAGACTTAGCAGCAAGAACATCACGCTCATTAAAATATGGCTTCTGTCTAATATTGATAGCAATCAGACTGTGGTTTTCTATGTACACTCACATGCTAAACCACAGAAATGCTTGTCCTATCATACTTTAGCATAAGATATAGCTGCTAATATTGTGGGCTTTTATCCGACTAGTGGCTATTAGCGGAGCCGAAACCTTAACAATAGAAATATTGCATATATTTAAATTCTTTGATTCTGCATGGGAGCCACATACCTCAAAACTTATGTGTTAAGAGGTATTGCGTACAATTCTAGTACAGAAGGTAAATACTCAAATACTAACAAGGTTGGGACCACAGAAAGTACAGAAAATTGTGAGACAGAAAAGAAGAACATTGAGGTGGAGAATAACAAAAAAGTATCTTTTGACAATGTGACAAATGTAGGCTAAATTTAAGATTATAAAACCAGGGTTAATGCAAGATTAAGCTTTTTAATATTTGTATGGTAACGGACTCGCTAACACATTTGCAAATGTAGAGGTGAGCGGGCCTACGACAAAAAGAAGACAATAGTAAGACAAGGTTTTTATCGGTAACAAAAAAATGTACCAGGATACAGATTACGACGCGTTGGAGAGGAACGTGAAATATATCCCCTGGAAGGGAAAGAAAGAGGAATGGTACACCCGGCACAAGTCTTTTCTGGTTCATGCTATGACGCGCAGATATCATGGAATCCTAGTGGGGCTAGAGTCCGTACCAAGTGATGAAGTAGCTAAAACGCTCGCGAGATTGACGGAAATGACGTCGGTCCAGAAAAAGAAATTCAACAACTACAAACTTAATATCAGGGCTTACGTGGACCTTATACAATGTTGCACCCAAGATATTGTGTCTTTTTGGTATCGTCGACGCAGCAAAAGACAAAGAGTTATCCAACAGCAATTCAACACTTGCGTGGAAACGTCTATCTGAGAAATTTGCGGGACGTAACAATGTGG
>Ga0209277_10000493_pt1 | contig 19804 bp, 24 predicted proteins | sample JI81AbrownDNA_FD_187503 | JGI IMG/M metagenome (GOLD analysis project Ga0209277, IMG submission 187503) | Wastewater effluent complex algal communities from Wisconsin, to seasonally profile nutrient transformation and Carbon sequestration -... | ecosystem: Engineered > WWTP > Effluent > Algae... | reverse complement strand
TTCACCAATATCCGCAAGATCGAGGTGAAGGGTTTCCGCCAGGTATTTCACGGCACCCATAAAGTCCAAGCCCTGCCAGCGCTGCACGAAGTCAATCGCATCGCCACCGGCATCGCACTTGGTATGGCAATGCCAGCGTTCATAACCACCCTCCCCCACATACACACTGAATGCAGTGGGATTATCGCCCTTATGCAAGGGACAGGTCCCGCGCCAATCGTTTCCGGCTCGATGCAGTTTCGTGCCCGCTTGTTGTGCAAGATCCTCCAGACTTACCCTGGATAAGATGACGTGTAAATCAAGACGGTTGGAAGTTGTGGTATCATGCGCCTTGTCTGTAGACGCAATCCTTTGTTGGGATGCCGCCGGTTTCCGCCCGGCGGCGTTCTGTTTTAATTCCATGTGTTTTTTCCTTTATCCTTCACTGAGATGTTCGACGGCCAGTTCAAGATCGCGTTCGCTGGGGGCGATGTAGATGCGCGTGGTGTTCAGGCTGGAATGCCCAAGCAATGCTGCCACCTTTTCCAAGCCGACACCGCTATCCACCAGGTTCTTGGCAAAGGTGTGCCGGCAGATGTGCGGGGTCAGTTCCTTGATGTTGGCAGCTTTGGCATAGCGTTGCAGGATGCGCTGGACGGTGCGTCCACTCAGGCTTTCATGTTCGCCTTCTATGGTCATCCAAAGATGATCACAGCCTGGTCTCACGACGATCCATTCCTGCAGGGCTTTGCGGGCATCCGAGTTCAACGGCACGTTGCGTTGTTTGTTACCCTTGCCGTTCTGGACCGAGATACTGCCTTTGCGTTCAGAGAGTTCGAGGTCGGCCATACGCAATCCAATTGCTTCGCTCAAACGCAAACCCGTGTGTAACAGAAAGAGGGTTAGGGAAGCATCGCGGCGACGGGTCACCCAGCGTTTGGGATAGTTCTTCTTCGCGAGTTCCAGATCATTCTCGATCGCGCGTTTCAAGGCGTGTTGCGCGTGTTTGTCCAGCCACTTCGGACTGCGTGCGACACTGGCAACGCCCTTGATGTTTTCGGTGGGATCGCTTGTGATCTGTTTGGTTTGTCGTGCCCATTTGCATAAGGCGGCAAGTGCTGCCAGACGACGATTGACCGTGCCTGCTTTGCGACGCTCGACCACCAGCAGGAAGTGTTTGTAGTTCTTGACATCGGTCGGCGTGATGCGTTGGATTTTTAGGATCTCCGCATTCACTCGCTCGAACCAGCCTTCGAAGTGCTGCAGGTCTGAGAGATAGCCTTTGATCGTGAGCGGCGAAAGGTCTTGTTCGTCCAGATGATGTTGGAATTGCGTCAGTAGTTTGTTCATGTCAAATACCCTTGTTTTTTCAATTTTGGAAAAGTCAACAGGAAGCCCCAGGAGAGGCGATATTTTCTGCACGGAGTACGAGCCATATTTGACTTATCAAGCCCTTCCCTGCCCTTCCTATAAATGGAAGGTAAGCGGCACTGTAAGCAATACAATAAGCAGAGGTAAGCAAGCAGTAAGCACACTTGTAAACTGGACGCTTACAATCTTTTTTTCCAACCAAAATTCCATTCGCATTTGGCGGAAACTGCCACGATCGATTTTTGTCGCCGTTCATCCCGACCAGCCTTTGACCTGCATTTGCATCACGACCGGTTCGCGGCGGATCTTCAATGTGCCTGCTTGATAGGCATCCAAGCTGTGTCGGAAGAAACCACTCAAGACATCCGCCAGGCGCAGGTTATATGCCTCGGCAATCGTCTTGAGTTTTTCGTGACGATCCAATCCCAACCGATACGCTGCAGTCTGCCCTTTGAGCGAACGGGATAGGAGTGTGTCGGCATGTTTTGTTTTTCTGTGTCGGCGGGTCGGCAGTTGGATCGGCTCCGTGTCGGCTTCCTCCCAGGCAAGCGTGTGCTTGCGTCCCTTGGGGTTGAGCCGTGGCTTGAACTTCAAGGTTCCGCGCGTGTGGCAGGTCTCGGCGTAATCGAACAAGACACATGCCACTGGGTCAACATTTTCCATCAAGGCTTCGGCGAGTGCAGCCACATCATCGCGTACTTCAATGGGGATCAGGTAGCGACGGGCAGGATTGGATTTCTCCCAGGCACGCGTGCGTTTGTGGACCTGAGCGACTTTCAGGTCATGGGCAACGGTGCTTGTAGAAGTCAGAGTTCCAAATGCGTTTCTTCCAGACATGTTGTCCTCCTAGCTCAACTTCGCGAGTTGAGCTGCAAATTTTTCGTATTCCAGAGCAGGGCGACTGGTGGGATCTTTTTGGAAGATGGTCAGCCCTTCTGCAGAAGCTTCACGGATCAGGGTTGCGCGATGGATGGGTGTGAAGACCTGATCCGGAAAGGCTGTCTGCAAGTTCGTCATCTGTTCGCGGGTGGTGCGGGTTTGTTCGTCATAGAAGGTGGGCAGGACGCCGGCGAGTTTCCCGCGCCATTGTTTTTCTGCATGCAAGACCTTGAGCATCTCCAGAAATCCTGAAACGCCATCAGCAGAGAGAAAGTCCAGGCTTGATACGATCACGGCCAGGTCCGCCGCCCAGGATGCCATCTCCTGCAAACCACCGGTGGAAGGTGATGTGTCGAAGAGCAGGAAGTCAAACCCCATCTGACGCAGCGGTGCCAGGCAGTCACGGATGTAATTGATCGGCTTCTCCTCCATCGCCAACAGTCGTTGCACTTTGGCGGTCATCTGACTGCCCGGCAGAACGTACAGATTCTCGTGATGGGTTTTACGAACCCATTGATTGAGGTCGGCAGAAGAAAGCGGAGCAGTGTTGAATACGGAGTGCAACAACCAATTGGCAACACCGCCTTCCGGGTCCAGATTGAGCGAGACGGCGGCATGTCCCTGTGGATCGAAATCGACAAGCAGGACGCGCTTGCCGGCACGCGCCAGGGCATCGCCGGTGTTGATCACGGTGGTGGTCTTGCCCGTGCCGCCTTTTTGATTTGCAAAAACAATGGTCTTCATGATGGTTTCCTTTGTTCGACCTGCACGAGTTCTGTCACGCCTTGATCATCCTGTTCGAAGGTTGCGTTTTGGATGATCGCCAATGCGACAGGCTCCCCGTCCAGATCCAGATTGAGTGTGTGTACGCCGGTGTGTCGGTCCAGTGCGCCCAGGGCACTGACGGTAAGCGCCAGCGCCTCAGCGGAATGGGGCAGGCGGGTGGCGCTCCGTTTGACGACCTGAATAGCCCCAGGCGAGACAATGCGCTGCGCTGCATTCAGGAGGTTGGTCCATTCGACAAACCGGCTCAAGTAGGGTTTTCTTCGGGCGGCGTCGGGCTATGTCCATTGCCGCGCATTTCCACCGGAACCAGTTCGGGTTCGGTGATGGGTGTATGCGGTTTTTTCCAGCGGCGGATCAGGGACGGGAGCGAGAACTTGATCTTGGGTTTGGCTGCCGGTTCCGTGGGTTGCTGCTTGGTTTGGTATTGACCCAGTCCCAGTTTGTCCGCCGATCCGAATGCAGAACGGAAGTTGCCGCGCCATTGGTTGACGATGTCTTCCATCATTTCATCGGCGACCGTCTCCGAATCCTTCTCGATGCGTGCCAGGGCTTTGAACATGACCAGGTCGCGCGCTGCGCCTTCGGCAATCTCTTTGAGCACTTCCATCCGTCCGAGTTCGAAGGCGATGGTGGCAAAGATGTTGATGGCGATCAGGGCGGACATGCCGAGGATCACCATGCGGATCTCATCCTGGGTCATCTGTCCGACCAAACCGTTCTCTCCGGAGCGATACAGCGTATCCATCGTGAAGAGTGCGGCTTCGCCAAGGAAATCGAGCAAGACCATGAGCAGTGCTGTACCTCGCTGGATGATGCCGTCTGCACGATACAGGAAGACCAGCAGCCAGCCGATCATGCCGCCCGAGGTGGCAAGTAGTGCGAAATATCCAAGTGCCTGGTCATTGGATGGCAGGGTGGTCTGCACGAAATCCAACGAACGCGAGGCGGCATACACCAGCAAACCACCACCAATGACCAAAAAGGCGACCATTGCTACGAACTTGAAGAGTGCTTTCATTGTGTTCCTCCACAGTATTTGGAATGCACCCAGCCGATTTGTCCGGCAGGGGTGGTGACTTCGATCCAGTCCTGATCTGTATCCAGAACCTCCAGGACATTCCCCGCCGATAGCCAGGCAAGTACATTGCATTGCAAGCCGGCACATTCCCGCAGGTGTAGGGATTGCGCCGATACGGTGCAGGTGGCGGGCATTGTATGGGAGTTGGAATCAGGGTCTATTGTTGCTGTCGCTAAATGCGTTTTGTTGGACATCTGTGCCGGCATATCCTGAGGCAATGACGGCGGCGTGGTCAGCGAACATGCCAGAGAAAGCAGGATGAGAATTGAGAGGAAGGAAATGTTTTTCATGCAAACACCGCCTCTTGATTGACAACTTCCGCTTCCACTAGAATCTTTTCTTTGCTGGCTTGTGCTTTCATGCGCTTGCCTTGAGATACCTGCGCCCATGCCCAACGGGGAGGGATTGAATTAACCAGGACAAATGTGCCGGCAATTTCATTAGTGTGAAGCAACCGTTCCAGAAATTCTCCACGGACTTCCTGCAGATTCTGATCGGGATTAATCACGATCAGCCAGGCGATTTTTTCAACCAGGTACAGATTGCGGTCCTTTTCAACGACCTCGATTTTGAGATTTTCAGCACGCGCCATTTTCAAGAAACGAGTGGCAAAAGGGCGGAGTTCAATTCCCGTCTGCTCCATTTGAATAAACGTGCGCAATGCAGAGCGATACAGGATCTCAAAGATAGGCTTCTTGATCGGTCCCAATAGGTTGGATAACAACATGGTTCATTCCTCCGTTTGCGTCTTACTTGTGTTTTCAGCGATGAACTTATCCAGTTCGGAAAGCGGAATGCGGGTCGATCCCGCTCCTGCCCGAAAGAACTTCAGCCTTCCTTGGGAGAGCCAGCGATAGACTGTGCGATATGAAACTCGCAAATATTTCGCAGCCTCCTTCAAGGTGACGTAGGTCTCCGGACGGTCTTTCAATGGGTCTTTCGTTTCGAGCATTTTGAACCTCCTGTAATGGGTTAAAATAAAAAACGCATATGGATTACCCATATGCGCCTTGTGAGGGAACGCGTTTATAGAGAGGCGTTTAGTTAGCCCATTTCACGTAGAGATGCCCGCCCTCTCCGCCAGGTAACATCCCTCTACCAGAAGAGGGATGTTTTTATTTGAGGTTCGTGCGCCCCATCGAGGGATAATATTCGAATCCCACCCTCTCCGCCAGGTAACATTACCCTACCAGAAGAGGGATGTTTTTATTTGAGGTTCGTGCCCCCATCGAGGGATGACATTCGAATCCCGCCCTTTCCACCAGGTAACATCCCTCTATCAGAAGAGGGATGTTTTTATTTGAGGTTCGTGCGCCCCATCGAGGGATGACATTCGAATAAAAAAGACCTGATCGCTTGATCAGGTCTTTTCATTACATTACATTGTTACAGTTAAGGTGTTGGGGTTGCTTCTGGGAGAAGCGTGCCAGCAAAGATCAAAAGGTTGGATGAGATATCGGAGTGGCCGGGTACATCTGCCTTACTGGTTGTGATGAAATCATACAGCAGGGACGATTTCCATTTTCCAGCGCCGAGAATGTCCGTTCCGTTGGATTCAGCATCAGCGCGGCGTGAACCGGCTTTGATTCCTGCCAAGTTACTTAAATCCAACTGAGCGGAAGCAGTAACTACATCTGTTCCGTGACAGGCCACACAGGAGCGGGAGCCCGAATACCAAAGATTCGATTCTATGAAGAGCGGCCTTACTTCCTCAAAAGTGGATACACAGTTTTGTCCGCTTGTATCAACAAATTCGAATGTGTCTGTTTCAGGTGAGCCAGCATCAACCCACGCGCCGATGAGGTCTGCAGCGACAACCTGACATTGACCAGAAGATGCAGCAACGTCAGCAGAACTCTCCATGGCGGGCAAAGTTGCAGGAAGCAGAGTGGGGACGGGTGTACGTTCCACAACTTGAGCGCCACGATTGCATGACAGAGTAAAGCCGCAGGCATTGGTATAAACAAAACCAACCCATACCAGCACACCCACTATGAATACGATCACCGTACCGTAGATATATTTTTTTACATCATCTTTCATTGGTACTCTCTCCCTATTGCCCATCTGCCGGTTCGAGCGTGCGGAGGAAATTAACCACATCCCAACGCTCGCGCACGGTAAGGTTTTCATTCAAGGGTGGCATTTGTCCGGAGAATTCAACATCAGGGAAAAGCGAGTTGTTCGGGTTAAAGATGCCGTTGGAAATGGTCAGGAACAAACTGCCATCCGTCTTGCTCTGAACCAGTTCACTTGTAAGGTTGGCAGGCTTTTTCTTGACAAGGAATGCGGAAATGGTTCCATTTCCCTGTCCTTTGTCTCCGTGGCACATCTGGCAGTGGATGGAATATAGCTGGGCACCACGTGCAATGGATGTTTCATCAGCGGGAACTGGGTTGGCAGGAGCACCTTCACCGGGGATGTAGGCAGCGCCTTCCACTGGAATGGATTGGGCGGGCACAGACAGGGGTTTTTCCTGTGTGCTGAAGGATGGCTGGATCTCCATGAAGACGACCCAGTCAATTTTGATTACATCGTAGGCGAAAATCATCAATGCGCCAACCAGCACACCGAGAACTGCGAATACGACAACGAGTTGTTTAAAGAGTCTCATAGGTGTTGCGCCTCCGCCGGTTTGACCGATTCAGCGCCCATTTTTTTCAAAGCGTCTGTAACTTTCTGTTCTTCAACATGAGCACATTCAACGAGAATGGCAATCTTGCCATCGCTGACTTCAGGGACATACTTCATCGGGCGGTAGTTCGGGAAAAAGCTATCAAGGAATACTCCGAGGAAAGTGGAGAGGAGCATTCCAAGCATGGTCAATTCAAATAGAACGACCACAGTAGGCGGCCCGGGAATGAATGCCTGAGTGCTTACTTGAATTGGGTAGGGGTAGATGTACGGTGTGATGAACGCAAGGAAGAATCCTGCGCCAAACCCGAGGATGGCCCCACCCATGGCAATGCGCGGGACGTTGGTCCATTGATGTGGACGACCCAGCATGGCTTCGGTGACCGGGATGCCGGAGATGACGTTCATGCAATCATCGTGGACGCCGATAGAGCGGAGATGCTCAATGGCGTTCGCGGCAGGCTCGAGGTCCGGAAAGACCGCCAGCAAATCTACAGCTTTAGATTCGGTCATTTCAATCCTCCTATTCCAGTTCGCTGACCGATACAACGGTCTCGCGTCCAAATTTCTTCAGTTCGTGCGCCATCTGACCTTCCTGAACTTCCCAGACGGGGATGAGAGGAATGAGCTTTGAGGCGATCATATAAAGCAGAATGAAGAAGGCAAGTGTGCCAATGCCAAGCGGAATTTCCACGCCGGGCTGGTACAAGCGCCACGTGAATGGCATACGGTTAATGCTGAGGGAAATCGGCACAATGATGTAGCGTTCAAACCACATGCCAACATTGATGATGATGCCAACCGTGGCAACGAGCCAGGGGGTGGCGCGCCATTTCGCATTCCACAAAATTGCCCAGGGAATGACAATGTTACAGATCAACATGCCGAACCACATCCAGCCCATGGGACCGGCTTCATGGAAGTGGAGCAATTGATGCGTCCATTTGTCGCCGCCGTACCATTGCACCATGTAATCGTTGAAGAAGAAGTATGCCCATGCCATTGAGATGATGAGCATGAGTTGGCCGATGGCATCAAAATGCTCGCCGCGGATGAAGTATTTCATGTGCTTCATTGTCGCGCGGATGACTGCCAGCACGGCTACAGCAGCGCCCATACCGGAGTGCAGCGCGCCAACGATGAAGTACGGGCCAAAGATGGTGGAAGACCAACCGGGGCGGGTGGCGGCGGCAAAGTCCCAGGACACGATGGTGTGTACTGAGAACATGACCGGGATGATGGCGAAGGCGAAAATGTTCATTCCATTGCGGAGATGAGTCCACTCCCCTTCTGTGCCACGGAAACCGAGAGCAAGGGTCTTGTAGAAGGTCTTGCGCCAGCCAGTGGAGCGGTCACGCGCCATGGCTACATCCGGGATGAGCGGCAGGAAGAGGTACATGGTGGAAGAGAGCAAGTATGTGGTGATGGCGAGCAAATCCCATGTAAGCGGGGAATGCAGGTTCGGCCACAATAAGCGTTGATTCGGGTACGGCATGAGCCAGTAGGAAAGCCACACACGACCCATGTGCATGAAGATACTAAAACCAGCCTGCACCAGACCAAAGGTGGTCATCAACTCAGCAGCGCGTGTGAACGGACGGCGAAACTCAGCCTTGAAGACACGCAAGATCGCGGAGATGAATGTCCCTGCGTGACTGATACCGATCCAGAACACGGTGTTGACGAGGAAGATACCCCAGTAAGACGGGCGGTTCACACCAGCGATACCGAGACCTTCCGCGATCATTTTGCCCCAGGAGTAAAAGAGACCGTAGGCAACGATCGCCGCCAAAATGGAGGCCACTACCCAGAATTTCCAGGTTGGTTTTTCCATCATGGATTCCATCACCATGTCGTTCATTTGCCCGCGAGGAAGCGGGTCGAGCATCAGGTGTTTTTCGCGGAAATGCTCTGCGGTATGGGCGTGCCCAACGGCAGCATGTTCCGCATGATTATTCTTTTCAGCCATGATTACCCTCCCTTGAAGTAGGTCACGTTTGGTAACGTGCCAAGTTCTTCAAGATGTTTTACGCCGTGAGCCTGCTTTCCTAATTGGGAAACGAGGCTTTCAGGATCGTCCACGCGTCCAAAGACAATTGCATTCGCAGGGCAGGCTTGTGCGCAAGCTGTGGTGAATTCGCCATCCACAACCTCACGACCTTCTGCTTTTGCTTTGTCTTGTGCTTTATGAATGCGCTGGATGCAGAATGTACATTTTTCCATCACACCACGGCGGCGGACGGTCACATCTGGATTAAGTTGGTTTGAAAGAGGTTCCGGACGTTCGTAATCGCGCCAGTTGAAGGAACGAACCTGATAGGGGCAGTTGTTTGCGCAATAACGTGTTCCCACACAGCGGTTGTACACTTGCAGGTTCAATTGCTCAGACTGAGAGTGAACGGTTGCAAACGCAGGGCAAACCGGTTCACAAGTGGCATGACCACACTGTTGGCAAAGCATGGGTTGGTTCGAGGTCATCTTCACTTCAGGATATTCACCCTCCCAGAAGCGTTCAATGCGGATCCAGTGCATGGAGCGGCCATAGCCAGCATCCTCTTCACCAACGAAGATGACATTATTTTCCATGGCGCAGGCAGCTACACAAGCCTGACAACCCGTGCAAATGTCCTGGTCAATTACCATGCCCCATTTGCCGGTTTGTTCTTCGCCCATCTTAACTTCGGAAATTTTTAGATCAGCTAAAGTCACCATAATTATTTCTCCTCGCCGAGACCGATGCCATACACACCCATCAGACTTTCAAGGCGTGACAACGGTTTCTTCGCACCAGTCTTTTCAACTTTGACTTTCATACCAGCAAAAGCAAGGTCACCAGCTTCATTAAAATGTTGACCAAGCAAATCCGCAGGGTTGACGCCGCGATTCTCAGCATATCTGCCGTACGCGGTGTGACCCTGACCAAAAGGCATTGCGATCGTATCCGGGCGGATGGCTGGGTACACATAAACGGGCACTTCCAACTCTCCAGCTTCGCTCACGATCCTTACTACATCATCGTTTTCGATACCAAGTTCTTCAGCCGTTACGGGATTCATCTCAACCCAAGTGTTCCACATAACAGTAGTGGTGGGGTCGGCTAATTCCTGAAGCCAGGGCTTGTTCGCGCCAGCTTCGGCCAGTGTGGGAGAAACGAACGGAACGAAGAAGAACTCACCTTCGCCAGCAAATTCAGCTTCTGCGGCGGCAATATCACGGTTGAGCACGCCACCAGCGCTGGGAGCCACACGCGCATCTGACATCTTCCAGAAACCACCGTGCTGTTGGAAGGATGCCATGAAAGTAGGCAGGTCAATTCCAGAGATCGAACCATCCGCCTCACTCATCAAAGCTGAAACTTTGCTACTCAAGAATTCAACTTCGTCAGCAAAGGGAAGCGCTTTCGCAAATTTATCACCAGCCAGTTGAGCAGCCGAGATCAACACATCCGCTGTTGCACGGGTGTTGTAATAGGGTGAAACAACGGGCTGGGCGCCGGAGAGAACAGGTTGAGCCGAGCCAGTAGCTACGCGCTGATAACCCCAGGATTCAAGTCCGTGGTGGTCAGGGAAGACGTAATCCGCTTCTCGCGCCATTTCATCTGGGAAGGTCGCGAAGGAAATAATCTGGCTGACAGATTTACTCGCGCCGCCAAATCCGAGTGCTGTCGGCAATTCAAACATCGGGTTGACGCCATGCACGAACAAGACCTTGAACTTGCCATCCGCCATCTTCTGAACGAATTCCTGCATTTCCTGAGCAGAAGCAGGGCGTTGATATTCAGCCTGATTCGGAGCAAGAGCAGAGAGATACACGCCGCCGGGCTTGCCAAAGTTATCGGAAATGGCATTCAAAGCGAGTACCGCTTCCGCAACAGCGAGGCCGTTACTCTGACCAAGCGCTGCGCCGCCAGGGATGGCAAGCGCGCCGTTTGAACCAGCAAACATCTCAGCGAGGTGCTCAAGGGTCTCAAGTTTGATACCAGACTTGGACGCAACGTCAATTGGGTCTACGCCTTCAAAAGCGCGGGCGTTTGTGCCGCGAATTTCAGAGGCGAGTTTACCGATTGCCAGCGCAACCAGCGCCTCGGTCCCGGGGCGAAGCGGAATCCATTCATCCGCCTTGCCGCCAGTTGCAGACATCCGTGATTCAAACTGCACAAATTTGCCGCGTAATTTTGTCTTGCCTTCGCGCAGACCCGCGAAACCGCGAGTGTACGGAATTGGGGAAAGCCATGTTTCGAGGAAGTTCGCGCCAAAAGAGAAGACCACCTGCGCCCCACCCACATCAAAGAACGGCAGGCTGGCTTGTCCGAAGAGATTCTCGGCGGCCTTGCTCAAAGTGGCTCGGGCTTCAAACATGCCCAACGCGCCAAAACGAACAGGGGCATTCATACCGGTTGCTTTTGCAAGATCAGCTACCAGGTCAAAGAGATGATCGGGAGCCATGCCCATTAAGAAGGCAATCTCTTCGGGCTTATTATTCTTGAGAGCATCGGCCACTACTTGAATTGCAGCATCCCATTCCACAACTTGTGTAGAGTCGCTGCCGCGTGAGCCGCGTTTGATCGGATCGGTAACTCGATCTGGGTTGTATAAACCGTGCAAGGTTGCCTGTCCGCGTGCGCAAGTCTTGCCGAGATTAAGCGGGTTGTTCGCATTACCTTCGGCCTTGATCGCGCGTCCCTGGCTGGTGCGGACGATGAGTCCGCAGCCTGCCGCGCATTCGCGGCATGTAGTGGCGTAATATGTACTCTGGCCGTTATAGTTGTATTCAGGCATCTGCAAATACGGTTCGCGTTTTACATACCGTGAGGCAGGCCCACACCCAGTGAGGACAGCAGTGGTTGCTGCGCCGACACCAGCCAGTTTTAGAAAATCACGCCGGGAAAATTTTTCGCTCATATTGATTCCTTTCGCCCGGTTAATAGTGGCACGTACCACAGTCAGTGAGTTTGACCAGTTTTACATGGTCTTCACCGGCTGTCTCTACATGACAATTCAAACACCAACCCATGTTCATCACCTGTGGGTTTTGAGCAATGGTCACTCTGGTCATATCACCGTGGCAATCTTCGCAGTTCTTCCCAGCGGCAACATGTGCGCGATGGTTAAACTGAACAAAGTCTGGCACAATGGCAACCGGAACCCATTCCAATGGCTTGCCGCTTTCAACAGAGGCTACCAGCGGCTGTAAAAGCGGGAACTTGGTGTCAGGCAATTGGCTATCAAGGGTCTTCTGGATCTGGTTATGGCAGCCCCAGCATTTTGCTTCTGCGGGAATGCCTGCCGACGGCCCCTTCGCAGCGCCTGGATGGCAATACAAGCATTGAACGCCAAAGGCTATGTGCGTTTGATGGGGAAACTGAACGGGCTGTGCAGGCGCTTGCTGAGTCGTATAAATACCATACGCTGCAAGACTGAAAAACGCCAAAACGGCGATTCCCACCGCGATCAGACCGAGAGGCTGTTTCAGCCAGTCAAATATTCTTTTGATCATGGATGCTCCTGAAATAGACTTACCGCTTATAAATAATTTACTAAACCATTCGATGAATTCAAGAAAAAACACAACTCAAGTTTAGCTATTTATGCGGTACTTTGTAAGCACAAAGCCGCCGTTAAAAACGGCGGCAAAGGCTGAATTACCTGCTTAAAATAATGAAGCCACGACACAAACATGGGAACGGAGTCGACATGGTGCGAAAATACATAAAACCCGTCCGGATTAAAATCAAGACGAGAATGGAATCAATGATTTTCACAAAAACTTCCATAACACTCTCCATAATTGTCAAATGCTGAACCCCGCCAGCAATTAACTCGGCGCATTATACAATGAAAGTGCAAAAAAGTACATACAAGGGCTAATTTATACACTTTAGACACATGATACAATTATATTTACAAGAAAATGAAAACAACCTTTACCCCCACAGTCAATATTATAGTACTCATCATTGTCATTCTTGCATTGGTGCTCATAAACTTCAACCAACCCGCCGTATCTGCTCAAGGTTCAAGAACAGCAATGGCTTCACTACAAACCACCCCCACCCCGCAAACAGAAGACGTATCTGTAATCGGCTCCACAGATGGGATCCTCGTTATGGGCATCGTGATCGTCTTAATTGTCACGCTGCCGCTCCTGCTTCGCAAAAAAAAGAAATAAAAAAGAGAGACGAGAATTTTTCCGTCTCTCTTTTTTACAGCGATATCAAACCAAGCTCAATGCCCCGCCGCACCGCCTCGGTACGGCTCGAAATCCCCAACTTTGCATATAAAGACGATAAATGAAATTTAACCGTGTGCTCGCTGATACTCAGCGAAAGCGCGATCTGTTTATTTGCCAAACCCTGCGCCATTAACTGGAGGACTTCCTTCTCCCGTGCAGTCAATGGCTCGATCAGAGAATCTTCGCCCGAGCCTTCCCCGCCCCTCGGCAGACGCATCAACTCCGCGACCAGGCTTGGTGCGCCAACCCAAAGCCCTTCCCCCACTGCGAGGACTCCCGCCACTAATTCTTCTGAAGTCGCTTCCACAGATAACACGCCCCACGTCTGCACTTTGGAATTCAACAACATACGAACGGATTCGATATCATCCGTCAAAAATAAAATTGCAAAATCTTTTTTCCCGTTTTGCAGCAAAACAGAAGAGACCGAGGCAAGCACAACCACCTCGGTCTCTTTTTCATTCACACTTTCAAGGTTAACGGTTTCACCCACTACTTCTATATTGGCATGGCTACTTAACATTTCACGCAAGCCAACCCGTAAGGCATGGTTAGGCGAAACAATTGTGACTCGGATCAATTATCTTTCTCCAACAACCACATCCACAACAACAAGCGTGCCGCCGCGTAACACATCCAACGGCGTGGACTTTCCAACTACGTCACCGCTCAAGCGGGTAAACAATTCATCGTGATGCTCAATGGCTTCACCCGCCACACCCGCCAAAATATCACCAACCATGATGCCACCAGCCCCCGCAGGGCTTTCCGCTTCCAACCCGACGATCAGCAAGCCAGTCTCCTGCTTGCGCTTCAATTGCTTCTGACCATCTTCTGGAATATTCACCGTCTGACTGCGGATGCCAAGGTAGCCGCGCTTGATCTTGCCGTGTTTGGCGAGCGTCTCTGCAACTTTCCAAGCCACATCCGCAGGGATGGTGATCGCGCCGCTGCCAAAGCCAGAGGTGTTGATACCAAACACCTGTCCTTCTCCATTAATAAGCGGGCCGCCTGAAAAGCCAGGGTAGGAAACCACATCCGTTTTGATGTAGCTTTCCAACATGCCGCCGCGTCCTGTGCGAACAGGGCCACCAATGGCGTTGACTGTGCCAAAGCTGGATTCGATTCCACGCTTGGAAGGGCGTCCAATTGCCAAAACAAATTGTCCCACGCGCGCGGGAGTCTTCGCAAGGTCTGCGGGAGTGGCTGAGGCGGAGTCTAATTTCAAAACGGCCAGATCAGTTCCCGGGTCCCGACCGATGAGGCGCGCTGTTACTTCTGTCCCATCAGCGAGAAGGATTTTGATATCCTCATCGCGTTCTACAACATGGTCGGCTGTCAAAATCATATCTTTTGCAAAGGCAATGCCGCTGGCGGGAATGCGGCGGCGCGCATCCACCAACACTGTGGATTTGCCCGCCTGCTCGGCTGCGGATGCCATTGCTTCTGAAAGTTCGGTAAAAATATTTTTGCTCATGAGTTTTCTCCTTGCCGCCAGTATAGCGAAGGCGTGCATGGAGTGTATCGCCGAAAGGGATTGTTTTGCACTGGACGTTCGGGTAGGTTGTGTAGCAGCTAAACGACAAGGCTGTTTTTTAGAAGACCATTTACCACAGAGGGCACAGAGCACACAGAGTCTTTTTTATTTTTTCTCCGTGACCTTAGTGGTCTCTGTGGTGAAAGCTTTAAGAAACTCATGGCTTTTCCAAACCGTGCGCGGTTAATAAATTTTCATCTTCCAGAATTTCACGAGTCAAGCCGTCAGCCACCACAAGCCCTTCATCCATCACGATGGTGCGCGGAAATAATTCCTGCACCAGTTTCATATCGTGCGTAGAGACGAGCATGGTGATGGGCAGTTCGCGCAGTAAATTAATTAATGTTCTTCGCGCGCGCGGGTCAAGGCCAGCCGAAGGTTCATCCAAAATTAAAAGACTTGGGTTCATCGAAAGCACTGTTGCAATAGCAATGCGTTTCTTTTCGCCCACGCTCAAGTGATGCGACAAACGATCTCGATACGCAGACATGCGCACCGCCTCAAGCGCCGCATCCACGCGCGCACGAACATCCGCTTCGGGCAGCCCCATATGCAGCGGGCCAAAGGCTACATCTTCAAACACAGTTGGAGAAAATAATTGGTCGTCTGGATTTTGAAACACAAGCCCAACCATTGCGCGGATGGCGGGTAAATTTTCACGCGTGAGGCGCTGACCTGAAACCTCCACTTCGCCATGTCCACCAAGAATTCCATTCAAATGAAGCATCAATGTGGATTTACCCGCGCCATTTGGCCCGACCAACGCAACTTTATCTCCATTGCACAACTTTAATGAAATGCCATGCAGCGCTGCATGTCCATCGGGATATGAAAAATGCAAGTCTTTCACAGTCAACACATCGCCTTCACAGTCGGGTATTTGAAAACTACTTTTTACATGAGTAACTGGCATTAGAACCTTCCAAGGATTTGAACAATAAATATGACTACGATCGCAAGCGCAGTAACATAATAATCACGCGACTTCATCTCATGCGGATTCAATGTATAGAGATGACCAGAGTAACCGCGTGATAACATCGCGTTGTAGATGCGATCACTGCGCTCGTAACTTCGCAAAAAAAGTTGACCTGCCATATTACCCGCGACTTTTGCACGCCAAAAAATGCCTCCTCCCGCCCTGTTACCTGCCGACGCCGCCGAACGAGATTCCCTCGCCCGAATCAGACGGAAGACCTCGTCCGTCAGCACAAAGAGGTAACGGTAAAGAAAAGCAATAATTGTAGTGAGAATAGCAGGGACTTTTAAATGTTCCAATGCGTGAATGAGATCAGGAAAGCGAGTCACAGCCACGAGCAGAATAGCCATCTGCACTGAAAGCCAGGAACGGACAAGGATGCTCAAGAAGCGCAAGAGTCCGGCATCTGTAATGACAAGGTGAGAATTAAAAAGTTGAAAAGTAAAAAGTGGCTGGCCGGGAATGGAAAATAAAACTGTGATGGCGATCAAAGCAAACGGCAGGGCAACAAGCGAACGTTTGAATGTGTATCCAATTCCTAATTGCGAAAGTAAATTTGCGGCAATCAAAAATATCCAGGCAAACCCGAAAGCCAGCCACGCCCCATCAGGGAGCAAAGCATTGGAGACAATAAAAGTAACTGTCACGAGTGCTTTCACCCGTGGGTCCAGGCGGTGAAGGAAGCTTTCTTTCTCGTGATAACGGTCAAACGCGTCGAAATGCATGATTGATTATTTATACCTGAAATGCAACATTCCGCAGGCTCAATTTTCGACCTGCGGAATGTTGTTATCTATAATTAAGCTCTTGCCTTCAAGCCTCGGCCAATAAGGGCAATGACCGCACCAACGACTATAACGCCGATCACCCCAGCCAGAATGGTTGATATAGCTGTTTCACCCAGGAAGGGCAATGTGTAATCCGGAATAATGGAATAGGGCGCAGACTGACCAGCATTAATGAAACCTACATCTGTGGCTACACGCTCTAAGCCATCGGGGTCAGCCGAGGCAAGTGGTGAGAAGAGCACAACAAGCACAGCAATTAACCCTCCAACAAAGACCCAATTACGGCTTCCCTTGGCAGATTCGGAGCCTTCGCCGAGTAGATCAGGACGGGTTTGCATGATAAACGCCAGCGCAGAAACTGTGATCAACGCCTCCCCCAACCCAATTAAAGCATGGACACCCAACATGGCAGGGATAACGATCTGTAAATCAGAAGTGCCGCTTAACCATAGTTGTAAGGATGTGAGCAAAGCGCCAGTCATCACAGAAAGCCAGGCTGCCACACCAGCGACACCCAACTTTACGGCTTTGGACTGACCAGCCGTTGAACGATATAACCCATAACCTACTGCCGCTGTGACCAATCCCATATTCAGGATGTTGGCACCCATAACCACAAGTCCACCGTCCTGAAAGAGCAATCCCTGCACAGCGATGACAGAAGTCATCACCAACATACCCGCCCAGGGACCAAGAACAATGGCAGCCATGGCACCGCCAAGTAAATGACCGGAAGTGCCGCCCGCCACCGGGAAGTTGATCATCTGTGCGGCGAAAATGAAAGCAGCCATTACGCCCATGAGGGGAATCTGTTTTTCACCAAGAGATTTATTAGTCTTTGAAATAGCAAGCCCGATCACGCTTGCGGTGATGATCCAGCAAATAATGGAAATTATCAGGCTTAGAAAGCCGTCTGGGATGTGCATGGGGGTGGGTGAAAAATGCATGTTACTCTCCTTTTTGACAATCGGGACAAAGTCCAAAAAATGTGATGTGGCTATCTGTAAGACGATAGCCACTTACAGCCTCTAATTGACGATAAAGTTTTGCAAGTACAGTATGATCCACCTCCATTTCACTTCCACAACTTCGGCATTTCAAATGGTGATGTTCGTGGCCTGCAATTTCATAAGCGAGATGTCCATTGCCCATGTGCGCAGAACGTGCAAGCCTATTCTCTGCAAGAAACTCCAATGTACGATACACCGTAGGCTCGGTCAAACCAGCCAACTCCTTTGATGCTTTTTCAAATATTTGAGCGGGCGTCAGGTGCTTTCCAGAATGATGCAACACATGCAAAATCGCCAAACGCTGCGATGTCATTCGGTATCCAAGAGCACGGAGTTTCGGGGTATATTCTTCTGCGCAAGACATAAGGTTCCTTATTGCAACTTTTTGCAATAATATATTTATAGAGTAGCACGAATATGTAATTCTTACCTTAAAAGAAAAATCCTCCTTCTTCATGTTTGGAAGAAAGAGGAAAGAAAACTTAGGGGAAGATTAGGGTTCCCAGACATAATGGACCAGTGCGGCAATGGTTGGTTTGCCCGCCAGATTGTCCATACCGACTGCCCAGGTTTGCCAATCAAGGCCACCGAATTCTTCTGTACCGGGAAAATAAACTGAGTAATAATCCATCTCTGTATAGGGCCACTGTGGGATATAGTTTCTGCCACCTGTTTGTATTTGGCTGCAAACAATCAGGGAGTTTGGCGTAAAAACTTTCTCCAGGGTTGGCAGGACGATATCCTGAAAAGAGCCTTTGGTCGGTTCACCGCTGCCAAAAGATAAACCCCAATCTGCTTCAAACGTGGTTTCAAAGATAAACTTTGCATGTTCCACATCGTAATTGATGACATTGCCATCACGATAATAGAGTACATCCATGCCATGAGATGGGGAAACAAGAGAGGCAAGCAATGCCCCGTCCTTATCTGCGATGGCTTTGGAGAATGAGTTAATTAATTCCGTGCCGCGAATGTCGGCGCAGAACTCGGGCGGCTGCGTGGGGATGGGAGTTTGCGTGACCACAGGAAATTGCGTGGGTACTGAGGTAGCAGTGAATGTTGGGGCTGAGGTCAATGCTACTTGGGGAGTATCCATTATCAGGGCAGTGGGAGGCGGGGGCGCATCCACTGGAGCAGAGCAAGCAGCGAGGGTCAAAATCAGCATAGATAAAAATAGGTGTCTCATTCTTTCTTCCTTTTCTTAAGCCTCCGCATAAAAAAACTGGCGGAGTGTTCCGCCAGTCATTGTACTATTTTGCGTTTGCTTCTTCCGTTGCCTTTTTTGCAATGCGCTTGATGATTTCTGCCACGCCGCCAATTGGGTTTTTCAGAGTTTCAAATGCAATTTCGGTAATTTCAGGAGCCATACGTTTTAGGTTACGAAAACGGCGCGCCAGAAATGTTTCGTCGGGGTTGGGCTGTTCAAGAACAGTTTGAATTTCCTGCAGCTCTTCTTTTACATCTGTTTTTTCTTGAGAGTTTAATATCTTGCTGTCTTCAATTTTTTGATAGATCTCTTTAAACAGGGAGCCAATATTTATGGTTTGACTGGTAATCTTGTTATGGTTGCCAACAACGATATTGCTGCCCTGCACACTACCGCCAATGACAATGCTATTATCTCCAGCAATCAAACTATCTTTTTTATTTTTAGCAGGCATATTTCCTCCAAGCATTTACATTTTTATTTTTTTGTATCCTTTGGTGCAATGACTATGCGGAAACCAAGGTCATCGTTGAACATCAACGGGATGGACCAATTGCAAAACGATGAACGCGCAAACCATTGGTATCCAATCCATGAACCACCGCGCACGATGCGATATTTTCTGTCCTCATCGTACCAGGAGCCTGTCCACTCCCAGGCGTTGCCGCTCATATCCCAGGCTTCCGTTGGGCTGACGCCCTGCGGAAAGGTGCAAACAACGGTAGTGCCGCCAAGCCCTGAGCCTGAAGAATCACTATCCCATGTGTTGGCTGCGGATTTATCAAAGCCTTCGCCCCACGGATATTCGCCGCCTTGGTCTCCCCTTGCGGCACGCTCCCATTCATCGTCACGCGGCAGACGGATGGTGTAGCCTTCCGGTACAGCTACGATCTTTTTCGCCAGCCAGTTGCAATAGGCCTGTGCTTCATACCAACTCACACCCACCACAGGCACGATAGGGTTGCTCAATTCAATGTTATGCCAGTAATAGGGCACATTACGTTTTGCAAGCGGGCGATGCTCTAGCCAATCCCGAGAGACAGCTTCCATCGTACGCGAATCATATTTTCCTGTACGCCATTCCCAACCTTCATCGCTCCAAAATTCACGGGTCTGGTATCCATCTTCTTTGACGAAGCGCGCATACTGAATATTTGTAACTGGATACTTGGCGATGAAATACATATACGGAATTTCTCTCGCCTCTTTCTTAACCCCAGCCAGATACTCACCAGCAGGCACTTCCATAAACCGATCCAAGTCACCGGGGCGCCAGCCAAGCCGCCCAAGCAGGAGCCCCGCATGACGGCGAATTTCAGGTCGGA
>Ga0209277_10000492_pt1 | contig 19808 bp, 18 predicted proteins | sample JI81AbrownDNA_FD_187503 | JGI IMG/M metagenome (GOLD analysis project Ga0209277, IMG submission 187503) | Wastewater effluent complex algal communities from Wisconsin, to seasonally profile nutrient transformation and Carbon sequestration -... | ecosystem: Engineered > WWTP > Effluent > Algae... | reverse complement strand
GTCGGTCAGGCTCTCGGCCATCGTGCGATTGCCGTCCGCCAGAGTCAGGGCGACCATGCAGACCCGATCCTCGAAGCGCTCGAGGTAGCGGGAGCCGTCGAACGTCTTCAGCGTGTACGACGTGTAGTACTTGAAGGCGCCCATGAAGGTGGGGAAGCGGAACTTCACCGCGTACGCCCGCTTGAACAGGCTCTTCACGAACTCGAAGTCGTAGCGCTGCAGCACCTGCAGCTCGTAGTAGCCGTGCTCGACCAGGTAATCGAGCTTCTCCTTCAAGGAGTGGAAGAAGACCGTGTTCTGGTTGACGTGCTGCAGAAAGTACTGATGCGCGGCCTGCCGGTCTGCCTCGAACTGAATGCGCCCCTGGTCGTCGTAGAGGTTCAGCAGCGCGTTGAGAGCGTGGTAGTCGACCTCGGCCGGAACGGCTTCTAGGCCGGTGTCAGTGAGCAGAGTGGTAGCCATTGCGATGTGAGCCCTTCACGGACGGCCTCGACGTCGTCGGGCGTGCCCATCAGTTCGAACTGGTACAGGTGCGGAACCTGGCACTTGCGTGCCACGATCTCGCCGGCGAGGCAGTAGGCCGCCCCGAAATTGGTGTTGCCGGCACCGATCACCCCGCGGAGCAGCGAGCGGTTGTCGGGGTCGTTGAGAAACTTGATCACCTGTTTGGGCACTGCCCCGCCGCCGTTGCCGCCGCCGTAGGTGGGCAGCAGCAGGACGAACGGTTCGGTGGCCTTCAGCAGTGGGTCGGCGGCCCGCACCGGGATGCGATCAGCCGGCACGCCGAGCTTGATCACGAACCGGTGCGTGGTCTCTGAGGTGGAGGAGAAGTACACCAGGGGAGCCATGGGTTCTCGTCCTCTCGGTGCGGCTCGCGCCGGAGCCGGCTGGTCAGGCCGCGCTGAGCTTCGCGGCGGTTGCCTTGATCAGGTCGGGACGGAAGCCGCCCCAGTGATCCTGGTCGGCAAAGACCACCGGAGCCTGCTGGTAGCCCAGCTCGAGCACCTGGGCGAGCGCCTGATCGTCGAGTGACATGTCGACCACCGCGTACTCGAGACCGGCCCGGTCGAGGGCGCGATAGGTGGCTGTGCACTGCACGCACTGGGGCTTGCTGTAGACCGTGATCGTCATCGCGTCGGGTCCCTTCCGGAGGTGGCTTACACCGTTGTAGTTTCACCGGTGTGACAAGACGCGACGCTACACGTATGGGTTAGCAGGCGCAAGCCCCACTAGATGTAGTGGTTGGGCGTGTCTCTTTGCGACGCACGCCAATCTGCCGAGATCCGTCCAGCATGCGGTTCGCGCTTGCCTCGGCGCCGGTGCCGTGCTTCGATCGGGCAGCCGCAGTGAACGGGAACCCGGTGCGAATCCGGGGCTGTCCTCGCAACTGTGAGTGGAGAGTCGACCATCGAAAGTCAGCCACTGGAGCGTGCTCCGGGAAGGCGGATGGCCGGCGCTGGATCCACGAGCCAGGAGACCGGCTGCGGCGATTGTGACCAACGAACTCCACGATGGATGGAGCCGGAAAGGAAACTGGCATGCCCTCATCCCCCCTCCCACACGCGCGCCCTGGACGAACACCTCGGACGACGGCGGCGAACCTCGGCTACCCGCGGATCGGACGCGACCGCGAACTCAAATGGGCCCTCGAGAAGTACTGGCGCGGCGACCTAGCGGCGCCCGAACTCGGGGTCATCGCAGCCGAACTGCGAGCCGCCAACTGGCAGCTTCAGCGAGCCCTCGGGATCGACCACAATCCCAGCGGCGACTTCTCGCTGTACGACCAGGTGCTCGACACGGCTGTCACCCTCGGCGCCGTACCCGGACGGTTCGGCCCACCCTTCGACCTGTCGTCCGGTGGCGACGACGCGCTGGCGCGCTACTTCGCCATGGCCCGCGGCAGTCACGGCGTCGCCGCCCTCGAGCTCACCAAATGGTTCGACACCAACTACCACTACCTGGTGCCCGAGTTGGATCCCGACCAGAGCTTTCGCTACGCCTCCCGTTCGACCGCCGCGATGGTGGCCGAGGCACTCGCCCTCGGCATCGCAACCCGGCCCGTGGTGATCGGCCCGCTGACCTTCCTACGCCTGGCCAAGCGAACCGACGGTGGGCCGACCATCGAGCTACTGGACGCCCTGCTGCCCGCCTACGCCGACTGGCTGGCCGATCTGGTGGGGCTCGGGGTGACGGAACTGCAGCTCGACGAGCCGGCATTGGTGCTGGACCTCTCGGCCGCCGAGGTGCACGGCTACCACCGCGCGTACGAGGTTCTGCGTGCCGCTGCCGGTGACGCGCGGTTGAGTGTCGCCACCTACTTCGGCGGGCTCGGTGACAACCTGGCACTCGCGACAGCACTGCCGGTGGACGTACTGCACGTCGACCTGGTGCGCGCACCCGACCAGCTGAACGACGTGCTGGCCGCCGCTCCCGAGTCGATGGGGTTGTCGCTCGGGGTCGTCGACGGTCGCAACATCTGGCGCACCGACCTGGCGGCCATTTATGACCGGCTGGCAGCCGCGATCGGGGCCGGCCACCCTGGGGGCATCCAGCTTGCGCCGTCGTGCTCGCTGTTGCACCTGCCCGTCGACCTCACCCGTGAGACCGGGGACGATCACGAGCTGGCGTCCTGGCTGGCGTTCGCCGTCCAGCGACTCGAGGAGGTCGCCCTGCTGTCGCGTGCCCTGAACGGTGACACCGAGGCGCAGTTGGGCCTGGCTGTGAGCACCGCCGCGTTGGCTGCCCGCCGACTGTCACCCCGGGTCAGCCGGCCCGAGGTTCAGCGCAGGGTTCGAGAAGTCGGCGCGTCCGCCCTGCGCCGGAAGGCGGGGTACGCCCAGCGCGTCGTCGAGCAGCAGCAACGTCTCGGCCTGCCGCTGCTGCCCACCACGACGATCGGCTCGTTTCCGCAGACCGCCGAGGTACGTCGGCTGCGGGCGGCATTCCGCCGCGGCGAGCTCGACACGAGGGACTATCGAACCGCCCTCGAGGCGGCGACCCTCGACTGCGTCCGTCGCCAGGAGCGCCTGGGGCTGGACGTCCTCGTGCACGGCGAGTTCGAGCGCACCGACATGGTGGAGTACTTCGGTGACCAGTTGGACGGTTTCACCACGACGTCGCACGGCTGGGTGCAGAGCTACGGCTCACGCTGCGTCAAGCCCCCCGTGCTGTTCGGCGACGTGGCCCGGCCGAAGTCGATGACCCTGGAGTGGTCGCGGTTCGCGGCCGGCCTGTCCGAGCGGCCGATGAAGGGCATGCTGACGGGGCCGGTGACGATCCTGCAGTGGTCGTTCGTGCGCGACGACCAGCCGGAGTCGACCACCGGCTTCCAGGTGGCACTGGCGCTGCGCGACGAGGTGCTCGACCTGGAGCGCGCAGGCCTGCCGATCGTGCAGGTGGACGAGCCCGCGCTCCGCGAGGGGCTGCCATTGCGTCGCTCGGACCGGGAGGCTTACCTGACGTGGGCCACCGAGGCGTTCCGGCTGGCCGTGAGTGGGGTGCGAAACGACACCCAGATCCACACCCACATGTGCTACGCCGAGTTCGGTGACGTGATGGCGGCGATCGTCTCGCTCGACGCGGACGTGATCTCCATGGAGGCATCCCGGTCCGGCGCGGGCCTGCTCAGCGAACTGAGCGAGGCGGGCTACCCCAACGACGTCGGACCCGGCGTCTGGGACATCCACTCACCCCGGGTTCCCTCAGCCGCCGAGGTCGACGCCCTGCTGGCGGACGCCATCGCCGCATTGGGTGCCGAGCGGCTGTGGGTCAATCCCGACTGCGGGCTGAAGACCAGAGGTTGGCCCGAGGTGGAGGCGTCGCTGGCCGAGTTGGTCGGCGCGGCGGCTCGAGCCCGGGCGGCGCTCACGTCGGTCGGCCGATAGTCGAAAGAACGATCCAGATCGGGGCCTGATAGCGGTGCGTGATCTGGATCGATCTTCGAGGTGAATCGGTTGCTTGCGATGCAAGGTAGTGGGTAATACCATGTACTAGTGACGATCGAACGCGACCCCTGGGCCTCCCAGTTGCGCAAGGGAGTGCTGGAGCTGGCCGTTCTCGGGCTGCTGGCCGACGCGCCGCGCTACGGCTCGCGGCTGGTCGATGAACTGGCCGAACAACCTGCGCTGGCCATCACCGCCGGCACCGTGTACCCGCTGCTCGCCCGCCTGGCCCGGGCGGGCCTCGTACAGACGAGCTGGCAGGAGTCGCCGGTGGGCCCGCCCCGCAAGTACTACGCGCTGACCGACGCGGGTCGGGCCCGGCTGGGGGTCATGGCTGGTTCGTTCCGCGACGTCTCCAGCACCCTGATCGAGCTGTTGAAAGGAGTGTCCTGATGTCCATTCCTACCCTCGACGCCCTCGCCGACCCGGCCAGGGCTGCGGCACAACAATTGATCGACGTCGCCGTCGCAGCGGTGCCGTTATCGCTGCGCGAGGCAGTTCGCGAAGATCTGGTGGCGCATCTGTGTGAGCGCCTCGACACGACAGCGAGCGTCGCTGACGTGCAACTGCTCGGCGCGACGCTGCAACCAGAAGTCGGTGTCGGCGATCCCGGGTGGCTGGATCGGTTGCTGGCCGGCTTCCGTCCGCGTGGTGTGCTCGGCCGAATCGCCAGCACGTGGTGGAGTCCTGCCGACACGCGGTTGCTGCTGCCACGAGCAGTCGGCCTGGGTTGGGACCTGAACCTGGGCGCGGTCGCCGTCCGGCTCGGCCTGATCGAACCCGATGCCGAAGCAGTGCCATTCACCTCCACCGGCTCCACAGCGTTCCGGGCCGCGGCGGCGTTGCCGATCACCCTCGCGGCTGCGACGGCGCTGCACTATCTGGTGCGTGGCCGAGCGCTGCCGGCGCGGTTGCCGACTCACTGGAGCCTCGACGGTCGCGCGGATCGTTGGACGAGCCGGCGGCGGGCCACCGCCGCAGACGTCGGAGTGTCAGTTGCCGCAGCCGGCTTGGGCTTGTGGGCCGCCACCTCGGACCGGCCCGGACCCACCCGGGCGGGCGCCTCGGCGGCGGCCACACTGGCGGCCTCGCTGGCCGTCGGCACCGCCGGGCTGCGCGCCATGGGTGATCGCCCTCATCCGGCGGCGTTCCCGTTGATGGTGCTTTCGTCGCTCACAGCCGTCGGGGCTGTGCTGGTGGGGCTGGCCAGGGCCGGCCGCGATGCAGAGATCGATCACGACCTGGGCCCCGTCGATTGAGCACAGCGGGTGTGGCGAGCCGCCTCGACCGCAGGCGCCGAGCCGGCGCACACTGCGCACGGAATCGGGGCCCACACGCTGGCCAGGGCGGGGCTCGACTGGCACGATTTCGGTGAGCTGAAGACGAGAGCGCGCATCGTTGCCGTAGTCAGCGCAACCGATCAACGGCCCCCACCGGTGAGGCGTCACGCCCACTCCGACACCAGCATTGGACGACGCGATGACAACAGCAGCATCCGACTCGGACGCCCCCAGAACCCTTGGTTCACCCGCCTACCTCAGCGGCCTGCTGTTGGCCGGCCGCAAGGTCGTCGTCGCCGGTGCCGGACGGGTGGCCGCCCGTCGGGTGCCCAAGCTGGTTCGGGCCGACGCGGTGATCGACGTGATCGCTCCCGAACTGCACCCGTCGCTCGAACCGCTGGCTCAGGCGGGGGCATTCACCTGGCAGGCGCGCGAGTACCGCACGTCCGACCTGAACGGCGCCTGGTACGTGCTGGCCCTGACCGATTCGGCCGAGGCCAACGCGGCGATCGTGGCGGACGCCGAAGCGCTACACACCTTCTGCGTGCGCGCAGACAAGGCGGGCGAGGGCTCAGCCTGGACACCCGCCACCGGGGACGCAGCCGGAGCGACGGTCGCAGCGATCACCACCCACGATCCGCTGCGGGCGCGCCGGTTGCGCGACCGGTTCATCGAAGTGGTCGACGTCGAGGGCCTCTGAGTCCGGGTGGTCGAGCGCCGTCGATCTGGTTGGTTGAGCGTGTCGAAACCGGCGGTGTCGGCCGCCGAAGTGGTCTCGACAAGCTCGACCGGCGGGCGGTTGGGCGTGTCGAAACCGGCGGTTTCGGCCGCCGAAGTGGTCTCGACAAGCTCGACCTACGGGCGGTTGAGCTCGTCGAAACCATGCCACCGCGGCCGTTGGCCTCCCCTTCCTAGCGGTCGCGCCGCCGCTCCCAGAGCGTGTATGCGCAGCATCGACGCCACCGCGAGTTCGAGGTTGGCGGGACCTTCGCGCAACGCGGCGGCCAGGTCGCACGGTCCGCGCATGATCGACTGAACGGCCACGAAACCCCTGCCCACGAGCTCGTCCGCCCCCTCACCGAGGCGTCCCGCGAATGCGATCACCGGTACCCCGTGACGCGCGGCAACCGCGGCCACTCCGGCCGGCGTCTTGCCCGCCAGCGTTTGCCGGTCGAGGCAGCCCTCGCCGGTCAGCACGAGATCCGCACCCTGCACGGCAGCGTCCAGACCGGCGGCCTGCGCCACCACCTCGACGCCGGGGCGCAGGCTCGCGCCCAGGCTGAGGAACGCCGCCCCGAGGCCCCCGGCCGCCCCCGCGCCGGGCACGCTCCGAACGTCCGGACGTCCTGCCCGCACCAGGGCATCGGCGATCCTGGCCAGCCCCGCGTCCAGCACCGCCACCTGCTCGGGGGAGGCGCCCTTCTGGGGTCCGAACACGGCCGCCGCCCCAAGGGCGCCCAGCAACGGGTTCGTGACGTCGCACGCCAGTTCGATCACCACTCCCGACAGCCGCTTGTCGAGCCGACTCAGGTCGACGCGGTCGAGCCGACTCAACCCTGCCGGATCCGGCGACAGTTCCGCGCCCTCGGCGTCGAGCCAGGCCGCGCCGAGGCCGGCCAACATTCCCGCACCGCCGTCGGTAGTCACCGACCCGCCCAGCCCGACCACCAACCGGGCCGCGCCGGCGTCCAGCGCGTCGAGCACCAGGTCGGCGACGCCTCTGGATGTGGCGCGCATCACGTCGCGGTCGGAGGGAGCGATCAGACCGATGCCCACGGCCGATGCCACTTCGATCACCGCCAGGCCGTCGGCAGTCAGGCCGTAGCGGGCTTCGATGCTGCGCCCGAGCGCGTCGCAGGTGACCACCGAGCGCCATTCGCCGCGCAGGCCGGCCATCAGCGCTTCGGTGGTGCCCTCGCCGCCGTCGGCCATCGCCACCTCGACGCAGACGGCGTCGGGAAGGACGGCGTGCACGCCGCGACTCATCGCAGCGGCAGCCTCCGCCGCGCTCATGGACTCCTTGAACGAGTCCGGGGCTAGCACGATCCTCATCGATCAGGCCCCTCCTGGGTGTCTGGTCGCATCATCGCGCATCACTGTGCCGTGCGACCCGGTTGCGGTTGAATCGGTGCATGCGGCGCGTGCTGATTCTCGGTGGAACGAAGTGGTTGGGCGAGCGAATCGTCAGGCGCCTGCTGGCGGCCGGCGACGAGGTCACCTGCCTGGCCCGCGCACGCTCCGGCGGCGTTCCGCCCGGCGCACGACTGGTTGCGGCCGACCGCACCGAGGCCGGCGCCTACGACGGGCTCGACGGTGACTGGGACGAGGTCGTCGAGCTCGCCTACGCGCCCGCCGTGGTCGGTTCGGCACTCGACGCTCTCGCCGAGAAGGCCGCCCACTGGACGCTGGTCTCGACCGTGTCGGTCTACGAACGCAACGACGAACCGGAGGCTGACGAGAGCGCCGACCTGGTGCAGCCAGTCGACCTGGCCGATTACGCCCAGGCCAAGGTCGCGGCGGAACGGGCCAGCTCGGGGCGTCTCGGCGAACGGCTGCTGATCGTTCGGCCCGGACTGATCGCCGGCCCCGGCGATCCGAGCGACCGGTTCGGCTACTGGCCGGCACGGTTGCAGCGGGGCGGTGAGGTGTTGACCCAGCAGACGCCCGGACGGTACGTGCAGGTGATCGACGTGGACGACCTGGCCGAGTTCATCGAGGCGGCCGGGCGTCGCGGCGCGCTCGGGGTGATGAACGCCGTCGGGCACAGCGTGGCCCTTGCCGAGTTCCTCCGCCTGACCAGCGACGTCACCGGCTTCGGCGGCCGCCTCGTGCCGGCCGACGATGACTGGCTCGTCGCGCACGACGTGCAGTTCTGGATGGGGGAGCGCTCGCTTCCGCTGTGGTTGCCCGCCTCTGAGATCGGCTTCGCACGACGCAGCAACGCCGCCTACCTCGCCGCGGGAGGCGCCGTCCGTCCCCTGGTGGCCACGATTGCGCGAGTGCTGCATGACGAGGTCGCACGGGGCCTCGAGCGTCCTCGCCGCTCGGGGCTGACGGGCCAAGAGGAGCGGCAGTTGCTGGCCCAGCTCGCCTGATCGAGCCCTCCGGGGTTGGTCGTGCAATAGACTCGACACTCCCGCGCCAAGGACGAAGGTGACCGAGCGTGTCCAGCATGAACGACGAGATGCAGCCTGAGAGCGCCCCCGAAGGACGCAGCCTCGACCTGGTGCAGCGCACCCTGGTGTCGCTGCTCGCCGGCGGCGTGATCGCCATGGTTGCCGTAGTGCTCGCCCTGTATGTCTCCACTCGCGGACCGGGCGACCTACCGCGCGACTCGGTCGTCGGCCTGTGGGTGATGACCGGGGTGATCGGGCTTGCCGGAGCGGCCACGGTGCTGGTGCTCAACCGCAGGAAGGCCTGGAACCCGCTGGTGCTGGTCGGCCTCGTGCCCATGGTGATCGCCGCGTACTGGGTGTTCATGCCGACCGTCGGTTGAGCCAGGGCTCGCGGCTGTTTGAGCCAGGGCGTGCGGCTGATTGAGCCAGGGCGTGCGGCTGGTTGAGCTTGTCGAAACCAACTGCGCCGATGCACGTGCCGCTCCAGCCGGCGCCTGCGCCATCGCAGCACCCGGGCGGTTCTGATCGGCAGCAAACCTAGCGCCCCAAGGAGAAGTCCGCCTATGGTGCCAAACAGAAACCTGAACCGATCCTGAAAGGACACCCCATGCGTACTCAACGTCGAGTTCGTGCACTTGGACTGTTCAGCCTGGTCCTGGTGGCATCCGCCCTTCCGGTGGCTGCGCCGAACGCGGTTGCCGCCCCGTCCCAACCCGAGGTCGCAGCGGCAGCACAGGCGCTCGTCATTCCGGCCGCCAACGGCAAGGCGAAGGCCAAGAAGAAGAGTTGCCCGCAACTGAAGCTGGCCGACAACTGGTACGGCGACAACGCCGAGCTGATCCAGACCGCGATCGATCGTTATGGCCGGTGCAACTGGCCGGGCGGTCGGGCGCCGCAGGTGCGTCCCTACGCGGTGTTCGACTGGGACAACACCGTGATCAAGAACGACATCTCGGACCAGACCATCTTCTGGTCGTTGCGTAACGACAAGATCCTTCAGCCTCCTGGCCGCAACTGGCACAACACCAGCCGGTTCATGACCATCGAGGGTGCGCAGGCGCTGCGGGCGGCGTGTGGCTCGCTTGCCAAGCCCGGCAAGCCGCTGCCGACCAGCACGAACCTCGCCTGCGCCAACGAGTTGTTGTCGGTGCGCAAGACCCAGCGCACCACGGGTGGCAAGGCCGTGTTCGAGGGCGCCAACGAGCGCTACATGGAGGCCAGTTACGCGTGGGTCAGCCAGATCATGCAGGGCTACACCCCGGCGCAGGTGCGCAGGATCGCCGCCCAGGCCCGCGATGCCGCCCTCAGCGCCCCGATCGGCGCCACCCAGCAGGTCGGGTCGAGCACCGAGACCGCCTGGATCCGGTACTACCCCGAGATGAAGGACCTGATCAAGACCCTCAAGAAGGCCGGCATCGAGCCGTGGGTGGTGTCTGCTTCGCCGAAGGAGTTCGCCGACGTCTGGGGGCCCGGCGTGGGCATCAACTCCGCCCACACCATCGGTATCGAGCAGGTCGTGCGCAAGGGCAAGCTGACCGGTCACCTGCGTGGCTGCGGGGGTCTGCCGGACGGTTCCGACGCGATCATGACCTACATCGACGGCAAGCGGTGCTTCATCAACAAGATCATCCTCGGCGTCAACGGGCCGCGCGCGTTGAAGCCGATGCCGCGCGCACTTCGTCCGATCGTCGCCGGCGGTGACGCCACCACCGATGTTTCCATGGTGCGCGACGCCATCGGTGCGCACGTCGTGCTCAACCGCAACCGGGACGAACTGATGTGCTACGCCTACGACAACGCCGATGGAAAGTGGGCGATCAACCCCATGTTCATCAACCCGCTGCCACAGAAGCAGGGCCTCTACCCGTGCTCGACGACCGCGTACATCGATGCGAACGGTAACCCGGGGCCGGTGCGCCGAAACGACGGGTCGATCATTCCCGATCAAGCCGACACGGTGTTCGCTCCGGTCTGAGCCGCTGATTCTCGGCCGGACGGCGCTGGGGTCGACCCCGCGCCGTCCGGCCGCTTTCATTGCCCAGGCACGAGGAGGCCGATGATTCTGCCCGCGGTGCGCGACCCTCGCTTCATCACCGTGCGTCGCGGCGGCACCCTGAGCGATGCACACCATCACCTGCTGGCGCTCTGGGCGGCATCGTGCGCCGAGCACGTCCTGCCGTTGTTCGAGTCGGAGCAACCGGACGACGACCGCCCTCGCGTTGCGATCCGGCAGCTGCGGGGGTGGGTGCGTGGTGAGGTGCCGATGATGGAGTCGCGTGCCGCCGGCGGTCACGCGATGGGCGCCGCGCGCAACCTGCGCGGGGCTGCCCGCCATGCTGCCTACGCCGCCGGACAGGCGGGTGCGGTCGCCCACGTCGCGGCCCATGAACTGGGGGCAGCCGCCTACGCGATCAAGGCGGTCCGTACCGCAGCACCCGTCGCTGGAGCCGAGGACGCCGGACGCCAGGAGTGCCAGTGGCAGCGCGATCAACTGCCGGACGAGATCCGCGCCCTCGTGCTCGACGACCAGAGGCTGCGCAACGAGCTCTGCTGGGCGGTCTTCGAGTTCTGAGCCGTTGCCGGTTGGTCCGACGGCGGGTGGGGTTTCGACAAGCTCAACCAACCGAGGGGGTTTCGACGCGCTCAACCAGCCGAGGGTGGGTGGGGTTTCGACAGGCTCAACCAGCCGAGGGCGGGAGAGGTTTCGACAGGCTCAACCAGCCGGCGGGGGTTTCGACACGCTCAACCAGCCGGCGGGGGTTTCGACAAGCTCAACCAACCGACAGGCTCAACCGGCCGGCGGGGGTTTCGACAAGCTCAACCAACCGACACCCAACCAACCGACACGCTCAACCCCCGGACCTTGCCGCGGCGATGAGGTCGTCCAGGGCGGTGTCCAGTTCGCTGTCGACCTTCTGCAGGTCCGGATCGGCGTCGTAGGTGGCGAGGATCTCGCGGGCACCCAGGTGGAACGGCACCCGCTGCTCGAAGCCGGGGCGCAGTGCCCGCACCTTGGAGTTGTCGAAGATCACCGAATGCGCCTTGTCGCCGACCAGGGTCGGTCCGAGCGCGGGCAGCCGGTCGGCGATGGTCTCACTCGACACGTGCACCAACTGCACGTTCCGCACGCCGGCCGCTTCGGCCAGTGCCCGCGCGATCGCGTCCCAGGTGAGGATCTCGTCACCGGTGATGTGATACGACTCCCCGATGGCTGCCGGGTGGCCCAGCACGCCGACGAAGCTGTAGGCGAAGTCGGAGGCGTGGGTCAGCGTCCACACGCTCGTACCGTCACCATGCACGAGCACCGGACGTCCGGCCCGCATCCGAGCGATCTGGGTCCAACCTCCGGCCAGCGGAATCGCGAACCGGTCATAGGTGCTGGAGGGCCGCACGATGGTGCCAGGAAATCCCGTCTCGCGGTAGCGGGCGGTGAGCAGCTCCTCGCAGGCGATCTTGTCGCGCGAGTACTGCCAGAACGGGTTGCGCAGCGGGGTGGACTCCAGAATGGGCAGGCTCGGGACGGGCTTCGCGTAGGCGGAGGCGGTCGAGATGAACACGTACTGTCCGGTGCGTCCGGCGAACAGGTCCAGGTTGCGCTCGAGCCGCTGCGTGGTGAAGCTCATGAAGTCGACGACCACGTCGAACTCGCGCCCGCGCAGAGTTGCGGTCAGGCCGGCGTCGTCGTCCAGGTCGGCCCGTAGCGACTCGACGCCGGCGGGCAGGGGTCGCCGAGACGTGCGTCCGCGGTTCACCACACTCACCTTCAGTCCGACGGCGACGGCCTCCGCGACGCACGCCGCGCTGATCTGGCCCGTTCCGCCCAGGAACAGAACTGATGGTGGCATGGCATCTCTCTCTCGGTTCGAGGTCGGGGCCCATGGCGGAGTCCTGACCCGGCGATTCTCGGGTGACGTGCGAACTGCGCTCGCCGAGGTGGAGGCGACGGCGGGCGCAGTGCGGGGTTGACGACCAACTGCGGCGAAAGCTCAGTCCTCGGGCTTGTCGACCTCGGTGCCCCCGGGTCCGACCAGGTGACCGCGCGCGGCCTTCTTCGATTCCGTCTCGTTGCGGATGGTCTCGAAGACCGCATCGGTCAGCGGGTACTTCCAGAAGATCAGCATCGCCACGATCGCCACGACTGCCGGCACCAGGCCGATCGCGGCCGCGATCGCCAACATGGCGTTCGGGTTCTGGGTGTCTGCATTGGCCACATAGCCGCCGCCGGCGAGCAGGAATCCGCCGATCAGCCCGCCGAAGGACTGGGTGACCTTGCGGGTGAACGAGTAGATGGCGTAGGTGGCGCCCTCGGTGCGGGTGCCGTTCTTCCACTCGCCGTACTCGACCGTGTCAGCCTCGAGACCGAACATCGCCACGTTGATCAGGGAGGCACCGACGCCCTTGATGGCCAGGAAGATCAGGGCCATCCACAGCGCCCCGACGGGGGTGAAGAACAGCGCCAGCCCACCGACCACGGTGAACAGGCCGCAGTACTGGTACAGGTTCTTCTTGCCGAACTTGCCGATCACCCACGGAATGAACCTCACCGAGAAGCGGCGTTGGTGGACGCGGCCCCTCGCCGACCCAGGTGGGCGCCCGGGTCGCCTCGGCAGCCTGCTGACGGACGTCCTCGGTCAGAGTGGTGACGAGGCTGGCGCGCTCGGTGAGGTAGGCACCCCACTTGGGATTTGCGGCCAGGCGTTCGGGGATGCCGGGTAGCCAGGGCAGCGGTCCTGTGGGTGCGCGGCGGGTGGCGTCGAGTCGCCAGTCGAGGACGGCCGCGGCGTCGTGGGCGTCCTTCAGGGAGCCTTGGGCGAGGGCTTCGTTGAGCGCGAGGAGCGGATCGACACCGGTCGCGTTCAGCAGCAGCAGATGGGTGCGGAGGGTCGGCCAGGCTGACGCGAACGTGATCCACGACAGTCCGGTTTCGGAGATCGCGTCCAGGCGGGCGATCACCTCAGGCTCAGCGGTCTGCTCAATCGCGACCAGCAGCGCGTCGGCGTAGCGGGCAGTTGCCTGACCGAGCCGCACGGCCGGATCGTCCTGCAGAGCGATCGAGGTGGTGGCGGAGACGGGGGCTTCATCGCGGGTGAGGATGCGGGTGAGCAGGTCGGTCGGAGTGGGCGGGATGACGGTGTCGGGGTCGACTAGGTTGTGCGGGTCGCCGTCTCCGACGTTGGCCAGGTAGATGTGGTTCGCGGTGCGTCCGCGGGTGAGCATCGTGTACAGCTGCTGGCGGCTCTCGCTGCCGGTGGCGAGGCCGTGCATGGCGTCGGCTGTGACGCCCTGGGCGCCGTGGACGGTGGTCGCGTAGCCGAGTTCGGTGGACTCGGAGACGTAGTCGGCGGGGAGGGTGACGATGCGCCGGTGGGTGTTGTGCTGCGCGGTCAGGCGACCGTTGGCGGCGACCTTGAGGACGGTCCACCGGTCGCCGTTCTTCACCCAGTCCGTGCGGCTGACCCGTAGCCGGCGCTCGTTGAGCCGGGTGATGATCATGTCTCCGGCAGAGGCACGGTTGCCGTCGGCGAGGGTGACCTCTCGTCCGGGATGCTGGCCGTCGAGGCGGTGGGCGCGGGCCTTCTCGTTCAGTTGGGCGACCAGGTCGCGGGTCGGGCCGAGCATGATCGCCTCACGGCCCTCGGCGCGGTCGGCCTTCCAGGAGTCGAACACAGCGCGTGTGACGCCATCGAGGTCGCCAATGTGGACGCGTCCGTTGTCGAGGTAGAACCCGAGCGACTCGAGACGGCCCTCGCGCAGGGCGAGGGAGGCGTTGCCTTCGGCCGGGTCGGCGAACCGGAGCAGTTCGTTGAGGTGGACGGCGCCGTGCTGGGCGGCGATGTCGCGCAGCACGCCACCCGCAGCGATCGCGCCGAGCTGCTGGTCGTCACCGATCAGCCGGACGCTGCCACCCCGGTTCAGAATGAAGTCGATCGCGACATCGAGGCTGAGGGTGTCGGCGGTGCCAGCCTCGTCGATGATCACCAGCGTCTTCGGGCCGATCGAGGACGCCCACCTGGGCAGCTCGCGATGCTCGATCGACCACACCAGCTTGGCCAGCGTGTCGGTGTGGGTCTCGATCTGAGAACGCAACTGCGCGGCCGCGGCAGCCGCCGGCGACAGCCCAACCACATCACCTGCACTCTCACGCCAAGCACGAGCGAGGGTTGCCATGGCGGTGGTCTTGCCCGACCCAGCCGGCGCGATGCCGAGCTGGACACGCGCACCCGAGGTCGCCATCTCGCGCACCATGGCGGCTTGCCCCGCGTTCAGCGTCAGGTCGTTCGCGACCGATTCCAGCAGGGCGATGTCGACGGCCTCGACCGGCATCCGGCGGCCGTCCGAACGCCCCGCCGCAGCGACGATCCGCTGTTCGGCCTCGACGATCCGACGAGACGTGAACAGCTTTGCACCGGCCACGGAGTAGACGCTGGAGCCATCGGTCCTGCGGAGTTCGTCGGGCTCCTCGATGCCCTTGTCCCGGGACTCGATGGCGACCGCATGACGGTCCAGAGCGGTCGTGGTCAGCCACTCGGCGGCCGGTTCGAGCTGATCGGGACGCAACCCGGTGGTGCGGAGCCGACGCTTCGCCTCGGCGTGGACATGCCAGTACTGCCACACCGCGCGCTCGCCCTCGACGGTCGCGATGATTTGACGGGCAGCGTTCCGGTACCAGTCGTGATTCGGCAGTGGCGCCCGCGTGCCGCTCGGGTGCAGGGCCAACGCCACCATCGCGTCCACAGCCCCTTCCCCACCAAGAACGGCCGCGGCCTGATGCCGCCAGGCGGCGCGCTGGTCGGCGAGGGCGCGGGGGGCGTGCTTGGCCTGCCGGGTGTCCTGCCAGGCCTGCTCGGCGAGGTTGGTCATCTCGACTGCGGTAGGGGTGCGACCGTGCACGCGCTGGAAGTCTTCGGCCAGCTCCGATGCCCTCAGCTGGATGCTCTTGCGCCGAGTCGACCACCGGTCGAGGAGCCGCGGATCGACCCCGGCGACCTCGCGAACCGGACGCTTGCCCTTCGGCGTTGGCCGGGCCCGGAACACCAGTCCGAGGTCGGTGGCGAGGTGCCGCTCCAGGGCGGTGTTGTAGGTCTCTGACGCTGCGACCGTGGCCTTGAACAGAATGCGCCCGTCGATGGAGCGCCAGCGTCCATCGATGGTCTGAACCTTGTTCGCCACCGCGACATGGGTGTGGAGGTCGGGGTCGGACGCGCGCGAGTCGCGGTGGGTGAAGGCCGCGCCGACCAACCCTTGTACGTCGACTTGGCGGACCCCGTTGCGTCCGAGCCGGGTGTAGAGAGCGTGGTCCTCGATGTAGCGCAGCGCGTCGGCCATGGCCTTCTGGTGAGCCTGCTCGATGGCGGCTGCAAGGGACGGATCAGCCAGCGCCCACAGTGCTGACACCGACTTCACCGGCGAGAATGTCAGGTCGAAGCCAGCGACCGCGGTGGTCTGTGGACGCGACAGCCGGGCGACGAGTCCGGCCAGTTCGCGGGCGTCCTGGGGTTCACGCTTGAACTCGGCGAGGAAGAACTCTCGCGCCACCTCGGTGCGGATCCGACCCCGCTCCTCACGCGGCACGGCTGCGGTCGGGGACGCGTCTATCGAGGTGTTGTGGTCGGCGAAGCGCCGGGCGACTTCCATTCGGAATGGGCTGACGTCGGGGGAGTAGACCCGGTAAGGCTGGCCCAGGCTGATGGCGTTGGCGAAGTCCTTAGCCTCGGCGTCCGGCGGTAGGGCTGCCTGTCGCTGAGTGGCCTGAGGGTGGTAGCCGGCGCCGAAGAGAGCCTTCATCTGTTCAGCGGTCACCGGATCCCCGGCGTCGAGGCCTTCGATGCCCTTCACGCCCCGCCCGACCCAGACACCTGGGGTCTCGCCTTTGGCGGAGTAGTAGGAGGCCAGTGACAGGTGGCCCTTCTCCGTGGAGTCCATGGCAGCCACCTGCCGGGCCAGGTAGTCGTACCCCGACCCGGCTGTGAGCTTCTTGACGTCCATCACGACCAGTACGAAGGCAGCGAGAAGGGCCTGGCGGACAACCGTCGTCCCGCGAGTTCAGGGCGGCTCTGGGCTCCGGATGCGCCCTCGGGACATTCGGGGTTGTCAGTGGAGATTTGGCGACCGCATCGGACGGGAGTCGTGCCTTTCGGCCGACGATGCAGGAGGTGCTTGGGACATCTCGGGGGGTCGGGAAGGGGCCTGGTGGAGGTCAGGGAGATCGTCGGGGGACACGGGTTCGAAGTCTCGTGGCGGGGTCGTTGGCCGTCAGGAGAGGGTCGGTGCCTTCGTAGGAAGCGAGTGGCGGTTGGAGACCAAGGAGGCTGTGCCATGGGGACCAAGCAGACGGTTCGTCAGGCGGCCCGGCGGGCCGCGTTCCAGATGCAGCAGCGGCGGCGCGAGGAGGAGGCCAAGCGCGAGCGTCGGCTGACGAACGAGTCGATCAAGCTGATGGTCGCGCTGAGGGAACGGGACGACGCCGAGGCCAGGGCTCGGGACGCGATTCGCGCGATGGAGGGCGAGGGCCTGGACGCGGTGGCGATTGTCCGGTGGAGCAACGGCGAACTGGACGCCAAGGAGATCGCACGGCTCCGCGACTTCGTCGCGAAGTACGCCGACCCCGAGCCGGTCACCAAGCCGGACGGAGGCCCGTCATGAAGGCCAGCATCGTCCGCAAGCCGCGTCTCGAGCCCAGCGAGCGGCGCCGGCTGCGTCCACTGTCGCTGGCGGAGCGGGTACTGACCCTGCTGTTGTGGGTCGGGGCTCATGTCCCGAGCGTCGTGGTCAGTGCGGTGATCGTGCTTCCGATCGTCGGCCTGCTCCCCGGGCTGATCGCGTGGCTGGTTCTCGGCGCGATGGCGCTGGGTTCGGTCCTGTTGGCGACCCGGTGGATGCGTTGGCCAGCGGTCGGATGGCTCCTGGGCGGTTCCCGCCTGCCGACCGACGTCGAGGCCGCGATTCGGCCGCTGCTCGAGGTAGCCGGCTGCGTGAGTGACGCCCGACGCATCGACTTGGGCCTCGCGGCGCCCGAAGTCCAGACGACAGCGGTCGGGCCGAACATCATCCTGCTCGATCGGGCGCTGGTCGACGGCTACTGCGCCGGGAAGGTCGACTCGCAGTACCTGGCGTTCACGCTCGCTCACGAGGTTGCCCAGCTGCGGCTCGGCTACACCAGGTTCGATCTCGTCGTCACCTTCTGGTGCCTGCCGATGATCCTGATCAAGGCAATCGGCACACGGCTGGGGAAGAACTCCCTGATCGCCGCGGCGTGGCGGGCCCGGTTCCTGATGGCCGGTGTCGTCCTCGTCCATTCCTACCTGGACGCCACCCTGCCGCTGGGCATCGTCGGCGCCGGCATCATCGCGGCAACCTATGCGATTCCCTGGCTGCGGCGCGTCTGGATTCGGCACCTCGACAACGTCGCCGAGACTGGGCTCCGACTCGCCCTGGCCGAGGGTGCCACAGCCGAGCCTCCGATTCTGGGCAGCCGCCGGCGTCCCATCGTGTAGGGCCACACTCGCTGCAGAGCCCGGCGCAGTCATCTGGGGGTGGGTCGACAGCGTCGGGCTCCTTTCACGCCCTGGGACCACCCAGCCGGCGACGCGGTGGCCGACAAGGCCCTGTTCGTCCCTTCTTCATGGTCAAGAACCACGAGAAGGGAGTTCGAGATGAGCCGGTCCACGAGCGAGGCCTACGGGCACCTGCGCAACGCCGCCTGGCACTACCTGTCGATCGACGACGACGGGGGAGAGGGCGTGCTCCTCGGGGCGGCGTGTCTGGACGTCGAGGACGCGTTCGAGAAGGCCGAGGTCATCCCCGAACTCGTCCAGGACGAGGGCTCAGCCGAGGCCGCGATCAAGGCGGCACTGGCGTCTCTCGAGGACGGCAACGGTCCGCTTGTGCCGGCGCTCCGGGAGGCCCTGGTCGAGTTGGCCGGGCGGGCAGGAGTGCGATGACCGCCACGGTCGCCGGCCTGCTCGACCGGCGCCACGCGCAGGCGTTCGCGATCTCCAATCTCGCGACCCGGCCGTCGGAGGACAGGTGGCGTGCGCAGGCCGTCGCGTGGCCGCGATTGGCACTGTCCACCATGCGGGCACTGGACAACGTCCCGGCCGGTGCGGTCACCGATCCCGAGTTGGTGCTGATGGACTCGATCCTGAATCCCATCGCTCGCAGCGAGTGGATCCCGAAGATCTTGGACACACCTACGGCGAACGTCCCGCCGGACAAGCGTCTGGTCGACATGACCCGCGTCCTGGGCGGCATCGCCGACCTGCTCAGCATCGGGCTGAAGGACATCGTCAGCGACTCGACCGCAATCCTCGGGCTGCGGTCAAACCTGCTCGCCCCGGTGATGGTGGCCGCCAACTGGAGTCTCGCGACGGCCCCCGACGTCGCCCGGAACATGACTCCACGCCGCCACCTCCAGCTGGTCTCCGGCATCGGGGCCGCGTTCGCGTTCATCCCGGTCGGGCTGCGACCCGGCCAGTATGACGACATCGCCGCGGTGCCCAACAGCGAGAACAACCTGGACGCCGCGATGCACAACTGGCTGGACGCCACCAAGGAGGCACTTGCCACCCGGAAGGGACTCTCGGGCGTCACTCTGCAGACCATCGCCGCCGACCTCAGCGTCCTCTGCGGGGCGGCAGCAGCTACCACCAACGCCGCGATCGCCCTCGGCCAGCTCGCCGAGGATCGCGGACGACCGGCCGTCGAGGCCATCAGCGACGCCAACGCCAAGTGGCGCGAGGCGTCCCGCTGGCCGCAGACCATCTACCTCGGCGGCGTCCGCGACACCGGACTGGCCGACGCGTCCATCCGCCTTCGCCAAACCGTCATCGACACCCTGCGTGACGGCAAGTCGTGGGCCGATCCGGCGGTCATCGCCGCGCGCATGAAGGGCCAGGAGCCGGCTTCCATCGCCCGGCGGGCCATGCACATCGCCGCCGAGGCTGCGCAACTCCAGCAGGCCGCGGTCACGAACCTGTTCTTCGGCAAGGACCGGGTCATGATGGCCTCCCGGTCTCTGGAAGGCGCGACCTACATGAACAAGGCCGTCTTCACTGCTCGCCGACGTGGTACCTGGATCCCCATGCCCCGCTACGAACCCACCGGCGTCGAGGTCTACCGGGCCGCCACCTGCGCAGCTAACGCCACCGCCGCGGCCCGCATACTCTCGGTGGCTACTGCCAGGCCAGCCGTCACACCTTCAATCTCGACTGCCGTCGACCTCACCCAAGGACGCATCGCAGCCGTCGGGACAACGACTCCGAGCGCACCGTCCCAGCGGCTGATGCAGGAACCCCCGTTCGGCATGGGAACTGGCGGGCCGTCGCCGTCACCGTCCGGCCCGTCCGTCCCGCGGTAGGAGGACGCTTGGACTTGTGGGTGCGAAAGCACGCATCCGACCAGACCGCGCGCGACGAGGAACGCAGGCGCGTCCAGACCGTCATGCGCTGGACGCAGGCAGGCAAGATCGTTCC
>Ga0209277_10000490_pt1 | contig 19852 bp, 16 predicted proteins | sample JI81AbrownDNA_FD_187503 | JGI IMG/M metagenome (GOLD analysis project Ga0209277, IMG submission 187503) | Wastewater effluent complex algal communities from Wisconsin, to seasonally profile nutrient transformation and Carbon sequestration -... | ecosystem: Engineered > WWTP > Effluent > Algae... | reverse complement strand
GGTAAATCGTCTTGGTCTAGGATATCCCATTCCGCACCTCGATTTAAAAGTAACTCTGTTCCTGGCTGAAATGATTTTTCGATCGTGAGGAGGAGTGGTGAGATAGCTTTGGCATCCTTAGCATTCGGATCAGCCTTGGCATCAAGTAGTGCCGTCATCAATTTTAGGTTTTTTGTATCTATGCTCACGAAGAGAGGTGTTCTCCCTGTTAGCTCAGGTAGATTCACGTTGGCACCGTTTTGTAAAAGATAGTTGAGCGTATCCATTTTCCCTTTTTCAACGGCTAGAAACAGCGGCGATTTTCTAGGATTATTTCTGAGGTTAACGTCGGCTTTGCTCTCTACGATAATTTTTTGAACTGGCAAACTTGCTTTTAAGACAGCGATATGAAGTGGCGTATTTCCCTCTCCATCATAAGCATTGGGATCTGCTCCTTTTTCGACAAGAGCTTTAAATTGATTCGTGAATTTGGAAGTAACGATGTAGTGAAGAAGAGTTTTTCCCGTCAGATCTCTGCGGTTTAGATCAGCCCCGGCCACCACTAAACTCTCAAATTGTTTCGTTCTATTTTTTTCGACCGACAACATGAGGAGAGTTTTCCCGTCCGCATCAGCGGAATTAATATCCCCACCTGAACCAATGGCAGCATCGAATTCTTTTAGATTTCCTTTCAAAAGAATCTTAACCATATCCGGAGGAGCGGAGATCATCTCATTTGGTGTTGTCACATCTTGTGCAAGTAAGGTAGAGAAGAAGAGAGAAGTGATAATAGTTAGGAAATATCTTCGTATTACTTTGTTTTGGTGCATTTTGTTTTTCTTTTCATTTTTTATTTCGGCAAATAGCTAGACGGATCTAAAGCTTGTTGAGAAGGACCTTTTCGGACTTCAAAGTGTAAATGGGGACCTGTTGATTTCCCAGTATTTCCCACTTCGCCGATTACATCGCCTGACTTTACGTTGTTTCCTTCTGCAATTTTTCTTTCGTTCTGGTGAGCATAATAAGTATAAATGTTATTTTTATGACTTAGAATCGTTAGCATCCCATAGCCACCAGTGGTTGTGATTGTTTTCCAGACTTTTCCATCGCTAACAGCTCGAATCGGCGTCCCAATTGTTGCCGGAAGATCGATCCCAGAATGGAATGCGCCAACTTTTCCAGTGACCGGATCTACTCTGGTCCCGAAAGAGGAGGAAACATAACGATCGTTATCAACTGGAATTTGAAAGTATTTTGAGATATCATCATTGTCGACTAACTGTCCTTTGTCCTTGGAGACAAATCCACCGAAAATCCAACCCTCCCAATTATCCTCCCAGTTTACATAAATCCATTTGCTACGAATACCACCTATTGTTTCAATTTCTCCTTTCACATCTATGACTTTAACTTTTTCATCGCCTGGAATGGTTGTAATCACTGTGCCATAATCATTTGGTTCATCGCGCAGTCTCAAGTTTACAGAACGCACGTATCTTTTGGTACCAGGTTTTAGGTCTTCAGGATTTTCTTCTGGAAACCCCGGCGTGTTTGAACCGTCCCCATTGTCATAAACCACGACTTCCGATGAGCTCAAATAGCCAGCAAACACCCAACCTTTTTGGTATCCACTTTCAATTTGATGCCAAACGCCTGACATACCGTCGATGGAATCTTCATAATTTGTTGATAACAAAACTCTAACCTTTCCGCCTCTCGTAATGCGATCGACGATCACGGAATTTATTTCTGGATTTTCTCTTACGTTCAGTGAACTTGCACTCACCCAAAATATTTTGTCTTTAAACCGATCGTCCGTCTTGGGTTGATTGTCTGTTGTTCCTAATGTTTCTCTGCCTGGAATTTCAGTAAATTCTGGAACATTCTCGGTCATTTCTCCCGTTACAGGATCAAAAAAAGGACGTTCTGTACCACGTGCTTTTTTGGAAACTTTCGACTCGCTGGGAAAAGCAAAGGAGCGGGTATTTGGTGGTGTAAGATTTGCTAAACGTCGTTCTGAAGTGTCATTTTTTGAGACGGGAGACGAAGAAAGATATTCAGCTGGAACATAACCTTCTTTTTTATTTGATGTTCTGACCAAGCACCAGTTAGATTGCTCTTTTTTCTCTGTTCCATCATTTTTTAAAACTAATACAACTTCCAGTTTTTCTCCCCGATTGATTTTTGTTGGAAGATTGAATTTTGGCAAAAGGTTCGGTTCTGCTTTTAATATGAAATTCTCAGCAGCATAACTGGAAATAGACTTTGATTTTTTAGCGTTTGACCCGGGAGCCTCATTGTGTTCGATCACATCTTTCGCAAGACTTGGATCCATTGGCATATCTTTGAAGTTTAGGCCAGGATATCTTTCTTTTATTTTCGCATAGAACTGATCGTATTTCGCCAAGATCCGTTCTCTGGATTTTTTATCTTTCTCTAAGAGTGCATTTTGTTTGTCGTTTGTTTTGTTATCGAGGCTTGATTGCGCTTCTGCAGATTGGAAAATCGCAAATATGGCAAAGAAGACCATTGAAATCAATCGTTTTTTCATTCGATCCTCATGATATACCAAGAATGATAAGAGAGAATCTCGCTAGGTCAAGGTTTTTTGAAATGACCCACATCAATCTTCTTCCGGGAGGAGAGGGGTTAAGAAAAATGAGATGAATTCTAATTTCCCACGCATGGAGGACTTTTCATAGATCGATGCCGTCTGGTTTTCTATGGTACGAAGGCTTTTTTTTCGAACGCCGGCAATCTGTTGGTGGGAAAAACCGCGAAGGAGTAAAATGGCAATTTCCTTTTCCGTATCTGTCAACTTCCAGGCTTCCATTTGTGATTTCACCTCAATCCAAAAACTTGATTCTGGATTTTTTAGGATTCGATTCGTTCGTTTTAAGTCAAGAATGAGTGATTGCGCTTGGATGTTATCACCTTCTTCTGTCTTCAGCTCCCGATAAAGTATGGAAATCGCAAGAAAGGAAGATACGGCGATGAAAGACTCAAAAGTAGCTATGAGCACCCGATATCGATCAAAGATATCCGGTGGGTTCGTAAGAGTATAGATCTCTTCTATGATCCATAAGACCAGGGAAAGGACGTAAAACCACAGAAACATGATCCTATAAGTGCGTTTTTCCATAAAGGCTCTTCCAAATTTAGAATCTTTTCCTCTCCGTTCAAGGAGAATATAGTAGTTTGCCACAATTGCGGTGAACCGCCATTTCCAGATTCGTATTTCGATGAGAGAATGTAACCATGAAACGCTGGATTGTTGTCACAACTTTCTTACTCTTTTTCACTGTCCGATGTTCCCAGTCTACCCAGCCTAGGCATGACGCTCGTTTCTACAATTTGTATTACCAAGTCGCAATCGGCAATACCGATCGAGTGAGGCAACTTTTGAACGAAGGATACGAAGTCAACAAACCAGAAGACACATTTGAAAAACTAACACCACTTATGATCGCTGCCAAGGAAGGATATCCTGAGATGACAGTTTTGCTCCTTTCAAAAAAAGCAGATATTGACGCAAAAACGAGAAATGGACATACCGCCTTGATGATGGCAGCATACAACCGTTATCCAGAAATCGTAAAGATTTTACTGCAAGCGGGTGCAGATCCGAATGCCAAATCAATTGCTGGGCATACAGCTCTCTCGGAAATTACCCAATCGGATAAAGAAGAAATCATTCGATTATTAACGGAAAAAGGTGCAAAACAATGAAAAAACTAGGTAAGTGGAAATTTTTACTTTTCGGAGTGTTACTGTTTGTTTTTTCACAATGTTCTAACTCCGGAAACAATCGTACGGGTCAAGCTTGTCGAAACAAATGTATCGCCGATCAGTCATTATGTTATATAATTGCCAACCAAGGTGCTAATCAACAATCATATGGAAATAATATTGCTTGCCAATTCTTGTTCGTCAGTTGTGTTTCTGATTGTAATACAGGAACAAGGTACGTTTCGTCCAGTCGAAATTCGTCAACTCGATCTAGCGGGAGTTCTGGTGGTGGCCGATCCTCCTCGGGAGGAGGTTCTTCGGGAGGGGGCAGTTCAGGTGGTGGGTCAAGCGGAGGTGGTCATGGAGGCGGGGGGCATTAGAATGGCGAAAGTCCAATCCTTCTTTTCGATTTGTCAATTGACGAAAATATTTGGGACTTACAATATTTGAAAAATTCGAGGTCACGTGGAAAACAAAAACTTCTTTATCTCTCACGAAATCGATATCCCTTTTTTATGGGGAATGGATCTATCTCTGCCGCTCATTTTAAAGTTCGCTCTCAACATAGAGGGAGTCGATATCTCGGATGAAGACAAAAAGACATTGAGAGGTTTGAATAAGGAACGGTTGTTATATTTTAGCAATCATCCTTCCACCATTGAACCTCCCGTGGCTTATTATGTTGCCAATACAATGGGATCGAGATTTTATTATATGGCTTCTCGAAATGTATTTAATTGGGGCTTTGGAATTGTAGGGGCACTGATAAAAAAAGTAGGCGCTTTTTCTGTGTTATCTGGTGGGGCAGATCGTGAAGCTGTGAAAATGGCCAAATCAATTTTGGCAAAAGACGGTGGAAAATTGGTGATTTATCCAGAGGGAATGTGTTCGGGTGAAAATGATAATCTTGTCCCCTTTATGCCAGGCATAGCACAAATCGGATTTTGGGGACTCGAAGATGCCAAAAAAATAGATCCAAATTCCGATGTAAAAGTATTACCTGCATTCGTAAAATATCTGTTAACTGGTAGTAAACATTCCCTCCTGCAAGAAATTGAAACTTCATTGAAAAGAATGGAGAGTTATTTGAAAATTATTCCTGGAAATAAAAACTTGTTACGTCGTTTTTTAACGGTTGGCCGTCTTCTTATGGAAGACGCGGAAAGGGAATACGGAATTCAATACGATACCGAAAAAGATTATTTCTACCGAGTAGGAGCAATACGACATGCCGCTCTCAATCGAGCAGCAGAAAAATTAGGTATCAAATTCACGGACAATGAAGATGCCATACAGAAGATAAGAGAAGTTTTCACTGTACTAGACGGAATTACTTCAGGGCTGGGAAAGGAAAAAATTTCAATTTCGAAAGCAGAACTCGTGTTTGTTCAGAAGGATGTCGATCGAGCTTACTTGTTTTTAGTGATCAAACCGGAATATCTAACAGCTTATCCAAGCGCAGAAAGATTTATGGAGTGGATTTACCGATTCGAAAATTTAATCTTTGGGACTACGAATCCGAGACCAAGAAGGGCGCGGGTCATCATCGCAAAACCATTTGGGTTATCAGAGTATTATGAAGCTTACAAGGAAAATAAAAAGAAAACGGTAGAGGAGGTTACTTCGCGATTAAAAAATGATATTGAAACTCTAATGGCCCGAGCCATTTCTTTTTCCAATCCGATCGTGGAGCCCAATCAAGTCGGTGATGATTTAAAAATACAATCCGGGGATTGACCTAGGCACTGTGTTTATAAATAATTTTGGCTCCTATTTGAAGATTTTTGTATAAAGTTAAAAAAGTTTCATTTGGTGATATGCCATGCTTGTCCTGAGAAAACTCAGGCTTTAGGCGTTTTAGAAAATACATATCAAGCTCACCTTTATTTTTCGCTTCAAGTTTTCCTCGATACTCACAATCAAAAAATCTTTTTATTTTTTCATATGTTTTTTCTGAGAGATTGATTTCACCTGGTGATGATGAGCTTTCCATTCTACTCGCAATATTCACAGTATCTCCCCAAACATCATATGCGAATTTTGTTTTCCCGACCACACCTGCGATAATGGAACCAGTATGAATGCCAATACGAATTTCCCAAAAAGGTAAACCCCTTTTCATTTTCTGATCTTTAATTTTATTGATAAATGATCTGATCTCGAGCGCAAACAAACAGGCATCTACTGGATGCGTGAAATTTCCTTGTGGGATTCCACCAGCGGCCATGTAGGAATCGCCTATCGTTTTTAATTTTTCGAATGTGTGACGCACAGCGATATCATCAAACTGGGAAAAAATGGTATCCAATTGAAAAATTAAATCTTCGGGTGATAACAATTCGGCAAAGGACGTAAAATTTTTAAAATCAGTGAAGAGGATAGTCGCTGACTCATATTCCATTGGTAATACTTCACCGGTTTCCATTAGCTCGGCTGCTAATTCATCTGGTAAAATATTTCTTAACATTTTCATCGACTTTTCTCTTTCCAGTTCTAGATCCCGCATGAGATAAGCATTATGAATGGCACCTGCCACTTGTTCGCTGAAAGAACATATTTCTATGAATTCGTTTTTTGACCAATCCATTTCGCTTGTAAGTCGTGTTAAACAAATGATTCCTATACACTTATTCTTTACGACAAGCGGGATTTGAGCTATTGAATCTAATTTAAATGCTTCTACAATTTTTTGATCATAATTTGAAATATTTGTCCATTTAACAGCCTTCCTTAGATAAAGAGGTTTCTTTTTGGTATAAGTTCGAAACAAAGATCCAGACTTAAAGGAAAGATCTACCTTAAAATTCTTAAAGAAATTGTTTACAAGCAATCCCTTATTGAATATTTCCTTTGTAGTCAGGAGCGGGCGAAGGCAATTGTGTTTATCATCTACCAATAGTAAAAAAGCAAGTTCAACACGGTGATATGTTTTTAAATAATGTAATACTTCCGAGACGATATCGTCAATCTTGTTAAAGGAGTTTAGACTTCTCATCAATCGGTTTAGGCTTTCAAGTTTTTCCCTATTTAATTCCATCAGATTCTTTTCTTCAACGATTCGCAGGTTTTTAGATTGCAGTTCATCCATTAAAAATCCTGTTTCGATGGACCCAGCAATATAATCGCCTATAATTTTTATCTGATTGAGTTCCTGTTCAGATAAATGAAGATTTCCGCTATAATCTAACAAATCCAAGGTGCCTATGAATTTCTGTCGAAGAAATAACGGAACTATTAGAAGGGATTTTAAATTTACAGAATTTTGATTGGCAAGTTCTACACCCGATGTTTTGTATTTAGTTAAATCGGCAATAAAGAAACTTCGCTTTCGTTTCCAAGCATAAGCATGAGCGTATTTTGTAGTCGTCGCTGTATTAAGAGGTATTTTTCTAGAGCTTATTTCATTCTTAGAAATATCCGAAAGTTCATCTGGGAAATTACTATCATAGAATACCAATTCACTGGCATTGGAATCAAATGTGTAGAGGACGTAATGGGGAATTTTATACTTTTCTTTCACATAATTAGCAAGAATTTTTAAAATTCCTTTTAAATCGATGGATGCATTTATCTCTCGTAGTAGTGAATCTAGATCTGTGAGTTGAGAATAGGATAGGTACAATTTGTCTGCAAAATCATTTGCCTTTTCCACAGACTGATTCAGTTGAATTTCTTTATTCGTTAATTGATTCTTGAATTCGAAAAGCGACTTTTCTTTTTCAATTAAAATAAGATCTCGGTTTCTAATTTCTTTTTTTAAATTTTGAATATAAAGAAGGATGAATAGTGTTATTGCTAAAAAAAAGATAAAATACATAAAATTATTTAGTAAGTATTCTAGCGCCACGTTTTTGTTGTGTATAAAGCTTATCAAATTTTTCATTGGGGATAAGACCCGTTGAGTCCGCGAGATCCGTGTTTAGCGATTCCAACTCGAAAACAGTGAGTGATTCACCTTCGTATGTCACGATATCTTTTTTATTATCAAAAATGAAAAGACGTTTTGCCTTTTCCATTGTCTCACTGGAGACATTGATTCCAGGACTTGTAGACGCGCGACGAATGGCTTGTGTTTGTGTGACAGTCTTTCCCCAAATATCGTAGCTGAATTTCGATTTTCCAATCACTCCCGCAACAACTGGACCCGAATGGATAGCGATAGAAACTCCGATTGGTTGAAATGGAATTTCCGAAAAGTCGCGTTTCAGGATTCGCACTTCTTCTTTTATTGAAATTGCCGCCAAACAGGCATCTATCGGATGCGTAAAGTTACCGACTGGTAGACCTCCCGCGGCAATAAACATATCTCCTGCCATTTTTAACTTTTCTAAATTCCATTTTTTAATGATTTCATCGAATCTTGAGAAATAAAGATCTAATCCTTCGATTAATTCTTCTGGTGTCAATTGGGCAGTCATTTGCGAAAAACCAGGAAATCCAGTGATAAGCATCGTTACGTTTTCAAATTCTACCGGATTGACTCTTCCTTTTTTTTGAAGCTCCTCGGCCACATTTTTAGGCAAAATATTTAATAAAAGCGAATCGGACTTCTTTTTTTCCTCTTCTATTTTATTTAGAAGAAAATTATTATTGATCGCACTGGCTATATGTTCGGAAACACCGATGATAGAGGAGATTTCATCATGTTTCAGTATTTTTTTCTTTTCCATAATTCCGAATACAGCCATTGCGACGACCTCATCATTATTGATCATGGGTGAGATTAAAAATGATTTTGCTTTTGATCGATCAATGATTTGTCGGTCGATTTCATATGGGATTTGATTCGGTACACGCTTCATATAAAAGTATTTTTTACGCATATAACTTTGGTAAACAAAACCTCCTTTCTCATTTAAAGGAAATCTAAGTTGTTTAAAGAATTTTACCGTATCATCATCGATTAAATTAAAGCCAGAGTGATTTAAATAGCGGAAATCCTTATTCTCTTTGTCGAGATAAAATAAAACACAGTTTTCGATTCCATAATTTTGTTTTATAAATTCGAATATTTCCGCAAGAATTCCCTCTAGATTTGTTAATGAATTGATTCTTTTTGCGAATTCATTGAGCTTTTGTACCTCGGATCTTGCCAGTTCCGATTTTTTTCTCTCTTCTTCAGCGATTTCCAATAAAAGTGAATTTTGAACAGCACCAGCAATTTGATCACAGAATCCGCTAATACGCATTAAGTCATCATGTTTTAAATAAAGTTCTTGTTTATACGAGGTAAAATATGCCATTCCTATAACTTGATTTTGAACTACCAAAGGAACGGTTATGAAAGATTTTAATTGGAATGTATCAGCAATATCTTGATCAATTTGGTGTGAGAACGATCTCGGTAATTTAGATAAGAAGAATGCCTTTTTTCTTAAAAATGTTCGATAAACGAGTCCACCTTTTTCGTTTAGAGGGATCCGTAAATTTTTAGCAAAATCGATTTGTATTTGAGAAACGTCATCAGGTATCGTCGTCTTATAAGTATAAAATTCTCTTTTTTTTGTATCCAGTAGTTGGAGTATGATTCCTTCGATTTTAAAAGTTTTTAAAATATAATCAAACATCTCATCAATGATTTTTGAGAGTTGTGATTCTGAATTGATTCGTTTCGCAAATTCATTTAGTTTTATAACTTCATTTTTAGCATCCTCCATTTGCATTTTTGCAACTTCCGCAAAATTCCTTTCGGTATTTAAATTTTCAATCAAAATGGAATTGGAGACAGATGTGGCGATCGCCTCTCCAGTACTTTCAACAAGGGAAAGGTCTTCTTTAGTAAAAGGGGCATCTTCGGCGTCTTTAAACAAAGAGAGAATTGCAACGACTTTGCCTTGGGAGACTAGTGGCAAAATCATACCAGGCCGTTTTCCGATGACTTTAACAATCATTTGGTTAGAGTGGGTTAAATGTGTCTCCCTGACGCGGGAAAAGACAAAGGATTTATTTCGTTTATATACAAGATAAAAAAGTCCAGCATGGCTATCTAATTTAAAGTTCATGTCTTTAAATTTATTTTCCACTTCCGGATCATATTTTTCTGATAAAACTGCTTTGTGAAATGATACTGTTCCCTTTCTCTCATCGATTAAAAATAAAATCAAAGAATCGCAGTTGATTTTGCGTTTCAGATAGAGATATGCTTTTTGTAGTATATTTTCTAATCGAATCGTTGAGTTAAGTGCCCGCGCGAAATCGTTTAACTGTTGGATATTTTCTTTCGATATTCCTAACTCTTTTGTACGCTCTATAACTAAATCCTCTAATCCTTCCTTTAACGTACTTAGCTGCGCATGAGATACTTCTAAATTTTCCTTTAATGAGGCGACGTCTCGGTAGGTTCGGGTAAAACCGTATGAGAGTATATAACCCTGGAATAAGATGAAACCTAAAAATCCGAAGGGAATTAAATTCATCGTATTTATAATATTATTTTGATAGAGGGTATCATTCAACACGGTGAAGAAAATAAACATAAACCCAATCAATGAAAGACTAGATTTTATTTTTTCAAATTTAAACGATTGTAATATAGCGATAATTATGCGAATGCATATGAAGATTAATAAGATTTGATAATAAATTGCTAATTGAGAAAAAATCGCGACAGGGAAAAACAAAGATAAAATAAAAGGAGTTAATAGAAGCAAAATGGCAATCGTTGATATTTTTCCGATAGTTTCCGGAAAAACCAAACGATAGAAATAAGCAAATACTCCAGCTGCAATGTAGGCGGTAGAAAATTCTAAGCGGATCAAGGCATCCATGGAGAGATGAGGTAACATTTCGCCAAGTACGCGTTCTCCTGTAGTCAATATTCTTAGTACAAGAAAAAGACTGAATAAGGAAATAAATAAACTGGCCCGGTCTTCTCGCCGCATAAAATATAATCCGAGATGATACAATGCCCAAAGAAATATACTGCCTGCAATGAAAGATGTTACCTGGTATCTATGGTTTAGATTACTTGTAATTTGACTTTTTTCTCCAATTTCGGAACTTTCCCAAAATCCTCCTTTCCCATAATGAAAATTCGAGATTTCGAAAACGATCTCTGCTTCGTTCTCTAAAGCCGGAAGGTCCTTCGTCATTGGTCTGTAAGCTGGTGATGCATCCGAAATATCCGTTGCAAATTTTCCGACTTCGTGAAAAGATTCTCCATTGATGGTTATGCGATATGAGGAGGAAAGGTCTAAATTATGCATCGTTAATTGGGGCACATTTTCCGGAAGTAAGATCTTTAATCTATAGGTGGCATATCCGAATCCCTCAAGTGGTTTTCCTTTCCAGAGAAAACCTTTCCAGGAGGACGGTACGGAGATAAAAGATGATTCTGAATTTTTAGTTAGGTGTTCGTCAAACTGAAGCCCATTCCATGTTTCCTGCCAATAAAAAGACCATTCTCCGTCGAGAAGAATCGGTCCGTCCGTCTCGAAATTCCAAGATCTCAAATCAAGCACACCAGCTTTGGAGGTCGGTATCACCTTTGTTTTAGTTAGAAAACCACAGCTATTTAGAGAAAACAAGAAAAAAGGAACAAGAATTAGCTTGTGAATAAAGTTGGAGTATAACATCGGTTGGTATACTGTAAGAAGTTTTTTAAAAATGAAAAGCAAAAAAAGGCTAATAGCTTACTTGGATTTTTTCTTCAGCCACTCTCCTCTTTAGACAATCCCTTAAAAAAGTGATCATCTCTTCGTTTTCAGAAGCGGAATAGGATGCAATTCCCGATTGACGCGCAAATGGGTAGTATAACAGGGCTTCGTCTGTTCTCATGGATTGGATTTTTCCGAGGAATTCCGAATTCATTCGAAACGTTCCAATGCTGATATCGTAGAGCTTAGCTAGCGTGATTTTTTCTGCCAATACATCTACTAATTGCGCGTACTCTTCTTTCCAATTTTTAACGCGAAGAATGGGATCAATGCAAATTCGGACTTTCCACCCCAAATGTATTGCTTGTTGGAGAGAGTTTAAACGAGAAAGTAAGGGTGGAGCTTTCTTCTCTATTTCTCTGCTAATGTTTTCTGGTGAAATCGTCCAAGCTAAGATCACATTTGGAATGGGAATTAAAGATTGAATGGCTGAGAATTGATTCGATTTTGTCCTGATTTCCAATTCTAGGCTGGGTCTCTCTTTGGCGTACTCAATCCAAGCTTTTGTAGCAGGAAAAAAAGATTCGGTCGCGAGTAAATCCGTGTCATAAGACAAGGCGAGATAAAGAGAGTGATTCTTTTCAAGAAATTGATCTGTTTCTCGAAAATAGTCTTCCCAGTTTACAAAAAAAACTAGGTTTGCGGAGGAAAAAAGTCCTTGGAGATAACAATAACTGCAGTCATATAAACAATTTAATGCCATCATATTATAATAAAAGTGCGGATGATTGAAATTAGGTGAAAAATGACTGCCAGGATAAAAGAAATGGTCGGAGCGATTCGCCAGGATTATTTTTGGAGAAAATTTTTGTGTTCGAAACTTTTGACCTCGTCGATTAAAGACATCCTTGTAATGATTGATATAAACGATTTCGCTTGATTTGAATTTAGTAAGAATTTCTCGAGTGCGTTTGTGCTCCTTAATTCCTTCTTCAACATAAATGTGAGAAAAATGTTTATGCATGTAAATTATTTTTCCACTGAATAAATGTAGATTTCGCGTCTCTTTTTTCGAATGGTCGATCCAGTGATTGGGAAGTGGGGATGGGTATTGTTGACGTCGGATTTTGTAATTTAAAGTAAGTAATTGATTTCTTGAGTTCAGCTAACATGGACTCTGTGAAGTGTAGTTTTTTACCAACTCCCATCCAATGTTCCCATTCATTTTCTGACAGAATTTCGTTTATGACATTGATTCCATCGGTTAAAAAAGTATCGGCTAGATTGACCCTTGTCATTTGCATCCACTGGTGAACTTGAGAAACATCGCAGAGTATACCTTCCAGGTGATCGGAAACTACCTTACCTACACAAATTTGACTTAATTCGAAATAAATGGATGCCGCTTCAAAAAATCCAGAAGCTTCCATATCTACTAATTCCAAGTCCAATCTATCTACCTCAGGTAGGTGTAAAAAATAATTTGGGTCTGCTTGTTTGTGATGGCTAATCGGCCTGTCAAATGTGGTCAAATTTGTTTCTGAAAAAGTACCAATCTTTTCTATTTTTTCAGGATAAAAGTCTCTCTTTTGGGCATAATCATGAATTTTGTTTACCCAAAAAAAGTCACCTCGCGCGTAGCTTTTATTAGCTGATCCACAAATGCCTAAATTCCAGATTCGATAACCAGGGTGTCTATCTTTTTTGGGAATTTTATGAGCAAGTTCTGTGACTGCCATTGCCATAGAAAGTTTTCCTGGCCCAGAAATGACAGCTGTGTGCTTTTCACTCCGATAAAAACGAAAATGCCCTTGTTTGTTTTCCGGTTTTAGCCCCAGGCCTTCAATCCAAGGTTTTGCCTCCTGAGAAAGAGCAAATAAAAGCGCTGACATAGTCTAATCATTTGAGAGGTTCAATGGATGCAAAGAAATCTTTTTTTGAGTTTATGCTTAATTGTTTCGATTTCACTTGAATCTAAGGATAAAAATATGAGTTTTTATGATTTGAATACGAATAATATCAAAGGTAAGGAAGTTTCCCTTTCTACCTTGAAAGGGAAACCGATTCTTGTGGTAAACGTTGCATCTAAGTGTGGTTATACGCCTCAGTATGAAGGACTAGAGAAACTATATAAAAAGTATAAAGACAAGGGACTTGTCATTTTAGCGTTCCCTTCTAATGATTTTGGCGCACAAGAGCCTGGTTCTGAAAAAGAAATTGCAGAGTTCTGTAAATTGAACTATGGTGTTAGCTTTGATTTGATGAAGAAAGTAAAAGTACTGGGAATGGATAAGGATCCTGTTTACAGGTTTTTAACTGAAAATGCACCTGAGAAAGGTGAAGTGAAATGGAACTTTGAAAAATTTCTCATTGATAAGAATGGAAAAGTTCGTGCCCGATTCAATTCAGCAATCACGCCAGAAAGTGATGAGTTCACTCAGGTGATTGACAGTCTGCTTTAATCTGATGAGAAGTTTTTTTGTGTTTTTAGTTCCTATCCTATTTTTGATCCCAGGTTCGATCATGACCGAAAGTATGAATGCATCCATCGATGTAAAAATCATCCAAACCAAAACAATGAAGGAAGTTAGCTGGAAAGAGATCCTAGACGAAATGGACAAGAATGAGATTCTGATATGGGGTGAGGAACATGATGACTCTTTCGGGCACATTGCACAACTTGAATTTTATAAAAAATTCTCAGACCTCTACCCAACCTCTCTCAGTTTAGAGATGTTAGAAAAAGACCAACAACCCATCCTTGATGAGTATTCGCGCGGTTCGATTCCAGAAAAACAACTGTTAAGTAGTCTTGTATTGTGGAAAAATTTTTTTTCAGATTATCTTCCACTCCTGAAACATGCAAAGGAGAGTTATCATCCGATTATTTGTGCCAATCCACCTCGTCGTTATGTAAATGCGATTGCGAGAAAGGGTATGATCGCCTATTCAGAGTTTTCCGAGGACGCTTACAAGTTGATTCCTCCTGCCTATACTCTAGGTCTCTATCAATCGGAACCATATTTAGCGAAACTGAGAGCCATGTTTCAGGAGGATCACACCTCGCCATCTAAACAGAATATCTCTTCAGAATCAATGATCTTGGCACAATACATGTGGGATCAGGGCATGGCGGATGCAATTAGCCGGGAAAGTTACCGATCGGGTCGTAAGGTCATTCATTTTAATGGTCGTTTTCATAGTGATGCAATGGGTGGAGTCGCCTACCGTCTGAGCCAAATGGGGCATAAAGTGCTCGTTCTCAGCGTTTTTCCGGAGGGAAAGGAGGAAGTGCAAAATTTTGAAAAATTAGCTGATTTTGTAATTTTGACAAAAAGCCGATAATTGTATTATCGGAAATACCATGCAGGCAAATCTCAGTCTTCCCTCCCCAAAGTACATATGCCCGCATTGCAAAAAAGCATCTCGGTTACCACAGCCGATACCTGAATCGGGAATGTACCAATTAACGTGTGTTTATTGTAAAGAGAAGGTAGTTCTCAAATTCGAAAACTTTAAATTTCAAGTAGATAGAGTCATTCCACCTCGGCCAGAAATTTCTTCTCAAAAAGAATCACCTCTCTGGGATACGCCAAAAGCGGAAGCCCCGGCCAAAAAACCTTTCTTTGAACGAAAGGTGGTCATGGAACAAACAAAATCATTATTCAAAAAAGCTCCAGAACAGAAACCCGGATGGTTTAATCGAGGAATAGAAAAAAGTTCGAGCACATCTCCGAATCGAACAAAAACTCGAATGAGTAACAATCGTTCGATTCTAAAGTTCGTGTTTTTAAGTACAGCTTTCTTTCTTTTTTTCTTTATCATCATCTTTGCTTATTTTATTACAGGTGTCTTTGAAATGAAAAAAGAGATACCAGGGTTACTCGCTGAACTCAAAAAAAATGTACCAACAAAAATACTTGATCGAAATGGCAATGTGGTAAGTGAGATTTTTCAAAAACGCACATCAACTTTGCGGCTTCAGGATTATTCTGAAGATATGGTCTCCATTCTATTAAATATAGAAGATCAGAAGTTCTTTTATCATTCGGGTGTAGATTATGCTGCGATATTGCGAGCTTTTGGAAAAAATTTAATCAATCTAAGTTACAAGCAAGGTGCTTCAACAATCACCCAACAGCTCGCAAGAATCATCATTGATGACCGACGCAAGAGTTTAACTCGTAAAATAAGAGAAGCACAACTTGCATTTGCTCTCGAGGGAACTCTTTCCAAAGAAGAGATTCTGGAAACTTATATGAATCATGTTTATCTCGGGCATGGGGCGTTTGGATTTGGAGAGGGCATAAAATTTTATTTTCATAAAAATCCACAAGAATTATCACGCGAAGAAATCGTTTTACTGGCATCTCTTCCTTCCGCTCCAAATAAATATTCTCCCTTAAAAAACCCTGAGGACTCTTATCGAAGAGTTAAGGCGATTCTAGGGATGTTTCGAAATCGAGGAATCTATCCTGCGCTACAGAAAGACAAATTCGTATCGATATATCATCAGTTTTCAACCCGCTCTCCGAATGAAACGGTATTCGGAGTAAGACAAGACATTGCACCTTATGTAACGGAACATATACGGGGAATACTATCTGGGTTACAAGGCGACAAAAATATTTATGAGAGTGGCGGATATGTCGTGGAGACTACACTCGATAGAAATATGCAAGAAATGATCGGTCCAATGGTTAGCCATTACTTGACCAAGTCAGTTAAATCAGGAAAAATCCAAAGGAAACTTATCCGAAAACTACCTGATACCCCAGAAGAAAAAGCAATCAAGCAACTGTTTAACGACAGTCTGATTGCTAACGAATTGTTTTGGGAGGCTGATTTTGATGAAAATGAAAAAGAGATTGGTATCCAAGCGGCGGTTGTAGGTCTGGAGCCAAACACAGGTGATATTTTATTTTTACATGGGGGAGAAGAGTTTAATAGCAAAAACCAATTCAATAGAGCAATCCAGATGAGGAGACAGACCGGAAGTTCCATTAAAGCAGTGTTATATGCATCTGCTATCGACTCAGGTGTAATACAAGCAGGCACGCGAATTTTAGACGCTCCTCTCTATTACCGTGGCGGTGGTGGGAAAGAATGGTCACCCGACAATTTAGGTGGAACCTACGATGGTGAAATATCGTTGCGTACTGCACTCATCAAGTCCAAAAATACGGCTGCCGTGCAAGTTGCTGAAAAGTTAGGTTACACTGGTATCGAGAAATATTTTACAAAGTTCTTTTTCCCGGACCCGATAGAAAAAAAATCTAGATTTCGAGGGGATCTATCTTTGGCGCTCGGGTCATTGGAAATCTCTCCCCTGGAGATGGCGTCCGCCTTTACTGCATTTATGAACCAAGGTACAATCAAAAGTCCTCATTTGATAAAAAAAATCACGAATTCACGAGGAGTTGTCATATTTCAGTTAAATGACCTTGATGAGTTTAAACTGAAATTACCGAAAGAGAGGCAAGTGATTCGACCTGACACAGCCGAGGTGATGGTTTCGTTACTGAAGGACAGTGGCCGTGCCAGTGGAGTAAGAAATGGCGGTTATACGGGAGAAGTGGTAGGTAAGACCGGTACGACTAACGATTATAAGGATGCTTGGTTTGTAGGAACACGCCCGGAAATTTCTCTATCGGTGTGGATAGGTTATGACAATCCAAAATACGGCATGGGTGGTGGCGGTCTTGGTGGAGCTCTGGCCGCTCCATTGTGGGGAGAAATCGTCCAACACTTAGATAAAAATCAATTTATCACAAAAAAGAACTTACCCACACCGATTCATAGTAAGTTGTTTAAAATTTGTCCTATCTCTGGTAAAGAGGCCGGGACTCTTTGTCCACATCCTACTTCTGAATTATATCTTTCAGAATACCCACCTGCAGGAATATGTACAGAAGATCATAAATTACCAAATTTAGATAATCGAGATCTGATGAAGAATTTATTCTAATGAAAAACATAATCCTATTGATTCTCACATTATTTTCCATTAACCTTTTTGCATCGGATCCATCATCTTACAAACAGGCTTATGAAATGGAGTCTTTGAGTACTTTATTTGCCATTCCTTTGTATGAGCACACCCTTCATTCAAACAATCCCAAAAACCTTCAAAAGGCCGCCGTAAGTCGCTTATTCTACTTATATAAAAAACACAATAAAATCATAGAAGCTTTGTTAATCGGAACACGATTCTCTCATATAATAAGTTCAAAAGAGAAGGCAGGGATCTGGAAAACTCTGACAGAAATATATAAACCCGTCTCTTATGAGCATCTTACTTCTTCCTATGTATTGGCTGTTAAAGCAAACCCTGAAAATTATTCAGAAATTTTAAAATATCTACAAGACAGACGAGAACCAAAATTATTTGAATTTGTTTATATTGTGTTATTCAAACGTAAACAATATGAAACATTGAATAAAATATTTGAATCTGATCAAACACTCACTTCCTCACCTCTGTATGAAGGTTTAGTAACTATCAAAGTAAATCCAGAACGGGGCAAAGAATATCTTTCGAATGTTAGTACTGAAGGTGAGAAAGACAATGCTACAAAATCGGATCTGCTTTATCTACTTGGTCAATATTTTCGGGCCATTGGAGAAAATAAAATTTCGGCCCGGTATTTCCGCATGAGTGGGACTTTTCTCTGGCCTGAAAGAGCGAAAATAGAATCCTCAAAATCACTAGTACTCTCTGGAAATTTCAGTGAAGCCTGTCAAAATTTTTCCTTCTCGTCATCACCTAATGAAGAGGTTGCGCAAATTTTTTATTTAGTCTGCGAAAAGAAAGATAAGCGTTTTTTAAAAGATATTAGAGCTAGTTTAAAAGCACTTGGATCAAAGGAAGGTGGTGAATTTTTTCAAAAAGTAAACCAATCTTTGGAGAAGTGGGATTCATGAAATTTATAACAGCAATATTGTTTCTTTCGTTTTTTATTACCGGAGTTAATTATGCAGATGATAAATTATTATCCTTAACAGCAGTTGATCGAACGTTATTTATTGATGATAAATCCTCAAATGATTATTTTTTATGCTTAATGGAAAATAAAAAAGTTTTCGGAAAAAATCATGCTAAGACAAGCGACTGTTATTCTCTAAAAGAGCAAGATCTCCGTAATTCCTTCGAAACATTCAACGCAGACTCGGTTGAATCAGAAATACAATTAGGTTTTTATTCTTCAGAAGGGAAACAAGTTTTTCCTTACTGGGAAGAAAATGGATTTCGTTTTAGCATTCAATCTTTCGTGATACTTCCAAATTCAAAATTTTTTGTGCAGGCAATTAGAAAGGATGCGAAACAATATTTTTACTTACGAACTTCAGTCAATGGATGGGAAATCTCTAAATAAAATCACGTATTGTGCCACTCTTAAGTAGAAATAAATTCAAATTCTTGTCAATTTAAATCGAAGCGGAAGGATAACTCCTGGCATCATGGGTCCCTTTGCATTTTTTCCGTTCATGGAATGTTATCACGGCATTGTAAGTATGGATCATCAGGTTTTTGGCAAGTTAGAAATCAACGGAGAGATGGTTAATTTTGATGGGGGGTAGAATAGAAGAATCTATGACCTCTATTCTAGAGGTAAATTTAAAAAATAAGAAAGGAGATCAGAATATTTTTGTTGGACGAGGTCGCAACACTGGTTTGGAAGTGGCAGGTAATATTTTGGAAATTATTACAAGATGAATATGTAAAATGCAAGAAATACAAAAACATAGTAGTTCATTTTGTTTTATATTTTTATTTTTGATAAATGTGAACAATACAAGCGCAATTGGTATCTATTTGAATTCATGGAACACTCGTTACGGTTCAATGGCAGGTGTAAATATGGCGATTGGGGGTTCACCTCTTGACCTGGCTACGAATCCAGCTAATCTTGGTGTTAACGGGAAAAAAGTTGTAGAAGCTAATTTTGCAATTCCTCATATTGAAGCCCGATACCAAGATCGATTTATAAATATTAGAGAACCTCAGAATTCTTACGTTAACGATATCACTGCGGATAAAACGTATACTCTTCCAAATTTTGGAATACAGATTCCCTTAAATAAGAATTTTACGTATGGTTTCGCTTTTTATCTGCCCGGAGGAGGTATGGGCGAAGTTAAGAATATACAAAGGTTAACGCCCGATAAACTTTCTGTTTAGGTATTGAACTTGTGTATGCAAAACAGATCCACAGACTCCATGAAAAAGATATCACGGGAACGATACGACTTCCCGGGCAAGGTTTTGATTATCGCAGTGATCCGGCATTTGCCCCAGGTTTCATTGCCGGCATAACGTATGAAATTTCTTCCCATTTTCACAGACTCAAAGATCTGTTACCTATAGGTTGTCCGATCCATGGTTTCCAACTCCTCTCGGCCAGACCAATACTTTTAAGGCTAATTTACGTTATAACGATGCTTGGACCATCGCCCTTGGAACGGAATATAGAAATGGTCGGTTTTCCTACCGAATTGGGCATAACTATGGTAAAACTCCTGTTACACCAGATGGGATGAGTCCCCCC
>Ga0209277_10000489_pt1 | contig 19870 bp, 20 predicted proteins | sample JI81AbrownDNA_FD_187503 | JGI IMG/M metagenome (GOLD analysis project Ga0209277, IMG submission 187503) | Wastewater effluent complex algal communities from Wisconsin, to seasonally profile nutrient transformation and Carbon sequestration -... | ecosystem: Engineered > WWTP > Effluent > Algae... | reverse complement strand
TGGGTTAATTTGTTCACAATAATCAATGGATAACCACTTCCATAATACTCTAATCTTTCATTATCCATTACAAATTGAAGATGTTTGGGCGTTGTAAAACTAAGCGTATAATTATATCCATCGTCTGCCTTAACAAAAACATCAATATTATCATTTTCTATGTCAACATCTTCCCAGTTGTACATAATAGAAATATTTATTATTTTCATAACAATTCCTTTTATTGTTAAAAATTATTTTCTTCTTGGGCACAAAAATTTCAACTTACTAATTATTTCTAGTTAATTTTTTTTGTCAAAAATTCCGTACACTTCCATGCGACCATTTTCTGCTCTTATTTCAATGTCAGAAGTACAATAAACTAATTTAGTTTCAATCACCGAGTTTGTTTCAGTGTTGGTTAATTAAATAGAGACTCTTTTTTAGATTTTGCGAATCTATAGAGGTATATTTTGCTGCCTTAATCAAGCTGAAATCATCAATTTTGAAGATACGATCCATTTTATCTTCTTCGTTTGTAATAATAATCCATTTAATCCTGTTTCTTCAAATTTTTTTACCTCCAGTGAAGAATTTTTTTAATCGTGTTGTAACTGTCGATGCTGAGGGATTCGAATTTTTTTCGGATTTTATTCAATCTATCTTTCAAGAATCACCTGCTCTAATTTTTAAGACTTTTTCGGTCTTTTTGATTTACTCGAAAGAAAGATTATTATCTCTAATTTTTTATGATTGATCAAATAGACTTCTGGATGAGATCTCGCGTTTTGGGCGAAAAGAAAAATTCTTAAATTTTTTCATAATTTAAGAATTTTTTTATTCGTTGAAATCATCTAATAATCCATCTAATTCTACTTCATCCAGCTCATCTAATTCATCTAATTTTTCTAGTCTGTCGATACGTTTTGATTTTAATCGATCAAATGTATTCTCATCGATAATCCCAATAGATCCTCCAAAATGATAAACTTTTAGCCAATAGCCATTATTTTCATCTTCCGCAAAGTCTTTGATTGCTTGTTCAATAATTTCTGGGGTTAATTTGTTCACGATGATAAATGGAGAGCTGGGTCCGTAACAATCGCTTTTTTCATTATCCATTACAAATTGAAGATGTTCGGGCGTTGCCACACTAACCTTATAAAGATATTCATCGTCTGTTTCGACAAGAACAGTTATACTGCCTCGCTTAATATCAACAGCTCTCCAATTAGATGGGAGAAAAACATTAATGATTTTCATAACAATCCCTTTTAATGTTAAAAATTATTAATTTTTTGATAGCCTATCGTAAATTAAATCTAATACTTTTTTTGATTATTTTTGTCAAAAATTGCAATTATGTTATCAATCCTATAACATCCGAATGTCTAGTACTTTTATATTAATGTTCAAAACTATTTTTTTACTTACATTTCGACAGGTCAATAACTATATTTTGATTTTTCTTGTCCAGAATTAGAATTACTTTAATGATATCATTTTTTTCTTAAAAGTAGAAGCAAGTTCCGTACTCTGCACTTAATTTAAATAGACAAGTTTTGGGAACTGCTTTGGTTCCCTTCCCTAGGTGTTTATTTCCAGCCCAGTATTGGTCAAGTAAATGTCATGTTACGGATCTTTTCAGGTACGTTTTGCTTGCTGAACCAAGCTATGATTCTTGAGGATTTAGGAGATAAGCTCATAGCTTCCCTTTCCAGCGCCACTTGGCTTATTCAAGATTTTATTGATTGTTATATCTTTCATTTTTGGTTTTCCCCCCTGAAATGGAAAATCCTTTCGATTAGGCTGTGCTTTGAACATTCGATGCATAGTAATAATTTAATAAGCTTTTATAGTATTATTTACGATTATTTTAAAAGCGGGTACAATATATTGTAGAGCATTGTAGTCAACGACTAAGATAAATTAGAATAAAAGAAATTATCTACCAACGCTCAAGCTTCTCAAGTCGTTGACTAGAGATATTGTAACTTATAACTAATTAAATTATTTTTTTATGAAAAAAAAATAACCCGTACATTCTTCTGTTAACAATAATTATTGGATTAGGACTGGGTATCTATTTTCCAAAGAATAAAATTGTACAGATTCTTATGCTAATAATGCGTGGTGTGAGGTAATTTAATTTTCTGGTACAACTAAGCGTAGTAAAAGTGGTACTAAAACATGCGCCGGTTTTCGGTTCATTTCACGGTTTTACAACAACAGCTGTGAAAGTTTACAACGCAACAACTCCGAGCCGAGCTATAGCTTGTGCAGCTAAAGGGATAATTATGGACCGCACAGTAAAGGATATTTAATATCCTGTACTGTGCTTAGAATTTATCGTAAGCTGCGGTGTAAGTGTCGCTACAGGCGGTAATCCATTTGCTGTGTCAGCAACCCTGAACTTTGGAGAAGCTATCGTCGAATCTACTCTTGGTTAGTATTTTAGAAAGTCAGTAATGTAAGTAAGTAAATTTTTATATAAGTTTACTCACCGAATATAAAAACCCAACTGAAATTATCTTATCGTTCTTTTTCAGTATAAAATACGGCCATTTTAAGATTCAAATTCTATTGATGGAATATTCTTAAAACGCCTTTAAAAACCTCTTTACGGGCTCTATACAGCTCTCTAATAAAATATTTTATTATGAGATCTTTCTTTAAAAATACTTAATTCATTTCTAACCTTCTTATTCTAAAAATAGGGTATAGTCGATTCAACTGATGATTTATAAAACTTAACAAAATAGGTACCAAATTACATTAAAAAATAATAGTTTATTAGTATAGTACTTTATAATTATTACTATCATTAGTGGTTACAAAATTTTAGTAAAGATTTGCTTGACATAGTAGGCGTGCAATTTTATAATAGTAGTTAATTGTATTTAAGCTAAATTTATTGTAAATAGGAGTTTTTATAAACTTATGGAATTACACAGCTATATAAGTTGTGTTATTGTGAGACGCAGAGACCAATACCTAAAAATCTCGTTTAATAATAGGAGGAATCTTTTATGAATTTATTTCGAGTTAAACGCAAAGGGAAATTAAAAATTTTTCTGTTCCAGATAAAACAAATCGGTCCGATGGTGATTAGTCAAATCATAAGCATTCGTAAAAGTATTGGAAGACAATAAAAAAAAATCAAATTCAACATTAACGTTAGACTAGTTTCCGCCTCTATAACGTTGGCAACAGTTCTGCCTATTCAGTTCCCCATGCCAAAACCTGAAATAAATCAAATGCATGGAGAAAATCACACTCGAATTGAACGCGTAATACCATGTACCAGTGTTCGGTTTGAAGAGAGAATAAAAGAACAGATGTGGATAAACGAGACAACAGTTGTTCCTCCGGTAGATCCACAACGTGTAGTTTTCTTAAGTAATTTATTTGGTCAAAGTCAAAAAATGAGAGGTGGCGATTCATTAGAGTCATTGAACGAGATCCAAAAACTAGCTTTTCGTCCTAATTACTCGAAATTGATAAGATACGCTTTGGAACACCCAGGATCTCTACCAACAGCGATAAAATTAATATGTACTCACAATCAATTTATTCGAAACTATGTTAATGAGAATTTTGCAAACCAAGTCTTTCAAAATCCTGACTACGAAATTTTTCAAAGTCTTGGAATCCCAGTGTTGAAACTTCTTTTATCCGAGATTCCAAGAAATTTACAATATAGGTTTCCGTTGGAGCTTCCAGGCGTTCAAGGCTTCCCGCCGCAGCATCGACAGTTAGGCGTAAAGCCAAAGCTTAGTGAAAAAGAGGTGTCACTATATATGGCAAGATCAAAAACACCAGAGGCAGAAATCTATCAAATGGTGACTAAGCCCGCTGACCCTGCCGCTGGAAAAATGGAGCTTCAAGGCAAATTGATGGAGCATAAGAAATTGCGGAAGGAATCAGCAAACGCTTTAAAAGATCCGTTAGATAAAAAGCAGGTTAACCATTTATTGGACCAATGTCGAAGTGGGAACCTGCGTCCAGGACGTGGCACTAAAAAAATTCCCAGAATAGATCTGTATGAATTGAGAGCAGAACACGGAACCCGCGTTGCATTTAAAAAAAATAATGATATTATTGAGGTATGGGCAATTCTCAACAAGCACAATCAAGACGCAGTATTCAAGGCACTACGAGAGTTGAGACCAGAATAATAATTTAAAAGGAATTATCATGCGAGTAATGAACATTAGGATGCCATATGACTGGGCAGATGTAGATATTGAGAATGATAACATTGAGGTTTTTGTCGATACAGACGATGATTATACTTATGTGCTTAGTGTGGCAACGCCCAAAAATATTCAATTTTTAATGGATAAGGAAAAAAAAGATATTTTGGGGCCGGGGTACCCATTTATTTTTGTGAACAAATTAACTCGAGAAATTGTTGAACAGGCCGTTACATCTTTTGCAGAAGAAGCTGGAGGCTATTGGCTAAAGGTTTATCATTTTGGAGGAGTATATGGGGTTATCGATGAAAGCATATTTAATCAACTCAAAGCGGAACATCTCGAAGAAGAAAGAGAATTAGATGAATCCTTCGATGAATTAAACGAATAAAAAAATAAAAGAATTCCTAAATTTTACTATAATTTAGGAATTCTTTTATTCCCAATCAAAACGTTCTTCTAAAATGAGGCTTGATATGCTAATAAGAGATTAATCAGATTCCAATTCGAAATCCAGAATAGATTCGGTAATCAACTTAACCTAGCATTCTAGACCCATTTATTAGCTGCTCAAAGAATATTGAATCTGCTACCTAACTTGATTTCAATTTTTGATACCAATGGGTTTTTTCAAATACTTTTATACTTTATATGATAGCCCTTCCATTAAAATAGGCTATAAGAGGTTTCTTCATGATAGTAGTCTTTTAAAGATATTTTCTCTTCTTGATTTCGTTGAAAACTTAATCTATGAAGCTCAATCTTTTGCTTCTTTCACAATTTTTAACGCCTAAAATAAAAAGCTGCTCATACGTCATCTTTTCTATTTTTTGGAATCCAATTCTTGAATCATCTCAAGAGCTTGGTACAGAAAATCAATCTCGATTGGATTTTGACTCTACAAGAAGAGATAAGCACCTTTATCCACTTGAAAGTAAGAAAAGAAAATTTTTTGTTCTTTTAATTAAACAATTAATCAATTAAAAAATATATAAAAAATAATGAGGGCTAGTTACTAGACCAGCCCAAAAATATTGGTGAAATATACTTATTTAACAATTCAGTTATTCAAATATTAACTTATTGTATTTGTCAAAAAAGAATAGAATGTATCGTTAATAAAATCGAAACTATTTTGATCGATAGGGGTTTGAACGAAATTAGTTGTTGATACAATTTGTGTTGAGATTAAATCATGGATTAAATTGGTTGATATGATTTGGTGATTCAATTGTTTGACTACATTATCAGGTAGAAATTGAATATCTAAATCTTTATAAGCATTTTGCATATATTTTAAAATATCCGGTCGCTCTTTATACCAAAATTCTCTTATTTCATTTGGAATCGGATATCTATACCACAGAATGGGTAAATAATGAAATTTAAGAACATCTCTCATTTCTTCGTTAATCAACAGTTTGGTTTCTTCACCTTCGCTTGGTAAAAAAGGCATCGTGAACACTAAATGATTCAAACTATCGGCAATTACACCAAGAATACCTAAAAATACGCTACCCGTAATATTGACACCTAGAATTGAGGGAACAATTCCTTGTAAAAGCTCTTCGGTCCAGTCAACTGCAGCAACTAAATAACACCATGGAAAAGTATACGGGTTGATGGAAATAAACCAAGATAATGCTATTCGGAATATAACAATTTGAGAATAAACGACTAAGCCTACGAATAAAACTTCCCTTATTGTTTCTAGAACGGTTAAATCTAAACAAATATTTAGGTTTACTTGAAGAAATTGAGAAAGCCAATCTGGTAGAAAATAAATATTTTTATAATTTTCGATATAAAAATTATAAAATCCTTCATCTTGACTCTCATAAATATACTTTGGAACGGTTTCCACTTTTGGAGTTGGTCCAAAAATTGTCTCAAACCATGTTTCCGGACGTTGAATTGGTGGCCAGAATGTTTTATGACGGGGAAGACTATCAATCAGTCTTGCTCTAGAATAGACTTCTTTTGAAACGTCAGGAATTGTAGGCATTCCTGGATTATTTGGATAGCCAAATAAACCCGCTATTGTTTTAAAGATAGTACCGATAAGGTCATAAAAAGTGTTTCGAATTGGAATAAATTTTTCGTCTAAACTCATTAGTAATTTTGAGTTAATATTAAGTTAATAATTATATTAATATAACAAGGTTATAAAGAATAATTTCAAGTTATGATAGAAGAGTATAAAAAAGAACTTCCATTCAATCAATAGTTCTTTCTGAGACTACCTTTTTGATTTAAATTCGAAAAGGAAAAAGGGAAGATTCAAATCGGGATAGTAGGAATTGAACCTACGACACCCTGCTCCCAAAGCAGGTGCTCTACCAAGCTGAGCTATATCCCGAACCGTTTCTCCAAAAGAGAAACTGGCTTTCACAACAAAGATACTACTACAGACCTTCCAATTTTACAAGGGGGAAATCCATAGATCTCTAAGCCAAGAAATATTATTTAATTCACTATAGTTAATAGTGAATTAAATAGTATATTTAATTAAAAGTTAGAAGATTCGATTAACCAAATTTACCAGTAGTTGAAGCAATAACAAATGCTGCATAAGTTAAGATATAGCCAACCGTAAAATGAACTAAACCAACTAAACGCGCTTGAACAATTGAAAGTGCCACTGGCTTATCTCTCCAACGAACTAAGTTCGCTAAAGGCGTACGTTCATGTGCCCATACTAATGTTTCAATTAATTCTTGCCAATAACCACGCCATGAAATTAAGAACATAAAACCTGTTGCCCAGATTAAATGACCAAACAAGAACATCCAAGACCAAACAGATAAGTTGTTCATACCAAATGGGTTGTAACCATTAATTAATGGTGATGAATTTAACCATAAGTAATCACGTAACCAACCCATAATATAGTTAGATGACTCATTGAATTGACCTGGGTTTCCGCCCCAAATTGCCATGTGTTTCCAATGCCAGTAGAATGTTACCCAACCAATTGTGTTTAACATCCAGAACATTGCTAAATAGAATGCATCCCAAGCTGAAATATCACAAGTACCACCACGACCTGGACCATCACATGGGAAACTGTAACCAAAATCTTTTTTATCTGGCATTAATTTAGAACCACGTGCATCTAACGCACCTTTGATAAGGATTAACGCTGTAGTGTGTAAACCTAATGCGATTGCATGGTGAACTAAGAAATCACCAGGGCCAATCGTTAAGAATAAATCGTTTTTATTATTATTAATTGCTTCAATCCAACCTGGTAACCAAAGTTGATTACCTGCTACTGTCGCTGGACTAGATGAATTTGATAATAAAACGTTTAATTCATAAACAGCTTTACCTGATGCAGCTTGAATATATTCAGCAAATAATGGCTCAAATAAAATTTGTTTTTCTGGTTGACCAAACGCGACAACTGTATCATTGTGAATATATAAACCTAGAGTGTGGAAACCCAAGAATAATGAAGCCCAACTTAAGTGTGAAATGATAGCTTCTTTATGTTCTAACATTCGAGCTAAAACGTTATTTTTGTTTAACTCCGGATCATAATCTCGAACGAAGAAAATTGCACCGTGTGCAAAAGCACCAACCATTAAGAAACCAGCGATATATTGGTGATGAGTATATAACGCGGCTTCTGTAGTGAAATCTTTTGATAAGAATGCATATGGAGTAATGGAATACATGTGTTGCGCTGTTAATGATGTAGCAACGCCTAAACATGCTAACGCTAATCCAAGTTGCATATGTAATGAATTAGTGATTGTTTCAAACAATCCAGTATGACCAGCTCCTAAACGACCTCCAGGAGGACGATGAGCATCCAAGATTTCTTTCATATTGTGACCAATTCCGAAATTAGTTCGGTACATGTGGCCAGCTACGATAAATACAACTGCAATTGCTAAATGGTGGTGAGCCATGTCACTTAACCATAATGATTGAGTTTGCGGATGAAAACCACCTAAGAAAGTTAAAATTGCTGTACCAGCACCTTCCGCTGTACCGTAAACGTGACTTGCACTATCAGGATTTTCAGCATAGGCAGTCCAGTTTCCAGTGTAAAACGGCGTTAACCCAGCTGGGTGCGGAGGAGTGGTTAAGAAATTATCCCAACCCACATGAACACCACGAGATGCAGGAATCGCAACGTGAACAGTATGACCCGTCCAAGCTAATGAACTTACACCTGCTAAACCTGATAAATGGTGATTTAAACGTGATTCATTGTTTTTGAACCATGATAAACTTGGACGGAATTTTGGTTGTAAATGTAACCAACCGGCAAATAATAAAGCCGATGATAATAATAACAAACCAATCGCACCTTGATACAATTCCTGGTTAGTTCTTAAACCAATTGTATACCACCATTGGTAAACACCTGAGTACGTAATGTTAACCGGATATGTGTTACCTTTACTGAAGGCTTTAATAGCTGCTTCACCAAAATGTGGATCCCAAATTGAATGTGCAATTGGTTTCACTTTTAATGGATCACTAACCCATTTTTCAAAATTTCCTTGCCAAGCAACATGGAATAAGTTTCCTGCTGTCCATAAGAAGATAACTGCTAAGTGACCGAAGTGTGACGCAAAAATTTTTTGATATAAATTTTCTTCTGTCATACCATCATGCGCTTCTAAATCGTGCGCAGTAGCAATCCCATACCAAATTCTTCGTGTTGCTGGATCTTGTGCAAGGGCTTGACTAAACTTTGGAAATTTAGTTGCCATAATTATTAGATGCCTTTTTATATAAATGTTAGTTATGAATAAAAATCGTAATTAATGTTTTGACTAGCAGAGGCTCTTCGAGTTTACTAGCTAATTGACACTGCACGTGCTAAGAAGAACGCCCATGTAGTTCCAATCCCACCTAAAAGATAGTGAGCTAAACCTACTGCTCGACCTTGTGTAATACTTAATGCCCGTGGTTGGATTGCCGGAGCAAAATTTAATTTATTATGTGCCCAAACAATTGACTCGATTAATTCTTGCCAATATCCACGACCACTAAATAAGAACATTAAACTGAATGCCCAGATAAAGTGAGCACCTAAGAAAATTAAACCATATGCTGATGATGCTGAACCGTACGATTGAATAACTTGCGAAGCTTGTGACCATAAAAAATCACGTAACCATCCATTAATAGTGATTGAACTTCTAGCAAAGTTTCCACCTGTAATATGTGAAATACTGCCGTCTGGTGAAATTGTACCCCATACATCTGATTGCATTTTCCAACTAAAGTGGAAGATTACAACAGAAATTGAATTATACATCCAGAATAAGCCTAAGAATACGTGATCCCAACTTGAACTTTGACATGTACCACCACGGCCCGGACCATCACATGGGAATCGGAAACCTAAGTTAGCTTTATCTGGAATTAATTTTGAACTACGAGCGTATAAAACACCTTTCAATAAAATTAAAACCGTTACATGAATTGTAAACGCATGGATATGGTGTACCATAAAGTCAGCAGTACCTAATTGAATAGGCATCATAGCAATTTTACCGCCAACTTCTACAACTTCACCACCAAAAGCGTAACTTGTAGTTGCTAAAGCATTAGGCGCTGTTGTACCTGGAGCTAATAAGTGTGTATTTTGAATCCACTGTGCAAAGATAGGTTGTAATTGAATAGCCTTATCTGAGAACATATCTTGTGGACGACCTAATGCACGCATAGTATCGTTATGAATATAGAATCCAAATGCATGGCAGCCTAAGAAAATACAAACCCAATTTAAGTGTGCAATAATTGAATCTCTATGACGTAAAACACGGTCTAATAAATTGTTATAATTATTAGCTGGTGTATAATCACGAACCATAAAAATTGCACCATGAGCAGCACCACCTGTAACACAGAATCCACCAATCCACATGTGATGTGTGAATAATGAAAGTTGAGTTGCGTAATCTGTTGCGATGTACGGATACGGAGGCATTGCATACATATGATGTGCAACAATGATACTTAATGAACCCATCATTGCTAAGTTAATAGCTAATTGAGCATGCCATGAAGTTGTTAAAATTTCGTATAAACCTTTGTGACCTTCACCAGTGAATGGCCCTTTGTGTGCTTCTAAAATTTCTTTCATGCTATGACCAATACCCCAATTAGTTCGGTACATATGACCAGCAACAATGAATAACACAGCTAAAGCTAAATGGTGATGAGCAATATCACTTAACCATAAGCCGCCTGTAACTGGGTTTAAACCACCCTTAAATGTTAAGAAATCAGAGTATTCACCCCATTGACCACTGAAGAATGGTGCTAACCCTTTTCCAAAACTTGGGTATAATTGACTCATTAATTCACGATTAATTAAAAACTCATGAGGTAATGGAATCTCTTGAGGTGCAACACCTGCATCTAATAATTTATTGATTGGTAAAGCAATGTGAATCTGATGTCCAGACCATGATAAACATCCTAATCCTAATAAACCAGCTAAATGGTGGTTCATCATTGATTCAGCATTTTGGAACCATTCTAATTTGGGTGCTGCTTTATGGTAATGGAACCAACCAGCAAATAACATGATAGCTGACATAGCTAAACCGCCAATAGCAATCCAGTATAATTCAACTTCACTTGTAATACCTTCAGCACGCCACATTTGGAACCAACCTGAAGTAGTTTGAATACCGGAGAAGTTACCACCAACATCGCCGTTAAGGATTTCTTGACCAACAATTGGCCAAACAACTTGTGAACTTTGTTTGATATTAACAGGATCAGTTAACCAAGCTGAATAATTAGAGAAATACGCTCCATGGAAGTGCATACCACTGATCCATAAAAATATTACTGATAATTGTCCAAAGTGTGCGCTAAATATCTTACGAGAAACTTCTTCCAAAGAACTTGTTTGACTATCAAAATCATGAGCATCTGCGTGTAAGTTCCAAATCCACGTAGTTGTTTTCGGACCTTTCGCTAAAGTTCTAGAAAAATGACCAGGTTGTGCCCATTTTTCGAAACTAGTTTCGACTGCGTCTTTTTCAACAAAAATTTGCACGTTTTTTGCGCGACGGTCTGTTGAGCTTATTGCCATTAATTTTCTCCTTGTTGGGAGACGAAAATTTATGAAACTCTCATAAAGATTAATGAATAGAAATTAAAAAATTTTCTATTAATTATGAGTTTTCAAATTAACATTATACCTGTTTTTCATAAATTTAAATAATTAATTTTATAAATTAGATAAAAAATAATATTATTTCTTTTGATAAAAAATATTTATCAAAAGAAATAAATAATAATCTCTAAAATGTAGACTAGCACTAAAAATAGAATCCTAATGAATCTGGGAAGAATCGATTAATTTCAATAATAAACCCAGCTGTAAAGGTCATCCATATTGTTAGTAAAACAGGTGCAGTAGATAAATATTTTTTGAAGCTTTCCATAGAAATTATACTAATTGAGTAATACTTTTGTTAATAATAAATGAAATTTTAGCGAGGTGAAACCGTAATTTCATCCTTTGCTGCCAATAACTCACCACTTGTTAGCTCTTGCCATGCTGAAATTGGCCAAATATAACCTGTTGACATAATTTTTAACGCTAACGGAACGTTAATAATAATTTCACTTTCAGCAGGATTTTTTGTCGTGCTAACTGCACGAATATATTTTCTACCAACCCAACCAATCCAGCCTGCAATATAAATAAAGCCAAGTCCTGGAACAGTGAATTCTGCAGCATGATCCCAACGACCATCAGCTACTAAATGAGGTAAACCATCTGCACCACATAATAATTCTGAACGACCATATTTATCGAATCGAGCTTTTGTTCGTTCAATTTGTTGTTCTAAAGCTAATGCTGGTGGTGTATCTGCTTTATATGAAGCTAATCGTTGTTCCAGTTTTTTTACACTTGATTTTAAACGTTTTTCAAAAGCTGGTGAGTCACTACATTTTGTTAATCCACCAATATCTGCTAGTGCTGGGTTTGGTCCAATAGCTAATAACGCTAAAAAAAGTAATGGAATTAAATTGAAACGTTTCATTATTAAATAAAATTGAAAATTAATGATTTGGTAAAAAAGTTAAGAAAGTAAAGTATTTACTGTTCACACTAAATATAGTATATGAAAATTAAAATTCACAGAACATTTGTAACTAATTAAACTCAAATAATTAAAATTTATTTAAAGCGTAAAATTAAACGATTTTTAAATTGGAGGCAAATACTATAGCAAATACTAAATATTGAAATCAATTATTTAAATACTTTTTATAAGTATTTAATAATTGATTCTAAGTTTATTGTAGATTATTCAAAATCTTTACGATTTGGATTTCTTGATGGATCACTTGAAAGAAGGCCGAAAATGAATAAAGAAACAAAGAAGATAATTGTTGTATAAACTAAAATTTTTAAAGTTAACATTGAATTTTTCTTAAAAATAATTTTTAATAATATTAATTATACTAAAATAAAAAGATTCTGAATTATTTAATTAAATAAAAATCATGTTTAATAATCTGAAGTGTAATTAATTGTATTTTTAGAATCATTTATATTCGCATAAAGTGGATAAGCTTTTGAAACAGTAAACTGCAGTTTCTTAAGTGGCAATGAATTATAGGTGGATATTTCCCTATCTTGTAAAGAGAGGTAACCTTCTACTAGAATATGATCCCCAATTTTACAATAAGCTGTTATATCTTCAGCTAAACTACCCCAGAAAATTAACTCTATGATCTCCGTCGTTCTAAATAAAGCTAATTGACCTCTTAACCGACTAACTAAAATGTTAGTCTCTAATAATTCTTCTTTAGGCAATTCTAAGATTTTAATGATTCCTGCTATATAGTTTATAGACGTCATATTTTTAATTTCGTACTATTTTCTAAATAACTAGATTCTTCTGTTTTTGAACATCTTCAAAATTAATATCAAGTAATCTCTTTAATAAACGAATAAAGTATTCTAGGAAGTAATCGTCCAGTTGGACTATTTCTGAAGTCTCAATTTTGAACATTTTATACATATCAAAAGTTGAGTTCGAAAAATTATTCTCACTACTTAAAACTTCTGCAAAAGCTAGTCGATCACTAATATTTTGACCCCATTCAAAGAATCCAAAGAATTGACTAACAATTTTTAGTAAAAACAATGGTACCCGTTGAACTTTTGCTTCTCGACCAGCTAGCTGCTCACATAAATTAATTATCTCTGATGAAACCCAACCACGTGATCCACTCAAGAAAAATGTTTGATTTTGAGTAGAAAAAAGTTGAAGGGAACGTAAGCAAAACTTTGCAATATCTTGCGTATCCATATACGAGATATAGGTATTTTCATTTGTTACCCAAATAGGTAATCTTTCTAAAATTGGAATTGCGTATTGCTCAATTAAGCCTTGATAAAACCCAGTTAATCTAAAAATTGTATAAGGAATACCAGATTGTTTTAATTTAATCTCAATTCCGTTCTTTATTTTCATTAATGGAATATTTTTAAATTCTTCGACGTTTTGAGCGGAGAAAAAAATAAAACGCTGTATCTTAGCAATTTTCGCCGCTTCAATTAAGCATAATTTTCCTTCCCAATCAACTTTTTTTAGAGCATCCAATTCGTCCACGCGACTTGTTGAAGCATCAATAATTGCTGTAATTCCTTTTAGACAAGGCGGAATAGTTTCTGGTTTTGATAGATCTCCATAAACTAATTCAGCGCCCCACTCTTTTAAAAAATTAGCTTTTCGGAAATTTCTTACCAAGCAACGAACTTGGTAACCTTTTGTTAATGCTTGCAAAACAATCTGCCGCCCTAACGTTCCTGTGCCGCCAATAATTAATAAACTCATAGTCTTGTGTTATTATTTGAACATTTTTAATCGTTAAAGACTGTACTTTGTAGAATATCCTGTGCTTCAATATTCACTAATTCTCGTTTTGTTAAAACTTGACCCCGACTTTCAAAAATACGATTAGCTTGACGCATACGAGCACGATCTAAAGCATTTTTTACACTACGTGCGTTAGCAAATAATGGTTTCTGTTTTCGTTTATAAATATATTGTGCTAAAGCTTGTTCTGCTTCAAGTGTTAATTGATATTGTTGATCTTGTAGCATTAATTTAGAAATTTGTAACAGTTCTTCAACAGTATAATCAGGAAAATCAATGTGGTTTGCAATTCGTGAAGACAACCCTGGATTAGATTCATAAAATTTATCCATTGGTTGTTTATAACCTGCTAGAATGACAACTAACTCATCGCGTTGATTCTCCATGACTTGTAATAAAATTTCAATCGCTTCTGCACCGTAATCTCGTTCGTTATCTGGTTTATATAAATAATAAGCTTCATCAATAAATAAAACACCACCCATTGCTTTTTTAAGCACTTCTTTAGTCTTAGGAGCAGTGTGTCCAATGTATTGTCCGACTAGATCATCACGAGTAACAGTTAAAAGATGACCTTTTTTAATATAACCTAATTGATACAAGATATCAGCCATTTTTAATCCAACAGTAGTTTTACCAGTACCCGGACTTCCTGTAAATGACATATGTAATCCAGGACTACCAGCAACAATTCCTAAATTTTTTCGTAGTTTGTCAATTAATAATAACGCTGCAATTTCACGAATTCTCGATTTTACTGGTGCTAAACCTACTAGTTCTTCATCTAGTAAGTTTAGAACCTTAGCTATTTCTGTTTTTGCATATTCTTCCTGTAAATAAACGGGGGATGTGTTCATAACTTTTGGATTTTTAACTTTTTTAATAAGTAAGCTGTACTTAAATGTCTTTTTAGAGACATTTAAGTACATGTATAGTCTACTATATTTATATTCTAGTAATCTTAATTGCTATAGCTGATTTACCTAAATACTATAGCAAATTTTTAAATTGTTGTAAATGTCGGAATACTTGATAAACAAATAAATGCAAATCCTGCACTTCCGCAGGCACCAACAAAGAAACCGCTTCGGAACTCATCCCAGGCTTTTTTTGTTTGTAAATCATTGTTATTTGCAGTTGTTGATTTTTCTTGACCAAAAGCTGCTACACCATAAATTGTTAGACCTAATGTTAAAATAACAATTAAACCAATTGTTGAAAGAAAACCAGATAATAAGGCTACTTCAGAATTTCTTAATGGACCTAACATAACAAATGGACCTATTAAAAAGTATCCATGTGCTAATCCAATTTCTAAACCACGTAATAATGGTGTTAGACCAAATCGGTACGCTGGTAAATTTTGTAAAAGCGCTCTTGTTATTGCAGACGATGTTATCGGTGTTGCTAAATGACCTACAAAGGGATCGTCATTATACGGTTTAATAAAATTAGCCATAAAATTAATTTGAAAATTAGTTAAATTAATAATAAAATTTTTTAATAAAACAAATATAAGGTAGTTAAAAACTTTTCATTAAATTTTAACTGACCAAAATTTTTCTATAGATTACTATATAATATATACTAATATGTAGAAAAATTTTTATAAACTTCATTTTGATAAAATAAGAAAGATTTTATGACAGTTGCTATCGATTACTTTTTATTATTAGGATTCTGCTTTACACTTGCCTCTGGTTTATTCCTAGGATTAAAATCAATCAAGTTAATTTAATTTTTAACGAACTGCAATAGATGCAAAATGATATTCGTCATGATAAAATTACTGGATCGAGAAGATTCAGTAATTATTTTTGGTCATTTTTTTTATTCGCTGGCGGCTTTGGGTTTTTACTAGCGGGTATATCTAGTTATTTTAAAACTAATTTATTACCATTTACGGATACATCCGAACTTGTATTTATTCCGCAAGGTATAGTAATGATGTTTTATGGTGCATTGAGTTTAGGCTTTAGTCTTTATATCCTTATTACTATAATACTAGACATTGGCAGTGGTTATAATGAATATAACAAAGTGGAGAATCTGGTTAAAATTATTAGACGAGGATTTCCTGGAAAAAATCGTGAAATTTTGTTAACTTATCCACTAGAAAATGTTAGATCTATCGGTATAAAGATCACAGAAGGTCTAAATCCGACGCGGAACATTTATTTATGTTTAAAGGATGAACGGAATATTCCGTTGACACCAGTTCAAGAACCAACTGCTATTTCAGATTTAGAAGAAGAAGCTGCAGATTTAGCTAAATTTTTAGATTTAAAACTTGAAAATTTATAAGATTTTATTGCTTTTAGTCCTGTATATATCTATACTGTATGGTATATGCGGGCATAGTTTAGTGGTAAAACCTTAGCCTTCCAAGCTAATGATGGGGGTTCGATTCCCCCTGCCCGCTTCTTGATATTTTTGATACATTTAGACTGAGCAACAATTTTTTTTTATAGGAGAATATATAGATATGTCTGGTGGATCTACAGGTGAACGTCCGTTTTCGGATATTATTACTAGTGTACGTTATTGGATTATCCACAGTATTACAATTCCATCTCTTTTTGTATCAGGATGGTTATTCGTAAGTACTGGTTTAGCATATGATGTATTTGGGACTCCACGTCCAAACGAATACTTTACACAAGATCGTCAACAAATTCCATTAGTAAACGATCGATTCAGTGCAAAACAAGAGTTAGAAGATTTAACTAAAGGTTTATAATTGAGGTAAAAAACATGGCAAAAAACATTAATCAACCGATCGCTTATCCAATTTTCACATTCCGTTGGTTAGCAATTCACGGTTTAGCAGTACCAACAGTATTCTTCTTAGGTGGGATTACTGCAATGCAATTCATTCAACGATAAAACCATAAATTAAATAGATACGAGGTAATTTTTTATGACAGGTCCGAACCCAAATAAACAAGCAGTAGAATTAAATCGAACGTCTCTTTTTTGGGGACTTTTATTAATTTTTGTTTTAGCTGTTTTATTCTCAAGTTATTTCTTCAATTAATATTAATCTAATAGGAGCTTTTTTCATGGCAAATACTGGTAGAATTCCATTATGGCTTGTAGGCTTAGTAGGGGGCTTTGCGGTGATTACTATGCTTGCTTTATTTATTTATGGTTCATATTCAGGTTTAGGTTCATCACTTTAATATCATTTAGTTAATCCCGTTAAAAATTTTTAATGGGATTAACTAAATTAATTCATAGAAAAGAATTAGTAAAGTTAAACGTAAGTTTATCTTCGAAATTGTTTTCTAAATTTTTTAATAATTTTTTTGAACAATCGTGTCACATTTGTTCCAATCAAACTATTCTGGTTAGTTCCGCGTCCAAACCAACCATACCAGAGTTTCGGAAAAATGCGATTTAAGTTTTCTTCTTTTTCCTTTGGATCTTGCCATGATGTAGACCCACCGCTATAAATACTATTTGCTGGACGTGGTCCAATATGTAACTCAGTATTTTCAACAATGAATGGAACATAGAAATATTGTCCCCAAACAGCGTGGAATAAACCAAAAATAATAAATCCAATGTGAGCTAAAACGACGCACGTAATAATTCCGTTTAAAATATTGATTTGTAAAATTAATCCTGGATCAACATAATTGGCATAAGCTTTTGTTTGAGGAATTAACACAAAACTTTGAAAATAATAAACCCGATATATGAAATAGATGAAAATTTGTTCAATTAATCCGATAATAAGTAGGAAAGTCCAATGCCATCTTACCAAATATGGACAATATCGTTTTCCAAGTCTAGTGATGATTGCATAGGCTGCTACTCCGGATAATTGGGTCCAAAACTTGCTAACAATTTCATATATTTTTGGAATTATTTCGTTATAAATATTATAGTAGACTGGAAAAACATTTGATTTTAATGGTTCGCTTAAATTTGAAACGATCATTGAAATCGGATCCATATAGTAGCGTAAACCAGTTTCTGGATCTACATTTACTATCCCTCTAGTAAAACCATAATATAAAATTTGTCCTGGATTGTACCAATTAGCATTTTCACCTAATTTTAGGTCCGTCAATACCATTTGGCGATGAAGCGAGCGTAATTGAACAGCATCCATGCCTAATCGATGTAAAAATGGTAACTTTAATAATACACTTCGATACATTGATATAAGATCAATTAAATGTCGATACCAAAGATATCCAGCAAAAAGACCGATACAAGTAATATAGAATGAGGTCTTTAAATTATAACGTAATGCAAGAATTATAAATCGAATAAAAAGAATGAAAAATAAAACGTTTTCAATATCAGCTAAAGTCAGACCATCTTGAACTTTTTCCCATAACCCTTCGAGAATTAATCTAAAAGTTTCTAAAGAAACATTTGTTGAAGGTTCAAAATTTAAAAGAGTTAATTCAGATTTTTGGTCTGCTGCTTGACTAAATTTTTGATTGGTTGGATAGTCTATTCCAAACCAATTTAAGACTGTTTCTTGATCAATATGGATCAAAAGAAGTAAAAGTCGAAAAAGATATAACATAAATTGGTTCTGTTAAGCCATTTGTGGAAAGAGGTTTAATATTTTACTATTATACTTGCTAAACATACTAAATTTCACTTGAAAAATCAAGTTTTTAAAGGCAAAACTTTATAATATCTTTAGATTACATAATTAAAAAATAAAATAGTACCCCCAAGGGAATTCGAATCCCTGTCTGCTCCGTGAAAGGGAGCTGTCCTAGGCCTCTAGACGATGGGGGCAAAGCTTAATTTAATAGCTTGATTGTATCTGAAGCGGGCAACGCGATTCGAACGCGCGACATCAACCTTGGCAAGGTTGCGCTCTACCACTGAGCTATGCCCGCTAACAAATCTTTAAAAAGCTTTTTGGACTGTACGTAGCAAAAATAATATACAAAAAAGATTAAATTATGTCAATAGTTAAAAAATAAGAAATTATAGTTAGACTATAATTTCTTATTTTTTAAATTGATGATGCAATACCATCTGCTGCAGCAATTGTAATAACAAGAACCACCCAAGCTTGGAAGCCTTTTGTAAAATTATCTTTCGAGTTTTCCCATTCACCTGGTGTAGCTAAAGCTACTGGAACTGTTACAACTAAACCTAATGAAATGAAAACTAATAAAGCTGTTAACAAAGTTATCATAAGTATTTTCTGAAAATTTTTATATTGATGATCAAAAGTAGATAGATACGCTATTAAAGATTACCTTTCTTTAAAGCTAATAAAATAATCACTGCTGGACCAGCTAACATAATGGTACCTGTAGCTATTAATTGTCCTAGAACTTGCCAATTTAACATGTTTTAAATCCTTATTTATCAATTTTTAATAAATTTTAAGTAATAAAATAACCGATAATGTTAATTTTAATTTTACTTTAAAATTGCTAAAGTAAAAATATTATTTTTATAAATATTTTCGTTATTTCCTTACCTTCAAAACATTTTAACTTTAATTTCAAATATTTAATGTTTAAATATTTGAATATTTAGAGATTCATGATAATATGATATGTAGGGTTGCTAACTCAATGGTAGAGTACTCGGCTTTTAACCGAATAGTTCTGGGTTCGAGTCCCAGGTAACCCAATACAGTATACTGGCAAGCTTGGCAAGCGATTTTAATAAATTTTTTTATAAAAAATAGTATCACCAAAAACTTTTTTAAAAAGTTTCTTATTGAAATCGGCGCCCAAATTGAGCACCGATAACCTTTTTAACCAACAGTTTTTCACGTTAGGAAAAACTGAAGATTTGAGTATTAGTCAATCGGACGCA
>Ga0209277_10000487_pt1 | contig 19987 bp, 14 predicted proteins | sample JI81AbrownDNA_FD_187503 | JGI IMG/M metagenome (GOLD analysis project Ga0209277, IMG submission 187503) | Wastewater effluent complex algal communities from Wisconsin, to seasonally profile nutrient transformation and Carbon sequestration -... | ecosystem: Engineered > WWTP > Effluent > Algae... | reverse complement strand
TCGTCATCTTGGTGGGGTGAGATGAAGACCGCCGGGACAGTAGGCAAGGCGGCGGATGCTGAGCCGTGGATGGCGACGCCCGCCCCCAATGCGGAGGCGGCACCGCCGAGCAATGTTGCCCTACGAGTGAGTGTCATAGCTTCTCTCCTGCTCATTTTCTTTGGCATTTGGGAGATCCGGTTGGCCCGGGAGCGTGAGCTGCGGGCAGCCCCCCAGGGCCCTGCAGGCCGGCCCGGGAAGCCATCCCCTTCCCGGGCCCACCCCCCGGCCCCGCACACCCACCCCCGGGTGAGGCGCGCAGCGCCGAACACCCTGGGAGACATGAAGGTTCGGCTTGCCGAACCCTTTCCCCGAAGCTGGGCGCGCAGCGCCCAGCCCCCCCCGGGAAGGACGTGGCGCGCCACCGCCCCGCGCACCCGGTCGAGGACCTCGGCGGCGGCCAGCTCGGCATCCGGACCGAGCACGACATAGGCGACCAGCCGGGCCCCGAAGTCCTCGTCGGGGACCCCGACGGCCACCGCATCCGCGACCTCGGGCAGGGCGAACAGAGCATTCTCCAGCTCCTGCGGATAGACATTCTCGCCCCCGGAGATGATCATCTGGTCTGCCCGCCCGGTCACCCGCAAGCGTCCGTCGCGCAGGACGCCGAGATCACCGGTGTCGAGCAGGCCATCCACCGTGTCCTTGGGCGCTCCCCCGGCCAGGTAGCCGTCGAAGAGCATCTCGTTGCCGACGAAAACCCGTCCGACCTGTCCGTCGGGCAGCCGCTCGCCGTGTGGTCCAAGCACGGCGACCCGCGTGCCCAGCGGCGCCCGGCCGGCGCTTTCGGGGTCGGCGCGGAACTCCTCCGGCGTCGCGATCGTCGCCCACGACACCTCGGTCGAGCCATACAGGCTGTAAAGCACCGGTCCGAACTCATCGAGGAAGGTCGTCGCGAAGCCCGGCCGCAGCTTCGAGCCGCTGATCGCCACTACCTCCAGCGCCGGCAGGGCGACCGGGCTGGTCCGGCGCTGCTGCAACACCCGCTCGATCTGAACCGGGACGGCGATCCAAGTCCGCACCCGCTCTCGTTCCAGGGTCGTCAAGGTGGCGGCGGCGCCATTCTCGCGGCGCAGGATGATCGTCGCGCGCGTGCCGAGCGCGAGTTGCAGCGCGGCATACCCCCAGGTGTGAAAGAGCGGCGCGGAGATCAGCATCCGGTCGTGCGCGCGCACGGGGATGCGCTCGATGATCGAGACCAGATTGCCGACCACCTGCGGCTCCCGGCGAGCCGCGCCTTTGGGCGTGGCCGTGGTCCCGCTCGTGAGCACGATCGTGCGACCCGGGCGCGCTGGGGGCCGAAGGTCCCCACCCACCAGGGGGTATGCCAGAGTCTCCGCCTGCGCGACCAGCTCACCGAGGTCGTGGCGCACCGGCGCGCCGGTGGCCCGGTCGGCAGACATCTCGCCGACGATGAGGGCGCGAAGGTCATAGCGCGCCAGCGTCGCGGTCACCTGCGCCGCGGTGAATCCCGTGTTGACGCATGACCACGTCGACCCCGAGGGTGTTGGCGGCATAACAAAGCAGCGCGAAGTCGACCCCATTCGGCGCGAGCAGGCCGATCGAGGCGCCGGCAGCGATCCCCCGCCGACCCAGGACGTCGGCCCCCCGGCGGCTAGCCGGCGGCCTTCTTGGCGGTCTTCCGGGCCGTCGTCGTGGTCTTGGCGGCCGTCTTGCGCGTTGCCTTGGTGGCCGTCTTGCGGGTCGTCTTCTTGGCGCCGCGCCGGGTGCTCGGGCCTTTGGCCCGCTTTTCGGCGAGCAATTCGAAACCGCGCTCGGGCGTGATGGTCTCGGGATCGTCATCACGACGCAGGGTCGCGTTGGTCTCCCCATCGGTCACGTAGGCCCCGAACCGACCGTCCTTGACCGTGACCTCCTTGCCGCTGACGGGATCCGGGCCGAGTTCCTTCAACGGCGGCTTGGCGGCGGCACGCCCGCGCGTCTTGGGCTGCGCATAGATCGCCAGCGCCTCCTCAAGCGTGATGTCGAAGAGCTGGTTTTCCATCTCCAGCGATCGCGAGTCGGTGCCCATCTTGAGATAGGGGCCGTAGCGGCCGTTCTGGGCCGTGATCTCCGCACCCGTCTCGGGATGCGCACCGACCACCCGCGGCAGGCTGAGCAGCCGCAGCGCCGTGGCCAGGTCGATCGTGGCGAGGTCCATGTCCGACAAGAGCGAGGCCGTCCGGGGCTTGACCGCCGCGGCCTTGCGGGTCTTCGCGGCCGCCGCCGGCGGGTCGGGCAAGACCTCGGTGACATAGGGCCCATAGCGTCCGGCCTTGGCGACGATGGGATGGCCGCTGCCCGGGTCGATGCCGAGCTCGCGGCCGTCATCGGCGGAGGCGGCGAGCAACTCGCGTGCAGCCTCCGGGGTGAAATCGGCCGGGGCGATGTCGTCGCCGATGGTCGCGCGGCGAGGCGCCGTCGCGGCATCCTCGCGCATCTCGCCGGTCTCGGGGTCGACGCCGCCGGGGGTGGACTCCTCGACATACGGCCCATAACGGCCGACCCGCACGACGAGACCCGCACCGATATCGATGGTGGAGATGGCGCGCGCGTCGATATCCCCAAGGTCGGCCACGAGATCGCGCAGGCCCTCGGCCGAGGTCGCCTCGTCACCGAAATAGAAGCGGCGCAGCCAGGCCACCCGGTGCGCTTCGCCGCGGGCGATGTCGTCCAGATCCGACTCCATGGAGGCGGTGAAGTCATAGTCGACGAGCCGGGCGAAGTGCTCCTCCATCAGCCGGGTGACGGCGAAGGCGAGCCAGGTCGGCACGAGCGCCGAGCCGCGATTGTTGACATAGCCGCGGTCTTGAATCGTCCCGAGAATCGAGGCGTATGTCGAGGGTCGCCCGATCCGCTTCTCCTCCAGCGCCTTGACCAAGGTGGCTTCGGTGTAGCGCGGCGGCGGGGAGGTTTCGTGGCCCTCGGCCTCGACGCGCGAGGCGGTCAGCGGGTCACCGACGACGAGCACCGGCAGCCGCCGCTCCTGCTCGGCGTTGACCTTGGCTTCCTTCTTGCGGCGGGTGTCTTCTTCGTCCCGGCCCTCTTCATAGGCCGCGAGGAAGCCGCGGAAGGTGATGACGGTGCCGGAGGCGCTGAACTCCGCGACCCGGCCGTCGGGCAGGGTCGCGCCGACCTTGACGGTGGCGGTTGAGCCGACGGCATCGGCCATCTGGGAGGCGACGGTTCGCTTCCAGATCAACTCATAGAGCGCGAACTCGGCACCGCGAAGCTGGCCGTGCACCTGCGCCGGAGTGCGGAAGCGATCGCCCGCGGGCCGGATCGCCTCGTGCGCCTCCTGAGCTCCGGGGTTGCTCGAGCGATAGCGGCGCGGGGCGTCGGGGACATAGTCCGCGCCATACATCTCCTTGGCCTGGGAGCGCGCGGCGCTCAGGGCCGACTCCGAGAGCACCGTGGAGTCGGTGCGCATATAGGTGATGTAGCCGTTCTCATAGAGCCGCTGCGCCACGCGCATGGTCTCCGCGGCCGACAGGCGCAGCTTCCGGGAGGCCTCCTGCTGCAAGGTGGAGGTGATGAAGGGGGCCGACGGGCGGCGGGTGTAGGGCTTGTCCTGCACCGAGCTCACCGCAATCTTTGCGCGCCGCACCCCCTCGGCGATGGCCTGAGCAGCGGCCTCATCGAGGTGAACGGCCTTGTTCGAGGTGAGCCGGCCATCGTCGGCGAAGTCGCGGCCGGTGGCGACCCGGCGGTCATCGATCGCGCTCAGGCGCGCGGTGAAGCTCTCGGTGCCGGCGGTGACAAAGTCGGCCTCGACATCCCAGTATGAAGCGCTGCGAAAGGCCATCCGCTCGCGCTCGCGCTCCACGACCATGCGCGTGGCAACGGATTGGACACGCCCGGCGGACAGGCCGGCTCGCACCTTGCGCCACAGGACCGGGGAGACTTCATACCCATAGAGGCGGTCAAGGATGCGCCGGGTCTCTTGCGCATCGACGAGGTCCTTGTCGATCTCGCGCGTGTTGGCCACGGCCCGCTGGATCGCCTCGCGGGTGATCTCGTTGAAGACCATCCGCTTGACCGGGACCTTGGGCTGCAACGCCTCGAAGAGGTGCCAGGCGATGGCTTCGCCCTCGCGGTCCTCATCCGTGGCGAGATAGAGCTCGTCGGCGTTCTTGAGCAGGCGCTTGAGCTCGGCGACCTTCTTCTTCTTGTCCGCGTCGACGATGTAATAGGGGGCGAAGTCGTTGTCGATGTCGACCCCGAACTTGCCGAACGGCCCCTTCTTCATCTCCGCAGGCAGCTCGGAGGGCGTGGGGATGTCACGAATGTGCCCCACGGAGGCCTCGACATCGAAGTCGGGACCGAGATACGCCGAGATGTTCTTGATCTTGTTCGGCGACTCCACGATGACGAGCTTGCGCCCGGCCACACCCTCACACACCTTTCCTCACCGCCTCGGTCGGTGGATCTCCCGAGGCCGGCTTCGGAGTGCACGGTATACCGACGCACCCCGGATTCGTCGAACGCGCCTTGATCGTTGAAGTTTTAACTACCATGCCGTAGGCTGCTGGGATGAGCGAGCGAGCACCCATTCTCTATCTCAGCCACGGCGCACCCCCGCTGGCCGACGACCCCACCTGGACCGCCGAATTGGCGCAGTGGTCGGGGCGGCTGACCCGGCCGGAGTCGATCCTCATGGTCTCGGCCCACTGGGAGGCAGAACCGATCACCGTGAGCGCCTCAGGGGGCCAGGTCCCGCTCGTCTATGACTTCTGGGGATTCCCGCAGAAGTACTACGACGTCACCTATGCCGCGCCGCCGGCGCCTGAGCTCGCCGCTGACGTCAGCCGGCTGCTCGGCGGTCAGGTGCACCGGGACGAGAGCCGCGGCCTGGACCATGGCGCCTATGTCCCACTGGTCGAGATGTATCCCGAGGCGGACATCCCCGTCCTGCAGCTCTCATTGCCGACCCTCGAACCGCGGGCCCTGTTCGAACTTGGCCGGGCGCTGGCCCCGCTGCGGGACGCCGGGACAATGATCGTCGGCTCCGGATTCACCACGCACAACCTGCGGTGGTTCAACCCGCGAATGCCAGCCGATGCCCCTGCCCCGGCGCCCTCCGCCGAGTTCGACCACTGGGCTGCCGAGGCGATGGCGAACCAGGACCTCGACGCGCTGCTCGACTTTTCCCTGCGCGCCCCGGCGGCCCAGGAGGCGCACCCGCGCACGGAGCATTGGGCGCCGCTCTATGTCGCGCTGGGCGCGGCATACGCCGGGGGGGACCTATCCAACACCAGCGCGGTGGATGGCTTCTGGTTCGGTCTGTCCAAGCGATCCTGGCAGTTCGACGCCGCCTGATCGGGCGGGGGGCTGCTTTTTGGGTCCGGGGCGGGGCGTTAGGTCACCGGCAGCCCGCACGCCTACCCTGACCCGTATGCAGGGGATCCGGTTGGTCGGTGGCGCGTGCGCCGCGCTCGCGGCAATGGCGCTCGTCGCATGCACGGGGACCCCGGACCCGGCACCGACGACGCCGTCCGGCACGGGAGAGCGCACCGCATCCGGGTCCGCCACGACCACGTCGAGCACGACGAGCAGCACGACGACCACCGAGCCGCCCAAGAGCATCACGATCGGCGCCAGCGGGGATCTGCTGACCCATGTCGCGGTGCGCCGCAGCGCCGAGGCATATGCCGGGCGGCCGGGACACTATGACTTCCGGCCGATGTTCGCGAAGGTCAAGAAACTCATCGTGGGAGCAGACGTCTCGCTGTGCCACATGGAGACGCCGCTGACCTCGACAAATACCAACCTCAGCCAGCCGGGCGTGCTCGTCTTCAACACCCCCCACGAGTTGGTCGACGCGGTGAAGAGCGCCGGCTATGACGGGTGTGACTTCGCCTCGAACCACACCTGGGATCGCGGGTTGAGCGGGTTGAAGGACACCATCAACGTCTTCAACGATGCCGGCGTGGCGCTCGCCGCCCCCGGCGCTAGCGCCGCGGCCCCTCGCGAAATCGGGACCTTCGACGTCAACGGGGTTCGGGTCACGCAGTTGGCCTACACCTACACGATCTTCAACAACTGGGGCCCGAACACCGAGGTGCCGTCCGAGGCGCCCTGGCTGGGCGAATCCCTGTGGCCGGTCGTGACGGCCGAAGGCATCATCCGCGATGCGAAGCAGGCCAAGGCCGATGGCGCAGACTTCGTCGTCGTCAGCATGCACTGGGGCCAGGAGTATGTCGCCCAGCCCACCGCCGACCAGCTCGAGATCGCTGGCGCCCTGCTGAAGTCCCCCGAGGTCGACCTCATCCTCGGCACGCACGTGCACCGGGTGCAACCCTGCTCGCGGATCAATGGCAAATACGTCTTTTATGGGCTGGGAAATTTCCTGTCCAACCAGTCGCCATCCGTGGACGCCTCGCTCATCCCCCAGACCCAAGAAGGCGTGCACGTCACCGTCACGCTGACCAAGGAGGGCGAGGAAGTCAGCTCGACGGCGACATATCAGCCGACCAAGGTCGACCTCGCCGGGCACGTGATCACGCCGGCCACAGCATCGGGCAATCGCACGACCTACGACCGGGTGACCTCGACCCTGGAGTCCCTGGACAACTGTCCCCTGACCGACGCCTCGTGACGTCCGCGCCGGGAGCGATCAGGTGACGATCCCGTGGGCGATCCAGCGCCGAAGCCTCGGCAGCATCGCCGCGATCAGCTCCTCCTGATCGACACCGAGCAGGCCGGCGATCGCCACCAGCGAAGCCCGCGCGGGCAACTCGCCATCACAGACGGAGGCGAACGCCGCCGCGCCCGTGTCCAGCCGTTCGCGGATCACCAGCCCGCCACCCTGGCTCAGCTCGATCACGCTCGGTTCGCTCTCGCCGGGGCGAAAGTGTTGCGCCACAGTGATATCCGCAGCCATGGTCCAGGCGATGTCGAGGGCCTGCGCGTCGTCGTGCTCGGCCAGCCACCCCCGCGCCGCGATGCCGGCAAGCATGCTCGGGCCCACCGGCGCGGGCACCGGACCGCGCAGATCCATGAGGTCCACGACCGCCGCGCGCGGCTGCAATGGCCGGTGCAAGGTGACGATGCCGAAGCCGATGGCGCGCACATCGCGCGAGGCGAAATCGTCGAGCCACGCGGCATACATGCGGTCGTATTCGGCCGTGCCAGGGCGATGCCCGCCATCGCGGGCCCACACCTCCGCATACTGCGCGGGGTCTTGCATCTCGCGCTGGATCACCCAGGCATCGACGCCGGCAGCCCGCGCCCAGGCACCGACGCGCTCGCGCCAGTCCTGCTCGCCATGCACCTCCCAATTGCCGAGCAATTGGGCGATCCCGCCCGGCTCGAGGTGGGCGCCCAAGCTGGTCACGAGATGCTCGACGACGGCATCGGCGCGCCGACCGCCATCGCGGTATTCATAGCTCGGCAGGTCGTGATCTCGGGGCGTGATGACGAAGGGAGGATTGCTGACGATGAGTGAGAACTGTTCTCCGGCAACAGGTTCGAGCATCGAACCGTGTCTGATCTCCCAGTCCTGCTCGTTGAGCGCGGCGTTGAAGCGGACGAAGTCCAGAGCTCGGTCGGAGATGTCGGTCACGACGATCTGCTGCGCATGCCGGCTCAGATGCAGTGCCTGCACGCCACAGCCGGTCCCCAGATCCAGGGCCCGTATGACGTGTGGCCGCGGCGTCCACGAGGCGAGGGTCAGCGACGCCCCACCCACGCCGAGGACGTGGTCCTGCGGCAGCGGCCCCCGCGTGGCAACCTCGGAGAGGTCGGACGCGATCCACCAGGAGTGGTCCTGCTCGGCATATGGGCGCAGGTCGACCACGGCGAGGACGGCGTCTCCCTCGGCGCGCAGCAGGCCCAGGCGGATGGCCCCGCTCGCGCCGAGCCGCGGCAGGGCTCGATCCACCCGGCCCTGATCGACCGGATCGCCGAGCGCAAAAAGCCGCACCAGGACCGCGACGGGATCGTCGTCGGTGCGGGTGCGGCGTTCGGCTGGCAGGACTTGGTCGCGGTCGAGGGCGGCGGCGGCCAGCGGGCCGAGCACCTGCGCGATCCGGGCGACCGTATAGGGCGCCGCGTCGAGATCCGATCGCAGCGCCGCAATCAGGTCCGGGTCGGTGCGCAGCATCAGGACCCGGCGGCCGAGGTGGTGACGAGCCGGCCGGTGGCCGCCTCGCCGACCGGTTCGGCGGGCAGGGGCAGCGGGTCGGCGCCGCCCTCCGGCAGTGCCGGCGCGAGGTCCTCGGCACCGGAGCCGGCGCTCGGCGGCGCCACCTCGATCAGCCCCAGCAGTCGCACCCCGAGCGCGGCGGCGAAGAAGGCCGCCGCGAGCAATTCGACGCATTCCTCGAGGGTCTGTTCGAGGCGCTCGATGTCCACCGGCATCGTGGTGGGGTCGATGGCATCCATGCCGATCGCGGTGACGGAGCACAGCACACCGAGCACGAAGAGCCACAGCGCGAGACGGTCGCGCCGCAGAGCGCGCAGGACGAACGGCAGGGCCACGAGCCCGGCGATCCCCATCAGCAGCACCTGGAAGTCTCCAGGCGCGAGGAAGCCCAGGCCGGGTATGGAGATGTCCCGCGGCGCGAGGATCCGGTCCCGGATCCGCTCGTGGATGGCGAAGCGATCGTCGATGGCGAGATAGCCGAATCCGAGCGCCAGCGCCCAATGGGCCAGCCGGTGCGCCCGCGGCCAGGCCCGCACGGCCCCGATGACGGCGATGAGCGCCGAGGCAGCACCGGCGAGGACGAGTAGGACGGTCTGCAACCACGTCATCGGCGTCAACTCGAGGGCGATCCACTCCCAATAGCGGGGATATTGCGCCGCCGCCAACGCGGCCGGGGCAAGGACGGCCATCGCGAGCAGGCCGATCGTGAGACGAACCCGAGCTCGGGCGATGACGGAAGACACGCGACTAGCCTGCCGCAAGCCCGGCGCGAGAGCGCGCAGGCACCACGTGGATGGGCGCGCCGTCGGCGGCGGACTGGATGGCCCGGGCGAACATTTGCGACCCGCGCGCCAGCACCTCATCGCGCCACCAGGCGCTGTGGGCGCTTTGCAGGACCCGGCCCTCGGCGATGAGCAGGGCGTCGAGCGGGTCGCTGGGGTCCAGGACGACCTCATCCACGGCATACCCCCGCAATTCCCGCCGGCGCAGGGCCACCCGCAGCGCGTCGGTGTCGGCGAGCACCGGTCGCCCGACATTGACGACGAAGGCGTTGTGGTCGAGCAACGCGAGTTCTGGGGCCCCGAGGATCGGATAGTGCCCGTCGATGGTGGACGCCGTCAGGGCGACCAGATCCGCCTCGCCCAGCGCATCCCGGTGGGTCATGGTCGGTATGCCGTCCGCCTGCGCCCGAGCGATCGCCGCCGGATCGATGTCGACGCCAACGACCCGCATACCCAGGCCCCGGGCGAGGGTGGCCAGGCGTCGCCCGATCCGGCCGAGGCCGATGATCGCGAGGGTGCGGCTGGTGATTTCGACGCCGCGCAGCGAGACGTCATGGGGCGCGCGGCCGGCTGCCTTGTCGTGGGCCAGGTGCAACCGGGTGGCGCCGGCGAAGAGCAGGGCAAGGGCGTGTTCGGCGACGGCATTGGTCGCATATTCGGGCAGCGTCGTGACGGTGATGCCGCGCGCGGCCAACCCATCGATGTCGAGGTGCTCGAATCCGGTGGCATAGAGGACGACATGCCGCAGGTGCGGCAGCCGGTCGAGCAGGTCCGGGTCGAGGGCGGGCAGAGTGACATTGGTGGAGGCGAGCACGCGTGCTCCGCGCAGCAACTCGACGGCTTGCGCGGCGCTGGGGGCATCGGTGCGTTGGACGAAGGCGACCTCGTGTTGCAAGCGCAGCGCGTTGACGGCGGCCACCGGCAGGCTTGCCTCGCCCGCCCTGCTCAAGATCACGATCCGCGACATGGTCTGTTCATCCTCCCGGCGACGCTGTGGCGGACGTGCCTGCCCGCTTTCTCACCCAGACGCTCCGCGGCCCTGGGTGGTTGTCCCAGAAATGACCGTAGGCCCGGCGTGGGCAGCCATTGGGGCTGCCCACGCCGGGCCTGACGTGGATCGTTATCGCTCAGTTACGCCCGGAATAGCTGGGCGGCACGACATCGCTCTCCTCGATGGCCGCCGCGGTGTTGTCGGCGATCTGGGAGGACGGGACGCGAGGCGCGTCGGGGGCGGCCTCCAGGGAAGCCGGGGTGGCGTCCTCGGAAGCGATCGAGATCGAGCGGCGCTTGGAGATGGCCACGGCCACCACGACGACACCGAAGGCGACGCCGGCAATGGCATACCGGACGGCCGCATTCTCCGACGACCCGATGCTCAACGACACGATGGCCGGTGCGACGAGCACGGACACCAGGTTCATCACCTTGATCAGCGGGTTGATCGCCGGCCCGGCGGTGTCCTTGAACGGGTCGCCGACCGTGTCACCGATGACGGTCGCGGCATGGGCATCGGTGCCCTTGCCACCGAAGTGGCCGTCCTCGACGATCTTCTTGGCGTTGTCCCAGGCGCCGCCGGAGTTGGCGAGGAAGACGGCCATCAGCGCACCGGCGCCGATGGCACCGGCGAGGAAGCCGGCGAGCGCGCCGATACCGAGCCCGAAGCCGACCGCAACCGGCATGAGCGCGGCGAGCAGACCCGGCGTCGCGAGTTCCCGCAGGCTGTCGCGGGTGCAGATGTCGACGACCTTGCCATATTCGGGCTTTGCCGTGCCCTCCATGATGCCGGGGATCTCGCGGAACTGGCGGCGCACCTCGAAGACGATGGCGCCGGCCGCTCGCGTCACGGCATTGATCGCCAGGCCGGAGAAGAGGAAGACGACCGCGGCACCGAGCAGCAGCCCAACGAGGGTGTTGGGGTTGCTGACCAGCGCGGAGGCATTGGCCATGAAGGTCTCGCCGTCGGCCTGCTGGACGCCATCGAGCTTGCCCTCGGTGGCCATCTTGTTGAGCTGACCCTGCCAGGCATCGGAATAGGAGCCGAAGAGCGCGGTGGCCGCGAGGACGGCGGTCGCGATGGCGATGCCCTTGGTGATGGCCTTGGTCGTGTTGCCGACCGCGTCGAGCTCGGTGAGGATCTGGGCGCCTTCGCCATCGACATCGCCGGACATCTCCGCAATGCCCTGGGCGTTGTCGGAGACCGGGCCGAAGGTGTCCATCGCCACGATGACCCCGACGGTGGTCAGCAGACCACACCCCGCGAGAGCGACGAGGAAGAGTGCGAGCGCGGTGGACCCGCCGCCGAGCAGGAAGGCGAGATAGACCGCGCCACCGATGATCGCCGTGGTGTAGACCGCCGATTCGAGGCCGACGCCGATGCCGGAGAGCACGACGGTGGCCGGGCCGGTCAGCGAGGTGCGCGCGACATCATTGGTCGGCTTGTCCTCGGTGCCGGTGAAGTAGCCGGTGAGCCACAAGATGATCCCGGCGAGCACGATGCCGACGATGACCGCGAGCAGGGCCGTGCGGCGCGGGTCGCCATCGAGCGCGCCGATGGCTTCGACGCTGGAACCCAGTTCGGCGAAGGTGGCCGGCAAGTAGAGGTAGGCCGCGACGGCGCAGAGCACGGCCGAGACGGCCGCGGAGATATAGAAGCCCCGGTTGATGGCCCGCAGGGCGTTCTCGCCCGGGCGGGCCTTGGTGATGTAGACACCGAGGAGGGCGGTGATGGCGCCGATGGCGGGCACGATCAGGGGGAAGACCAGGCCATAGCTGCCGAAGGCGGCGGAGCCGAGGATGAGCGCGGCGACCAGGGTCACGGCATACGACTCGAAGAGGTCGGCGGCCATGCCGGCGCAGTCACCGACGTTGTCGCCGACATTGTCGGCGATGGTCGCGGCATTGCGGGGGTCGTCCTCGGGGATGCCCGCCTCGACCTTGCCGACGAGGTCGGCACCGACATCGGCGGCCTTGGTGAAGATGCCGCCGCCGACCCGCATGAACATCGCGAGCAGGGCCGCGCCGAAGCCGAAGCCTTCGAGGACCTTGGGGGCATCCCCTTCATACATGAGCACCACGACAGCGGCGCCGAGCAGGCCCAGGCCGACGGTGGCCATGCCGACGACGCCGCCGGTGCGGAAGGCGACCTTCATGCCCTCATCGCGCGAGCCCTTGCGGGCCGCCTCCGCGACGCGGACATTGGCCTTGACCGCCAGGCTCATCCCGAGATAGCCGATCGCCGCGGAGAAGAGAGCTCCGACGACGAAGAAGGCCGAGCGGCCCCACTTCACCGCGCTGGTGTCCGCCGGCAGGAAGAGCAGGAGGACGAACACGAGGACCACAAAGATCCCGAGGGTCCTGAACTGTCGGCGCAGATAGGCCTGCGCGCCCTCTTCGACGGCTCCGCCGATCGTCTGCATGTTTTCGGTGCCAGGGCTGTGCGCCAGGACCTGTGAGCGGAAGATCCACCCCATGACCAGAGAGATCGCGGCGATGGCCGCGACCACATAGGTGAGGTAGAGGTTGTTCCCCGACAGTTCCAAGGTCGATTCCGCCGACGGCAGCATGGGTACAAGTCCCGTCATCAGCCATCCTCCTTGATGGGTTGCGTGAAAATGTCCCGGACGCAGGCGTGCGCGACCAGGACTGTTGCGGTCAGGGTATCTCGCCGCGCGAGTGCCCCGTATGTCGTGTGGCCCGCGTCACGTCACGATTGCGGCACAGCGAGCGCGTCAAGCGCCTCATCGAGAGTCTCATGCAGGACCAGGACTCGCTCGAGCCCGGTGGCGGAGAAGATGCGCCGGATGCGGTCGGTGGTGACCACGCAATGCAGAGTGCCGCCGAGCTGGCGGGCCGCCTTGAGCCGGCCGACGAGAACCCCGAGGCCGGTGGAGTCCATGAAGTCCACGGCGCTGAGGTCGGCGATGAAGCGCGTTTTGCCCTCGGCCATGGGGGCTGTCAGTGCCTCGCGCAATAGTCCTGCTGTCGTCGCGTCAACATCTCCGGCGACTTGGACGACGACCACGTCACCGTGGTTGTCCGAAGAAACGGACAGCATTGTGGAGATCCACACCTCTCGAAAAGCTCGGGAACGACATTCTTCTAGCTCGGGCGCGCTTACCGTAGACGACAGCATGCCCCGCACACCAGATGCGCACAGGCGCGACGAACGCATTTCGGCTGGTCAGGTTGCTCTGGCCAGAATTCTTCCCACCCTCAAGGGTGTGGCTTCCGAGGAGGCCATTCGGCACATCCGCACGCTGCCGGCCCGGTCCGCTGTGCGCAATGACCTCCCGACCTGGGTGGATCCCGCAATCCGCCAGGCTTTGGCCGCTTCGGGCATCACATCGCTGTGGAGTCACCAGGCGGCCGCAGCGGAGGAAATCCGCCAGTGTCGGAATGTCGCCATCGCCACGGGAACGGCCTCCGGGAAGTCCCTTAGCTATCTGCTGCCGGGGCTCACCGCGGTCCTCGAGGGCACCCGCGCCCCCAATGGCCGCGGGGCAACCATGCTCTATCTCGCCCCGACCAAGGCCCTGGCAGCCGATCAGGCAGCGCACATCGGCGCGCTGGACCTCGATGGGGTGCGGGCCGCGACCTATGACGGGGACACCGCGCCGGATGAACGGCGGTGGATCCGGGAGCACGCCAATGTCGTCTTGACCAATCCCGATCTGCTCCATCACTCGCTGTTGCCGGGACATCCGCACTGGTCCTCCTTTTTGCGAGCGCTCTCGGTGGTCGTCATTGATGAGGCGCATGCCTATCGCGGAATCTTCGGCTCCAGCGTTGCGCTGGTTGTCCGGCGGCTGCGCAGGGTGCTCGCGCGCTATCGCAGCACGCCTGTCTTCGTGCTGGCCTCGGCGACGTCCGGCAACCCGGCGGCGCACGCCGCGGAACTGATCGGGCTGCCGGTCACCGCGATCACGAGCGACGGTTCCCCGCGTGGTGAGGTCACCTTCGCCCTCTGGGAGCCTGCGGCGCGCCGCGACGACGACGGGGCCGAGCACCGGCCGGCCGCCTCGACCGCGGCCGCCCGCCTGCTTGCCGAGCTCGTGGCCGCGGACGTGCAGACCATCGCGTTCGCCCGCTCCCGAGCGGGTGTGGAGGCCGTGGCGGCGGCGGCCAACCGGCAGTTGGCGGCGGGCGGCCTCGCGACGCGGGTCGCGGCATACCGCGGCGGTTATCTGCCGGAGGAACGGCGCGCCTTGGAGCGCCAACTGCGCACCGGGGCCTTGCGCGGGCTCGCCGCGACCAACGCCCTCGAACTCGGGATCGATGTGCACGGCCTCGATGCCGTCGTCATGGCGGGGTGGCCCGGGCGCCTGTCCTCCCTGTGGCAGCAGGCCGGCCGGGCCGGGCGTTCGGGTGGCTCGTCGGCAGCGGTGCTGATCGCGGCGGAGGACCCGCTGGATGCCTATCTGATGGCGCATCCGGAGTTGATCTTCGATGCCCCCGTGGAAGCGACGGTCATCAACCCCGGCAATCCGCGATTGCTCCCGCGCCATCTGATCGCTGCCGCGCACGAACTGCCGATAACTGAGGCGGACGAGGGGTATTTCGGGTCGGGCATGCTGTCGGCACTCGCCGGTCTGGAGGCGAGCGGGGATCTGCGGCGTCGGCCGCGGGGTTGGTTCTGGCCCCAGGATGGGCGCCCCGACGCGGTGGGTTCGTTGCGCACCGCCGGGGCGGTGGTGGCGATCGTTGAGGGACGCAGCGGCCGGGTGATCGGGACGATCGACGAGGCCTCAGCCGACCACCAGGTGCACCCCGGAGCGGTGCACCTGCACCAGGGCGGCACCTATGTCGTGACCGAGCTTGACCGCGAGCACGCCACCGCGACCGTTGTCGCGGGTGACCCTGGGTGGTCGACGGTGGCGCAGTCGCGCTCCTCTTTCGACCTGGCCACGCCCGATGCGGTGCAATTGCGCTCTGGCCTGACCGTATGCCGCGGTCCGGTCACGGTGCGCAGTCAAGTGGTCTCGTTCCTGCGCCGGCTGCCCAATGGGGCCGTGGTGGGGTCGCACGCGCTCGACATGCCGGAGCGGGAGTTCACCACCGAGGGCGTGTGGTGGCATCTGCCGGAAGACCGGCTGCTCGCGGCCGGTCTGCTCGCCGCCGACCTGCCGGGAGCCGCGCACGCGGCGGAGCATGCGGCGATCGGGATGCTGCCACTCTTTGCCACGTGCGATCGGTGGGACATCGGCGGGGTCTCGACGGCCTGCCATCCCAGCACCGGTGAGCCGACGATCCTCGTGTATGACGGGTATCCCGGCGGCGCCGGCTATGCCGCCCGCGGATTCGAGGCCTTCGATCAGTGGCTGGGCGCCACGCGTTCCCTCATCGCGGGCTGCCCGTGCGAGCAGGGGTGTCCGCGCTGTGTGGTCTCCCCCAAGTGCGGCAGTGGCAATGATCCCTTGGACAAGGCCGGTGCGATCTTGCTCTTGGAGATCGTGCTGGGTGCGGCGCCGTAACCGGGGCGGCGACGACGGTCGAGTGGGGGCAAATACCCCAGAACCACCCCGAAAACGAGTCATTAACCCCCACTCGACCCAGCAAACGTGTCCACGGTCGCGAGCCCGCCCGACGCGGCACCGGGAGCGGCCGGTCGAGCCGGCTGAGCGCGGGTTGCGGCGAATCTCAGCCGTCGCGGCGGCCGTCGCCGGGAGTCCACCGGGAGTCGCCGTCGCGCACGGGCTCGGTGATGCTGCGCCGGTCCGGACCGGACCCACCCGTTGGCGTGCCGGTCGGCCGGTCGCCGGCGGTGGGTGCCTCGCCCGTAGTGCTCGCACGCTCCGGAGTCTGGGAGCGTGCGGTGCGCAACCGCTCCGCCGCGGCCGCCTCGGCGGCTTTGCGGTTATCCGCAGCCGTGCGCTCAAGTTCCTTCCGTTCGCGGCGGCGTCGAGCGCCCGCGGACATTCCGGCCTTGATCAAGTAGAGGCCGATCCCCAGGCCCACGGCGAGGCCGAATCCGGTCAACAACAACGCAGCAGGCGATAGACCCACCGTGACGCCGAAGGCCGTGAGGTCGTTGGCGGGACCACCACCGGCGAGATCGGCCAGGGCGAGATAGAACCAGGTGCCCGCCAGGGCAACGAGCAGGATGAACAACAGTCCGAGCACGATCATGGACCGCACGGCTCCTCTCCGTGGCTGCCCGTATGCCCGGGCAGTGGGTGGCGGTCGCCACCAGCGCGCGACCGCCGGGGCCGCTTCCCGACAACCGTAGTCGGGGCAGACCCCCAGCGGCCGCACAAGGAGCCAGTCAAAGCCCACACGCCCGACAAGCCCCCGGCCGACGGCGCCGCGTGCCGACAGGAGCCAGACCGAACACGAACCGGACCAATCGGGCCCAGCCCCACGAAGACCCCCGGCTCCCGCCAGAGGGCCAAGCCCCGGCAAAGCCCGCTGCCCGCCGGAGCCAGACGAGCAGACCGCCGCCCGCAGAAGCCAGCGCAGCAAAGCCCCGCTGCCCGCAGATAGCCAGCCCGGCAAGACCCCCGCTGCCCCCAGAAGCCAGCGAAGCAGAGCAGAGGGGGCCCGCTGACTCGGCCTCACCTGCCGCCAGCGGGAGGCGGTCTCCGACAGACTGGCCTCAGCGGCCGAGGCCCGGCACCGAAGTCGTCAGCCGCGGGCCAGCCCGGGAGCTGCCGGCCGCGGTGCGGGCGCCCACGATAGGCAGGTCCACTCGGACCTGCGTCGAGACCAGGGCACGCCCTTCCGGCGTCAACGCGCAACCGATCGGCTCCGCCCGGTTGGCTGCGACGACTCGTGCGGCCGCTGCGCACGAAGCACTCGCGTCGACGCCGCGGACGAAGGCGGACACGGCGGCGATCGCCCCGAGGTCGGCCGCCGCTCGTGCCCGCTGATTCGCCTGATATGCCGACGCCAAGGCGAGCACGGCCGGGAGCAGGATGACCATGGCGCCGACGAGGATGACCGTCAAGACCGTCCCCGACCCCCGCTCCCGGATCACCATTCCCTGCTCTTGGCCCCGGATCACCGGCCCCGACCCGCTTTCACGCTGAGCGGCACCGAACGGCGAGGGTCGCGACGGATGCCGCCGAGCGTGGGCGTTGACCTCCGGCGTGCCGATCCCGCAGGTGGCGGGACTTGGAGAACCCTGACGGCGAGCTCGCGGACGGATCGGCCGAGTTGCTCCGACCATGTCATCGCACCTCCTTCGGCGCCACCGAACGGCCGACCGCCGCCACATCCCAGCCCAGTTGGGCGAAGATGCCACGCTCGGGCGCTCGGACGGTCACCACGACATACGCGCCAACGGAGTCCAAACGGATCTGCGAGCCCTCGGGGGCCGAGGCCCGCGCCCCCGCGATGACGCTCTGCGCGGGTTCGGAGCGGGCGGCCAGCCGGGCGCCCACCCGGCTGGCCTCCGCGCATCGCAGATGGTCCACGCCGGTCGCGATCGCGGTCAATGTCAGCAGAAGCAGCAGCGCGAAGGCCACCAAGCCAAACGCCAACTCGATCGTCACCAGACCGGCATCCCGGCCACCCCCGCGCGACGCGCGAGGGCAGCAGCGACCTGCCCGCACCTGGCCGAACTGGCCGAACTGGCTGCGCCCGCCGCAAGACCTGGCCGGCGTGGCCGCCCGCAGCCGTCGCGACGGGCGCATCGTCACTTCCCGCCCAGTGCGAAAGCCTTGCCGATCAGGCCCGCAACACCGGTCTTGCCCACCGTGCTGAGCGCCCCCAGCGCGGCGACGGCGAAGGCACAGACCATGAGGGTGACCAGCGCCCACTCGATGGTGGTCAGGCCGGCCTCGGCATCGCGCCGCTGGAAGGCGTCGATCGCCCGGGCCCGGACCGTGGTGTAGCGAGCAGCAAGCGTGTGGGACATGGGATTTCCCCTTTCGGTGAAGACCGGCCCCGCGCCGGTCAGTGAGACCACTCTCCCCTGCGCGACCAATGCCTGCCAGGGCTCGAAAAAAGCTGTGGATAAACGGTTTTCAGCGCTTTCGAGTGTGGAAAACAGAGCGCTCAGAAGAGGTCTCGCGGCACCAAGGCGATCACCAACGGCAGCACCGTGGTCAAGGCGAAAGCCGGCAAGAAGAGCACGACGAGCGGAATGAGCAAGAAGGTCTCGGCCTTGCCCGCCGCCGCCTGCATGCGCGAGCGCTCCGACGCCGCCAGCCGCTCCCCCGCCGCCTTGACGCTGGCCGCCGGCGCCGCGCCATGCTCCAACGAGAGCGCCAGCGCCGAGGCCACCGGGGACCAGGCGGCATCGGCATACGACCAGGCTCGCTCGTGGCCAAGCCCCCAGCGATAGGCCGCGATCACCCGCCGCAGCTCAGCTCGAATTCGGGGCGGAGAAATCTCGGCCACCTGCTCCAGGCTCTCAAGGATTCCGGCCCCGGACGCCAGTGCGAGTTGCAACATCAAGGCGGCATCGGCGATATCGTCCATTGTCGCATCCGGCTCACCCGGCGCAGGCCCAATCTTGCGTGGCTGCAAGGCTTTTCGCAGCATCCGACGGGATAGGACGACACCGAACCCGGCCAGCAAGAGCCCCGCGACGCACGCGCTCGCGGCGGGCCACGAGCCATAAAGCTCCTTGGGCGTCACCCCCACGAGCAGCCCGATCGGCACCCCCGCAAGGGGCAGCATCAACATCAACCCCATCGAGGAGGTCGCCCCCGCGGTCACCGCGGCGAGCCGTTCGCGGGCGGCCCGCTTCTCGCGCAATTGACTGACGGCCCACATCACGGCAGGGTGCAAGGCGGAGCCGCTGGCCTCCGTCAGGGTCCACGCCCCGGCGACGACGCGCAGCTCCGGCACCTGCTGGGTATGCCGATTCCACACTGGCCCGCCCGGCGCACCGCGACCCAGCGCCCGCCCCACCTCGACCAAGACTTCACGGATCACCGCGTGCTCGGCGGCATCTGGCCCTCCCTGTTCACCGCTCGGAAGCTGTTGCACCGCAATGGAAACCGCTTGGACCGGGGTCAACCCAGCCTGGAGGCACAAGGCGATCGACTCCAGCGCCGAGGCGATCGACTCCACACGATCAGCCGGTGGGACGAGCCCGCGCCGGGCGCGCGGCACGAGCGGGCGGGGCCACACGACATACGCAATCCCCAGCAGGATGAGGACGACGACGAGGACCCCCATCGCTCAGAGGTCCTCGATCGCCGTGATCCGGCGCCCCTCGGGCGTCCGGGCGACGTGCACGACGGTCTTGAGCGCGGTGGCGACTTGCGCGCGGACGGCGGCGGGCGACATACCGGCGAGAGCGCCGAGCGCCTCGAGCCGAGCCGGCACATCCGCGGGCTTGTTGGCGTGCATGGTGGCGCAGCCACCCTCGTGACCGGTGTTGAGCGCTTGGAGGAGTTCGCGGACCTCGGCGCCTCGGACCTCGCCGACCACAACCCGATCCGGCCGCATCCGCAGGGCCTGGCGCACCAGGTCAACGAGCGTGACCGAACCCTGGCCCTCGACATTCGGCGGTCGCGCCTGGAGCCGCACGACATGGCCCGCGTTGAGCGGAATCTCCAGGACGTCCTCGACGACGAGAATCCGGTCGGCCGGGTCCACCTCGCCGAGCAATGCAGCGAGCAGCGTCGTCTTGCCCGCGCCGGTGCCGCCCGTCACGACGAAGGCGTCACGTTCGGCAACCATCCGGCGCAGGCGCGCGGCCTGCGCCGGCGTGCACATCTCGACCCGTTCGAGATCGTCGAGACGCACGGCGTCGCGGCGCAGCATGCGCAGGCTGATGCACGTGCCGCCGGCGGCCAGCGGCGGCAGGATGGCGTGTAGCCGCACCGCTCCGGGCAGCAGACCGTCCACCCACGGTTGAGCATCATCGAGGCGGCGGCCGGCGACGCCGGCGAGGCGCACGGCAAGGTGGCGAACCTGGTCGGCGGACTCGAAATCGTGGGTGGGGCAACGTTCGAGCCCCCGGCCACGATCGGCCCACGTCTGCCCGGTGCCGTTGACCAGGATGTCAGTGACGCCCGGCTGGCGCGCGAGAGCCGACAGCGGACCGAGACCGGCGAGTTCCGCCTCC